>Ga0308397_1000194_pt1 | contig 46673 bp, 43 predicted proteins | sample Hotspr20SampleT8_FD_202356 | JGI IMG/M metagenome (GOLD analysis project Ga0308397, IMG submission 202356) | Hot spring phototrophic mat microbial communities from Mushroom Spring, Yellowstone National Park, Wyoming, United States - 20051001_T8 ...
CCGGGTGACAATGTGAACCTGGAAGTGGAGTTGATTGTGCCGGTGGCTTTGGAACAGGGTTCAAAGTTCGCCATCCGTGAAGGCGGTTTGACGGTCGGCGCCGGCGTGATCACCAAGATCTTGGACTGAAAAGGAGATCATCTCAACCGAGATGAATTGATCGAATATGGCATCGAAAAAAGACATTCGCCCCGTTATTACGATGGCGTGCACTGAGTGCAAGGAACGCAATTACACAACGCAGAAAAACCGTCGCAACGATCCAGGGCGCATCGAACTCAAAAAGTTCTGCCCACGCTGCCGGCGTCATACCTTACATCGCGAGACGAAATAGTCTTATTTCATCTGGACAAGGCAGCAATTCAACGACTTTGTCCAGGTGTAAAGACACAGGCCAGTAGCTCAATTTGGTAGAGCTCTCGTCTCCAAAACGAGCGGTTGTGGGTTCGAGTCCTGCCTGGCCTGCCTTGCAAACAACAACGCCGTCTCCCAAGGCGGCGTTTTGTCCGTAAAACCTTGACCCGGAGGTCAATGTGGCAAAAGCAGAAAAAAGCCTTGAGCGTCGCCAACCCAACGCGATTGTGCGTTATTTTCGGGAAACTAGCGGCGAACTCAAAAAAGTGAACTGGCCAACCCGGCGCGAGGCGATCAATTTGACCGCTATCGTCTTGGCTGTGACGTTTGGAATGAGCATAATTATGGGCTTTTTAGACCTGATTTTTTCGCGTCTATTCGCTTTGATCTTTCAAATTGGCAGTTGACATCCTGTTTGGATAGATAGAGAGATCACAACCATGTTGGAAACAAACGACCAGGACATCCAACAACCATCTGAAATCGAGGCTGAAAATACCTCTTTCGCTGAGCCGACGGCTGAAATCCCTTCGGAAGCAACCCATTCCAAAACCGGGCAGGCAGACGGAGAAGGGGAACAAACCGAATCGGATGGTCGCGCCTGGTACGTTGTCCATTGTTACTCGGGGTATGAGAACAAAGTTCGCCATAATCTCGAGCAACGCATCGAAAGCATGGGAATGAAGGATAAGATTTTCGATGTCGTTGTGCCCACTGAAGAGGAAATCGAAGTGCGCGAGGGAAAGCGCAAGACCATTGAACGACGCGTCTTTCCCGGCTATATCCTGGTCAATATGATTCTAACCGAAGAATCCTGGTATGTCGTTCGCAACACACCCGGCGTCACCGGCTTTGTTGGCATGGGGAATCAACCCACCCCACTCCGCCCGGAGGAAGTTGCCCAGATTCTCAAACGGATGGAAGCCGAAGCGCCGCGCATCAAGGTTACTTTTCGCCCTGGAGAACGGGTGCGGATTATCGATGGACCGTTCAACGATTTTCGGGGCACGGTGTCGGAAATCGACATGGAACGCGCCAAGGTGCGTGTTTTGGTCAACTTTTTCGGCCGCGAAACACCGGTCGAATTAGATTTTTTACAAGTGGAAAAAGCATAAGGAAGAAGCGAGTTATAGAACTCGTTAGGTGGGAGGGTGTTCCCCTTCACCCGCTAATACCACATAGGAGAAAGGAACTGTGGCTAAGAAACTTAAAACCATCGTCAGATTACAAATTGTGGCTGGCAAAGCCAACCCAGCCCCACCCATTGGACCCGCATTAGCCGGGCATGGGATCAACCTGATGGCATTTTGCAAGGAATATAATGCTCGCACTGCCAATCGGGCTGGCGAGATTATTCCGGCCGAGATCAGCATCTACACGGATGGCTCATTTACCTTTGTCCTCAAGACCCCGCCGGCTTCGGTCTTACTCAAGAAGGCAGCCGGCATTGAGAAAGGTTCCAAAAATGCCCCTCGCGAAAAAGTGGGCAAGGTCACCCGGGCCCAGATTCGCGAGATCGCCGAGCTTAAGATGCCCGATCTGAACTCGCTGGATATCGAAGGAGCGATGAAACAAATCGAGGGAACTGCCCGCAATATGGGCATCCAAATTGTAGATTAAGAGAGCGTGGGAGGGTTTTCCTACCCGTTTGTACCACAAAGGAGAACAAAATGGCAAAACATGGAAGAAAATATCGTGCTGTAGCGGAAAAAATCAACCCTCAGCAAGCCTATTCTCCTCAAGAAGCCTTAGAGCTTGTCAAGGAGACCTCTTACACAAATTTTGACGCAACTGTCGAAGTACACATGCGTCTTGGCGTGGATCCACGGCATGCGGATCAACAGGTGCGGGATGTGGTGGTATTGCCTCACGGTTTAGGCAAGACCATCCGAGTATTGGTGTTTGCCCAAGGCGAGGGAGCGGCTCTCGCCCGCGAAGCAGGCGCAGATTACGTTGTTGACGATGATGAAACCATCGCTAAAATCCAAGCTGGCTGGACAGATTTCGACATCGCCATTGCCACGCAAGAGATGATGGGCAAAGTCGGTCGCCTCGGTAAGGTGTTAGGTCCGCGCGGCTTAATGCCCAGTCCTAAAACCGGCACGGTGGTTATGCCGGCTGACATCCCACGCGTTGTGAAGGAAGCCAAAGCAGGTCGGGTCGAATTTCGCGTTGATAAAACCGCCAACCTGCACGTCCCGATCGGAAAAGTGTCCTTTGAAAGCGGCAAACTCTATGACAACATGGCAGCCTTGATGGAAGCTGTTCGGAAAGCAAAACCGGCGGCTACGAAAGGCACATATATCAAGCGTGTGACCCTCACTTCAACCATGGGGCCAGGCATCAAAGTCGACCCCATTCAAGCTCAAGCGATGGTCATGCGCGAGTAAACGGTAACTTCAGCGCTAAGCTGATCGTTCTTCGCCAAAGACAGCAGGTGCCCTTTAAGGCTTAATTTCCTGCCCAGGTGAAGATGCTTCTCAAGGTTAACCCTGTTTGGGGAGAAGAATCTTTGCCTGTCAGTTGGCGAGGCAAAGATTTTTATTTAGAAAGGAGGTAAACATCCTTTGGCAATTTCAAAAGAACGCAAAAATGAGGTGGTAGCGTTACTCAAGGAATGGGCTGCGCGGAGCGAGGCAATGTACGTCGCCCAATTCACCGGCCTAAACATGAAACAAATCGATGACTTACGTCATCGTGTGCGTCAGTGTGGCGGTGAATTCCATGTCGTGAAAAACACCCTCGCCCGCATTGCCTTCAAAGAAGCCGGTTTTCCCCTGGAAGAAAGCCTTTTTAGTGGCTCTACAGCCATTGCCTTTGCCTTTCAAGACCCACCTGCTCTGGCAAAAGCGCTTTTTGAGTTCAATCGCACCAACCAGGCACTAGTGGTCAAAGGCGGTTATCTAAAGCAAGAGCTTCTTTCGGCAGAAAACGTCCAGGCTTTATCAGAGCTGCCGCCCTTGCCGGTCATGCGGGCTCAGCTACTTGGCACAATCATGGCTCCTGCCAGCCAATTGGCAAGGATCCTCGCTGAACCAGGACGCCAGATTGCAGCCGTCCTGAAAGCCTATTCCGAAAAGGATAGTCAGGCAGCGCCAACTCCTGCATGAGCAACACCGCTCCGGTCCGGCCTTGAAGAAGTCAGGTAACACCAAATAACGACAACCAGTAAACAAGAAAAATATCAAAATAGAAGGAGAATAGAAATGGCAGATTTAGAAAAATTAGTCGAAGAACTCAGCAGCTTAAGCGTTTTAGAAGCCGCAGAGTTAGTTAAAAAACTGGAAGAAAAATGGGGGGTTTCAGCCGCCGCTCCAGTAGCAGTGGCAGCCGTTGGTCCCGCTACAACCGCTGCAGCGCCTGCACCAGAGGAAGAGGAAAAAACCGAATTTGATGTGATCATCAAAGATGCGGGTCCAAAGAAGATCGAGGTAATCAAGACCATCCGCCAGCTCACGAATCTCGGTTTGAAAGAAGCAAAAGATGTGGCCGAAACGCCTGGATCTAAAGTGCTTGAAGCTGTCAGCAAGGAAGCGGCAAACGACGCCAAAGCCAAACTGGAAGCCGCCGGCGCCGTGGTCGAGGTCAAGTAAGATCGCTTGCCCACAAATTGATCGAAAAGTAGGTCGAAAGGTATTTCGACCTACTTCTTTTCTGTTTTGCCAATGCGCTTTCTTACAAACCCAAGGGCTGGATTATAATAATCCCGGAACTCATCGCTAACTCAATCAGTTTGAGGCGAAAATGAAAATTCGATTGCTCACTTTCCTGTGGTTAGTTACTTTCCTGATCGGATTAAGTGGTTGTTCTTCAAATGAAAGCAATCAGCCTGAAAAGAATCTTGATCCCGTTCAACGTGGCAAAGCCCTGTTTGAAATGAATATGATCGGTGAGAATAAAGCTCCAGGCTGCATCGTTTGCCATTCTTTGGAACCTGACAAAAACCTGGTTGGACCCAGCCTGGCTGGAATAGCTACCTATGCGCAGTCTGCAGTCACAGGGATGAGCGCAGCAGATTTTCTGCACCAAGCCATTGTCGAACCTGACAAACATATCATGGAAGGATATCCGGCTGGAGTCATGTATCAAGGTTATGGAAAAGACCTGCCTCAGGAAGACATCAAGGCGTTGGTGGCCTTTTTACTCACCCTGAAGTAATCTCTCACCGAAGGAGACCCAGATGGATCTGAAAGCTCAAGCCGCAGCGGCTGCTCTAGAGTATGTACGCAACGGGATGACCATTGGATTGGGCACCGGCTCTACGACCAGTTATTTTGTTGACCTGTTGGGCGAAAAGCTCAAACAGGGTGAATTGAAAGATATTCGCGGTGTGCCAACTTCCGAAAAAACGGCCTCGCGCGCCAGGGCTTTAAAAATCCCGCTGGTTAGCTTAGACGATGTCCCTGAATTAGATCTGGTAGTCGATGGCGCTGATGAAGTTGATCCTCAATTAGACTTAATCAAGGGTCTAGGACGGGCTTTGCTGCGGGAAAAAATTGTTGAAAGCCACACCCGGCGTTTCATCGTTGTCGTTGATGAGTCAAAATTGGTGCCAAAACTTGGTAAAAAAGGCCCCTTGCCGGTAGAAATACTCCCCTACGCAGCTAAAGCTCACGTGCGCTGGCTGAACACACTCGGATGCCGTGCAGAATTATGGCTCGAAACGGATGGAACGCCAGCAACTACCGATAACGGCAATTATCTGGCAAAATGTTGGTTCGAAGACGGCATCCCAGACGCTTACGAGCTGGCAGAGAAACTCGCCTGGCGAGCAGGCATTGTGGAACATGGCTTGTTCCTTGGCATGGCAAGCCTGGTCATTGTAGCTGGTCAAGAAGGTATCCGTAAACTTGAGGTAAAGCAATGAAAGTTCGCATTGCCCCCTCCATCCTTTCGGCGAATTTTATCCGCCTGGGTGATGAAGTTCGCCAGGCAATTGAAGCAGGAGTTGAACTCATCCATGTTGATGTCATGGATGGTCATTTCGTCCCCAACATCACTGTCGGCCCCTTAGTTGTCAAGGCACTTAAACCGCTTGCTCAAGAGCTTGGGTTTTTCCTCGATGTCCACTTGATGATCGAGCATCCAGAGCAATACATCGAGGATTTCATTCACGCTGGCGCCGATCTGCTTACCGTACATGTCGAAGCTTGCACCCATCTGCATCGTGTGATCCAACAAATCCATGCTGGTGGGATCAAAGCTGGGGTAACCCTCAACCCTGCAACCTCGCTGATCACACTTGAAGAAATCTTGTCTGAGGTTGATCTGGTGTTGATTATGTCGGTTAATCCGGGTTTTGGCGGCCAATCCTACATCCCCACTAGCACAACCAAAATCGCTCGGCTCAAACAAATGCTGGCCGAGCGCAATTTATCCCAGGTCGAGATTCAGGTAGACGGAGGCATTGCTCCGGCTACCGTTGAGCAAGTAGTCAAAGCCGGGGCAACCATTCTGGTAGCCGGCTCAGCCATTTTTAACTCTAAAGCGTCAATCTCTGATAATATTAAGGCACTGGAGAACGCCATTGCTCAGGCGATGGCATCGGATCGTAAAGAAGCGGTGGCATAGAAAGGTAAAGAAAGATGAGCGCAAGGGTCTTAGTGATTGAGGATGATGAACAGATCTTGAAGTTCTTGAAGCGAGGACTGGCTTACGAAGGATATGAAGTCGATACGGCAATGGACGGTCCAAGTGGACTGGCAATTGCCCGCGACAACCCACCTGATCTGGTAGTCTTAGACCTGATGCTTCCCGGTATGGACGGTTTGGAAGTCTGTCGCCGCTTAAGGGCGGGCGGACCTGTGCCAATCCTCATCTTAACAGCCAAGGATACTGTCACCGATCGCATCCAGGGCTTAGACATGGGCGCCGATGATTATATGGTCAAGCCATTTGAGCTGGATGAGTTGCTTGCCCGAATTCGCGCCTTACTCAGACGAGCTCAGCCAGCCCAACCGCAAATCCTGCGCTTTGCCGATCTCACCCTGGACACCGGTGCCCGTCAAGCCAAGCGAGGAGAGCGGGTTATCTCTCTTACCGCGAAAGAATATGAACTCCTGGAGCTCTTCATGCGCAATCCCCGTCAAGTTCTCGATCGGGACACCATCTTTGATCGTGTTTGGGGATATGACTTCGGGGGCGCCAGTAATATCATCGAGGTTTACGTCCGATACCTTCGACAAAAACTCGAGGAAGGCGGTGCACCACGCTTAATCCACACCGTGCGCGGGATGGGATACGTCTTACGCGAATCCAATTAGCGATCGTGAGCTTCATCTTTCCATAAACAATTTGTCCTTATGGATTGGCAATGACTTTACGCGCCCGTTTGGCACTTTTATATACCGCCATCGTGGTCGGAATTCTCCTTCTCTTTGGGGTAGCAGTTTATCTATCGGTTAGCATCAGCCTCACCAACGAAATCGAGCAAAGCCTGCGCAATTCGGCCAGTCGGGTGCTACCACTCGTGTATGTTAGCGATCAAGGCGAGCTTTCTGTCAATGTCACTCCGGATATTGAATTTGCTGCGGACACTTTTATCCAGGTCTGGGATCGAGATAATCAATTACGGGCGAACTCTGCCAATGTTCGCAATCTAACTCAACCTCTCGATCCAGCTTCCTTGAATGCCAGCAAACCGATCTCCAACGATGTCCTCCTCAAAACCGAAACGGATGAAATTTATCTGCGCGTCCTGACAGTGCCTTTGGTTTTAGGTGACCGCCCCATTGGAGCAATTCAGGTTGGCACCAGCCTTGCCATCGTTGATGCAACGCAAAAGTCCCTGGTGATCGTCCTAATTATCGGGACCCTGATTTCTATCCTAATCGCTGGCTTGGCAAGCTGGATCAGCACCTGGCAAGCTCTTTCCCCGCTCGAGGATGTCACCGAGACCGCTTTACAAATCACCCGCGCTGATGATCTCTCGCGGCGTATTCCTTACACAGGTCCGCCCAATGACGAAATCGGACAACTCATCCATGCTTTTAACCAAACCCTCGGGCGACTTGAAAATCTATTTAACACCCAACGGCGTTTTCTGGCTGACGTAGGTCATGAATTGCGCACACCGCTCACCGTCATCAAAGGCAATATCGATCTGATGAGAAGGATGAAAGAGCTAGACGAAGAGTCTATGGAGAGCATCGAGAGCGAAGTCGAACGGATGACTCGCTTGGTAGGCGACTTATTGCTCCTTTCTCAGGCTGAATCGGGAAAATTACCCTTGCATTTACAGCTCATTGAGCTAGACACGCTACTGATCGAAGTTTTGGGACAAATGCGTGTCATCGCCAAAGATAAGGTTGCCCTGGTATTGGGGGAAATGGACCAGGTCCAGGTGTGCGCCGACAAAGATAAACTCAAACAAGTTTTTGTCAACCTGGTTCAAAATGCCATCCATTACACCCCGCGCGGCGGAAAAGTGGTTGTCTCCCTGCGGAAAAGTGATCATCAAGCCCTGGTCAGTGTCTCCGATAACGGACCGGGAATTTCTCCACAGGATTTACCCTATATCTTTGAAAGATTTTACCGCGGTGAAAAAGCCCGCACCCGCTCGAAAGATGGCAAAGGCTTTGGTTTAGGACTATCCATTGCCTATTGGATCGTCAAGAATCACGATGGTTCCATCGAAGTAGATTCAAAACTTGGCGAAGGGACTACTTTCCGGGTTCATTTACCGATGTCAATCTCTCGCTGCAGTGAAGAGACATCAAACACGGCAGGATAAGTATAGTGAAAAGTCATTAGCCTCCTGTAAAACCTTCGGGACGTATTGACGGTCTCTCTTGCATCAGAATTATAAAAAGGATTGACAGAAAAGCAAAAATCCGTATAATTCGCCAACAAACTTGTATATACATCTGTACAGGATGGCGAAATGCTCCGTCCAGGGCCCTTACCAAAGCATTATCAACTCAGCCAAATCTTGCGCCAACGGATTCTGAAAGGAGAATTTGCGGCCGGAACGAAAATCCCTGGCGAGTGGCAGCTCTCCCAGGAGTTTAATGTTAGTAGGGGCACGGTTAGAAAAGCCATCGACACCCTTCTGCATGAAGGACTACTTCGCACTGAACAAGGCCAAGGTACGTACGTGGTTGAAGACCCGTGGCGTAGTCGTCCCTTCTTATTCTTGAGCAATTTCAACGACGACATCAGCCGTCAGAATCAAACTCCACGGACTACCTTAATCGAGAAACGAATTTTAGCTGCTTCTTCACGGATTGCTCATCGTTTATCTGTAATCAAGGGGGAAGAAATCCTCTATATCACCCGCTTGCGTTGGGCGGACAATCAACCGGTTGTTTATGAACAACGATATCTTGCAAGGCGTTTATGTCCTACGCTACTCGACGAAGACCTAGAAAACCAGTCCATTCATGAATTATTAGTAATGAAATACCAACTCCCCCTGGTAAGAGCTATCCACTCGATTGAAGCTCATGTATTAACTAAAGAGGAAGCCAGGCTTCTTCAAACGCAACCCGGCAAAGCAGCTTTTTATATCGAGCGCCTGACCTACACCCTCTTCGAAGGGAAAGAAACCCCCGCCGTACTCTACCTGGCAATCCAACTTGGGGATGAATACGCCTTTCGGATTCAGTATGTCATCAATCGGCAAGAAGGGGAAGCACCGCTTGCCGTGATACCCGTCAACGGAGGTGACCTATCGCTCAACTGAACTTCAATATTTTCCCCCTTCCAAACAGCACCCTAATCTATTCATCTACAAGGAGGTAGACCATGAAACACAAACTTTCTTTCCTTCTGATCGCCCTAACCATTTTCAGCCTAATTCTGGCTGGGTGTGCCCCTCAACCTACCCCCACCGCTGTCGTTGAACAACCAGCCCAAACGGAAGCACCCCAGGCAACAGAGGCTCCGCAAATGACGGAAGCGCCGGCGACAGAAGCCCCTCAAATTACCGAAACAACGGTTGCCGAAGAACCCGCTGCGCCTTCAGGCGAGCCGATTAAGATTGGATTCTTTTCACCGACCACCGGTTTTGCAGCCGCAGATGGTACCAGCGCGCTGCAATCAGCTCAGCTTGCCGTCAAAATCGTAAATGAGCGCGGGGGTGTGTTGGGACGCCCATTGGAGTTAGTCTATTACGACGACGCAGCCAAACCTGATCAGGCTTCAGCAATTGCCCGCAAATTGATCGAGCAAGATAAAGTGGTGGCAGCTATTTCTGGTTCCTACTCCGGTGCAACTCGGGCAGCCGCACCCATCTTCCAGGAAGCAGGAATTCCAATGCTTGCGGCCTACGCCATTCACCCGGAAATCACCAAAACCGGAAACATGATTTACCGCATCGGCACACTGGCAACCACACAAGGTCGGGTTGGGGCTGAACTGGTCGGCAAAGTCATGGGTCTGAAGAAGGTAGCTATCCTGACCATCGATAACGATTTTGGCATTTCCCTTACCGAAGGCTTTAAGCAACACGCAGCCGAGATCGGTTTAGAAATTGTGCTGGAAGAAAAATATCCTCTTGGGGAGACCGAATTCCGCCCCATTATCGGTAAAATCAAAGCCTCCGGCGCGGAAGTCGTGTATGCCACCGGGTACTACAACGAGGCAGCAAACCTGGTCAGCCAGGCTCGCGACGAAGGTTTAGAAATCCCTATCATCGGTCAGGAAGGATACGACTCACCCAAGTTTATTGAGCTGGCCGGTGAGGCTGCGGAAGGGGTGATCATCACCACCGACCTCAATCGCGATTCAGAACGCCCCATGACCCGCTTGTTCCTTGAACAATACGAAGCTACCTATGGAGAGAAAGCGGATATGGTAGGGGCTTCTGCCTTTGACGCCATCATGGTGCTTGCCTATGCCATCAATACAGCCGGTTCTACCGATCCACTGGCAATCGTCAAAGCCATCTCGGAGTTAAAGAACTTTGAAGATGTCGCCAGTGGTCCCTTCTGGTATTACACGCCAGAACGAGAGGTGGTGCGTCCAATTTGCTCACAAATTGTCCGGAATGGAGCTTTCCATCTGTACCACGAATTTACCGACGAGGCTCTCGTAAAACCTTAGAAAACGCCACAGGGGGCAGTCAAGTGACTGCCCCCTTTCTTTACTGGAGGAAATATGCTGGTCCTGCAAAATTTGTCGAATGCCCTGATTTTGGCCTGCACTTATATTTTGATGGCTGCCGGGTTGACGATGGTCTATGGTGTCCTTAAAGTCCTGCACATCGCCCATGCAAGTGTTTATACGGTTGGGGCATTTGTGGGTGTTTTAGCGTTTTCCCGGGTAGGGAATTTTTGGGTTGCTCTGGCGATTGCCATGCTGGTCAGTGGGGTTTTTGGGGTCTTGATTTATCGCTCAACCTACTTTTATTTGTTAAATTCACCCAGAACGGTTCCTCTCATCGCCAGTGTTGGGATGTTTGTCATGTTTACCGATCTTTTGCAAAAACCCTTTCTGATGGGTGCTTACCAACGGGCTTTCCCGGCTGGCGGTGCTGGATTACCGGCGATCAAAACCGCTCTCTTCTCTTTTACACCAAAACAAGTTTTGATCTTACTCGTCGCCATCATCCTCCTGGCAATTGTTTACCTGATTCTCACCCGCACAAAACTTGGTTTATCCTGGCAAGCCGCCTCAATGGACCGGGAAATGGCTTCAGCCGTTGGCATTAACCTCAATCAATCCATTGCGGCAAACTTCTTTCTTGGTTCGGCTTTAGCCGGGGCTGCTGGTGTACTGGTCGGCGTTTACAACAACAGCGTTTTTGCTACCATGGGGGATTTACCTTCTTACAAAGCATTTATCATTATTGTTTTAGGGGGCATGGGGAGTTTACCGGGCGCAATTTTAGCCAGCTTAATTTTGGCAATCGTCGAAAACTTCCTAGTGGCCTCCATTGGCTACGTGCTGCCCCGTGATTCAATTGCATTTCTGGTTCTGATCCTGATGCTAATGTTCCGACCAAATGGTTTGCTCGGACGGGAGTAGAAAATGGCTAGCGGTTATCTCTTAACAATCCTGATCTTTACAACAATGTATATTTCTCTCGCCCTGAGCTTGAATATTTTGACTGGCTATGCCGGTCAGGTTTCCCTAGGGCATGCAGCCTTCTTAGGCATCGGTGCGTATACCTCGGCCGTGCTTTCTGTGCGTTATGAAGCGCCATTCTGGTTAGCCTTTCTAGTGGCTATTATCCTGACCGGCTTGATCGGTACTTTTCTCGGTCTACCCAGCCTGCGTGTGCGACACGATTTTCTGGTCCTGGCAACCATGGGAATAAATTTCGTGGTTGTTTCAGTCTTCAAGTACGTCGATTTCTTTGGTGGCGCAATGGGGCTGGTAAACATTCCGGCGCCAACCTTGTTTGGAATTACCTTTCGGGGTGGCATTCCCTATTTGTTGTTGACCACCGCATACGCCTTGTTTACCCTCTTGATCTGCTGGTATATCTCCAAAACCTGGAGCGGGCTTGCATTCCAGACCATTCGTAATGATGAGGATGCTTCAGCTTCGCTGGGAGTGAACCCGGCTCGCTACAAAATTTATGCCTTTGGGATCAGTGCTGCTCTAGCAGGTGGAGTTGGCTCGCTATACGCTCACTTTTTGGGCAGTGTATTTCCGGATAACTTTGTCTTCGTCGAATCGATTGGGATGTTGTCTATGGTCATTTTTGGCGGCATTGGCACGTTGCGCGGTCCGATTATCGGAGCGATTCTTCTCCGTCTGATCCCTGAATTGCTGCGATTCATCCAGGATTACCGTTTTACTTTCTATGGAGCTTCCTTGGTCTTGATGATGCTCTTTCAACCCATGGGACTACTTGGAAATGAAAGCTGGGTGTGGCGGCAGATCACGCGCTGGTTGCGAACTGCACCGCAGAGCAGAAAGGAGGCTACCCAATGAGTCAACTCGAAATTCGCTCTATATCTCATTGGTTCGGTGGTCTGCAAGCTCTAAAAGACGTAACCTTTGACACCAGTGATGAAATCCTGGGTTTGATTGGGCCGAATGGTGCTGGCAAAACGACCCTGTTCAATGTGATCTCAGGTTTCATTATCCCAACCAGCGGAGAGGTGCATTTTAATGGCAAAGCAATTCATCGCCTACGTGCCGACCAAACCGTGCGTCTCGGGCTGGCGCGCACGTTTCAAATCGTTAAACCCTTTGCGACCCTAACCGTTGAAGAGAACGTGTTGGTTGGCCTGGGAATGCCCTACTACCCAAAGCCGGCAGCGCTGGTTCAAATCTATCGCACCCCCGTCAATCTAGAGAAGGTCGAGCAGATTTTATCCAAAGTGCATTTACTAGACTACCGTTTTGCCCAAGCTGCAAAGCTACCCATCGGTTTACAACGCCGTTTGGAAATTGCCCGCGCCCTGGCAACCCAGCCAAAAGTGTTATTGCTCGACGAACCGGCTGCCGGGTTAGTAGCCCAGGAAGCAGAAGAATTGGCTACCTTGATACGGAACCTCTTCGCTGAAGGAATGCATATCATATTGATTGAGCACAATATGCGTTTTGCCATGAACCTATGTCAGCGAATTGTTGTCCTTGCCCAAGGCGAGATCATTGCCCAGGGCAGCCCAGCCGATATTCAAAATGATGCAAAAGTGATCAACGCCTACCTAGGACAGGAGTGAAGAATGCTCACGGTAGAAAATCTGCATGTGCGATATGGTCAAATTGAGGTCCTGCACGGTGTTTCGTTGCAGGTAGGCGAATGTGAAGTCGTGGCGGTTTTAGGCGCCAACGGTGCAGGAAAAAGCACTCTCATCAAAACCATCGTTGGCTGGCTCAAACCTGCCCTGGGCGAATGCCGGCTCGACAACCAGGCCATCGATTCATTACCTGCCTGGGAAAGAGTCAAACGAGGGATTGCCATTGTGCCAGAAAGCGGTCGATTATTCCGCGAGCTTAGCGTGGAGGATAATTTGCGCCTCGGAGCGTACCTGCGCCAGGAGCAAGACACCAGAAAGCAAATGGAGTTTGTTTATAACCTCTTTCCCATCTTAGCTGAGCGCCGCAATCAAATCGCCAAAACCCTGAGTGGCGGTGAACAACAAATGTTAGCCATTGGCAGAGCAATGATGTCCAATCCGCGTCTTTTGCTGATTGATGAGGTCTCAATGGGACTGATGCCTATTTTAGTTAAGCGCGTTTTCCAGGTGATCCAGGAGTTGCCGCAGCATCAGGTCAGCGTCTTACTGGTCGAACAAAACGCTTTTGAAGCGTTAAAAATCGTCCATCGCGCCTATGTGTTAGAAAACGGGCACATAGTCTTAGAAGGAAAGGCGCAAGAATTAGCCGATAATCCGTTGGTCAAAGCTGCCTACTTGGGCGGATAAAAACAATTCAATGATTGAAAGGAGGCTGGATGAAAAGAGTAGTTCGTGCACCGCGAGGCACACAATTGACCTGTAAATCATGGCTCACTGAAGCTGCCTATCGGATGATCCAAAACAACCTCGATCCGGAAGTTGCAGAGCGCCCTGAAGATCTGGTGGTCTATGGCGGGCGAGGCCAGGCTGCCCGCAACTGGGAGTGCTTTGATGCCATTTTGGAATCCTTGAGGAATCTCGAAAACGATGAAACCTTGCTTGTCCAATCGGGCAAACCGGTGGTGATTTTTAAAACTCACCCCGATGCGCCGCGAGTACTGATTGCCAACTCCAATTTGGTGCCCCATTGGGCAACGCAAGAACACTTCGACCATCTGGTTGCCCAGGGGCTGATGATGTTCGGCCAAATGACCGCCGGCTCGTGGATTTACATCGGCACGCAAGGCATTCTGCAAGGCACTTACGAGACTCTGGCTGCCCTTGCCAATCAACGCGGTTGGCGTTCGCTGAAGGGGAAATTTGTTCTAACAGCCGGTTTGGGCGGGATGGGTGGCGCCCAACCCTTAGCCATTACCATGAACGAAGGGGTGGGGTTAATTGTTGAAGTCGACCCACAACGCGCCCGACGCCGCCTTGAAATCGGGTACGTCGACACCGTTGTGGATACCCTCGAAGAAGCGATGACCATTGTGGAAGAATGCGTTGCCAAGCAAACTCCGAAATCGGTGGGATTAATTGGTAATGCATCCGACATTTACAATGAGCTGGTGATCCGCGGCGTCACTCCCGATGTCGTCACCGATCAGACACCTGCCCACGATGTTTTGATGTACATCCCCAGCGGATTGAGCCTCACCGCCGCAGATGAATTACGACGCAGCGACCCGAAAGAATACGAAAAACGCTCAATGGAGTCGATGGCGCGACATGTCCAGGCTATGCTGGAATTCAAGCGCAAAGGCGCCGAGGTCTTTGATTATGGCAACAACATTCGACAGCGAGCCTACGACTGGGGGGTCAGCGATGCCTTTGAGTTCCCAGGGTTTGTTCCGGCCTATATCCGACCGCTCTTCTGCCAGGGCAAAGGGCCATTCCGGTGGGTGGCTCTCTCTGGCGATCCCGAAGACATTTATCGCACCGATCAAGCCGTAATGGAACTTTTCCCCGAAGAAGAGCATTTGCACCGTTGGTTAAGAATGGCGCGAGAAAAGGTCCCTTTCCAGGGATTGCCGGCGCGGATTTGTTGGCTGGGGTACGGGGAACGCGCCAAAGCCGGCTTAAAGTTCAACGAAATGGTTGCGAAAGGGGAGTTAAAAGCCCCTATCGTAATTGGACGCGATCATCTGGATGCCGGTTCGGTCGCCTCGCCTAATCGCGAGACCGAAGGCATGAAAGATGGCACCGATGCCGTATCCGATTGGCCGATCCTGAACGCCCTGATCAATGCGGTTGGCGGGGCAACCTGGGTCTCTTTCCACCATGGCGGCGGCGTAGGCATCGGCTTCAGCCAACATGCCGGGCAAGTCATTGTGGCGGACGGCACGCCCGAAGCTGCCAAACGGCTCGAGCGCGTGCTGACCACCGATCCAGGTATGGGGGTCGTGCGTCACGCTGACGCCGGCTACGATCTTGCCATCGAATTTGCGAAAAAACACGGCATTAAAATGCCGATGTTAAAGTAACCAAAATACCCTGATAAGTTCATTCCCCAAAAATGCTCGCCGAGGGCAGGCAATCCCCTGCCCTCCTTCGGCGATATAATTAACTCATCTAACTTTTCATTCAGCAGAATATATAAATCATGGTAATCGATGAATTCGTTCAAGCATTTAATAAAATTAAACAAATGGGTTGGTTAAAATCAAAACGGCGTGGACCAACCGGGATTGGATATACCTTAGAAAGACTTCTTGGATTATCCGAAAACAACATTGCTTTGCCAGACTTGGGAGAAATTGAACTAAAGGCACATCGGATGGGGTCACCAACAATGATTACCCTTTTTACTTTCAACCGTAAAGTTTGGAAAATGAATCCTTTACAAGCAATTCGAAAATACGGCACGCTTGACGCACAAGGCAGGCTAGGTCTTTATTTCACAATGAGCCGCACGCCAAACTCAGCGGGATTATTTCTCTTTGTAGAAGAACAGATGATTTCTGTCCGACATATTTCAGGTCAAGTATTGGCGGAATGGCAACTCTCAGCTTTGACAGAGCGCTTTCAAAAGAAAATCCCAGCCTTAATTTTAGTTAGTGCCTTTAGCGAAACCCGAAGAGATGAAGAGTGGTTTCTATTTGACCGCGCGCAACTGCTAAGCGGAACATCGCCAGCTATTCTCCGCAATCAGCTCTTATGTGGAAATGTCCTTGTCGATTTGAGGCTTCATGATAAGATTACTCATGCAAGAAACCACGGAACGGGATTCCGAGCTTATGTCGAAAAACTACCCTTGTTATTCAATTCTGTGAGGGATTTGTAGTGGACGCAAAGCAACTCCAATTAATAAACTTAACTCCATTACCTTCAGATGATTGGACGTTTAATGGAGCTTCGACTCGCGAATTAACCCACATCTATCACGATTATCCTGCGCGCATGATACCTCAAATTGCCAGCAAACTCTTAGATTTATACGGGCACAAGGCGAAATCGCTTTTTGATCCTTTTTGCGGCAGTGGCACCTCCCTAGTGGAAGCAACCCTAAGAGGCATCAACGCTTTTGGCACCGACTTAAATCCCTTGGCGCGCTTAATTGCTAGCGCCAAAACAGCTCTCCCAAATATTCAACAACTTGAACAATACATCAACAAATATGATCGCCAAGCCTTACAAGCTCACCTTCATCAATTCGGAGAACCTCCAAGCATTTACGGTATCCCCAATCTAGATTTTTGGTTTAAGCCCCAAGTAATCCAAAAACTATGGCGCATTCGGGAATTCATCAAGACTATTCCGGACGAAGACATTCGTCTCTTCTTTCAAGTTACCTTTAGTGAAACTGTTCGAGAAAGCTCAAATACGCGCAAGGATGAATTTAAACTTTATCGTTACCCCCCCGAACGTTTGGAAATCTATGATCCAGATGTCTATGGCATTATGTCCACCAAACTTCATCGCAACTTTCAGGGATATAAAAAGTATTGCGCGGTTCTATCAAACTTAACTCAAATTGCCCAAGTAAGGATTTTTGGTTTCAATACCGTCGAAGAAATTCCTTCGGAAATCCTTTCAGAGGAGAGCATCGATATTGTGATCACCTCCCCACCCTATGGAGACTCGAACACTACTGTGGCTTATGGTCAATTTTCCCGATTATCTGCAGCATGGTTAGAATTGGAAGAACCGCATAAAATTGACCGTAAACTCATGGGCTCAACCCCTACCCAATCAAAGCTCGAATTTTCTAGCCATTTACTGAATCAAGCAATCGAACAAATTTATCAAAAAGATGAGAAAAGAGCCTTGCAAGTAACTAGCTTCTATAACGATTTGCGTGCTTCAACCCATCATGTAGCAAAAGTTATTCGCAAAGGTGGAATAGCTTGCTACGTTGTCGGAAATCGAAAAGTAAAGGGAGTCGTTTTACCCACTGACCAGGCTATTCAAGCCTTCTTCGAGGAAATTGGTTTTATCCACCTAGTCACACACCAACGCAACATTCCCAACAAACGAATGCCCTTGAAAAACAGCCCTTCGAATATAAGCGGTATTTTAGATTCTACAATGACGGGGGAATATATTGTCGTCATGCAACGAAATTAGGCAAAATAGGCACAATGGTACCTATCCCAATCAATCCTCTATATCCTCCGCCCAACAAAGTCAAGCTGGTGGACAATCAAACTCAATTTCCCTTGCTCGATTTGCTGAAGGCGATGTTTTAACCATTCCAGTAATTGATCGGGCTCAATTTCGCTGCGCTCCCGCAAGGATTCCTCTACCATTTGAAGCAGAAAGCGTAAAAAACGGTCTTCTCCAGGCAAATAGTTGCCTTCTACCGGATGAATCACCCAATCGGAGGCGCCGGCGCGCAGCAAGCTGCTGCCAGCCTTCTGAAGGGCGCATAATAGGCGCCGGCCGCAATATGCGCCAGCCGTTGGCCTCCCCTCCACCAATCGCTCCTCCATGGTGCGGTGATAAAGCGAGAGGATCAATTCATCTAAAGGTTCGTTCACAGGCGGTTCAATCACGGTGAGCCCATCAAAGTTGATGGTGAAATAAAAGAGACCTCCTTTTCTCAGGCAGCTCAGGATGAGGGGAAGGGTAGTTTCGAGGTTGATTAAATCCAGAAAGGCGTGGGCAATGACCAGATCAGTTTTCGGGCAAGGGTTGATTGCAGCTAACCACTCATCGACTTCCTGGGCTACAAACTGAATCTTGATCTCATGAAATGCATCGTTGATCAATAAACCACTCTCGTCGGTATGGAAATCGAAGCCATTCTGAATTGCCCAATCGCTTAGGCGGTGACGCGCCTCAGCCAGAAAGGCTGACGAAGCATCCAAAGCAAGATAGGAGGCAAAATGCAGAAAATCCCATTCGATCAGGCGTTGAATCATCGTGCCGATACCCGCCCCAATTTCCAGAACCCGCCAAGGTCGTTCACGCTCAGCCTTAGGCATGGCAGACACCAAAGTTTCCCATACATTGCGATTGAGCGAACGGTCGTCAAGCGTTTTTTTTAGTTTTAGATATTCGATAAAGGTTGTATCATCCAAGGCTTCCGTCCCATTGGAGAAGTTTCAACAAAAAGTGGCGGATTTTAGCTGCGCTTTCAGCCCAGGTAGGGTGTTGGTCAAATCGTTTGCGCGCCGCGATGCCCATCTGTGCCAGACGCGTTCGATCGGTATGGAGGGTGCGCAGGTGATTCTGGAGGGCGAAACTATCGCCAGGCCTAACGAGAAAGCCTTCAACCCCCGCCGAGATCAATTCGCCTGCCCCACCCTCCGTTGAGCCGATCACCGCCAATCCATAACGCATTCCATCCAGATACGCAATGCCAAACCCCTCATAAGCCGAAGGCAGAACAAGGATGTGAGCCTGTCCGAAAAGCTGTTGGAGCGTGGTTTCAGCCACTGCCCCCCAAAATCGCACTCGTTCGCTCAGTGCATATCGCCTCACCAACTGGCGCAACAATCGCCCATAAGCCGGCTGACGGCTCTCATCGCCAACAATGTCGAGCCGAAAGGGTACATCCCGCAACTCGCGCAAGGCAGCCAGCAACCAGTGAACGCCCTTGCGGGGGATGAGATTGCCTACAAAGAGCAAATTTAAGTCACCGCTTTGTGTCGCCCGCCTCTCAATATCCATCTCACTGATTCCGCCAGCGAGATGATCTTTACCGGGATAGGCAATCACCGCCGGGAGGCTACCAGCCCCTGGCAGAATTGCTTGCACGGAACGCAAGGTGGCGCAACTGTTGCAAATCAGACCCGCCAGCGTGCTCAGAAAGGTTCGCTCAACGATTTGATAGAACCTCTTAAGCCAGCTACGATGGGCTTCGTTACAGCGCAAGTGATGGACAATGCTGGTGATCGGAAAGCTACTGCGCTGGGACAAGATTCGATTCATCACCGCTAGAGATGGGTGATTCAATTCGTCTTCGATCAGGATATCAACCTTTCGGGCGCGGAGCATGCGGTAGAAGTCGGGCGAAAGGTTATCGGCTAAGTGGCGGAGATAATTCCGCCAGGGAAGGGAGATGATCTCGACCTGATCGCCTTGAGCCTGGAGGTATTCGACGACCTTTCGGTCATAGAGATACCCGCCCGTCTGCTGGTTTAAGTCACCATAGATCACCAAACCCAAACGCATGATCGATGCTAAACCTCAAGGGTATAAGCAGCCCAGGCAATCTCGTTTTCCCAGAGTTTCACTGTAATCTTTGCTAAGGTAGGAGCTTGTAAGCGCACACACAGCGCTTCACATAGCAAACGACAAAAGCGCTCCAGGCTGGGATTAAGACCGCGGAAGGGGGGTAAATCATTCAGGGTGCGATCGCGATATTGCGCCACCTGTTCGTCCAGGGCTTGTTCGACCGCAACGATATCGACCAGATAGCCGTGTTCATCCAGTTCTTCCCCCTGCAAAATCACTTCCAGGCGATAATGATGAGAGTGAAGCTGGTTTTCTGCGCCCCAATCGCCGCCGATCAAATAATGCTGGGCAATGAAATCTCGTTCGACCCCGAGTTGAAACATAAGAAGCCTCCATTGAAACATGTCAGAATGTCTTTCTGTAGAGTTAGCTTATCGAAACCTTCGATGGACTTCCAAACAAATGATAACACAACCGACATTTGAGATAAACTATTGAAACATCCTGCAAGTTTTGCAAACCGTGATGCTGAGCAGCAAACCGAACCAATGCTATCCCCGAAGCGAAGATCACTGAGAATGGTCTTGCGAACGCCAGATGCGATAGGCAGAGATCAACAGGATGAAACCCAGAAAGACCTGTAAAAATACGCCTGGAGCGTAGGGCAACAGCCGGCTTCCCAGATAAGCGCCGAGGATTGAACCCAGCGCCATCCAGGTCACAAAACCAAGTTGTGACTGTACCTGGACGAAAACCTCCTGTCGAGAATAGCGCCACAACCCCATCAAGATGGTGGGCAGGCTGATCAGTAAGCTCAGACTGCCGGCCAATTTGATTTCAAGACCGTATAAAAGCGCCAGGGTCGGAATCAACAACTCGCCACCCGCAACTCCCAACAAGCTGCTGACCAACCCGATGCCAAACCCAGCCACCAAACCCAGTAGAAGCCGGGAAGCAGGAGCTAAGGCAAAGGGCTGCTGGGCAAAAATCCATTCATGACCGATGAGCAAAAGGCCAAGCAAAGCCAACAACACCGCAATCACCCTTCTCAGCCATCTGGCAGTTGCCTTTTTAGCCAGGTGTGTGCCCGAAAGCGAACCCAACAAGGAACCCGCCAGAAGATTGATCACCACCGGCCAGTGCGCCATCCAAAGGGTTGCGCCCTGGACAGGAAGACGAAAGAGGATAGAAAAGGTTACCGTTACCAGACTGATCAACAGATTGACCACCACGCTGAGCAAGAGCGAAAGACGAAACGCTCCAATCAACAGGGGCAGGCGAAATTCCGCGCCGCCCAAACCGATCAAGCCGCCGAGAACCCCAATCCCTGTCCCTGAGCCAAAAGCGAGCAAAGAGCGATTGCGCCTGGAAGTAAGCGTGTGGCTACGGATTTTGTCGGTCTGGTTGGGAGAAACAGCAGGTGGCGGCATGATTTCGCAGTATAGCACAAAGCGGGCTCAATCTGCTTTTTGGTTGGAAAATATTTTGAACCGTAATTGTCCGCAAAGGTAACATCCTACCATTACAAGTCGTGTTGATAATTTGCTGAGAAAACCGTCCACGAAATTATCACGAATAAACGAATGGAAACGCTATTCGTGCATTTGTGAAATATTCGTGGACGGTCTGTCCTGCCAAATAGAGCCTTTGGTCGGTAATTACCCGCAAAGGGCGTGTATAATGCCTCCATCGAGTTAGTAATAACATGGCATGACCCTACCAAGCAAGCGAGATGAATCAGGCAAGACTTGAAAAGAAAAAAATCCATATCCCCAAAAGCTGGCTTTCGCTGAGCTTCCTTTTTGCGCTGGCATTTCTCTATTGTCTTGCGGCGCTGCAGGCGCCGTTTTGGGGCAGCGGAGATGCCTGGTCAAATTTGCTTCCCATTATCCACTACCGCCACTCCATCCTGGAAGAACGCACTTTGCCAGGATATACAAACTTATGGTATGGGGGTCGGTACCAATGGCAAAATCCTCTATGGAATTTCCTGTACCTGCCGGCTACCCTGCTCTGGCTGGCATTTCCCCTTGATCTTGGCACGCGGCTGGTCTATCTAGGACATTTCTGGTTTACCCTATGGGCAGCTTATCGGTTAGCCAGCCTCTTTGTCCAGGCCGAAATCGGCAGGGTAGCTACCGCAATTTTGTTGACTGCTCCGCTTCTCGCAGCCTTTTTGCCCGCCCATACCGAAAAGATTTTATCGTGGGGCTGGGTCTTACTGGCACTCTACTTTTTCTTTCAACCCAATCAGTCTGAGCTGAGGGGCGGCTTCTTTAGCGGCCTGTGCGTGGGCATCATCCCCCTGACTGGCTCAAACTATTACGCTTTCTATATGCTCTTGCTCATGGGGTGCTTGCTGCTCGCAAGCGGCAATCGTCAGAGGTGGGTTGGTTTCCTGCTTGCGGCCTCGATTGGTTTATTGCATCTGCCCAGCGTGTGGTATTTGATCGGGCAACCGCGCGGCAATCCCACCGAACCGATTGCCAGCCTGGGAATTTCCCCTGGTGGCATCCTCCTCTCTCTTGCTTTTGGGGTTTCTCTTCCATTGACCTGGGAAAGCTGGGCGCCAATCGGATTGACAAGTTTGTATCTTGCCTTAAAGTTATTCGTAACGAACATTCGTGCCCGCCAGCGACCGACCAGGATTGAGCTGGCTCTATGCGGCAGTTTGCTTCTCTTCGTGCTGTTAGCAACCGCTGTCCTCTATCGCGGCCATACCCTGCTGGATACCTTTCGCGTCCCGATGCGTGCCTTGCCGTTCATTGCACTATGTGTGCTTTTACTGTTGCTCCTCCAAATCGCCAAGAGCGATCAGCCCGCTTATACGTTCTTTTTGTTGGTCGCTGCGCTTCAGGTGAGCCTGACCAGTCTGCTCATCCGTCCCAGCGGCAGCCCATACAGCCCCTATGACCCGCAGGCACAAGCCTTCGCCGACTTGCTCAAACGGCACGGTGCCCGGCAGGTTTGGTTGCCTTCCGATAATGCGCGGGAGATGTTCCTGCATGTCACCCTGACCCGCAATGGCATTGGCTTGCCCAATGTCTACTATGGGGATATGGGGCAAGAGGCGGCAATTTATGGCGATCATTGCGGTTATGGGTTTGATCACCTGGTAACCCGCATCCCTATTCGGACTCAAACCGTTTTGCTGAAACCCGACCTGTGGTGGACAACTTTAACAGGAAGGCTGTTCCGGCAGAACCTGCGCTTTTTGGAGAAAACCTCGCTATATGGTCAGCCGCTCTATCTCTATCGGGTGCTTTGCAACCGCTGAACCATTGTTTGGCCGATGCAATCAGGAACGCCGCCGGAACCCGGCAGAGGTTTTTGTGATAAGAGTAACATAATCTTATTGTATTTGTGATTAATATCACAGATATTTGATGACAGAAATCTATCGTCAAAATTAGCAAAGCGTTGTATCCTTAGGCAGGATATGGGATTCAGGAAACTCTCCTGATGCTCATCGCTGTTTCCTCCTTTGGCGAACGCCTCCGCCGGGTCTCCTCCTCACCGCCCCGGCGGAGGCCGAGTTTAAGGGGATAACCAATTAAGAGGTATGCAACGTTGCTCAGAAGCCGCTTTTGAAACCTCGAACGAACGCCAATGAACGCAAAGTGACTGCAAAACGCATTTATTCGCGTGCTCTCGCCTCCATTCGCTGACGCCCGCTCCGTAGGACAAATTTACAAATTTGTCCTACTTTACCCGGACGCTTTTCCCCTTGGCAGGGCAGACCGTCCACGAACCGCTCACGAATGCCCGAAGAGCGTTGTTATTCGTACATTCGTGGTCTGTTCGTAGACGGTTTTCTCAGCAAACTATCAACACAAAGGGAATATCATTGTCGGCGGGTGTAATTGGGGATTAAGATGGGCGAGCGAACCGTGCCATTGACGCCAATCTCATCCAAAGCGCGGTTCCAGCTTTCCAGGTGCGCCAGGGTCGGTTTGCCCGGTTGGCGTTCTTTTGCCAGTTGGGCAGCCGTCAAGCCGGCGCGGCGACCAAACACGCACACATCCAGCAAACTGTTGCCCATCAAACGGTTGCGTCCGTGCACGCCGCCGCTGGTTTCCCCGGCGACCAGTAAGCCGGGTACACTCGTGTGGCAATCGGCATCGATCTTCACCCCGCCATTCTGATAGTGCAGGGTGGGATAAACCAGAATGGGCTGGTGCACCATGTCAATGTGAAAGCGCTTAAATTGACGCACCATGGCCGGCAAAGCTTTTTCAATGGTGCCCTGCCCGTGGATAAGATCAATCATCGGCGTATCCAGCCAAACGGCTGGTTGCCCACTCGGCGTGATCACCCCCAGCTTGCGTTCCTTACACTCGCGAATGAACGCCGCCGCCTCGACATCACGCGGTTCCAGAGGATAGACAAATTGTTCGCCCTTGACGTTCACCGGTTGAGCGCCCAGACCGCGCACCTTTTCGGTGACCAGTTGACCCAAAATCTGTTCAGGAAAGGCTGCCCCAGTCGGATGGTACTGCATGGTATCCAAGAAGGCAAGTTCAGCGCCAGCCCGATACGCCAGCACCAGGCCATCGCCAGTGGCGCCATAATGGTTTGTGGTCGGAAAGCCCTGATAGTGCAAGCGGCCACTGCCGCCGGTTGCCAGGACAACGACTTTCGCTCTGGCATAGAAATAACGCTCGGTTTCAAAGTTCATCAAGATGGCTCCGCAAACGGCTCCGCCATCATCCAGCACCAATTCCACGGCCGGGCAGAATTCAATCACCTCAATGTTGGGACGATTGCGCACCTCATCCCGCAAAACCCGCATGATCTCTGCGCCGGTGTAATCCCGCGCTGAGTGCATGCGTTTAATGCTGGTGCCACCGCCATGTTCTTCCATCATCGCCCCGTCAGGGGTTTTATCAAACATCACTCCCAGGCTTTCCAGCCAGGCAATGACAATTGGGGCATCCTTAACCAACGCTTCCACCAGATCGGGGAAGTTGGTAAAGTGTCCTCCACCAATCACATCGAGGTAGTGCGTAGCCGGTGAATCTTCCGCTCGATCGGCGGCTTGAATGCCACCCTGCGCCATCATGGTATTTGCATCCCCAAAGCGCAGCTTGGTAACTAAGGTGACCTTTGCCCCGTTCTCTTGCGCCAAGAGGGCTGCACTTGCCCCGGCGCCACCGCCGCCGACGATTAAAACATCGGTTTCAAAATCAGGGTTGCTCAAATCGAAATGGGGGTCAACATGGGGTCGGCCTTCGATCACATCTGCCAGTTCATTTGGCATCCGCTTGCCTTTATAGCTGCCGATGCGCACCTCACGCATGCCTGATTCGATGTAATCCGGATGAAATTTCTTAAGTAATTCCTGGCGCTCTTCCAGGGGCATTGCCGGAAAGGTTTGTGTCAAGCGTTGCGGACGCGTGGCTTCGACAATTTTAATTTGTTCAAGGAGTTCCGCGGTATAGGTCATGCCAACCTCCTACGCCTCTATTGGGCGAGCTTTATAGCGTTCTTTGAGAGCATTGATCTCCATAGATTTCAACTCAGCCAGTGCCTGGTCAAACGCCCCTTGCTGAATCTCCTGAACGCGCTGGTGCAGATGCTCCGAGCGCGGCGAGAGATAGCGGCCATAGAGACGCCGGGCTAAAATGGCAATATTGTATTGGGGTTCCTCGGCCGGACAACGCGCTGCGCACAGACCGCACAGTATGCAATCAAACGACAGATTGGCAACCGCAGCGATATCGCCACGCATCGCTGCCGCCATATAACCTTTTACATTCAGCTCCTGCGGACAGGCTTTGGTGCAGGTACCGCACCCCAGGCAGCGTAAAATCTCCGGGTAGATTTGGAAAAGGGTGGAGGCTTGCGCCTGCAGTTGGGCAATGTCGTAGGTGGCGCGCTTTGCCGGGAAGAAGGGAATTTGCCCCAAATACATCTCTGGTTTGACGACCGTTTGGCAAGCCAATCCAAAGTAGAGCTTCGGATCGTCCTTTATGCGATAGACGGTCGAGCATGCCCCGCAGAAGCCGCCGCGGCAGCCAACGCCGCGGATCAGGGTGTAGCCGGCATACTCCATTGCCTTCATAATGGTCAAACTCGAGGGTACATCATAGCGTTTCCCCATGATGTAGATCGGGATCAGATCATTTCGTTCAGCCATACGCACTCCTTGATTATCGATATGCGGATCAACGTTCAAGTTACTCTCCAACTTCTGTCCATTCATCTGCTTTGAAGGTTACGAGTGGTAAAGGTTCTTCTAGATTGCGTCCTGGTAGATATTCGAAGGTCTGTTGCAAGCGGTCGGCAACGGCGCGGAAGACTAACCCGACCGGTAGCTCTGACGGACAGGCATCGGTACACATTCCACAGCCAACACAGGAAAGCGCCATGTGATTTTGCCGCGTGAGGTGGAACAGCATCGTATCGGGAGGCATACGTTGAGCGCCTTTTTGACGCGCCCATTCCAGATATTTCATTGGTTCATGGTCAAAAACATGGCTCTTAAAGACGCACGTCTTACAATAACAAATCGGACAAACGGTCATACAGTTATGGCAACGGATGCAAGCCGCAAACACGACGCTAATCCCTTCTTCTCCCTCTAGCCGGGTGCGGATTTCAGCAAAAGCTCGATCCCGGGCTTGCGTTCGAGAGGCTATGTACGCGTCGATCAGCGGCGAGCGTCCATTTGTCGCCGTACCTTGCCAGCCTAGCTTTTCGGCGATTTCGTCTTGTGCTTCGATCCAGATGGTCTGTTCCAAATCGCTCTCCAACAGACGAACGCGAATCGGCGCGTTCTCGTAAACAGGCTGTTCACAAATCTGACACGCCAGGCGCAGGTCTGCATTTACAATCTCAGATTGCTGGCGGACTGCTGCATAGAGGTCAATCCACAAAGGCAACTTGCTTTGGGTTTGTTTGCGCAAATAAGTCGAAGGAGTATAAGTACCAGCGCAATCAATGGCCACAATTAACAAGTCTTCTAAGCTGGCTTGCGCCATTTTGGTCAATTCAACCAGTGCCCGCGCCTCACAGGAGCGCAAAACAGCCGCCAGACGTGGGCGCGGTTCGCGCAAGCTGACTTTACCTGCCCAGGTTGCTGCATTGACCGCTAACACAGGCGCAAGGGGATCAGCCTGATTCAGTAAGACCGCATCGCTGACCAGGGCGGGGGTCACCGAACCGCTAGGGGTGCGCATGGGAGTCAGGATGACATCGACAATGTTTTTCTCCAAAAGGCTCTTTAAAAAGCCTTGCAAGGCTGCCAGTGGTTGATGATTTTCGACGGGTAAAGAGATTTTCATCGGTTCTGCTTTATCTCCATTCGTCCAGAGGAAATCCAATTTCAGGCATTAAACCGCCCACATCGTTTTCATCGGGTTGGGGCCTTTTGCCCGCATGGCTTCGGTCATCTCGCGCACCGTTTCCGCAAAGCGAGCCCCCTCGCTGGCGCTGATCCAACGCAACCAGATGCGGTCTTCATCGAAGCCGGCGCTCTTCAAGATTTCTTTGAGCGCAATCACCCGCCGGCGAGCTTTGTAGTTGCCCTCCTGATAATGGCAATCGCCAGGGTGGCAACCGCCGATTAGAATACCATCTGCTCCGGCTAAGTCGGCTTTCAACACATACATTGGATCAACCGCTCCACTGCACATCAAGCGAATAATGCGCACATTGGGGGGGTATTGCAAGCGACTGGTACCGGCTAAATCGGCACCGGTGTAGGTACACCAGTTACACAGAAAAGCGATAATTTTGGGTTCAAATTCGGTCGTTTCGGTCATCCATCAACTCCTTGCCTTGATTGCAAATTGGCACGCAAAATCAACTTAAAGCTGCATCAATCATCTCGGCAACTTGCAAGAACTCAAAACCCAATTGCTGGCTGGCTTTATTAGGACAGGCTGCTACGCAAGCGCCACAGCCCTGACACAATACTGCGACCACTTCGGCAACGGTTGCGCCGGGCTGCAGACGGCGAGCGCCATAGGGACACACTTCAACACACAATCCACAAGCCGAGCACAAGCGCGGGTTGACCGAGGCGATGATCGGCGTAGCTGTCAATTGTTTCTTCGCCAGCAAAGAAACCGCCCGCACCGCTGCAGCTTGTGCTTGAGCGATGGTCTCCTCCATGGCGCGCGGCGAGTGAGCCAAACCGGCTAGATAGACACCATCGGCAGCGAAATCTACCGGGCGAAGTTTGACGTGCGCCTCGAGGAAAAATCCTTCCGCGGTGAGAGGCAGTTTCAGCAGGCGGCTCAGGGCTTCATTGCCGGGCTGCGCTTCAATGCCAACACTCAAAACAACCTGCTCAACGCACAAATGAACTTCTTCACCTTCTGGCTGCGAGAGCACATGTACCCACACCTTGCCATCCGAACTTTTTTCAACCCGTGGCGGTTGCTCAGCATCGTATTGCAAAAAGACTACCCCCTGACGCCGCGCTTCGGTGTAATAGGCCTCGCGGAAACCATAACTGCGCAGATCTCGATAGAGGATATAGACCTGGCTATGGGGAGAGCGGCGTTTGATCTCCAGAGCATTCTTGATCGCTTGCGTGCAACAGATGCGGGAGCAATACGGATGATCATTGTCGCGGGAATCGACGCATTGGATCATCACCACCGATTCGGGAGTCGATTGCGTTTCCTTCAATCGATTTTCGAGTTCGCGCTGCGTGATTACCGCGCCAATTTCTCCATAACCATACAATCGAGTAGGAATTTCGCGCCCACCGGTGGCGACGACGATGACACCGTGCGTGATTTCTTCGCAAGATGCGTCGGCATGTCGAATGACTGACGTATATTGACCAACATAGCCGCGCGTTTCAACCACTTCACAGCGGGTCAACACGTTAATGCGCGGCTCATCTCGAATGGCAGCAATCAAGTTGCAGAGCAGTTGCTGCGGATCTGTGCCATCTAAACCGACATAGATATGGCGCAAATTGCCCCCCAACTCGGCTTCTCGTTCAACCAGATAAACGGGGAAACCCTGGCGAGCGATGGAAAGGGCAGCGGTCATGCCGGCCAAACCGCCCCCGATGACCAAAGCCTGATGCGCCACCTCAAAGCTACCGCGTTGGATGGGACGCAAGCGGCGCGCCTTGGCAACCGCCATAGCGACCAGTTCCTTGGCTTTTTGGGTGGCAATATCTGGCGTAGCCCGATGTACCCAGGCATCTTGCTCACGAATGTTGGCAAGCTCAAACAGATGAGGATTCAATCCCGCTTGCCGGATGGTATCCTGGAAGAGCGGTTCGTGGGTGCGCGGGGTACAACTGGCTACCACCACGCGATTCAGACCATGTTCTTCAATTTTGGAAACGATCTTTTGTTGGGTATCCTGGGAACAGGTGTAGAGATTACGCTCGGCATAAACTACGCCGGGTAAGTTCCGCGCATATTCAACCACCTCCGCAACGTTAACAACCCCGCCGATATTAATCCCGCAGTGGCAGACAAACACGCCAACCCGCGGCTCTTCGCCGCTGATATCGCGCTCGGGTGGGTAAACGGCTTGCCGGGTGAGCGTGCCGCGTCCGTTAGCTAATAAAGCCGAGGCCTGGGCAGCAGCGCAACTGGCTTCAATGACCGTTTCGGGAATGTCTTTCGGCTCGCCAAACGCTCCGGCAACAAAAATGCCCTCCCGATTTGTCTGGGTGGGGAGATAATGGGGCGATTCGGCAAACCCAAATGCATTTAACTCAATCCCCAATCGCCGCGCAGTTTCAACCGCTTCTGGTGTGGGTTTCAGTCCTACGGAAAGAACGACCAAGTCAAATTCCTCTTCGTGAGGAATGGGCTTTCCTTCGGCGTTAAAGGTCACATAGTTAACGCGCAGGTTGCGGCTGCCGGGCACTTCACGCACGTTGGCGACCATACTGCGCACATAGCGCACACCCTGCTCTTTTTCGGCGCGAGCGATATAGGCATCGAATCCTTTACCAAAGGCGCGGATATCCATGTAAAAGATGGTCGGTTGGATGCGGCTGTCATGCTCACGGGCGATAACCGCTTCTTTGGTCGCAACCATACAACAGACCGAAGAGCAATACCCTTGCCCGCAGGCGTTATCTCGAGAGCCAACACATTGAATCCACGCAATCTTCTCAGGGTGACGTCCATCGGAGGGACGTTGCACCACACCTGCAAATGGCCCAGAGGCGCTTAACATGCGTTCGAACTCAATGCTGGTGACCACATTGGGGTAGCGCCCGTATCCGTATTCAGGCCGAATCTGATCGCTCAACGGATGAACGCCGGTCGCCAAGATCACCGCCCCAACTTCGATTTCCTCAAATGTTTCGACCTGATTATGATCAATTGCCCTGGCGCGGCAGGTATAAACGCATTGCAGGCATTCCGAGCAGATGCCACAACTCAAACAACGCGCAGCTTCTGCGCGGGCTTCTTCTTCGGTCAAGCCACTATAAACTTCATTAAAGTCCAGCTTTCGTACCGTGGCCGGACGGGCTTTCATTTCTACCCGCGCCTGACGAGCTGTCGGCGACTCCAACATACGAGCCGCCACCTCGGTTGGACTCAATTCCACCTTTGGCGGACGGGTTTTGGCAACCGCCAACGGCTCCCCACGCAGGTAGCGGTCGATGGATTGGGCAGCGCGGTGCCCGGCGGCAATGGCATTGACGATGAAAGAGGTTCCGGTCACAGCGTCCCCGCCGCCGAAGATGCCGGGCACATTGGTCGCCAGGGTTTCCTCATCCACTTTCAGGAAACGCCCGCGCACGGTGTCCACTTCACCGTTCAAACAGTCCAGCTCCGGACGTTGACCGATGGCAAAGATAACCATGTCGGCCGGGATGACTTCCTCGGTATTTGGGATTTCGTCAAAATCAGGCCGACTGTCAACAAAGCCCCTGAAATTGACCTGTACACAGCGCACGCCGGTGACTTTTCCATCTGCCTGGGTAATTTCTTTGAAAGTGCGGGAGGGATAAACTGCGATTCCTTCCTCTTCCGCATCGCGCACTTCCCAATCGTGGGCAGGCATGGTTTCGCGGCTTTCCAGGCAAGACATTCCAACCCACTCAGCTCCCAAACGAACTGCGCTCATCGCAGCATCAATGGCAACATTGCCCCCGCCCAACACCAAAACGCGTTTCCCTTTGAGGTTTTGGGCAATTTTGGTCTTATCCTCCAGGCTAACCTGACGCAAAAAGTCGGTGGCAACGGTCACCTGCGGCAAATCGGCGCCTGGAATCGGCAATTTGATGCCACCATGGGCACCGACTGCCACAAACACTGCATCATACCCCTGTTTCAGCAGGGCTGGGATGTTTTCAACCCGACTGTTCAGACGCAGCTCAACCCCCTCCGCAAGAATTTGCTCGATTTCGCGCTGAACCAATTGGTAGGGCAGGCGGTATTCCGGCACACCAACCCGCATCATGCCTCCTGCAACCGGAAGGGCTTCAAAAACCGTCACGGCATACCCCATGCGCACCAGGTCCAGCGCTGCGGTTAAACCGGCCGGTCCAGAACCGACTATGGCAACGCGCTTACCCTTTGGCTCGACTTCGCTTGTCCAACGAATCTGCTCCTGGCTCAATTCGCCGCTGTCCATTTTTGACCACACCCAGTCGGCGACAAAGCGTTTCAACGCCATAATATTGACCGGCTGGTCGCTTTGATTGCGCGAACAAGCTTCCTCGCAGCGGTGGTTGCACACTCGCCCACACACGGATGGAAAAGGATTATCCTCCTTGATGGTTCGATAGGCATCCAAAAAACGGCCTTCGCGCACCAATGCCACATATCCCTGGGCGCGTTGATGGATCGGACAGGCATCGCGGCAGGGCGCCATGCCAGTTTTTTCAATCGCATAGGCGTTGGGGATGGCTTGCGGATAAGGTTTGTAGATTGCTTTGCGTTGAGATAGCCCGCCATTGAATTCGTCTGACCGCGGCACCGGGCAGGCGGTTGCGCAATCCCCACAGCCCGTGCAGGCATCCAATTTTACATAGCGCGGGCGACGGCGCACCTTAACGCGGAAGTTGCCTGGTTCGCCTTCGATGCCTTCTACTTCAGAGGTGGTCAAGATGTCGATGTTCAGATGGCGACCGACTTCCACCAACTTCGGCGACATGATGCACATGGCGCAATCATTGGTTGGAAAAGTTTTATCCAGTTGCGCCATGATGCCACCAATCGCCGGCGATTTCTCTACCAGAACCACTTTAAAGCCAGCTTCTGCCAGATCGAGAGAGGCCTGCATTCCACCAATGCCGGCGCCTACAACCAGAACAGCACCAACCGTTTGTTTCGTGGGGTTAGGGTTCATCAATTCTTCTGCGTTCATGCTCACTTCCCAACTACCAGTCTCGTTTAGCAGATGCTGGTTGCAGCGATTTGATCTCCGCAAGCAGCGGCCGCGGATCAATCAAATGTTTGCCCCACCAGCTTTCTGCTTCGGGTAACCCAAATGCCAGCCCCATCAATTCAGTAAAATAGAAGATAGGGAGCTTTTGCGTTCCACTCTGACGCATCTCAAGGTTGATCTGACACAAGGGGCAACTGGTAACCATTGCGGCTGCACCAGCTTCGCGGGCACGCTCTGCCAGGCGATTCACCAGGCGGGCGGCCGCGCTGGATTTGGTGAGAGAGAGACCACCCCCGCAACACTCTGTGGCATACGACCAATCAACGGCTTCAGCTCCTAAGGTTTCCAGCAATTGATTCATCAAGCGCGGGTTCTCGGGATTCTCGAATTGGGTTACCTGAGGTGGACGAACCAGCAAACAGCCGTAATAGGCAACTGCTTTTAGACCACCTAATGGCCGTTTCACCCGCCCGCGAATCGATTCCAGCCCCACGCCAATCGTAAGCACTTCAAGCAAGGGGCGGACAGCAATATTGCCCTGATAACGAAAGCCAACAATTGCTTCCAATTCGCTCCGCCGGTCGGGGTCATGGCGCAATTCGTAGTCAGCGCTTTTATGCCGGTTGAAGCAGGCTGCACACGGCAGAACAAGGTCATGCCCCAGCGATTGGGCGAGGGCTAGGTTACGGGCAGGCAATGCCAGGGCAAGCAAAGGATTCACGCAGTGGGCAGAAGAAGCTCCGCAACAATTCCACTCCTCAAGTTCGTGCAATTCCACCTCCAGGGCTTTGAAGACGGCTCGTACCGAGGCGTCATATTCACAGGCGGTGGATTCGAGGCTGCAACCCGGGTAATAGGTATAGACGCTCATTTTGCCTCCTGTGCAGGAGCGGGTTTTCCGGAAGCAGACTGCTCTTTAGCAACCGCTTCAGCAGACTTGACAAAAATCCGCTTGACCTGATGGCGGCCCTTGATCGTTTTGGGCATCAGCGGCACTTTCCCTTTAATAAATAATTGCAATCCGCTATCCATATCCGCCAGGAGATTCAACGTCCACAATTTATAGGCAATCAGCAGGCTGGCTTCATGGCTGCGTCCCAAGGTCTGCACCACAAACAAGAACAGCTTATGGAATTTGGCGGCCTCGGGTTCTGCAGGCGTCACGCCACTCCGCAGCGCTTCCAAGCGCAATGCATCCATCACCCTGGCAATGTCGATGTCATTGGGGCAGCGCGTCCCGCAGGTTTCGCAAGCTGCGCACAGCCAGATATCGCGACTTCGCAACAACTTTTCCTTTTCCCCCAACTGCACCATGCGCAAGATGCGATCCGGGCCATAGTCCATCTCCTCCACCACCGGGCATCCCGCAGTGCACTTATGGCAGTGGAAGCAGAGCAGAATAGGTTCTCCAGAGAGCGCCTCAACGGTTTGAAGGAAATCCTGGTTCATCGTTACCTTCTGGTTTTTTTGAATTTATACCAATGCATCCACCATCTCCATCACCTGCTCAACGCGCCAGTTCCGTACCTGACTGGCTTTGTTGGGACAGGCAACCACACAAGCACCACAACCCTGACACAGGGCAGCGTTTACGGTCGCGTAGTTCCAAATCGGATGGATCTCGCGGGCTCCATACGGACACACTTTGACACACGCCCCGCAGGCGGCACACAATTCTTCGATCACGCTGGCAACCAGCGGGGAGGCCGTCATTTCATTTTTGGAAAAGAGTTGAAGCACTTTTGCTGCTGCACCAGAGGCTTGTGAGACCGTCTCGGGAATATCCTTGGGGCCCTGTGCTACTCCTGCGAGATAGATTCCCGCCGTCAGGGTTTCCACCGGGCGCAGTTTCGGATGCGCTTCATTGAAAAAGCCATAACCATCGGTGCTGATATGCAATAGTTGTCCTAGCTCAACCGAGCCATACGAAGGAAGCATCGGGGTCGCCAGAACGACCAGATCGGCGGCGATTTCCACCGCCCGTCCGGTCAAGGTGTCACTGCCCCAGACAAGGGTCTGATCGCCTTCGCGGAAAACGCGGCTCACCTTGCCGCGCAAATACAACACACCGTAATCGGTCATGGCGCGCTGAACATATTCATCGTAGTTTTTACCCGCTGAGCGAATGTCAATATAAAAAACATACGCCTGCCCCTGGGGAACACGCTCTTTGTAAAGCATAGCTTGTTTTGCCACGTACATACAACAGACTTTCGAGCAATATGAGACTCCATGTTCTGGATCACGCGAGCCAGCACATTGCACAAAGACCACCTGGCGAGCGATCTTGCCATCCGACGGACGGCGGATAACATCGCCGGAACGTAACATTGCCTCAAAGGTCAAGCCATCCACCACATCGGGGATTTCCCCACCACCGTATTCAGGCAGGCGGGCACGATCATAGGGTTGCCAGCCACTGGCAACCACGATTGCGCCAACGTCAAAGGTGTAGGTTAAGGGTTGAAGGTCATCTAAGGGTACAAACGGCGCTTCTGCTTCCGCTGGTTTTTGCCTTACCCTGACGCGAAAGTTACCCACATAGCCAGACAAACTGTCCACATCGGCGTTTAGAAGCGTTTGAATATTGGGATGGGAGAGCACCTGCTGGATCTTCCTATCCAGCAGGTCGGGGGCGGCTTGAAAGTTCAAGAAGCTGCCGCTGAGTTCCGCCATACGTCCACCGAGGTGGTCTTGTCGCTCTACCAAAATCACCGCATACCCGGCTTCAGCAATGTCCAGAGCCGCTTGCATTCCGGCAATCCCACCCCCGATCACCAGCGTACGGTGGGTCAGGGGTAAAATCAGCGGTTCGAGCGCCTCGTTGCGCTTGACTTTTTCGACAATCGATTCGGCAATCTCAATAGCTTTCTGTGTAGCGGCTTCTTTATTTTGTTGATGCACCCAGGATACCTGCTCACGAATATTTGCCGATTCACAGCGGTAACCGTTCAACCCGGCTGCCGAGACCGTGCGGCGAAAGGTCGTTTCGTGCATGGCAGGAGAACAAGCAGCTACCACGACCCCATCAAGCTGGTATTTTTCAATGCTTTCACGAATTAACTGCTGACCCGGATCAGAACACATGTATTTATAGTCGATGGCAAAGACAACATCTCCATTGCGCTGTAACTGCTCCACAACGGCTTTGACATCCACCGTGCCGGCGATATTATGCCCACAATGACAGACGAAGACTCCAATCCGACTCATGCGTTTTCTCCTCAATCACCCACAGCTTCCAGGATGCCCTGCGCCTGGCTTTGGGCATGGCGGTGTTTCTGGAAGAGCGAAAGCACTTTGGCCGCCGCGCCGCTTGCCTGAGCTACGGTTTCTGGGATGTCTTTTGGTCCTAAAGCCGTTCCAGCCATAAAGACACGCGGGGCGATGCTCAGAACAGGATCCATTTCCTCGTTGGCAGCGCAATAGAAGCCGTTTTCATCGCAGGGAACACCAAACAACGCAGCCACCTGAGGATTGGTGGCGCGGGGGATCACCGCCGTCGCCAAAACCACCAGATCAGCAGCAATTTCCACGGTGCGATTGCTGAGCGTATCTACCCCTTTTACAATGACCTTGTCGCCTTCGCGGAAGAGCTTGCTCACCTTACCGCGTAAATAAACCACACCATCTTCCTCCATGGCGCGGTTGACAAATTCTTCATATCCTTTACCACCAGCGCGCACATCAATGTAGAACACATATGCCTGACCCTGCGGCAGGCGATGTTTATACAGGATGGCTTGTTTTGCCGTGTACATGCAACAGATTTTTGAGCAATAAGGAACGCCACGTTCGGGATCGCGCGAGCCGCTGCATTGAACAAAAACCACCTCCATTGGCGGTTTACCGTCAGAGGGGCGTAGAATCTTGCCCGCCGTCGGTCCACTGGCAGCCAGCAAGCGCTCGAAAGCCAGACCGTCAATCACATCCTGAATCTTCCCACCCCCGTATTCGGGTAAGCGGGATAACGGAAAGAGATCGTAGCCGGTGGCAAGGATCACTGCGCCGACTCTTTCTTCATAAAAGGTATCGGTTTGCTCCCATTGAATTGCCCCGGTTGGGCAGAATTTTTCACACGCACCGCATTTGGGTTTGGCGGGGTTGCCTTTTGCGTCTATGGCTGGCACACGCCCTGCCTCGATATCCCATTTGGATTGCAAGTAACGACAGTTGTCGGCATCGATGACGGGCTTGTTGGGAACAGCTTGCGGTGACAGGGTATAAATGACTTTGCGCGTCCCGACCCCGCGCTCAAAGAGCGATTCGACTTTGAAGGGACATTTTTCCTGACACACACCACACCCCGTGCAACGTTCCCAATCCACATAAGCAGCTTTACGGCGGATGCGAACGGTAAAATCGCCGTTTTCATCCCGCTCCATGGCGTCAATCTCACTATAGGTGTAAAGGCGGATATTCTCATGCTTGCCGGTTTCCACCGTTCGGGGGGTGAGAATGCACTGGGAGCAGTCCAGTGTCGGGAAGGTCTCCGAAAGTTGCGCCATGTGGCCGCCAATTGATGGCTCTCGCTCCACCAATACGACTTCATAGCCGCTATTGGCAATATCCAAAGCCGCCTGGATGCCGGCAATCCCTGCGCCAACCACCAAAGCTCGTTCAATCATTGCCGCTGCCTCCCCTCCACCTTCTAGGTAACCTTTTCCATATAGGGTTCAAAGAGCGGGCGCGGATCGATGCTGTGGTGCTCCATGCCCCAAACCTCGTCAGGTAAGCCGAGCGCAACAGCCATCAATTGCGTGAAGTACAGCACCGGCAAAGGTTTGATCGCCCACCCACTCACGGTTTGTTGCGGATAATCCAGGTTATATTGACACAATGGACAGGCGGTAACCAGCGCTTGCGCGCCATGGCGTTGTACCGAAGCGAGGATGTCTTGCGCCAGTTGCTGCGGCACATCGGGTTTGCTAACCGCCAGGTAAGATCCGCAGCACTCGGACTGATAGGGAAAGGTGATCACTTCACAGCCGAGTGCCTCCAGGCATTCGTGCAGGATATGTGGGTCGTCGGGATCGTCCAACTGGATTTCAGCGGGTGGGCGTAACAATAAGCAGCCGTAGTAAGGGGCAACTTTCAACCCTTTTAGCGGCTGAGTCACTTTGCGCTTCAAGGTTTCCCAACCCAATTGATCGCGTAACAGCTCCAAAAAATGCGTTACGCGCACCTGACCGAGATAGGGTTCCTCGGTAAACCAGTTAATGCGTTCCAGAACATCCGCATGCCCCTGGAGGAAGTTTTGGGTGCGGCGTAAGACGTGAAAGCAAATGGCGCATAAGGTGGTCACCTGTCCGCCAGCCTCTTGCGCCTGGCGGAGCAAGCGGGTAGGGGCAATCAAAGCCATAGCATTATCGGTGGAGAGAGGGAAAGTTGCCCCGCAACATTGCCATTCAGGCAGCTCCTGGAATTCAAGACCCAAGGCTTGGGCAACCGCTCGCCCAGAGCGGTCATAACCGCTGGCTTTGGTGGATAACGTACAGCCGGGGAAATACGGAATTGCCATGTTCACCTCTCTCAGACTGAATACTTTCGAAAGCCACCAATGAGGGCAAGCTGGGGCATTTCTGCCGCCTGTTCATGAGCTATCTGGTCAGGGTTCAACACACTTCCATACTTTTCCATATAAAGTTGACGCAGCGCTTCCATCACCCGCGGCAGATCGATTCCTTTGGGACAGCGCGAGACACAGGTGAGACAAGCTGCACAGGTCCAGATGGTCTGTACTTGTAAGACATCTTCCATTCCGAGTTGCGCCATGCGAATGACCTGATTAGGGATCACATCCATGCTAAAAGCCACCGGGCATCCCGCGCTGCATTTGCCGCATTGATTACAAGCCAACAGGCTCTGACCACTGATGGTTTCAATGCGATTGACAAACTCGCCACGAACCGTTTGGAGAGAGATTTTTGTACGCATCGCACCGCCTTATCAAAACGATGATAACCCGCTGAAGAGCATCTGCAATCGCTCTTCAGGCAGGAGAAGTTGCCTGGTGAAAAACTAAGATCAGATAACGGGAATACGTTAATACCATCAACCACCTCTAAGGACACCGCTTTGGATTGCTTTGATTATCGTCTAAATTCAGAGTAAAGTAATCTGTAATAGATAATCAAGTGCAGAGACGAAAATCACCCTGCAAAGAGGAAGAAAATCAGAGGGCGTGACGAAACATTTCACAACCTTTTACGCCATCTTTTACCCCACAGGGTAGCGAGGGGCAATGGTCGGGGCTTTATGGCGAAACGATTGGCTTTTTGGTCACACTTCCGCTGCCCAACAATCTTGTAAACCCCCTTGCCTTCCAACCTAACAGTTCTGCGAGGTATATTCGTTGACAGGGCTCTTGTTTTTTGCTAGGATATGCTCAAGCACGAAAAGGCAAACCCGGTGAAAGCCGGTGACGCAAAGCCATGGGTCTACCGTCATCGTTTGATGACTAGGACTGCCAGGCTGCCGAATGTGACCGAGAATTGATTTTGTGTCTTCATTCGAGGAGCCTGGCTACGCCCAGGCTCAATTGCTTGAGTGCACTTTACCAATTTGATCCAGTCCGATAAAGGCAAACCCGGCGAAAGCTGGGGACGCAAAGCCATGGATCTACAGCCAGCCTTGCTGGCCAGGATAGCCAGGTTACCGAAGCAGTGGAGATGATTCCCAACGGGCTTGGTTATCCAAGCCCGTTTCTGTTTGGAGAGCAAATCGAATGAAGACGAAACGACATCCAGCCAGACCGAACAAAACCTTTCTCAGCCCATCAAGTCATCATGCGCTGAGCTGGTTTGGGATATTTGGTGTGCTTCTTTTGATCCTCTCTGTTTTCCCAATTCTCTCCGCCCAGGCTGCAACTTCTTCCTCCAGCCTGCCTGCCTGTCAGCCCTTTGTGCAAGTCAATGACAACGCTTTTGGTCTTGGCGGTGGAGCAGATGGGACTTATAGCTCCGAAGAAGGCTTTGAAGTGCTGGTTTTCAATGGGCAACTGTACCTGGGCATGGAAGCCGATAACTCCCTGGGAGCGCGCATCTGGCGCACAAAAGCTGGCGTGACCGTACCTGCCTCTCAAGCGGATTGGGAGGAAGTGGCAGCCAACTCCCAAGGCTATCCATTTGGGGTAAGCAATATCACTCAAAACGATCACATTGACAGTCTGGCCGAATTTAATGGCTATATCTATGCCAGCACTGCCAACGGTGGCAGCAGCACGTATGGCACGCGGGTTTTTCGCAGTCCCACCGGCAATCCGAATAGCTGGGAAGATGCCTTGATCAATATCGGCGCCGGCTTCGGCAGCGCGCAGAACACGAACTTTAAAGATATGCAAGTGTTCAATGGCTGGTTGTGCGGTGGCACCCAAAACTGGCTCTATGGGGCTCAGGTCTGGTGCACGCAGGATGGTTTGAACTGGACGCAAAAGAACATCAGCGGATTCGGGACAATCGAATATAACAACAAAACGGTCGAGGTCTGGTCGGGGTACGTTTTTCAAGAAGCCTTGTATTTTGGCGTGCAGAATCTCGGCGCAACTCGCTCTAGCAATTACGATGATCTGGGAAAACTGTATCGAACCCGCAACCTGAACGGCACTCCGCAGTGGGAAGAAGTCTTTGTCAGCCTGCCAGGGTACCTTAATCGAGTGGATATTCTGGGTGAATTAAATGGTTATCTCTATGTCGCCAGCCGCGGTTCCAATGGCGGGATCATTATTTATCGCAGCCCTAACGGCAACCCTGGCACCTGGCAAACAGTCAGTCTCGAAGGGATCAGTGGCAACATCGCCAATAACGCAGTGATTGTGGACGGCGCGGTGACTTATGAAGGTGGATTATATGTCGCAATTGGCAACACCAGCGGCTTTCAACTGTGGCGCACCTCGGGGGCCGACCAGGGCAACGGTCTGGTGGATTGGGAACAAGTGGGTGGAAGCGGCTTGACCGATGCAAAGAATGTCCTCTCAGAGCTGGTTACCTTCAACGGGTATCTCTATGCCTGGACAACCAATTACGCCCGCGGTCAACAGGTGCTCCGCTCAAATTGTGCGGCTGGTGCAGTACTGCCATCCCCAACGGCAACCAATACCGCTCAATCCAGTCCAACTCCTACCGCTACGCCCCAGCCTAGCTCGACCCCAACCACCACCAATCAGCCTAGCCCAACTCCTACCGCTACGCCCCTGCCCAGCTCGACCCCGACTGCCACCGTTCAGCCCAGTCCAACTCCGACAGCTACCATTCAGCCTAGCTCGACCCCAACCACCACCGCTCAGCCTAGCCAGACGCCAACGGCTACGGCTCTGCCCAGCCAGACGCCAACGGCAGAAACGCCGCCATTCTGTCCCCAAGGCGACCAGAACTGTCAAAGCTCCAACCCAAATGGGTCAGGGTATAGCGTATTCATTCCTGTCTTGATCAAACCGTAATTCTGCACGCTGTCGTCCAATTCTGCAGGGTTTTGGGCAACTGCTTTCCTCTTCCACAACTCTGCCAATATTGTAGAACATTGCGGTCACACAACAAAATTCCCTTGATTGGCAAAGATATTGCTTTTGTCGATGAATCCTGCCCGACAAAAGGGCATTGCTTTTTTCATCTCCCTTGAACTGCCTTCCTTCTGCTATAATCAGTGTATGGAGACTCCTGAGGTAGCCACAAGCATCTCCTGCTCTCAGTGTGGCGGTGAACTTCATCCAGAGGCAGGGCGAGTCTTTCTCACCTGTCCCTATTGCGCTTCAACCGTTTACCTTGATAAAAGTCAAGTTGTCTTCCATTGGTATGTAGCCCCTACCCTGGATGAAAAGCAAGCCCGCTCCGCTCTGGCGCGCTGGATGGCAGGCAACCAAACCGTCAAAGATTTGGATCGCAAAGCCCAAATTAGCGCCGTCACTTTTGCCTACTTCCCCATGTGGCTGTTCAAGCATCAAAAACCCAATGGCAAAGACGAACGCTTGCTCCTGCCTGCCGCGGCGATCTCCATCAGCGAGTTAAAAAACCTGCTCCTGCCTCCAGGCGACCTGCGCAAGCCCACGGCCGAGATTGACCAAATCGCTCTGCCTCCCACCGTGCCGCTCGATACGGCGCTGGACTGGTTAAAGCAGCGCCAGATCGCTGCAGAGCAGGTCGTCGAAAAAGCCCTCGTCCATGTTCCCATCTATACTTTCAAGTACATTTTCAACAATCGCACCTATACGGCTGTGGTAGAAGGCGCCAGTGGGGGAGTCTTTGCCAATCTCTATCCTGCTAAAGCCGAAGCGCCATTTCTGCTGATCGGTGGGGTCACCGCTTTGATCTACCTCTGCCTGGCAACCTTTCCAGCCATGGGAGCGTTGCAAAGCGGTGTCAGTGGTTTAGGAATCGGTTTATTCATCTGCAGCACAGCAGGTTTGGTCGTTGCACCAATCCTGTTTGCAATTGCTGCCTGGATTGCAGCCAAAATATGAGCGAAAGAGACATCACACTTGGCCTCAATTGTCCAAAATGCGGTGGCATGATTCGCATCCCCGAAGGGCAGCGCCTAGTTATCTGCCCCTATTGCCAGCAACGCTCCATCGTGCGCGGCGAACGGGGCGTCTTACGTTTCCAGGTGCCTGTCCAGCTCGATCGGTCTCAAGCCGAAAAGATGCTGGAACAGTTTCTGCGCAGCAGTTTCGCCATTGCCCGCAATGCCCCTCGCCAGGCTAAACTCGAAGAAAGCTTCTTGGTTTTTCTGCCTTTCTACACCAGTTGGGGACGGGTGATCGGCTGGGTATTTGGCCAAGAGCGAGTTGGCCGCGGGAGTAAAAAGCGGTATAAACCCCGTGAAGTGCAATTTGTTCAGGATACTACCTGGAACACGGCGGCTTGCGATGTCGGCGAATTTGGGGTTGAGAGCGTGCCCCTGGAAGACAAACCCTTTGACCCTTATAACGATGACGAAATCCATCGCCTCGGCATGGTCTTTGAACCGGTTGGTTCATTGAGCGAAGCCCTGCAACGCGCCGAAGAGCAGTTTCAAGCTCAGGTGCGCGAGGAAGCGCGCCTCGACCGTATCTCTCAGGTGTTTGTCCGCATCGTCCGCCGGCGGTTTGGCCTGGTTTTTTATCCTTTGTGGATCTTGCGCTACCTTTATCGCGAGCGGGCTTATCAGGTGGCAATTGATGGTCATAGCGGCCAGATTTTATACGGAAAGGCGCCCGGGAACACCCTTTACCGGGCTGCTGTGCTGGTGGGCGGGATGGCATTGGGAGCCTTGATCGCCTTTGATATCCCCACCTTCCTGCTTTACTTCGGCCGCAACAGCGATGACCTGGACGGTTTGCTGGTTCTCAGCGGGATTGCCCTGTTGGCCGGATTATCCGCCATGTACGCAGCCTATCTAGCCTTCCGTTACGGTGAGGAATACGAATACCGTTGGAAAAAAAGAGTCTCCAGCGTAGATTGGGTTCCTCAACAGCTCCTTAAATCTTTTACGGAGGCGCAGGAATGAGCAGACCGGTTGAGCTCGTCCCATTGAATTGCATCCAATGCTCGCTGCCAATTCCAGCAGCGGTGAATGAAGTCGCCTGGTTATGCCCTACCTGTGGAACAAGCCTGGCGTTAACCGAGGCAGGTGATTTAATCCCTTGTGAGATGCGCTTTTCGGCAAACCTGCCTCCCAACAGCAAAGGCAGACCCTTTTGGGTAACAGAGGGAACGGTCAAAATCTTTCGCCAATCCTACAACTTGATCGGCAATAGTGATCAGGAAGCGCTGCAATTCTGGAGTCAAGCGCGGCGCTTTTTTATCCCCGCCTACGAGTGTGGGTTGGAAGAAATGCTTACCATCGGCACCCGCTGGCTAGCCGACCCTCCACCCCTGATTGAAGGTCCTAAAACCGATTTCTTACCCATCACCCATTCAGCAGCCGACGTGCAAGCCTTTGCCGAATTTCTCATCCTTGCTGTTGAAGCCGCTCGCAAAGATAAAGTCAAAGAAATCCGTTTTGAACTGGAATTGCAACCACCAACGCTTTGGATCCTACCCTGAAGGGAGCCCTGTGGGAGTGCGATAAATGGAAACCGACCATAAATTTTATCTTGGACGTTTCATCGATCCTCAAACCAACCAAATCACCGATCAACCTATGCTCTATAAACCCGAAGACCTGACCACCCATGCTTTTGTGGTCGGGATGACCGGTTCGGGTAAGACAGGGTTGTGCATCTGTTTACTGGAAGAGGCCGCCTTACAAGGTATACCGGCGTTGATTATCGATCCCAAGGGAGATATGACCAATCTCTTGCTGCACTTTCCCGATTTTGAACCGCGGGATTTCGAGCCATGGATCAACCTCGACCTCGCTCGCCGGGAAGGGAAAACCGTGCAACAAATCGCTCAAGAGACCGCCGCAACCTGGAGACAGGGGATGGCAGATTGGGGAATTTCGCCTCAGCGGGTCAAAGCCCTTGCTGAGGCTGCCCATTTTGCCATCTACACTCCCGGATCAGATAGCGGCATCCCGGTCAATATTCTCACCTCTTTTGAAGCTCCCCAACTCGCCTGGGATGAAAATCGCGAAGCGCTCCGTGAAAAGATTTCCGCCACAGTAACTGCTCTTTTGGGATTGGTTGGCTTATCCAACATTGATCCGTTGCGCTCGCGCGAGCATATTTTACTCTCCAACATCCTCGAATATGCCTGGATCGCGGGCAAAGCCCTCGACTTAAGTGAGCTCATTTTGCAAACCCAATCGCCCCCCTTTACCAAATTAGGCGTTTTTGAGGTGGATACCTTCTTCCCCCAAAAAGACCGCTTCACCCTGGCAATGTTGCTCAACAATATCCTGGCTGCGCCTAGTTTTCAACCCTGGATTGAAGGGCAACCTCTCGACATTCATAAACTGCTCTACGCTGCGGATGGACGACCGCAACACAGCATTTTTTATCTGGCTCACCTGAGCGAAATCGAGCGCATGTTTTTTGTCACTCTGCTTTATACCGCAGTCGAAAGCTGGATGCGCTCTCAACCAGGCAGTGGTTCCCTGCGCGCCATCGTTTATTTCGACGAAGTCTTCGGATATTTACCGCCGGTCAGTAACCCACCTTCGAAGACTGTGCTGTTACGCATGCTGAAGCAAGCTCGCGCCTTTGGCGTTGCCCAGATTTTGGTCACCCAGAATCCAGTGGATATTGATTACAAGGCTTTATCCAATGCCGGCACCTGGTGGATTGGCAAATTGCAAACCGATCAGGATAAACAACGTCTTTTAGATGGCCTGGAAAGCGCCGTGCCGGGTGAGATGAACCGCAATGCCTATGATAAACTCGTCTCCAGCCTGGGCAAACGGGTTTTCCTGATGCACAATGTGCACGCCAAAGGGCCTTTGCTCTTCCAGACTCGCTGGGCAATGAATTATTTAGCCGGTCCGATCACCCGTTCCCAAATCCCGGCTTTGAACCGCCTGGGAAAGGCTACCCAGGCTTTTCCGCCTGAAAACTCTCAGGCAGAGACTTCACCAACCCAGGCGTCCCGCCCCCCTCGCAGTAAAAAAGTTTCCCCAATGGAAATCTATCTTGCCACCAAACCACCCGCTCCAACTGCTGTGGCCGAAGCCTTTTTGCCCGTTCGGGTGAGCCTCACTGAAACGTTACAAAAAACCGGGCTAAACCAGACAGCCAGTCAAAATGCCGTCCTGCTTTACCGCCCCCGCTTATTTGGACAGGCTCTAATTCGTTATGTAAACCGAAAGATTGGTCTGGACAGTGAAAGCGCCAAAGCTATCCTGGTGGAAACCCCGGAGTGGCGCGGCTTTATCCGCTGGGAAGATCACCCTGTTCAACCTCTGGAGCTGAATCTATTGGAGAAATCTCCTCTCCCTAATTCGCGCTTTGCGCCTTTAGAAACTCCCCTTTCCGATGCGAGGTTAATAGCCACAATGCAAAAAGACTTCCTGGATTGGGTGTTTCGGAATGCTGCTTTACCCATCAAAGTCAACGATGTTCTTCAAGTAGCCTGGTTTCCTCCAATGAGCGAAGGCGAATTTCGTAGGCGCTGCTCCGACCTCGCCCGTCAAAAGCGAGATGAGGAAATCAAAAAAGTTGTCCAAACCTACGACAAGAAAATCGAAGCCATAAGACAGAAGTTAATCCGCGAAGAACAAGAACTCGAAGCGGATCAGGAAAAGCTCAACCTGCGGCGCATGGAGGAAGTCGGCACTCACGCCGAGAATATCTTAGGCCTTCTGAGCGGACGGCGAAGTTCGCGGCGGGTTTCCTCCTCGCTCACGAAACGCCGTTTAACCAGTCAAGCCAAAGCCGAAGTCGAAGAATCAGAAAAAACCATCGCTCTGTTGAAAGAGCAAATCGCTGAAATTGAAAAAGCTAAAGCGGCTGCAATGGAAGAGATCAACCAACGCTGGGCAGAGATCGCCGCCCAAATTCGAGACGAAAACATCTTGCCCCTGAAAAAAGATGTCTTTTTAGAGTTTTTTGGCATCCTCTGGCAACCTAATTATCTCATTCAAGATGGCCAAAACGTCATTGAGACACCTGCGTACTCAATCTAACAGAATCTTCTACAGAGAGAGATTGCCATGCAACCTATCCATGAAACCCTTTGTTTACTGGTAGCAACCGGTTATCTCAACGAGCACATCAAGGAATACGAAGCCATGATTGCTCCACCGAAGTATCTCTGTACTTCCTGCGGTCGGGTAGCACGCCAGGCAGAGCTTATCTGCCTGCCGCGCCCCATCAACCTCTGCGCCGAAACTGCGATCAAAGAGGAAGAACAGCAATGAACCAATCCCCTGCGGATAACCTTAATACGATTGGCGTGCTGAAACGGCGCGAGATCGAAGCCCGCATTCTCAAGCCCGTTTTGGAAGCCTTTGCGCAAGAACTCAGCTGGGAGCGCACGGTCGAAATTCTGCAGGGTGTGATTGTCAAGATCGCCCGCGAACAAGGCAAAGCGCTTTCCCAATCTATGGGCGGGTGCAGCCTGGCGCATTTTGCCGCCGCTCTGGAAAACTGGCAGAAAGACGATGCCATGCAGTTGGAAATCCTCGCCCAAAACGAAGGCGAATTTTCATTCAACGTACTACGTTGTCGTTATGCCGAAATGTATCGCGCCCTGGGGATGGAATCCTTAGGCAGGGTGCTCTCTTGCAGCCGCGACCAGGCATTGATCGAGGGCTTTAACCCCGAAATTGAACTCAAGCGAACACAAACGATTATGGAAGGCGCGCCATTTTGTGATTTTCGCTATCAGCTCAAGCGCTAACTTTACACGGCAAGGTTGACCCGCGTACCCACCGTTTCTTTTTGATCACTGGTCTGGCGGGCTAATTCAAGGCGAGCGCGCATTGCCATCACATCGGCTTCGGCAGCTACAGCGCGGTCTTGCGGTGAAGGGTCCGCCGGAGCAAGGGCAGCGGCTTTGATGCGAGCCGCCTTTCGAATGGTTGCTTCCGGATCGCCTTCCACCGGGCTGGTGTCAATGGTTACCTCGCCAGCCACAGAGTATAGCTTGTTGTCTGGCCCCGTTTCATAAGAATACTGCGCCCGACTGCGGATTAAGTTTCCTCCAGCACGAATGTGGGCTTCTTCGTGAGCGCGCACTTTGCGGTCGGTCTCTTTCAGCCTGGCAATTGCTTGCTTGTCTTGCTCGCTGAGTTCTTTCTGACCGAACGGATTTTGACCGACAGCGGTTTCCTTTTCTTTGCTTTGCGTAGAGCGAATTCGCACAGGCGCATCCGGCGATAAGCCCACAGCCACAGGACGACTCTCTTGAGTATTTTCCCGGGCGCCTTGCAGCCATTTTTGCCACTCGGCGCGCGCTTCCTGTAGCCCGTTCAGGGTAAATGCAGATGAACTCAGCC
>Ga0308397_1000200_pt1 | contig 45546 bp, 28 predicted proteins | sample Hotspr20SampleT8_FD_202356 | JGI IMG/M metagenome (GOLD analysis project Ga0308397, IMG submission 202356) | Hot spring phototrophic mat microbial communities from Mushroom Spring, Yellowstone National Park, Wyoming, United States - 20051001_T8 ...
CCCTGTAAGTAAGTCTTTTACATAAATCTGATCCCCACTCACCCCAGTGATAAGGTTAGTTGCGTTGCTCCTAAACACCACAAACCTTCCATCTGAAGAAAGGCTAGCACCGGTGCTAGAGCCATTTTCCACCTCTCCAGAAGAGTTAGTTGAAGCTATCCTAGGGGTTGTTAGGGAAGAGACACTGGGGCTTAAGCTAACACTAAAATCTAGCCCTCCAAAGCTAGAGTCTAAAACATCTAGCTTAAACACCTTTGTGCCATTAAACACACTTGAAGAAAACAGCCTGTTTGCTTCTTGTGTTATTGCAACAAGCTCTTCGTGCAGTGCAGATCTTTGCCTGTCACTAAGCGAGTCACTTGCAGCTTGTGCCAGCAGCTCTTTTGCTCTAACTAGTATCTCTTTTGCCTGAGTTACAGCTGAAGAGTAGATACGAAAAAAGCTAGCAGTGTCATAAACTGCTCTTAGCCCTACTTTAAGAACTGCTAGATTATACTTTACATCGGCAAGTAAGCTTATACCTGCAGGATCATCAATGCCAGAGTTAATGCGGGAGCCAGTTGAGAGTCTTTCTAAGCTTCTAGTAGCCTGCACCTCTGCCAGGCCTAGGTTCCTGAGGATCTTGTAGGCATCTATTCCTTGTACTCTCAACACACTCACCAATATAATCGCCAGAAAACTAAAAAAGTTTAGAAAATTTATAAAATTTTTTTCATTTCCCCTAGTCGCAACCTCCTTGTTCATTCCCCCTGGTCGCAGCCTCTTTTAGTTAAAATTTCATTTCTCCTGGTTGCAGCCTGCTTAAAATAGAACGTTGTTATATTATTTACAGAAGATTAGCTTGTTAGACAAACTTCTTTAGCTCAAAATCTTTGCCTGCCCCTGGCCTGCCCCTGGTCGCAGCCTGTTTTTCTCTCCTCCTCCTCCTCTCTCTCCTGGTCGCAGCCTCTTTTGAATAGAACACTGTTTTAGTGTTTTTGAGGGATTTGCTTGTCAGGTAAACTTTTTGTCAAGTTATAAGCATCCTTTTTGAGCTATGATTTAGACTCTTTCAACACATTTTTTCAGTCTCAGGCTGATATGAGCATGACAAGGTTAGATATTTCAATCGAACATAAAATTTTAAATTGAACGAAAATTTTGTTTTCTACCCATAGATTAAAAGCTTTTTCTTGTTTGTTGCATCTTGAACAAGTTTTTTGCTAATTTAGTCTCTCAAAAATCAGCTTTTTAACAAAGGGCTCTAGGAAAACTCGACACGTTCATACATTGCCAAGCCTACGCTAGCTAATAAAACACTAGTAAGTCTTTATGGCCGAGGGTTTTAAATCGCCAAAAAACCGAAATTCAGCTTGACATCCACCGGAAAAAATAGAGCTCCTGCCAAATATGTCAGGAAATCTACCCACAATCATGCAAAGAGGGCTCTTAATTTGTTTTTTATCCTTCTATTTGGTGCGACTCTTTTGATTTCAAAAGGTAGTTTTTGGTTCAACAATCGGCTTACCTAAATGGCGATCAATAGGATAGGAATGCAACAGAATGATCTAGCCTTGATTTCAGACTAATTAATCCAGGAAGGCCTCAATATTCTTTAGCCAAATATCTGGGGTCCAACTCTTAGAAATCCATCCATCCGCTTTTGCTTCTTTAGCTAGCTGCTCTAAATCTTCTTCCGGCACGTTAGAAAATAGAACAACTTTTAAATCAGGAAAGCTTGATTTAAGCAGCTGGCAAACCTTAACCCCATTAACCTCTGGCATTTGAACATCTGTGATAACAAGCCGAGGTAAGCCTTCTTGCAAATATTTATGCAGCTCATCCCAAGTTAAACAAGTTGTAGAGTTGTGACCCCTCGAGGTTAGGATATGCCTTAAAATATTCAGTATGAAAACTTGATCATCAAGGCATAAAATGTCGGGAACTGTTTTTGACGTACTGTCTTCCGCAGATCTTAAATTAGTGCTAGGACCTGCTTTCGTGGTACTGGTGGTTTGAGTGTTTCTCCTCTTGCCTCTTTTGAGTAAACTGTAACACTGTTCGATCTCTCGAAGCATATCCTCAGCCGATGAAAACCTGTCTTGAGGCTTTTTGGCCAGTCCTTTGAATATAACTTGCTCTAACTCTTCAATCAGCTCTGGTTTTGGATCAAGAGCTGGTGGGTTAGCAGTCATAACCAGCAAAAGTGTGTGAACGCTGTTTTTTCCGGTAAAAGGGGGCTTGCCCGCAAAATACTCGTAAAGCATAACTGCCACCGAGTAAAGATCTGTTCTAAAGTCTGTTTTTTCACTGTTAGCAAGTTCAGGTGAAACGTACTCTGGAGAGCCCAAAGGTTCGCCAGTAAGCGTATAATCAGACCTCGTCTCTAAATCCTTTGCAATGCCAAAATCCAGCAAATACAAATTGCCCTCAGGGTTCACAATGATGTTAACTGGCTTGATGTCTCGATGTATTAACCCACGATTATGCACAAAATCTAGAATAGAGAGTAGCTGTAAGATTATCTCTAAAAATCTGAAAACATCTACACCCTCTTGCATGATTTCTTTTAAGGTTTTCCCGCTAATGTACTCTGTAATTAGGTACAGATCGCCAGAGCTTGTTTTTCCAAAATCAATAAGCTCAGGAATTGCCGGACTAGCGATTTTGTTCAATATGCTTACTTCTCTCTCAAAAACCTTAACGGCTAAATCCCTGTGGCGAAACAAATGAGTTTGGTAAAGTTTAATCACTACTGCTTTACCGGTTTGGATGTCGATTGCTTGATAGACCTTGTTTCTTGTGCTTGATGAGAGACTGCCAACTAACTCATACCTGTTTAGGAACAAGGCCACTATTTTTTAAAAAATCGGCACAGATGGTCTATTTCTAAAGTGAAATTTTGGTTAAACGAATACTTTTAACCCCAGTCTTTCAGGCTTTAAATTTTTTTTAAAAAGTTTCCAATCAAACTGCCAAGGATCAGTTTTACGTTCTGGCGCAATATAGGCGTGAGAAGTGATGAACTCGATTCCAAGTTGACGAGACAAATCCCTTATCAATCCTAAAAGGCTAGACAATTGCTGAGGAGTGTAGCCGGAAGAATCTGTTGCAACAAGCTCTATCCCCACGCTGTGATTATTTAGATTGCTAATCTGAAGGTCTTTTAAATAACTAACCCCTGCATGCCAAGCTATTCGATTAATTTCCACCAAATTGTAAATTCGTCCACACCTTGAAATTAAAAAGTGGCAAGACACCCTGTGCTTTTCAAAGGTGTTAATAATTTCTGGGATCGAGTAGGGATAACTACATCCTGAGGCAAAACAAGAGTGCAAAACTACTCCTAAAGGTTTCTCAAGCGGCTTATCATCAGAGAGGTGGGCTAAAGAGTAATCTCTGAGAGTGTTGGCTAAATGCACTAGCTTATTATTTTATAAGCCGGTCTTTAAATTCAAACTTTTGCCCAACCAAGCTACTTATTTTACTTTGCTAGCTTGCCTTGTGTTTTAAATTTTTGCCTGATCCACCTGATTTATTTAAATTTGTTTAACTAATAATCTGCAAAGAGCTTTGTCGGGTTAATGAATTAACTAACCAATTTAGCTGCAACACTCTAGTTTCAAGATCCCTGTAATTCTCTAAAGTTTGTATCCCTAACTCTAAAACATCCCCATAAATTGCTTCTTTTTCATATAAATATAAGTGCGCTAAAAGAGACACACTCTGGGATAAATTCGCTATTTCAGCAATTTTTTCATCCAGCTGCTCTAGCTGGTTTGTTAGCGACTCTAAGAAGGCTTTGCTCTGCTTCTCCTTTAAGCTTTCCAAAAGTTTAGAAGTGATCTCTTTGCCTTGTCGTGCTAAAGCGCACAAAGTGTAAGCATCTTTATCGCAGAAATCCTCAGAAACTGGTATCTGCTCTATACTTTCAAAGTCTGCAAGTATCAGTTGCCTGTATAATCTTCTTAACTCTTTATATCGGTCGAAGGTGTTGTTAATTTGGATAAGATCAAAAAAGCCAAAGTCATCAACTGCTGTAAGATAAACAAAACAGTCAGGAAAGCCGTTTTTAGCTTCGGTTATGAACTCTTCTCCAAGGAAAAAACTTTTAGACAAAGCAACCAGACTTCTCCAGTCAATTAAGTCATGACACTCCACAGTCGAACACACTCCATTTGGGCTACAAGGGCCACATTCTATTACAGGCCTAATAACTAAATTTCCCTCTCTGTATGGTCCTGTTTCATAAGGCCATCCACTTGCTACAAAAAGACTAATCGACTTGGTGTTAGTTGCGGCAGCCAAATGCAACGGTCCTGTGTCACCTGTTAATAAACCTTTTGCAAGCGAAATAACCCCTGTTAGCTCCTCTATGTTTGTTTTGTCTGATAAATCTAAAACCTTATGTTTATTTTTCAGCTCTTTTACTAAAACTTGATTCATTATCTTTTCCATTCCTGAGCCGGTTAAAATTACATTCCAGCCACTTTCCTCAACAAAGTGGTCGATGAATTTAGCAAAATACTCTAGCCTCCAACTTCTTTTCATTTGGCTAACTCCGGTGTGAACCACTAGGAATGGCATAGAAGGATCAAAAGAGAAATTCTGAAGCAACCTCCTTGCGGCCTCATTACACTCTGACTGCCTCTCAATCACCAAATGTTTCGGCGCACGGGTTACTTCTGCAATCAAGCGGAAATAATCTACTACGTTAAAAGAATTCAAATGTCTTGTGTGGCCTGAAAGAAAAGCGCAAAGGACTCTTGTCCACCTGCTGTTTAGTAAGCGATAGCCCGCGTCGTCTGCTATCCAACCTCTTTGCTCGGGCAGATTAATTATTTTAAGAAGCAAAGAGCTTGCCGCGTTAGACGACAAATTAGCACCAAATGTGTAATTGTCAGATATTAACTCATCAATTATATCACTTGCTTTATTGTAAACTTCGGCAAAGTTTGTTAAATCATGACTTAGTTTCTTGATGGTCCAATCAAGGTCTAAGAGAAGAATTTTGTCTACTTTGGGAAGAATCTTGGTAACTTCACCAAAAGATGTTGAAGTTACTAAAGTCACAAAGTTTTCAGGATGTTCTGATTTAAGACCAACAAGAGTTGGAGACATTTGAAGCAGGTCGCCAAACCTGGCTATGTTGCAAATTAAACACTTTCTAGGGGATTGAACACGCTTGTCTTTCATCCTTTCTATCTTTGGTGCTTATGCATACTTGATAAATCTCTTAGAATTTTTGTTGACATGATAGAGGTATAGAAGTTTCCACTCCTCGAGATCGTACTCTGTTTTGCCAAGTAAGCAAGACGAACAGATTTTGTGAAAGTCAAACGGGACACCTTTTTGAAAAGCTGTTAAAAAAAGCCTTTTTGCTGCTGGGTAGTTTTGAATAGACTTTAGAAGTCTGGTCCATGGAGAGTTATTTAGGGAATCGCTTATTTTCTGGAAAGATGCTGAGCATACTTCAGTTAACAGCGCGTCAATTCTTTGTTCATACGTATGATCGGAAAGCGTTCTTTTGTAAGCTTGCAAGGCAAACTTCTCTCTCTCAAAAGGGCGGGCCAAAAAGTAGTCTATTTTTTCTTTTAGATCCTCAAAAGAATCAAACGTTACAATTTCATCTTCGGAGTAAAGCTCTCTTAATAGACTTCTTGAGTCAACGAGCTGAAACGCTTTGCAAGCAGCTATTTCAAAGGTTCTAGGGTTTACAAAATCTCCTGAAAGCTCTCTGAAATCTTTTTCCGTAGAGGAATGCAGGTTCAAGTTTATTTTGGAAGCGCAAAAGATTTTTATGTACTCTTCAGGTTCTAAGAGGCGATCTTTGTCAGGTAATAGTTTATTAAACGGCTTGGTAGTGGGCCACATTTTGCCCCAAACTTTGAAGTTGTAATCCAAAAGCCTTAAGAACGTTTTGACTCTGTTGGGGTATCCATAGCCAATGAAGGATAAATCAGAGCCATATTTTTCTAGCTCGTCTCGATTTAGCCGTATCGGGTGGTGAGTTTGTGGATGCGCTGCAACAGGGAGATAAAAAACATTTTTAGCAACTTTTGATATCTCTAAAATTGCACTACCCTTTTGAATAACAGCAAAGTGATCATAAAACTCTGCATACTCTTGCCAGTACTTAAATCTTAAATAATCTTCTACAAACCAAAAAACTGTAGTGATACCAGCGTGTGACAACTCTGCCAAAGTTTGCGGGTTTACTGGAGCCTGAGCTAAAAAAACGGCAAGCTGAGGCTTTTCTTCTTCTGCAACTATTTTGATTACAGAGGAACAATACTCAACTAAGCTTTTGTGGCAGGAAGCTGCTTTGCACTCGTCGATAGGAAGCTCAGATATTTGAGAAGAGGCATTCGCTAGCGACGAGAAATCTAGCAAAGTGCTTCTATAACCTAGGTTTTTGATTGCTGAGTGTACATATCTTGCAATTGGCAAGGAGCCTCCCGAAATCGGTCCTATAACCATAATTGATAAGTTTTGTTCTTTTAATTTTTTTGCTATCAGCCGTTTTTGAAGATGTTCAACTTCTCTAAGATTTAGCTGTTTATAAGGGGGCAGCATAAAAACTTGGGATACCTCGATGTTAGAAGGTACTCTTTCAACAAACTTGTTTTTAAAAATCGGGGATCGAGATAAAAAAGCTTCCGCAATCTCTTTTATTGGCTCGAAAACTAAAAACCGCTGATGTTTTTTGGCAACACACTCAATCCACTCTCCTCCTCCTACTCCAACAAGTAGGATTGATTGATCAGCAGAGACTTGCTCTAAAACCCTCTCTGCAAATTTTTGCTCGTAAGCTTTTGGGTTTAAGGTGTTTGTAAGCGGCAATCCCTTATAGAACGGGCAAGCAACGCCCTGTATAAGTTCAAACTTAAGGTCTGAACTTTCAAAAGTAAAAACAGTAGTTCCTTTAAGGTTACTTGAAAGCTTCGCTAACTCAACTTCAATTTCTGTATCTTTCAATTTCCGAGATAGCTCTACGGCTTTTTCAACAAACTTCAATGCTTCAGACAGGTTTTTTTCACTAATTAGTTTCTTTGCGTAATTGTAGTATAGGCAAAGTTCGTACTGAGTAGCTTGGGAGGAGAGCTTTGTTTGCGAGGGGGCTAGAATTTGAACAAGTTGGTCAACAGACGAAACTTTTGCCGGAGCTAACTTTTGAGCTACCACAATTACAGCTTTTGTTTTGTGCTGCGGGATAGAAGTCGCGACTGGATAATCTGGTGGAAAGCTTTTAATTTTTATGTTTTCAAAGCCCAACACTGTAAAGACAGCTTTCAAGTTTTCAGGTTTATAGCTTCTTAGTGAAAGTGAGTCATCGTCGGGATAAAGAAGCTCTTCCCCCAAATAAATTTGGATAGCTAGAAAGCCGTTAAATTTAAGAACTCGAGCGCACTCTAGCAAATAACTACAGAATTCAGGGGTGGGTAAACATGGAAAGGTTGCAAAAGAGAAAACTAAATCAAAAGACTGGTCAGGTACGCCAAGCTTAGAAGAAGTTACATGATTGAGCTCCACATTTGGCAAGTGTTTTAGCAGTTCTTTCGCTTTGCTTATTGCTACTTCTGAGATATCAACTCCAACAATCCTTTTAAATCGTTTAGACGCAGCATAAAGAAGCCTTCCTACCCCACAGCCTATTTCGAGAACCGATGCTTCTTGATTTAAGGGCAAGCCTTCAAGCAGTAAGTTTAAATCCCGTTCTCCGGTTTCAAACATTTCCTCATCAGAGCCCACTCCGTCACTCATCCATAGTCTGTAGTTAAGGGTTATTCTTTCATCCCAGTCTTGTTGGGCTTTGGACTTCACGCGCTTAAGTTTACCTCTCAAAACTTTTGATGCTTAAGCAAGTTAAAAATCAAAACCAAAATAATCTTAATTTTGTAGAAAGCTTGGGAAAAAACTGGTAAACTAATAGAGTATAGTGCGGCGGTAAACCACAATTAGACAAAATGCAGAAAGGTCTAACTCTAATAGAGATCATCACAGTGTTAATAATATTGGCGCTAGTTATGTCGTTTTTAATTGGAAGGCTTTCCAGTGGTGCTGATACTGCAAAAGCAGGTCTAAACGAGGTTAAGCTTAAAATGATTCAGAGTTACATAAATCAGTATTATTTAAGATATAACGAATATCCCAATGACTTGAATGATTTAATGCAGTGTAATAGTGTGACGGGACCCAATTGTTTGCCGATAGTTTCAAATGAGTCAGAGTTACTCGATGTTTGGAACAATCGTGTGATCTACCAGCGGAATGCTGATGGAAGAGGGTACTCGCTTAAATCGTTGGGGAGTGATAAAAAAGAAGGGGGTACAGGGGCTGCAACTGATTTAGTTATAACGGGACCTTAAGCTCAAACTTTACGCTGCGTTAGATAAAGCTTCCGTCATGTATGCCAAAGCAAACCACTTGTAGATGGTGTAAATGTCGTGAGGTAGTCTTAAGCTTTCCTCCCCACTCTCCTCCTCACTCGTAGTGTCGCCAAGCGCTTCCTCTGTTTCTGGTTTGAACATTATTTCACCACGTATTTCTTGACCATCTTGACCAGGTAAAGGTAAAGCGAAGAGTATTTGTTTATCTGGATTTTTTCGATCAAGATGTCTAGCATTTTTAGAGCTTAAAATTAGTTGTTCCATCAAATCTTGGTCCTCCTTTTTCAATCCTTTAAAAGCCATTCTGACAATATCAGAAACTCGGACGAAGCTTAGCTTACTTAACGGCCCATTTATAACTTCATTTTTGGATGTTTGATCGGACATTGCTCGTTCTAATGCTAATCTAAGAAACTTCCAAAATAGAGAGAATAGCCCCTTACGAGAAGTTACAATGGTCTTTTTTATTATCTCGGCTATATCTTCCACCTGGAGAGTGTCCAAGGAACAATCGGCTGAAGCTAACAGTGAGATTTCTGGGTGAATGCCTTCTTTTAGTAACTCAAAAATCTTTTCAGCTACTGTGTAGGCTACAGTCTCTTTGAGCAAGCTGTTTAAAAGCTCAACACCATCTGGAGTTGCAAAACTGCCTAACTTGCTTAGTAACTTAAATAGAGGATCTTTTGCCCCGATTTCACGAAGAAACAAATTTTGAATACCTCTTAATTTATCTTCATTGCCAAGCATTCCAAGTAGAGTGCAAGCTACGGTTATTCGACGCAAAACTCTATGTAGTTTTTTGTAATCTTGGTCATTTGGGTTTTTTTTTCGGATTACTCTCTTTGCAACATTTTTAAAGATTTCCTCTGTCATATAACCGCCTGAGACCATCAAGGCGAAATACAGTGGCGATAAACTAGTATCTCGCTTTTTATCTTGATGTTTCTGACCTTTATCTTGATCTTTCTTAATTGGCAAAATACGCCCCAATTCTTGAATTGCCTGCAGAGCTTTGCCTTCCAAATAAGCTATATACGTTTCTAACGAAAATTCTTTGTTATTGACTTTAACACGTCTACCTTGAGTAAACTCGGGCTTAAGTTTTGTGCCGAGCTCTAAAAGATCTTCGCTCAAGAAATCTTTAAGGCCTTGCCCAGACTCTTCTAGGGTTGAAGTACCACTTGCAAGTTTTGCCCAGAGGCTTTCTACAAGTTTACAGAAAGACTTTTCGCTATCTTCAAATGGGTCCACCCTAGAAACCTCTTTTGTGTCCGTTATTCTGAGGTCCAAGGTGTAACATGTTCCTGAAACTACTGCTTGAACCCGCTGTAAGGAAGTATTAAAAGCTTCAATCAGCTTGGTTTGAATGTGTACGTTTAAAGGTGATCTTACTTTATTGCTTTGTTGCTCAGTTGAGGTTCCTGCTAATTGTTGTATCTCGCGGATTACTCCAGTTAACTGACTCACCAAAGTTTGAGCAAATTGCACAGGAGTGGAAGTGTTGGCTCCGCTAGAATCGAGACTGTCGGTGGGTGTTAAAAAATCATCACAAATTTTTTCTACATCCATAAGAATCCACTTGCGGGTAACTGGAGTACTTACTCTGTTTAACGATTCTTCTTTTGGGTCTGCTGCCGGGATTGCAGGTTGTGCATCCTCAAGCAAAACATAGAAGTAGCTCTCTTCTTTTTTTACTAAGCCTAAAGCTTGGGCAAGCTTAATTTCTAAATTAGTAGCTGGAACGATATTAATAGTTAGCCCTCTTAATTTTTTTTCTTCGCTTAAAATATGGTTTAAGTCATTAACTAAGTCTCGTAACAATGGAAAAAGTGCATCTATAAAGTGCTGAAACTCAGATGGTGCTTGAACCTCAGCTTGATTAGTTAAACCTTTAAGGAGGTGCTCAACGGCCCTTAGATTTGCCTCGGTCTCAGTTTCAGTGGGGCTTTCTTCCTTGGGTTCAGGGCTTTCTTTTTCAACTTTAACGGGTCTCAGCCCTAAAGAGCTAAAAAGAGCTTGTTCAAGAAGCCTCAGTTGGGTTGGATCTAGGCTCGACTCGACTTCTGTGCCCGGCTCAATAGGTCTAGTGGCAGTAGACAACATTCCCTGAAATTAAGATGCTTTTTAGTGAAAAAAAGAGAAAACCTTCCCTTAGTTAAGTTATGACGTATTTTAAAAACCTTGTCAACTTTTAAAGTTTTATTTTTTTCAGCAGCTTGATATTGCTTTAATTTAGCAATCTTGTATACTTACAGACAAACTTTAAGAACTTAAGTTTTTATGGCTGCTAAAAAGGGACTGAGCTCGGAAGATCTACGCAATGCTTCGGCACAAAAAAGTCGCTGCTCAATTTTCAAACTAGCTCAAAAATTTGCAGAAATCTTAAAAAACTACGGTAAAGCGTTAGCTTGTTCTCTGGCAGCGCCTAATCTTCCAGATAAAATCAGGCTCACGCAAGAGCTCAGGCTTTTAGTTGCTGCTTATCGCTTGCGGCGCTCAGCTAAACGCGTTTTATTGGTGATAGAAAGATATGACGACAGAGCATTTTTTGAAGCTTTAGAACGTTTCGAAAAGGCTAGAGGGTATTACTTCAGATTAGTTGCCAGTTGCGAGGGTTCTGGAAACTCGGATGCTAGTTCTATACAAGTCATTGAGATTTTAGGTTATCCTCTTGTAATTTCTCTTGTCGACGCGTGCAAGACTTTAAGGCGTCTTAAGGAAGAATATCAAGCATCTTTGGAGACCGTTTCTGCCAGGAAAAAAGGTCAAAATTCGGGCAATCCCCGAGTTTGTGTTGATGCATTAAGAGCGTGTTTAACCCTGGACGTTATTAATGGTGCACGTGATTTAGCTCGCCAGCTAATGACTTCTGATCGTCCACTCGAAGAAAAACTTGAATTTATTGAGAAAGTTTTTCCCGAAATTAAAGAGATGGTAGACGCAGAAATTAACAATGCTGGACTTAGTTACGATAATACTTGGGGTGGCCTGCTGAGTTTAGCGAAAATAGAAGCAGAGACTGAGCTACATCTGAATTCGAAAAAGCAGGAGGGCCCGGAGCCAAAGTTTTTAGATGAGCTATATGATGTTTACGAAGCTCTCCTAACGGCAACATTAGGAGAAGCGGCTAAGAAAGCTAGAGAAGCAGAAGTGCCTGAAACTCCACCCCGTGCTGGGTCGACGGAGCAAGTAGCTACAATTTTTTATAGATATAGATATAGAAATGGAGAATCTCAAAAGCATCGAACCAGCTCTACTCCTGAACCATATAAATATAATTAGTGGCTTATCAAACTAAAAAAGAGTGGGATTACAATGAAATATGCATTAAAAGTTTCACTTGTGCTGAATTGGAGATTGACTTAAAAAATAAAATTTTGAAGCTCACATAACAGACAGATAACTTTGCTGACCAGGACAGGAGAAATTCCTGAATCAACACATCAGTGTCTTTCTTGGTATTAAAACTTTTTAAATCCCTAGGATATGCCTAAAATCTGCCAGTTCAGTTTATTTTTAATAGCCTCGCGCAAATTTAATTTAAAGCTTAAAAGCTTATTTGTCTTTTAATGAATTTAAATTTTACGCCTAGGATTAAATTTTAAAAAAATTCTGAAAGCCTGCTTAAAAAATTGAAATCACTAATTTAGTTAACAAATATGCCCCCTATTGGCACTTTTTCTAGCAAAGCTAGTCAACATTTGCTGAATTTTAAATTAACATGCAAGTCCAAATTTATGAGTCAAAATTCTAGCAATTACTTGCATTTGATTCATGTAATTGGGGCTTCTAACTAAGGTGTTTAACCCATCTTCGGTTTGTTTTTGGGTTTACACTTTGTTTGTTGGAAAACTCTCTCGACTGACGGTTTAAATTGCCATCGCAAATAAAGAAAATTCGTTTAAACAGCTCAAAAACCCAGACTATAGTTTAGCTTTTACTCTGAAAAATGTTTTTAAATGTCTTAATAGCCGGAAAAAACTGATGAACAACTTGCCGAATGATCAATTAAGAGGCCTTTTATTTTAAAAAAGGCTCAGACGAGTGTGGGTGATTTCCGTTAGACGTGATTTTGGCAAAACTTTTAACCCAGCGCTTGATCTTTGATATAATCAGCTTAATGCTTCCAATCTCTTATACCGATGACTCGGTGGCAGTTGTATACCTAGCAAGACAAGAAGAAAAATACGCGGTCTTATCAAGCTCGAGAATGAAATTACTCTTGGATACGATTGACCACTTGAAAGCAGTTAAAAATTTGAAAGGTGTTATCATTACAGGCCCCAATCCCAAAGTCTTTTGTCTTGGTGCTGATATATCTGAGATAGATAATATCTCGACTTTTGAACATGCATTTCAAGCCTCCCAAAATGGCCAAGAGATTTTTAAAGCGTTAGCTTCTCTACCCTGCCCTGTAGTTGCCGCTATTTCTGGAACTTGTGTGGGAGGTGGTTTAGAACTTTGTCTTTTTTGTGATTGGCGGGTAGCTACAACAGGTAGTGTTCTTGGACTTCCTGAGGTTAAACTAGGAATCATTCCTGGATTTGGAGGAACTCAAACCTTACCCCGAATAGTAGGGTTGCGAAATGCTCTTGATCTTATTTTAAAAGGTAGATTAATAAGAGCTAATGAAGCCTTAGAGTTAGGGCTGGTGGATGAAGTCTCCTCTGAAGCGGAGCTGGAACAGTCGGCACTTAAATTTGTCGCTAAAGGGAAGCGAACACGTCTTCCTTCAATCTGGTTTATACCTGGACTTGCCTCAGTTTATGCGTGGTTAGCTGAAAAACAGCTTGCTAAGCGGGTTGAAAAGCGACACTACCCCGCCCCTTTTGCAGCAATACAGGCTATTAAAGCAGGTTTTAGTCTTTCCGTGGATGGATTTAGCATAGAAAGCGAACAACTTGCAAAATGTCTTACATCAGAAACTTCTAAAAATTTGATATACCTCTGGAAAATTGGGGATGAACTAAAAAAGATAGGCAAAAACTATGATAGTGTAGTGAACGACTATCGAAGAGTTGGGGTTTGCGGTTGCGGTGTAATGGGGCGCGGCATCGCGCTGCTTCTTGCCAACAAAGGTTTTGAGAGAGTGGTAGTCTATGAGGAGTCAGAACAGGTTTTAGAGCAAGCTAAGCAGGTATTTCAGTCGGCCCCTAACGTGAAATTGACTAACGATATAAAAGATTTAGTAGACTGTAGCTGTGTTATCGAAGCTATTTGGGAAAACGAAGAAGCTAAAAAAGCACTTTTCAAGCAGCTGAGTGAGGTTTTGCCTTCTACCGCACTTATCTGCACGAACACTTCGTCAATTCCTATAACTCGACTCTCTGAGGCAGTTCTTCTACCTCAAAGATTTTTAGGCTTGCATTTCTTTAACCCGGCACAGAAAATGCCATTGGTCGAGGTGATACGCGGATTAAACACGGATGATAAATATGTTTTGATAACGGTAGCTTTAGCAAATAAGTTGGGGAAAACTCCTGTCATAGTAGAGGATTGTCCGGGTTTTTTGGTCAACAGAATGTTGGCTCGGTACTTTGCTGCTGCGGTGGATTTATTTTTTGAAGGTTATAACGTGCAAGAAATTGATCGAGTGATGCAGAATTTTGGCTTCCCAATGGGACCTTTTAAGGTTCTTGATAATATCGGTTTAGATGTAGCATTTTCCGTTGGTCAGCTTTTAGAGAAAAGTTACGGTGAAAAATTTAGGTTAAATGAAAAGATTCAAGCTTTTCTCGATCAAAAATACCTAGGAATCAAAAGCAACAAAGGCTTTTATGATTACAGCAACCCTAAAAAAGACCAAATATCAAGCTTAGCAAAAAGCTTTTTAGATCCGAGAAAGAAAGTAACCGCTGATTTTCATCTTAGGCTTCTACTCCCTCTAGTTGACGAGGCTTATGAATGCTGGAACTCGGAGGTAGCCGGCAAAAAAGGCATGGAGTCGCAGGCCCAGATTGACATAGCCTCGGTATTTGGATTTGGGTTCCCAGCATTTTTAGGAGGAGTTCTTAAATGGGCTCACAGTGAAAAATTTTTAGGTGAGGTAAAGGCATCTAACGTATCGGAACAGTTGAAGCAGTACCCTACCCTACACGATAATTTAGCGGTTTGACTGTTGGTTATCTAACCTTCGGAGATAGAATACAGATAGCAGACAAGGTTTATTGGAATTTAAGTCATCCAGATGTTTTGAATCTGCGCCCATTAATAAATAAAGCCCTTCCAAGAGCTGGCTTAATGTGGAGTTTATTTCAAGATTCCATCAATTATTTTGGGGCAAAAAATTATTCCTCGAAGCCTCTTTTATCCGTGGAGGCTAGACTTTCTAAAAAATTAAACGCCAATGTTTACCTTTTTTTAGGCTTTTTGTCGCGACTTTTTAAAGCTTTGCTAGAAACTTTTGAGTTGAAGACGTTAAATGCTTGTCTTTGGGCTGATATTTTCAGCTTCACTGATGTTTCCTTGATTCGTAGTTTTAGACGAGATCAAAAAAGTTTAAGAATTTTTATAGATCAATTTGATGATCAAAGTTTTTTACAAGGTAGCATTACTTTTCCCAAAGTAGGGCTGGATTGCTTAGACTGCACTTTTTCGCTAGTGGATTTACTAGATTTTGGAGTCTCTGAAGAAATTTATCAAAAATTTGACCTTGTTTTAGGGAGTTTTCTGCTTTTAGGTTTACCCGAGATTTTTTTTATTGCTTCAAAGCTTGGATTACCTTCTGGGTTAATTAACAATTTTATGAAGCCTCCGATTGGCTATTGTTATGCCATTGAGCTCGCTTTAGAAAATGTGGGACTTTTGAAAGAGAGGTCTTTGAAGAATTTTTGGTTGATGGGTACAGCTACGAAAGGGTTATTAAAAAACGATTATGTAAGCGTTTTAAAGGCTGATTGGGAAAAGCTAAAGTTCCTAAGCGATTGGCTAAAAGAGAAGTCTTTCTTTGCTTTAGTAGAGAAGGGACGCGGCGAGGACGAAGGGGTGGCCGTGTTTTTTAGAAATCAAGCTATGAATAAGCTGTTGTCTTGCTCGAGGTTAGGGCTGGATTTTAAAGAGATTTTGGATAGGTGCTGAGTTCTGCTCGAATTAATTTAAGCCTTTGTCTTAATTATTTTTACTTCCGCTGGTTTTTAAGATTTTTTCTTTCAAATTTTCAAAGCTTCTTTAAGAGTTTAAAAAATTTAGCCTTTGAGTTCTTGTTGAGATTTTCGTCACTTAGCCTGGGGGTGAGCAGAGACCAACGCTTGCGACAGGTTTAGAACCAGACGCCCTCCTATTTAAATCAGATTTAATAAGCCCCGAAACTTACCAGCCATAGGTAGATGATGTTTTAAAGATCAGCTAGGAAAACATCCCATTTTTTTAGCTGCGGGTTGTGGATGCCTAGATTTTTACATTGGTCAACTAAGCTTTTTAGCAGATTTATAATTTAGTACTGCGTATCTAAAAATTAACAAATTTTTTGGAAGGAGATGGCTCTAGACCCTACTGTTCCACGTGGAACATAAATTTCAAACCAACAGCCCAAGTTACCACCTAAACAGTAGGAGTAAGGGGGTACAGGAATAAATAAAATTACTCAAAGGGAATGACCGAATGAAAACCTTTCCTCTAAGATGATTGTAGACAAAAGTGTTGCTTCACAAAGAGTGGTTTGATTTTAAGCTCTATACGGGGCATGGATTGTTGACTGAGCAAGTATTTACCCAAAAAATTTTGCTGAACAAAAGACCGTTTTATTTGAAAAAAACCTAAAGGCGTGTTTATCTGTAGTAGTTGGCTTTATAGAAGTGTTTTACGTGGAACATCCTAGTTAACAGCTCTAAAGTTAGCGCAGTATTTGAAGTTTCTTTCTTGAAACAGCAAAACGGAAACTCTAAATCAAGAAGCTTTGAAATATCGTCTTTACTGTAGGGTTAAATTGTCCGTCAGTGAGTGAGGGGAGGGGTAAGCCTCCTTTGAGATAAGCGCTACAGATTCAAAGACTGCTCTTAAGGCAAAGATTAGGTAGCAGGTTTTAAGGTTGTCTAGCTTCGCTGCAGATTTTTAAATAGGGTAAGTAATGTTCCATTAAATTCAATGTTCCACGTGGAACAATGGCCAAAGGGTGATTTTGAGAAGTTAACATGATTTATTGGTGACAGTTTTTTAGCTGTGGGCTAAAATCTTAATAGTTGTAAGTGTGGCTACATCCATTGTTATTATCAACCAAAAGGGCGGAGTTGGTAAGACCACTACGACGGTTAACTTAGCGTATGGCTTGTCTTTAATAGGTAAGAAAGTTTTAGTTTTAGATTTGGATGCGCAGGGAAATTTATCTAGCTGGTTGGGTGCGATCGAGAAGTCTGGGTTGTCGGCGTATGACTTTTTGATGGGTGGGGGAGGTAGGCCACTTTCAGTGAGGGAGGGACTAGATGTTATTGCGGGAGGGCAGGAGTTGATAGGTTTGGATCAAGAGCTGGCGGCAAGGCCTGCCAAAGAGCTGGTTTTAAAAAATAAGCTTGTAACCTTTAGAGCAGACTATGATTTCATATTAATGGATACTCCGCCAAGCTTGGGTATTTTAAGTTTAAATGCACTGGTGGCATCTGATTATTACATAATTCCGGTTCAAGCTGAGTATTTAGCTTTAGAGGGACTTGCTCATTTGGTTAACAATCTACGATTAATAACAGAAACCGTTAATAAAAATTTAGCCTGCCTGGGTGTACTTATAACAATGGTGGATAATCGGCTGCTCCATAGTAAACAAGTTATAATAGAAATAGAACAAGTTTTTACTAATCAAGTTTTTAAGACAAAAATTCCTCGATCAATAAAAGTTTCTGAAGCGGCTAGCTATTCTAAGTCACTTTTAGAGTATGATCCTACAAGTCCTGTATCTCAAGCTTATTTCTCTTTTATTTCAGAAGTTCTAGAGCGCGTTAGGCTGCAGAGTTTGAAAGCAGTTAACACTTAAAACTCCAACAGGTATTTAATTCTAAAAATTCGGTGAGATGCTTTTTGGTTCGGCTTTTTAACAATTCACTCGCAAATAGCCTCGATGATTAGCTGGAGTTTATTAATAGACAAATTTGGGACCACTCCTGCTTGATAAGCTTTGCCTTATCAGCTTCTATAATTTTTATATATTTGTTAAAGTTAAAAAAATTTCAAAAGCAACTAGGCAATTGTTAAAAGCCAAGAGTTTAAAATCTTCCGGAAAAATAAAGCAAAAAGCTTGGCTGTGCTGATTTTGCGTGGTTAGGTTTATTTGCCCGAAGGGCTGATTAAGCACCTTGGTTTGCTTGGTAGCAAGCGCGGTGAGAGCAAGCTAAAGCTTTTCTTTCGAAAGATCTAACCTTTCAACGAACTTAAATGCCTTCTATCGTTTGAGAGTTAACGTATTTTCTGCCAAAGCACTGGGCTGGAGAATATTACCAGTTGATTGCGTGGTTTGAGTATAGTAAGGTGAAATGTGATGGATTTTAATGAGTATCAAGATTTAGCGGGTAAAACAGCAATATACCCTAAGATTGGATCATATGGTTTGCTTTATCCAGTTTTAGGTCTTGCGGGAGAGGCTGGAGAGGTTTGTGAGAAGGTAAAAAAGTTATTTAGAGATAGAGGGGGGATAATTTCAGAGGAGTTTTTGGCCAGTATTAAAAACGAGTTAGGTGATGTGCTTTGGTACCTAGCCGCTATTTGTAGAGAATTGAATTTAAGTCTCGACGACATTGCAAAAGAAAACTTAGAAAAGCTACTTTCCCGGCAAAACAGAGACGCCTTGCGAGGCGATGGAGATTTCAGGTAATTAGGAAGCTCACAAAAATCAAAGCTTACATAAATAAAAGTTTCTTGAGCAAAATTTAAACGGCTGATTTAGTATGCTTATAGCACCTGTTCCTTTTTCGCTGGTATTTTGTGCTCTTGCTATTCAGCTTCTAGTTTTTTACAGGTAGTTTTTAACTTTTTTTAACTTGTATGGCTGAAAATTTCGTTTAATTTTTGAAATTTTATTCTTAACAATTAAGTTTCTCAAAACCAGTTCTTTCAACTTATGCAAATACCTTTTAGCAAAAGACTCCAAAGTGATTGAGGGTAAATGCCACGGCCCCTTGTGGTTAACTTGTTTCATTTTTTATTTTAATTACCTTTTTAAAGAGCAATTTTCAGGATTTATCCGTTGCTTAGAGCCCGATGAGTTTAAGCTTAAGTTTAAGGATTTGTTTTAAGTTACCTGTGTTAAAAGTCTTTATTCTGGGTGCTTGCTAGCCTAAGTTCCCTATTTTGTTACCTCAAAAAGATTTACCTTAAACAAAAAAGATTTACCTGAAACATTCATTTGTCACTATATGTTTACAGCTTGAAGAAAAAAACAGAAATAACAACTAACGGAAGACGCCTGATGGACGAAGTTTAATCTGCAACCTTGTTATGGTTAACTTAGAAATTGCAAGTTTGACACTAACCAGTCTAGCCGATGTTTGCGCATGAAAACAAAATGGCCCACTCAAAAGCTCAACAAGTGGAAAACTTGCTCAGTACTTTTGAGTTCAAACTCTAAAGCTAAGCTGTAAATCAACGCCACGACGATCTAAATCCTAAAGTATCCGTTTTGGACTTCTTGAAATGGCAACAAAACAAGAAATTATAAGCTAGAAAAAATGAAGGATTTTTGAGTCCCAATTTTTAAGCGCGTTTTCAAGGGTTTGGGCGGAAAGAGTAACTAATTGGTTAAATTCAAGGTTGAAGCTCGAAAAAATTACAATTAGATTAAGGTTAAATAACTATAATTTCTGTCTACTTTTAGTTGCTATCTACCTAAATCTATTTAATTTTCCAAAAGGACTGCCTTTGTGCGACTTAATTTTGCCATCGGGCATCAAGACTTGTGCCTCAATTTTCTCTGGACGGGGCAACCTTTCTGGCGGCTTGATATGTTGCTGCTCGATTCTTCCCGCTACCTCGATGCGTTGCGGCTTAATCTTTTGCTTACGAATCCCATTGCCTTTTGGAGATTTTAGAATGGAGAATATTTTTTCAATCAATCTAGAAAATTCTTCCAAGGCCCTCGAGAAAAAGGTTTGTTTGGGCCTTTCTGAAGGCCGGTATCTACAATAACGCATCAATTGACATCCTAACATTAATTTCAAACTAATAATATACGACACGCCCTAAAATAGCTTTCGAGCATAAATAAACCCTTGCCAAACTTTTGGATTTAGACGTTCAGTATCACTTAAAACTCTTGGCTTAGAACGGCCTGATTTATTTCATGCTAGGTTGTTTCCCTCGATTGAAGCCATGCTTTTAGCAGCATTTTTGATTTGAAATCAATTTCGCTATAACATAAAAGTACTTGCTAGGTCGCTAAATCAAAGTCGCTTTATTTGTAGATCTAAAGAAAATCATGCTTTTTGCAACCTACAAACAATCACCTCGGATAGTGTGCCCACAAAGATGGGTAGAGTTTGGAGATTTGGGCTATTTAATTGTAAGAGATCGCGAGGCAGGAGTAGCAAGCCAGCAGGAAACAAGCTTCACTGAAAACCCCGCTTGCAGGATGATCTTAGCTGTTTTCCCTGGTGCAGTTGAGTCGTTACAAAAGGCTTGCGAAGGAAACAGACAGAAGTTCGAAGAGGCTTTTCCTTTAACTGTTTCCTTTGTTGAGCAAAAAACAACGACTGTTCTTAAAACTAACAAAGCCAAAGTGCGAGTTTTAACCACTTCCCGCGTAGGTGTTTTAATCAGCTCTGCAGATTTTGAATTTGAAGGGAGCGAGGTTTCATTGCGTGTTAGATTGTTGTTTGCTTGGATACTTAAAGAGTTTAACTCTAATCGCCCCAATTCTTTTGCTTTTAAGTTTGGTAGAAGTTTTTTCATTGTAAAAGTATACGGGGCTAAACAAGAAAGGCAAAACTCAGGCAGGGCTAAACAAGAAAGGCAAAACTCAGATCACGCCAACGGAGAGCTTTTTTTAAACTGCTACATTTATCCTTATCCAGCAACAAAAATAGAGACTACTAGCGAAGATCAACAAATGTGTACATTTTCTAAGCTAATTCATGCAACTCTGCTAGTTTCAAATTCTGGGGAAGCAGAGTTTAAAATTTTGCCTTGGACTAATGATTACAAAAATACCGCTTAAAAGCATACGTTAACTGAACAAAAATCTTTAAAAGCTCTTGCTGATTTAGTTTGTCAAACTTGCCTTTTTTAGAGAGCTTGGAGTACCCGCTCCAAAAAAATGCATGAAATGTGTTACTTACGGTGAATACATTTAGCAAATAACTACCTGGGTTAAAACTTACTAGGCAAGTTTTAAATGAACCAAAATTATCTGTTAAAATGACGGCAGATTTTACTACAAAATCCAAAATTACGGTTTCTTAATCTCCTAATCTACTTTTTGAATGTTAGCGGACACAGTTATCTAATTTAAGCTAAGTCGGACTCTATAAATGATAGTTAGCAAATTTTTTAAAATTAAAATTTCCTTATAGTTAAAAACTAATCTTCAATCTACTGGAAGCTAAACTAAAAATTTGAAAGCTCATTCTAAACAGTTTTGCATTTTTAAGTTTTATAGTCTAAGTGCAAAATCATGCTGCAAGCTTACATAGCTCGATTAATTTTTTAAATTTCTAGAAAAAAGCTTCCTCTAAAATCATTTCAAAGTGCAGCTTTCATAATTTGAAGGCCTGACACTTTAGCCGAACTATCAGTGAAAGTAGTGAACCTAAGCAATAGACTTTTTTGACAGATATTTTGAAAGTTAAATCTTGGTAACAAAACTTCGACAAATAATTTAAAGCTTTTAGACCTTTTACTAGCTCCCAAACAAGGTAGTTTTAAAGTAAGCAAAAAACCTTTAGTAGTTTTTACTTTTCAATATTAACCGGAGGGTCTCGAAATCTTTGCAAGCTTGTTGTGTGAAGCTTGAGCTTCAATTTTCTTGACTACTTAAAATTTGTTCACTAAAAGGAAATAAAGCTTAAATAGGTCAGCCTATATTTTTAACACAAGCGCCTAGCCATTGGCCAAAAGACTTTAGCCTTGTATAATTTAATTTGTTTAAAGACCGAATTTTTAAAAGTGGCAGGCACTGCTGAAAAATACGATCACAAAACACGTGAGCCTTACTGGCAGGCTTGGTGGAAAAAAGAAGGTATTTTTCGATTTGACCCAAATCATCCCGGTTCGTTGTATTCAATAGACACACCACCTCCAACTATCTCTGGAAATCTTCACTTAGGGCATGCGTTTTCTTATTCGCAAGCTGAAGCTGTTGCTAGCTATTTCAGGATGAAAGGGCATAACGTGCGCTATCCTTTTGGTTTAGATAACAATGGCCTTCCAACCGAAAAATTAACTGAAAAGGAAGAAGGCTTAGATGCTTCTCAAACAGAGCTAGCTTCGTTTCAGCAGGCTTGTTTCAGTGTTATTGAAAAATTTGCTGAACAGTACAGAAGATTTTTTGAGCGTTTAGGCTTCAGATGGGATTTAAACTTGGAGTACTCTACGATCTCTCCAGAAGTTCAAAGGCTATCGCAAAGTGTGTTTTTAAAGCTTTTAAATGAAGGAAAAATTTATCGTAAAAAATCTCCTATTTTATTCTGCCCAGTCTGTAGGACCTCTGTAGCTCAGGCAGAGGTTGATCACAAAGAGCTGCAAGGAGTTTTTTACGATTTGGTTTTCAAAACTCAAGAAGGTCAAAATGTTTTAATAGCTACTACAAGGCCTGAGCTTTTACCTGCATGTGTTGCTGTTTTTGTGAATCCGTCTGACGCTAGGTACAAAGGGTTGATAAGTAAACAACTTGAGACACCTCTAGGGAAGAGGGTGCAAGTGTTCGCAGATGAAAGAGTTTTGCCGGAGAAGGGCACAGGGGTTGTAATGTGCTGTACTTACGGCGATGTTACAGATGTTTATTGGGTTAAAGTTTATGGGTTGCAGGAAAATATCATTTTGAGCGAAAGAGGAGTTTTTGCTGAAAGTACAGATGTTCCGCTTGAAATGCGCGGCAAATCTGTGGAAGAGGGAAGAAAGATACTTGTAGATCTCCTTAAAAAGTCTGGTGCTTTAGTTTCGGAAAAACCAATTGCCCACGAGGTAGGAGTGCATGAAAGGTGTGGTACGCCTGTTGAGATAATTCCAACAGAGCAGTGGTTTGTAAGAATCTTAGATTTTAAAGATCAGTTGATTGAGGCTGCTGACAAGATTAATTGGTATCCCTCGCATATGAAAAAAAGGTATCTTGACTGGATTCAGGGCCTTAGCTGGGATTGGTGCATATCGCGAGGCAGATTTTTTGGAATTCCGATCCCTGTTTTTTATTGCCGAAATTGTAAGGGGCTAGTACTTCCCCAGGAAAACGAGCTTCCGATTGATCCTCGACTAGATAAAACACCGCGAAGCTGTGAGAAGTGTAAAGCCGAGTTTGGTTGCGACTTTGGGGTTGATCCAGAGGCTAGTGTTTTAGACACTTGGTTTACTTCAGCTTTAACGCCTCAGATAAATGATCAGCACCCTTTAAATGGCAGGTATTTTAATAAGATGTATCCCATGAGTATGAGGCCTCATGCCCATGATATTATTAGGACTTGGTCTACTTACACGATCTTAATGGGCTTGTTCTTGCGTAACGAAGTGCCTTGGAGGGACCTTATGATCTCGGGCCATGTTCTAGCTAAGAAAGGAGAGAAAATTAGTAAAAAATCAGGAGGTGGAAAGTTGAGTCCTCTTGAGTTGGCAGAGGAGTATTCAGCAGATGCTTTAAGATTTGTGTTTTTTGGAGCAGGTTTAGGAAAAGACGTTTATTTTGATGAAGAGGATCTGCAGAGAGGAAGAAAGTTGGTGGTTAAAATTTTTAATGCAGGAAGGTTTGTTTTGCAAAACTTAAGAGATTTTGATCCGCAGGTTAGGCCAAGTAGCCAGCTAGAAGCTTTAGACCAATGGATTCTTTTTAAAACCTCAGAGACTGCTGCGAGAATGGCTGAACAGTTGGAAGCTTACGAGTACGGTAAAGCAAGGCAAATTTTTGAAGAATTTTTTTGGAGAGACTTCTGCGACAATTATTTAGAGCTAGTTAAGGGTAGAGTGTACAGTCAAGCGCAGTCAAGACACTCGGCACAGTATGCTTTGTATCATGCTTATTTGTCGATTCTGAAGATGATAGCTCCGTTTTTGCCCCATATAAGTGAGGAAATGTATCACTGTGAGGTTGATGAAAGCTGTGAAGGCAAGTTGCTGTCGAGCCATGATAAGGGTTATTTTTTTAAGTTCGAGCAAAGGCCCAGTATACATCTTACCCCGTGGCCGAGTGAGGTTCCTGGGATAAGTTTAGCGAAAAACATGTTAGAGCTCGGTGGTGTTTTAACTCTTCGGGTGGTTCGGGAGTTTAGAGTTGCAAAAACTCAAGTAGTCAAGGGAGAGAGGTCCCCGTTTACAGAAATGTTGGTATTGTGTAGTGATGAAGAGAAAAAGATTTTGGAACCGTTTACTCAAGATATTAAAAATTTCAGTAAGATTGAAAGCTTAAGGCTCGTAAACAACGATACTACTCAAGTGCGCCAAAACAATAATCAGCTTGTTGTTTCGCTCTTGAGTAGGGAAGTTGCCCCATAGCTCGAAATTCTTCGTAGCTCCAAACTGGTCGCAGCCTCTTTAAAAATTACCTTTTAACAATAGCTAATAAGATTGAGTTTGTTTTATTAGCTCTAAAACAAGTAATAAAAGCTAATTCAGTCTTGACCAACTGGTGGCATCCTGTTTTTGTTTCTGCAAAGACTGCCAACAAACTGATTTAATCCCGTAAAAATGGTGGCATCCTCTTTGCCCAATCATGTGATCACCTACCTTTGGTCGCAGCCTCTTATCACCCACCTTTGATCGCGGTCTTTTTAAAATTAGCTCTTTTTAGGTAACTGTTTCATTTCAAAAGGCGTAACTTGCGATAAGTTCTGTTTAATCCGCCATCAAGCAAATTTTTTAGTAGGTTTAAATGCATAGGCTTTCTTCTACACCGGATCTCTAGGCGTTGCTGGTCTTTGTTTTATTTAGCTTGAGGCTTAGAACGTTTAAAGTGACCAGACTGTTTTTAGAGGACTTAAACGACGCGTAAAAACGTAATCCAACTAGTGTAAGATGGTTTTAAGGAGCCTTGTTTCTGATATGGAAATACTGCAGTTATTCTTGTTTTTTCTCTTCGTTCTGTTCCTGGCTGCTTGACTTTGCTGCTTCGATTACTTCAGGAGGGAAAAGGGGATGTTGGATTGACAGCTTTGGATCGTCATACACCACCTGAACTCCTCGTCTGTTTTTCATATTCACAAACAGAGGAGCTGCAAGATTAACTGTGGATTTAGTGACGGGCTCTTTTAGATTGACTATTAAGATTACAGCATACTCATCTCCTTCTTGTAAATCTGTATCTGGATCTCCGTACGGGGGCTGCATTTCAAATTCTTTTGAAATTGCTAAACCGTCTAACACAACAAAACCCAGCTCGGGATCATCTATGCTTTGTAACCAATGGAAAGGGGAGTGATAATCAAAAAGTGCAAATATTTGAGGTTTTTCGTATCCAACAAGCCCGCTTGGAAATTGAATAATTTTGGAAGCGCCTACTTCGATGTTGCCAAACCTAGAGGTTTTGATTAAGAGAATGGGTTCTGATATCTTTTTATCGGAATCCTGCAAGCTCATTGCTCTTCTCCTTCCTCAATAGATTGGTTTTTTTGTTCTTTCTGCTTCAGCTTGGCGGCCAGTTTTCTTATTATAGGACTTACTGTTGGCATTTTGTACTCTATTTCGGGGAAATCACCCTTAGCTTGCTCGCGGGCTTGTTCTAACTCTTGTAAAAGCTCCGCCCGATAGATATTAAAATTCTCTGGCGCTTTAATTCCTAATTTTACACCGTTTTGATAAAGGGCAATGACAACTATTTTAATCTCCGAGCCATCTGGCGTGTCTACGTAAACTGTTTCTCCAACTTTCCTAAAAAGAAGAAGCACGGTTGTAGTTTACCATTTTAGATGTAGAAATCTGAATACAGTTGAATAGAGTCTAATTCTGCAGTGTTTTTTCTTAACAGGTTATTTTTCTAGCTTTTTGAAAGAATCAAAGCAATGGGGCAGTTCAAAGTTTAAGCTTGATTGGCAGCTAAGAGCAGGGTAGTATCGAAGCAACTTAAGCAGTGGTTAAAAAAAAGGCAAATCTCCTCTAGATCAATAGCTAGGCAAAGAGCAAATATACCTTCAGCTTCTTCAAGAGGGTATTTAGTGGAGTACATTGAGCAGGCTTTTAGATTAGCCTTGCAAGGTCTTGTAGAAGATTCTCAATATGATCATCTGAACGCTTTTGCGATTTACTTTGGTTTCATACTAATTTCGCCTAGCGCTATTTTTTAAGACTCAGGGGAAATACTTGTAGAGTGTTTAAGATCTCGAGATATCTCGCACAGTTTTAGACTGTAAAGCTCAAGTCTGTCAAATTAATAGGGTTAGCGTTTGATGCTATCAAGCAAACTTTGTAGACTTTGTTTGGGAGCAGAAATTTATTCTCATTACGTTGAACCTGGCTGATTTGTAATTGATTGTAAAAGAGTCTTGGTTGCTTTGTTGGATGCTCCTGAACTTATAGCTAAAGGACTGGCAGAAGAGTTGCCCACTGAATATGATTTCCTGAGTGCCACTTTAACTTTCAAAAATCAAAAGTATTGCTTAAGTTTTAAAATATCATCGCCGCGAAATGAGGATGCTGAAAATTTCCACCTCTTAATGGTAGACTGTTAGTGGGAGTGGTCCACTCTAGTAGCGATGTTTCGAAAGCGGACGCTTTGGGCGATTCCTAGGTAAATGCGGGTTTGCTTAGCCAACTATAACAAAAAGCAGGGGCTAGTGGTAGTAAATAAGTAGTAAATAATTTCGGAACACTTTAGAAAAAAATTAAAATAACATCTCAGTATGCATCTAAACAACCCTATAGACAATATAAGAGAGGACAGAGATATTATTAACAATGAACTTAGAGATTTTTTAGAGACCCTACCTCACCGACTAGAGACTGTTGGCTTAGGTAATTGTACGGGCTTGATAGAAGATGTTTTACGAGAGTCAGCGGGAGAAATTCCTTTTTACTACACGCAGCAGCAAGTGGAGGCTATGGCTCTGTGTAGTTTCATTCTTAAGCTTCCTCCAGAGGAGAGGAAAGATCTTGAACTACTTGAAAAACTCTTTGATGAAAGACAGATGACAGGAGCGATTAGGTTGTTGTTTGGTGATTTGCCGCCAGACGTAGTCTCGAGGCAAGAAGCAAGTGAAACCGTTTTGACTTTTTTAAGTATAAATCCCCTCGGGCTTAATAATCTTTGGCATGATAGCAGATTAGCTGCCTATTGCTTGCTACAACGTAATCCAAAAACCACAGGAGCCCAAATTTTAAATGGAGTCTCTAATGTTGCAGTTTTACCGAGAGGTATCGGTGTTATTACTCCAAAGTCAGCTTGTAAAGAATTGTTAGTGTGTCCGCTCGCTGGGTCTACGGGCATCATTCTGATACTAAATTATGAAGGGGGCGCTAAAGCTGTTATTGGCGGGCATTTTGACAGCCTTGATTTAGTTATAGCCGACCCAGAAGCTTCCGACGAACTTAGAAAAAGCTGTTCTCGTGTAAGGTCGGGAATGTTAAATCAAAGATGGGATTTTTGGACGGGTACTCTGAGCTGTGAAAATATAATTTCAGTGCTTCGAGCACTTCGCAGCGCCGGCTGTGATGGACCTCTAACTTCAGTGAGAGCACACATCGCTTCTCCAAAGATTGCCAGTGACATTGCCGCAGCTCGGCGGATCTGTACCGCCCTTCTTGAGTTAGACCCTCTGCGCCATGCATCGGACAAATCAATAACTCAGACTCTTTACGAGTTTTCGACCTTTAGTTCCGGTTCGATTTCAGTAAGTATACCTAAGGGAATTCGTCTTATGTAAATTAAGTAAGATGTAATTTTTTTGTAGGCTGCGATCAATTTTTAGATAGCACGATTGACTAAAAGAAAGTGGGTGAAAAAGCCGCTTTAGCTTGGAACGCTTGCAAGAACTAAATGAGTTGCCAACTCAGCCGAGACTAACCCGTGGATGACTTTAAGAAAAATTTTCACCTACTTTGAGGCTATAACTGAGCTACTAAGGTTTTCATTCCAAGCTTTAACCATGGTAAGTTGGCTATTTTTTTTGACGGCTGTAGATGGTACTATATAAACCAACTATGGCCTTAATTCTTGTGCCTAACGACCCTGTTGTCAGAAGTAGCTTAGCTCGAAAAGCAGTTGAGTTGGTAAAAGGAGCTCAAGAGTGGGCTGAGAAGAAATTGAGCTCTCTCGGAGAGGCCATAGATTTAGACACGATCAGCAAAAATGAACCCTTTAAACTAGCGGTTCTCTATGCTTTAGCTGCTGTAGGTAAAGTTAATTTACCCATAAACTTTAACCTCACCAACGAAGATTCGGTACACCTTTTAAGCCGAGCTGAGGATCTTGCTAACTCACGTCCAACGTTTATCGGAAGGCAAGTATGTCGAATGGCCGTTGCGTACGTACTAGGACAAGGCGACCGAGATTGGGGTAGCCTGGCAGAACATTCCTTGCGTGATGCAATTACAAATGGAAGTTCAGAGGGAGTAAGTTATGAGCAAATAATACTCGATTGGTGCACCCTAGCACTTGAGGTAACGCTAGTAGATGGTAGTGAAAAGGCTGCTGATGTCAGGTTAAACAATTGTTTAACAGTTCTAGAAAATCAGGTGCAAAACGTTCAGAAGGAAGCTAATTCTCCCATATCTCGTGTTATGCTTCCAATTTTCTATGCTGCTGCAGCTCAAGTCCTAATAGATATTGACCCCTTATTAGCTCTATCACTCGCCTCACAAGGCTTAGAAAACATTGGCTCTCTCAAGGAAAATTTTCCACACGATCGGTTTTTGGAGGTTTACTTAGAAGCATTAACAAGCATTCAAACTGCAGCTAAAGCAAAGCTAGTTCCGGGTTATTAAGTCTTTCATAAAGATTAATTAGTTTGTTGATTTTAATTAGCTCGCCCTTTTACATTAGGTTACAGTTTCTCAAATGATTTTTTGCGATCGAACGCAGAGGATCAAAAACTTAACCAAAACAGAGCCAAAACAAGAGAGCAATTAAGAGCAAACAATATGGGGTACAATTTTAAAGCTCAGCCACCTCAATTGCTATTTTTTTGACTGAGCTTTATCAGCCAAAGATGGTCATTTTGCTTGCTTTTTAAATCGAAGAACAAGCACATTTACGTTGCAACTTAATTTGCTTAGCTTATTAGCAGTCTAAAATAATTTATAAATTATCAATCTAGAAAATTCTAACTTGGCTACTTAAGATAATTACTAAATGACAAAAATTTTAATTTTTCCCTATCACTTTTTTGGTCTTTATCTTCAAAAAGCCAGTGTAATTAAATAAATTTTATAAATTCGATCAGGCTCTTTGTAATTGAAACTTAGTTTGGCAGAAACTAGGGTTTGGCTAACCTTTAGCTAAATCTCTGCGGTAGAAAGCTAAGAGCAGGTGTGCCTATGGCTTTAGTAAGCCAAATCTTCGTGATTTGACTTAACGGACCGCGACTGAAAAACAAAATTTCAACGAAAATTGCCAGATAGTTTCATAATTTTCTTGCAGGAGCGTGTAGCGAGAGTAAAAAAATAGTGAGAAAAGTTTAACGGATTTAAGAAACTTTTTTTAGTGCACCTTACAGAATAAATTCCGTTCGCAATCCAATTTAGAAATCTTTTAGACTTTATAAAACGTCAAATTATATTTGGCTTACTGCGACAGGCTTTTAGGTTTTTCACTAATGCATTACAATTTAGCCAAATCAGGTTTTGTAGTTTTAAACAATATAACGTTGAAACAGCCTGTAACTTAGCCTCTTGAATGTTTACAAAAACTACCTGACAAAAAGTAAAATTATATAAGTAGGCTGCGACCAGTTTTTAATTAATTTTCTCTGCTGTTGAGTTTTTCACTATGGGCGCTTTCAGCTGTTCTTAGCTAAATGCGGGTTTGCTTAGCCAACTGTAACGAAAATATTGGGTTAGTAGTAGTAAATAAGTAGTAAATAATTTGGGAACATTTTAGAGAAAAATTAAAATGACATCTTAGTATGGATTGGAACATCCTCACAAAAATTAGACTTGGCAGAAATATTAACTCTGAACTTAGAGATTTTTCAAAGACTCTAACTCACCGACTAAAAGCTGTAGGCTTAGGTAATCGTACGGGCTTCCTAAAAGATGTTTTACGAGAGTCAGCGGGAAAAATTCCTTCTTACTACACGCTGGAGGAAGAGGCAGGAATTCCTCTCTACTACACACACTAGGAAGTGGAAGCTATGGCTCTGTGTAGTTTCATTCTAAAGCTTCCCCCAGAGGAGAGGAAAGATCTTAACCGACTTGAAAAACTCTTTGATGAAAGACAGATGACAGCGGCGATTAGGTTTTTGTTTGGTTATTTGCCGGAAGACCCAGCTTTGAGGCAAGAAGCAAGTGAAACCGTTTTGACTTTTTTAAGTAGAAATCCCCTTGGGCTTAGTAATCTTTGGCATGATAGCAGATTAGCTGCCTATTACTTGCTACAAGGTAATCCAAAAATTACACGAGACCAAATATTAAATGGAGACTATAAGGTTGAAGTTTTCGGCGGAGGTATCGGTATTATTACTCCAAAGTCAGCGTGTAAAGAATTAATAGTGTGTCCGCTCGTTTGGACTACGGGCATTATTCTGATAATAAATTATGAAGGGGGCGCTCAAGCTGCCATTGGCGCGCATTTTGACAGCCTTCAATTAGGTATAGCCGATCCAGCAATTCCCGACGAAATTAGAGAAAGCTTTTCTCGTGAAAGAGCGCGATTATTAGATCGAGGAGGGGATGCGGTGATGGGTACTCTGAGCTGTAAAGATATAATTTCAGTACTTCGAGCACTTCGCAGCGCCGGTTGTGATGGACCTCTAACTTCGGTGAGAATACACATCGCTTCTCCAAAGATTGACAATTACAGTGTTATTGCCGCAGCCCCACGGATCTGTAGGGCTCTTCTTGAGTCAGACCCTCTGTGCAATGTATCGGACGCATCAATAACCCAGACTCTTTACGTGTCTTCGCGCTCTGATCCCGGTTTTATTTCAGTAAGTATATCTGGGGGAATCCCTTTTATAGGAATGAGGTAAGATGGAATTTTTTCAGGAGGCTGCGACCAGTTTTTAATTAATTTTCTCTGCTAGGAACTTGAGCACGCCTTTGAATTGGTGCATATTTCTCTGTTGTTGGTTTTATTTCTTAACTTAAAAAATAAACTAGCTTTAAACTCGACTTAGACTAAATTTTGGAAATCATACTCCAAAAAAAGGGGGTTTGCAGCCATAGTCGCCTTCCTCGTTTGACAAGTGATTGAGCTTGATAAGTAACAGGTTTGGGCGTATAAGATAAGTTCAGATATACGTTTTATACTTTATGTTCTGTCAAGAAAGAGTTTGTGGAATTAAAAAAGAGCCAAGAAGTGTTTTGTTGAAAGCATATGCAGCTTTACTTTCAGCTTTGTTGGTTATGCCAGGTGTTGCAAACGTTATGAGGGGGTACTCTGTGCAATCTATCCCAGGAAGAACCAACCAAGCGCAGGAAAGGGAAACTAATCATCAGTTTGTCGTTCTAAATCCAAATGATGCCAAAAAGTTCGCAGAATTTAAAATAAGAGTTGGCGATAGAATTTTTGCTGGCAAAATTGAGTGCATCAAGCAGTATGAGGCTGAGAAAGTTTTTGTATTGAGTAGTAATACCTTGCTGTTATTTCAGCGATCATCAGATTATTCAGTTAAAATCACTGTTGTTTCAATTGGGTTTGATAAAAATGGCGTGTTTAACATTCACGAGCAATCCGTTAACTTGCCGGCAAATGCTGAATATGAATACAGCTGGGATGAAAAAAGCCGGAAAGGAGCCTTTGTAGTCGCTGGTTACGCATGGAGTGGGGGCTCATCGGGATATACGGAAGTAGTGCTTGTAAAGGGTGATAAAGTCAGACGATTTGCAGTACCGGGATCTTGGTCAGCTATGTTTGTGAAGGGAACAAATAAGATAGTTTTAAACCCTGCCACTACATGGGCGATACGAAAGGTATTAGGGCCTTTTGGGGAAGAAGCTTTGGGGTTAGGGTCTCCTAATCGGATTATAATTTTAGACTCTGAAACAGGAGATGCTAATCGTGTTAATCTTCCATTTTCTGTAGAAGGGGTAAGCTCTAATGATGATGGCAGCTTAACAGTTTGGGGTAGGCAGCTTCCGAATAACAGTGAGTCGGATCATGATGATGGCGATAGATATGTTAAAGCTAAAGTACCTAGCCTAAGTAACCCAACTGTTGGGTTAGAGGTAAGGCTGTTAACACGCGAGGAGTTCCTTCGAGAACTGTACAACTTGCAAAAACAAAACGAGTCTCCTCCTTTTACTCCTTTTACGATCGGCTTCGGTGGAAATATTAGCATGCGAATGGAGGCCCGGCGACATGAATCATGTGGTAGCGTGTTACAGGTGAAGCTCACGCACAAAAACACTGCGCCAGGAAGTAAAGAAGGCAGTGCTGTGTTATCTCTGGGAACATCGGATGAATTTTTGCCTTTAGGAGCGGTTGGACAAAATGGGATAGTTGTAACACTAGTGCAAAGGCATAATTCCCCTGATTTGTCGCCAGGAGAATTAGAGAAGCCTAGTAGTTTAACCAATAATTCTACCACAGCAGGGCTTTATGAAATTAAGATAGAGGAGTTTACTAAATTTGACTCTCTTAATGAGCAAGGTCATGAGCTGATTAAAAAAGCTCGGGAAGAAGGTGTGCCCAGCGAGGAGATTTTCGGTCAAATTGAAAAAAAATCAGAGGTGAATTTTGGGTTCTCAACAAGGGAGAAGGGCAAGTAACTGAAGGTAGCGACTCTAGATGGTGTGAAATAGAGGACAAAAAAAATGGCGAGCGAGCTATAGTTTTTTTAACCTTGTATTCTGAAGGAGGGTACAGCTTCAGGGTGGTGAGATTACCAAGATGGTAGTACCAAACGTTTAGTTGAACCGTACATCTAGGCCCAATACGAAGAGGGTATCGATGGCGCGTAGGTATCTGCTACGGTTTTAGAGCTTTTGCTGCTTTGTCTTCCAGGATATCGGGCTGCCTTTTGGAAGTGGTTTTGTTCTTTCTAGAGCTTACTGAGATGGTTGTTAAAGCTTAGCTCTAGAAAAAGGAGGGCAAAAGTAGACAGAGTATTAACTCGGTTTTTCGCATTTTCTTCGGAAGACCAAATGTTAGCGCTTTGTTAGAATAATGCGATTACATAAAGTAGTTTTCCAGACGATTGCAAAGGTTTTATCGAGTTTAAATTCGCACCAAAAGTTTTTATCAAAAAATCCTATCTTTAGTAGCTCCTTAACTTTTAGAGTACCTTTGAGTAATTGCTTCAATAAGCTAAGCAGATTTGTTCTAAACAGATTACTTGTTGCGGCTCTCTTTTAAAAAGCATCTCAGCGATATAAATGCAGTCGAATTTCTGGGTGAAACTCCAAAAGGAAAATTTAGCCCAAGTTCTGTGCCAATTACTGCAAGGATTTTTTCCTCGATGGTTTGGTAAATTATTCATATGGTTCAAACATATGCTTCTAATTTGCAGTCAAATGAAAATACACCTTCAACTGCTTACAGCAGTCTCTAAGATGACTCAATTAGAAAGGCCTATCTCAGGCTAGTTTGTAATCCGCGCTTTATCTGTTCTTATCGCTTGCCTTCAACCTCTTGTGGCGCCTTTGCTAGTTTTTATTTAATGCATTCTAGCTGTTCATGCGCGGGATCAACCGGCACGGGCATCGCTTCGGTAGGTCTGATAACACAGTTACCCTGGCATCTAAGCCTTTGCCCATGTTCCTCTTGACAACACATTAAGCAACATGCTTTACAATCACTAACACTTCCGTTATTTCCCTGTAAACAACTAGTACAGCCGCTGCAACTATTAACTCGCCCTCAATTCGCGCAAGTTGGCTGTCATTGCTGAGCACCATCGGGACAGGATTCAGCCTTACCGAATTAAATTTAGTCCCGACCCAGACATCTTTTTGCTGCTTTATTTTCATTTTCTATCTCCGGCTGATCGCAGGCGGTAATTTAAAAGTAATGAGTATAAAAACTACCACTTTTTCAAAAAGCGTACTTAAAGCTCCTAGGCTGAAGCAATCAATCCTGGGAACTGTTATACTAAGCCATTTGGCCTAATCTATGCAGTGTTTCTCTTATGCTTAAAGAGGATGCAATTAGATGAATATGGTTTAAGAGGAACGTAGGGGAGGGGTTATCTCGACTTATTTCTGGTTCAAGGCGCCTGATAAAACAAACAACAAAATCATCCCTAGCATCACATAATTACTGAATGAAAGAGCACTGATAGGAGGTGCCTTTGTTGCCGAACACAGTTACTCCGTGACGTTCGATTCGACCGTTTTTTAAACTTGTTTGCCTGTCTAATCTTCTTTCTTAACTTTCAATCAGTTAACTTCCTGATCAGCTAGTATCAGTTCAATCCACCGTTTTCATTTTCTGCAGTTATACGTGTGCATCCCAGTATGCAGCTTCTCGGATCTGAACTAGGCGTGTTGCAACAAGACACGCAGTCAGCAAACCCGCATCTTATACAACAGCCATTTGCGCTACTTCCGCTTATAAAATGTAATTTTTTTAGTAGGCTGTGAGCAGTTTAATTAATTTTCTCTGCTAGGAACTTAGCAGTCTCTGAAAACATAGAAAGTATATGTTTAGCGTTAAGGGGAGTCGGCTGGCTAGAGGTTGAAATTTTAGTCTCATCCTTTGAGCTTCACCAAGGGGTTCATGGAAGATTAACCCCAAATCTAGCCCATGAGGCTGCTAGGCTTTTTTAACTTGCCAGTAAGGAGAATTTTAGCAACATTTCAGATTTCTTTTCAGGTTGGCAAGACCCTCTTTCAGAGGACATTTTGACACTTGTAACAAAGTATAAAGATTTTTAGGAATCATACGCTAGAGATATCTGAATATCCGGAGATTTTAAGCCCAAATGTCACCCATGGCTTCCTGGATTTTATCCGGCCGTGGATATCATCGGGTTAAAAGGAGGCTATTTGCAGGAGGGGTTGAAATACTCGTTGCCTACAGCAGTCTTGCTTAAAATATTAATTCGCACGGCCTACGATCAAAAGACTGCTTAAGTTTTAGCCTTATTAAAACAATTTTTCCAAGCTCATCTACAGCAAGGTTATCAGATTTCGTTTCCATCTGAAGGAGCTTCAAGTGATCCGATCTTGATTGATGACAAAAATAGTTTTGTTCAGCACGCAGCTCAAATTATTTCACAAGTGACAAGGAATGAGGTTACATACTTTTGGTCAGGAGGATCACTACCTTTGGCCAAGGTTTTTGGGGAGTTCAATATTGTTCCACTGATAATAAGATTCGGCTTACAGGAAGATAATATTCACGCTGCCAGTGAAAGCATAAAATTATCTCAGATGCTTAAAGGATTTCAGACTGTAAAAAGACTAATTATGGAACTTTAAGTCTTTGAACATTTTTTCCCTTTTACCTATGAATTATTTAGTAGTTTTATGTGTTCTAGCTAAGAACATAACAGAGAAGTAGCATCCTTAAAGTCTTAACTGGCTTTTGATTTCTGTCGAAAATACCTCTGCTTTGTGGCGAGGTACACCCTTCAATTTTTTTTCTCTAATCAGTAGTTCGCATTTTCGTCATTGTGTGCACTTCCATCTTTGAGAGGTGGGAACCATTCTTCAAGAAGCTCTTTCTTCCCAAGTAATTTGGATTGTTCTGACTTTAAATTTTCTAATTTTTTTCATCATCTAATACTCTCCAGTTCAAAAGAAAAACTGTTAAAATCAACCCCCTGAGACTAAAAAAGGAAAGTAATCAGAGTTCAGCACTGGAAACCACTGTTTCAAAGCGATGTGCTTCGAAAGAATAAATCAAAAACTGTTATAATCGCCATAGTGGAACAAAAATAACTCCAATTACGCAGACGATCTACTGTTTGCTGGACCTTTTTTAGTTCGGTGGATGTTGCTTTATACTCGGAGACAATTTTGTTGTGCCTCTTTTGCAAAGAATTTAAGCCTAAAGGATTTTGAGAACTCATTTGCTGTTCTAGCGTTTCCATGGCAACCTGAAGTGACCTAATGATTTGATCTTTTCGCTCTAAATCACTTTCTAGTTGGTCACGAACGTCACTAAATAACTCATAAGCTTCGCCAAACCCCCTTTCAGCTCCTGCTTTACTTGTTTGCTCAAGCAGCCTTGGCAGCTCCTCCAAAATTAAAGCAGAAGCATCGTTTTTAATCTGCTGGAAGACTTGTGTTAGCTTTGCGATCTTTTGAGGGTCCGATTGCATTAAAATCTCTGCCTCATTGGCCTCAAAATTTAACTGCTCATTAACTTGGGAAATAGCATTTAAAAGCTCCAAGGCTGAATCGGGAGTCAGTGTGCCCGGATTCTCTCTTATCCGTTGTACGAGATCGCCTAACCTATTAATTTCCTCTTCAAGGGGCTGCAGACCAAATTTATCTGAAGGCGAATTTTCGCGATTGTATCGTTCACTAAATTCCGCCACGAGTTTAATTTTAAAATAAAAGGGATTTTAAGCAACCATAACCAGTTGTTTTTTAGGGCTTCAAATTTTGTTAATTCAATAGTGCCCAGATTTGTCTAGGTTTAATTCGAGTAAAACTGCACTTTTGGAAATCCAAGTTTTCACCATTTCTGTTTTTTGCAAATTTGCACAGTGGCTTATCACAAAATGGTTAGCCTCAAGACAAACTAAGGAACATTTCGTGAAGCTGAACTCTCAGCATCCTTATGTGAAATACATATTTTTAAAAAAGATTTTCGGCCAAATTTGCCGTTTTGCAATAGTTTGCAGATAAAACTTTTTCCTTGAACATTGGCATGAGAGCGCTGAGGCAATATAGTTGGTTCGAGCCAGAGAAATCGAAAGCAAGAATATGCTCATTTGAGGAAATTTTCTTTGAGTGTGGTTTCCCAAGTTAAACGCTTTACTGTTTTACCTCACAGTCTTGTGAAATTTTTCTCGTGGAACGGTGGCCGGGCTAAAATGCGGCTTTTAATTGCAAGACTTACAATATTAATCTCGATATACCGAGGGCAAAGCCAATTTGTAACCGGAGTGTTAAAAGCTGGGTCCAAACTTTAAGACAACTGCTCTCTTTTTCTTCTGAGGTCACCATATGATTGGTCTCTTGCTTGGATTAGAAAGGAAAATATAGCCATCTCAAGTATCTGTGGTTCTGTTACCAATCACCATGAGAAATTTGGCTTAAAAATATGGTACTCCTATCCAAGCTTAGTGGTCTCTTAGCACTTGTGCCCTTCTTATTTTTTCTGAAGCAATTTTAAGCTTCGAGAGATTTATCAATAAAAATGGATCAAGAGCTAAAGATTAGTAACCTTCCGCAACGGCAGTTAGACGAAAATCAAGCTATGCGGTTTTTAAGCAAAAAAGTAGAACTCCCGGCTGGAGCTTTAATACCAGAGTATTACTGGCCAGCTCACCTCAGGGAGGAGTTTCAAGCTCAAAAGAGAGAGAAAGAGGCGCTGATTGAAAAAGTTTACAAACCGTACCCTTCCCTGGAAGAGTCGATACGAACTTATCAAAACCGGCTTGATGATCAACAAAGCGCCATAGAAAGGTACGAAGCTCTTTACGAACGCTATCAGCAAGGGTTACTAAGTGAGCGAGAAGTTGAGCAAATGAAAATTTGGAGAAGGTCCATTCTTGCAAAAATGGGAACGGGCAGATCATATGACCCGTGGGTGGAAAGGTTTTACAAGAGAGCCAGTGAGGCTTACGATAGAGGAGAGGCTAGTGGAGATTTTAAAGAATTTTTCGATGTTGTAGCAGAGTATCGCAAAGCCCTGGAAGATCAGATCCGCTATTATAGGTGGTTATTGCAGCCCCCTCCATCTCCGGATTTTAAAGTTACAACATTGGAGCAGCAGTATTTTGTTGAAGCCCATCGGAGAGGTATTCAAGCTCTTGATGTGGGTTATGGTCCGGGTATCGCTCGCGCTCATTTGTACCAATCTTTGAAGGAAATGATGGAAGTAGAGGGGCTCAATATTAGGGAATCAACGAGAAATTTTCTCGAAATCTCAGAGGTTAGAGAAAGAAGCAGAATTATTAGGGTTTTAAATTTCGATCAACAGATTAGAGATCGCATTAGAGCAGGCGAAAATGAAAAAGTTAAAGCTTTAAATCCGGCTGTAGCAAAAGCATGGCTCGGATTAGTAAGACATGGGCTTTATGACTCTAACGGGAGACAATATAACGACACTGAGTTAATGCGGCTTTGGGGGTTTCATGATGAAAAGGAGTTCAGATTTGCAAGAAAGCATCTTTTTGGAGCAATACGAGAGGACTTGTATTTTAGGTATCAGTTTTCTGGGCTCTCTAGCGACAAATTTCAAAATCTGCCAGAAGATAGGAAACAAAGATTATTATCGCGACTGCAACAAGATTTTGAAAGGCTTTGGAATGATCGAAGAAGAATTAATTAATAATTTTTTAATTAATTGAAAATGGCTGTTTTGATTGAGTTTACTCGACTTTGTTAAAAATAACTCAAAGTTGTACAGGTGTTACACTGGCAGTTGAGTCAGTCTAGAATTATGCCATTTTGATCCCCTAGATTGTAAATTTTATTTGTTAGATTGTGTGAAATTATTAACTATCTGCGGGCTAGTTTTTTTGTAAAAACTTCTTTAATTATCATTGAAGTTAAAACGAGTTTTTTTGTTTAAGTAAATGGTTTAAAACTGAGCTTAAGGCAAAAACAACGCTTTGTTGCCCCAAAAATAGGTTTGTAAACCGTCTTTTGAAATGAAAACTCAAAAGAACTATTTATTGAACGCGAGAAAAAAGCAGATTGAGATTAGATTTGAATTAGTGAAACAGATATTTTGTTTTTCAGATAGTATTGCTTGATAATAGTTGAAATGGCTTGATAGAGCCAAGCTTCAGAGACGTAGCAGAGTATATAAACAGACTTAGCGCGGAGATTTTTGGGTATAACTGGTGATTAGTTTACTTGATCCGGAAGCGGCAAAGTTTCCTTCGAAGTCAGCGAAGCCGGTATTTGATCTAAAAAAACTGGGGTTTGATCAAGCCTGATATTGAAGAGGTTACTGAAAAATTAGGCAAACCGGCGTTTAAAATCCGAATTGGTGGAGTTGAAAAACATGTTATTGTTGAATATGTCTCCGCGCTGAACGGAGAGGTTTTGTACCAAGAAGTGGTAGCAGATGAGGAAAATGAGATGAGTCAAGCCCTGAACCGCAGCCTTGACCAGCTTAAAATCTTTAGCAAGAGAATTTGTGATGATGATGCCGTAAAACTTTTGGCTGTCGATTTGCTAATACGCTTAGGATTTAATAAAAAGGCTGCTAGACTCTTTGTGGTGATTTTTAGGGACAATCTTTTTAACCAGAGCTCCTCCATTTCTTGAGAAAGTCATGGTACAGCGGCCAGAGTGGGGTCACTGTGGAAATAAGGAGCCTGGAGGATTTAGTCATGGCTTTTGAGAGCCCATGGTAAAGAGTGAGCCTAAGTTTAATTGACGTAGTTGCCCAGTTCGCGCAATTGAGTTGAGGATTAAGTCCGCTGAGTCGAGCACGTTTTGAAGATGGCTCTGTGGTTTTTGTTAGGCGTTTTGGGTCTATAGTTAAGATTAGCATAACTCCGTATGGCTCAATTTATTCCGCACAGAGCGAGGCATTGAAGGTGCTTGAGTTAGAATTTCCAGACCCCCCTTACAAGATTTCGCTGTGACGAAACGTGGCAACTTGCGAGTGGGTCATTATAAAAATTTAGGTTGCAGCAGTGAAGAACTTCAAACAATTGCGAGAAAAATTAATGAGGCGTCAAGAGTTTTAGAGTTAGATTCTGGCCTGAAGCTAGTTTAGGAAGTAATCATACCTGAAAGAGACTGTGCTGAGGCTGCCTCAAACAATGGCAAGACAATTATGTTAAGCAAAAGCCTTGCACGCGTTTTAGCTGAATCTACCGAGATAAAGCACGAAGAACAACTAACTCTAAATCATGAGTTAGCACATCTGCTTTTTTGTCATTATGAATTGGAGATTCAAGGTTCCCATCTTGAGAGTGCCTGGGATAAGTTAAATAGACCTAATCGACTTTTGTTGTTGATGTTCACTTGGGAGTATCTAGCGCCCAAAACCGCTCGAGTTTCTAAAGTTCGCAGGAACATAAATTTTTGTATTACTCTAGGACATTATGATGATAATTTGCATGAGTCATTTGCAAGTCTTGTAAATAACTTGTACATCGAAGAGGCTCGCGAGAACTTTAGATATTTGGAAAGCTCGAGTAGGACTGTGAGAGTGTGGCTTGAAAGTTTTATATTACCAAAAATAAATGAGCAGATACTGGCAGCTGATGCAGGAGTGTTTGGACTCTCAGCCAATCAACTATATTGGGGAGAGTTAGAACAGGACTTAACTTATCAAAAAACAAGGCTTGAGATGATATAGCAAAACCTAGAAATGATCCCCAAGAAGAAGCTGGATTCGCCTCTGTCGGTTTTGGTGATGGAGTATTGCAAAGTTTTACTAGCTTTAAAAAAAATTCTGGAACAGCTTCCCCAGAAGCCAGTGGGGTTACTAGCTAGAATTGATTCTACCTTAGAGGAACTGGAACATAAAAGGCTTAGCCGTGCAAATAAGTTTGTGCAAGCAGTCAGAAATTTAGTGACTTGGCGAATGAAAAGAAAAACAGAGAAATCTGAGTGATTGGTAAGAAAAGCGTTCGCGGATAAGGAATAGAGATTGAGTTTAAATGCTTAGTACTCTTGTGTCATCATAACAGATTGCCTTTTATTAACTGTGTTAAATACAACTTTAAAGCTACTTTAAGGGCAGTATGTGAGTTTTCTATAAACGGACAAAGCGATTGGTTTGTTTTGAGCACGCAATGAGGTTGAAAATTGATAAGATTTCAAGCCTAAATTTTTAAAAGCGCCTAAAAATTTAGTCATCTGTGCTGTGAGAATTCCTTTTAATTTGTCCCCCTTTTATCGAAGATAATTTCGTTGGGGGTTGTCATCAGATGCTTAAATCCGAAAATGCTAAAGTGCTTCTTAGTGGCAGTATGCTGATGACTAACGGATGTTCCTGTACAGGGCTTTGTTCAAGCAATTAAGGAAGGATAATGCTTAACTTTGCGGCGGGAGGTTCTAACGTCAGGGGCGTCTTCAACACTCCAATGCTGAGCCCAGGTGGTACCAGGGGATGGCAAGCGGATGACGCGACGTAAAGATTTTTAGGAGCAGAGAAAGAGGTGCAATTTTAAACTTAGTGGCAAGAGACTCTAGCTTAGGCACAGTCTTTAAAATGAAATTGAGCCCTCTAGCCTATTGATTAAGGATACTTTTAAAGAGGCTGCCTGGCAAGGCGGCTGCGACAAGTAACAGCCACACAGCCAAAACTGATTTGCGTACAAATAAAACAAGGTTTATTTACAAGCAGGCTGCGACCAGTTTTGGGTGCTTCCAAACTCATAAAACTTTAAAGCCGTTAGTTAAATTTACCGGCAAGCCGCTAGTTAAAACTTTTTCTCGCCGGGGAGATTCAAAGTCTATAATTAAACAACCATTAACAACGCCAAGGGAAACATTAACAGGATCGATGGTGGGCGGAATGTTAGGGCCATTGTGTGTACAAAAATTTAGTACAGTGTTTTCAAGAACACAAGATGGCTAGGCGTAACGGTCAAAATCGATGTTTGGTGAACAAGAATCTGTTGATAATCAAGTTTCAGTCATTTTTAGCTATGTCAAAAAAACTAAATAATTCTATTATTCTTTTATCCTGTTAAATTTATAATTATTTCAAAATATTTTAAAAACCTTAAGTCAAGCCATTTCAACCCCTGGGGGAACTCTTAGAATTCTATCTTTGCGTAAGCATTTTTCCTCCTGATTGAGTGAAGGCAACAAACGTTGGATGTTCCTGTCCGTGCTTTTCCAAATTTAGCAAACCTAGAACTTCGCGCTCATAAACTTCTAAGGTAATCAAGCTCCTAATTTCCTCACATAACCTGCTTAAATATACCGGGCAGTTTCGCAATTCTTCCAAGGTCAAACCTTCGTCAAACCACAATTTAACGAGTCTCTCTATCGATAAACACGGTATTTCTAACCTAACAGCACAGAAATCTCTTATTTCCTCCGATGGACTATCTTTTCGTTCATTTTCGCTTGACTCAAACCATGCCTGATTTATGTAAAAATCAAAGGAGTCTCCGAACGTTATCCAAGTTTGGTAACCTTCAATTGTGAGTTTGCTGAGTTCAATGCAATATTTTTCGTCGGGCAAGATAACCCTAACTACATAAGGCATATCTTTGTTACTGACTTGTGTAACTAAAACTGCAATAATCTCTCCTGTCCATACCCCGACTGTACAAACCCCGTTCTTTTGAAGGTGATTTATGAATTCTTCAACTCTTGCAGCTATGCCATCAGAGCCCGCCTTTATAAAACACGAATCTGTACCTGGTTGTCTCTCATATCTACCCGAAAAATAAATCATTAACCGATAAAATGATTATGCTAACTTCGTCAAAATATGTGACTTAATAAAAACTACTACTTATTGTATATTGTATAACAAAATTAGAAGCTTTTCTAACATTTTTTTTGATCGTAAATGAATTTCAAAAAAAAACTTACGTAATATTCCTGTAATTCTACTAAATGTTCCAACTTAAGGTGAATTTTTTAGTTGCAATAACCAGCTCGCCTTAAATCTATATCATGCTAACTTGGGGGACTTGAGCGCCTGTTTCTAAGCTAATTTTTTTAACAGATACAGTAATTTAGGCGTTTTTGCATCAAAAGAATCTCCCTAAATACGCCCCCAGGTCAAAATTTCCCTTCTTGGTGAAAATAACTACTCTATCCTCACCCAAAAGATTGGCAAAAGCTGTGTAAGGTAAGTAGATTCCCGAGATGTAACTGCTTAAACTCATAATTCCTTCGATAAAACCGGTAGATCTTATGTTACTAATTAGTTCCTGATACTTTATAACTTCAACTTGGGTAGAAATTTGTTCAAAGCTGATAACTTTTTGTTTCAATAAAAGCAATTTAGTTCCTCAAAATACTGGTAAATCAAAATCTGCCATGTTGATACAGCCAACAACTTACCAGCCATTGGGTCTTTTAAGCTCTAGTAACTCCAAGCTCGAACCACCATTACACTTGTAAACCAATACTGCCTTTTAAGAAAGTTTATCAAAATGAAAAGCGAGGGGTTTGCTATAGTATTTTGAAGCTGAACCTGGCGAGGGCAAAGGCAAAGTTGACTCTGAAAGCACCCCAACTTGAAAAACTTCTGACCAAGTTTCAATTACTCCTGAAGTTAAGTAAATTGCTGGTAAAGTTGAACCAATCTGGTTGCAGCCTGCTTAAATATTAGCTTTTATCAATTACTTATTTGACAGATATTATTTCTGATATCTTGTTGCTTAAAAATGGTGGCATCCTCTTCTTGTTTTGGCTTGACTTTAGGATCATGGACATTTTTAATAACGAGCTTTTTTATAGCATTTATACCAATCACAATGCTCCTGATTCCTGGTTGACAAAATGGTGGCATCCTATTTTGAAAGGCGACAAGCAAGATAGTGTAGTAATGGCAGGGCAAGCCTAAACCTGGTCGCAGCCTTTTTACTCGGTTTAAGTTTTAGTTCACAGTATATGTTGTTCTATCTCAAAGAGGCTGCCACCAAAGTTTAGCTAGGGGCTACGACTCAAAAAAGATGCCTACAACTTGGTAAGAAGTTTGTCTTAGAGTCAAATCCTCTTAACAATAATAAAATAATGTTTAATTCTGATGAGAATGCGACCGGAACATAGAGAATAGATAGAGAGCACTTTAGAGACTGCGGCTTGGATTCAACTTAATATCTATTTAATTTTTAGTATGTCTTATGGGTTACATTATAGCTACTTTTTACGAGGCTGGGACCAATTTTTGGATCTGCGACCAATTTTTAGATCCGTTTTAGGTTAACAGTACTGCCTGCTAGGGCTTTGGATTGGCAACCTATAGGGTGAGTTAGAGTTTTAAATAAAATCAATTAAGCTTAACCGGCTGATTCGGGCAAGGACTTGGTAGGAGGCTTGTAGAAGTTGCTCGCTTCGCGTTAGTCTTGTGGCGGCTTCGGCGATATCAGAGTCTCTTTCTTTGGCTAAAAACTCAAGACTAGCATCTTTATCCATCGTGATAAGTTTTTCTGCAATATCTAGCCTAGTCATTTTGGAACCTACGATAGTTCGCTGGTTTCCGATATCGTTAGCCCGCGCTTCTTCAAGCAAATCTATTGCTTGCCTGATTGCTTGGGTTTGTAAAGGGTAGTCGGCTGGGAAGCTGTAAGCTGAGCCCGTTCCGTTTGGAAGCCCTGTTGGAGGGTTAGTTGAGTAGCCGGCAAGCGCTCTTCCAAGTCGCTCTAATGCCCCAATGGCGCGCGAGAAGGTGTCTCCTCCGTGCGCGCCTACAGTAACCTCAAAGTCGTATGAAACCTTAACCTTATTAAAAACATTTGTACCTGGCTCGGCATCAAAAACATACCGTTGCGATGCAGGTCCTGAAGCTGGAACTGTGTAGGTTAGCGCATCGAAAGGTGGATCGTCCGAGTCTGCACCCCCCCAAATATATTGCCCTTGGTAGGTTGAGTTAGCAAGCCTAACAAGGTGGTCTCGTAGTGCAAATACTTCATGGCTTAACCTCTCTCTAGCTGCTGGATCAAGAGTTTCATTGGCTGCCTGAACTGCTATTTCTTTTGCTCTAACCAGAACATTGTTAGCCTGTGCTAAATTTTCTTCAACAAACGCAAAATATCCTCTGAGGCTTTCTATTCTTGATTTAAAAGAGCTGATGTCCCGAAGTTTCGCCTCGTGGGCTACAATTTGAGGATAATTTACGCTATCTGAAGGAGCGAAAACCCGTTTCCCTGAAGAGACCTCTTTAGCTGCCCTATCAAACTCTCTTTTATGATTATAGATTCCTGAAAGAAGGGTTCCGAATCGTATGCTATCTGGTACTCTTGTCATATTATTTGAAGGATTGTCTCGAGCAGGTTGTCACTAATCCTTATAAGTTTAGATGCCATTTCGTAGTAGCGCTGAGCCTCAATAATTTTGGCCAGCTCTTCATCTGTGTCCACTCCTCTTACTTCCTCGAGTTTTTGCGTGAAAAACTCAACTCTTGCGCTTGAGTAGGCGGTGTTTTGGCTGTTACTTGAAACAAGCGCTCCTACTTGCGAGTTAGTTAAATTAACTACATCGCTAATTTTTCCGTTGTAACTAAAGTTTGGGGCGGAAAACAGGTGGTTTTGATAGCGAAGCGCAGCTAGATTTGCTGCGATGGTCCCGTCTCCGGGTGCAAAGGTAACGCTTCCTGGGGTAGGGTCTAAGTCTCTTGCAAACGCTAAAGAGTTAGGGTCTGAAACAAGAAATTTTAGTTTATCTGCAAGTGTCGTGTTATTTGGAAGATCGTTTGGAAGGCCGTCACCATTTGTATCGGTTAGAGTGATTCCTGAAGTTCCAAACAAGCCATACACACCGGGCGAGTTTCCGTATAGGTCTACACTTGAAGCGTCGAAAACTCCGGGAGTTCCCGGGTTTTCATCACCATTGCTAGGCAGGTTTGGGTCCCAGCCTCTGTAAATTTGGTTTACAGTTGTAAGAAAAAATCTAGCCAAGCTTTCAATTTTTCGAGCAACTGAAACAACAGAACCTTCTACATTAAGTGCGGACGTGGCTGTGGTTGCAGTTCCTCTGAATTTAAGTAAGCCTCCGATTGAGCCGCCGGAGTCTTTAAGCACTTCGCTCAAGTCTATGTGCGCTCCGGGCGAGAGTTCAGCAACAACATAGTGAAGCGCGCCTCCGTCTAGTGCAGGAAGTGGTGTAGAGACGAAACTTGGGTTAGTTAGGGCTTTAAGTTCTAGGGTGTTAGATCCATTAACTAGGGCAATTCCGTTTTTAAGGAATACTGAAA
>Ga0308397_1000202_pt1 | contig 45319 bp, 42 predicted proteins | sample Hotspr20SampleT8_FD_202356 | JGI IMG/M metagenome (GOLD analysis project Ga0308397, IMG submission 202356) | Hot spring phototrophic mat microbial communities from Mushroom Spring, Yellowstone National Park, Wyoming, United States - 20051001_T8 ...
TGAACTCGATGGAGTAAGGCTTGATACTCCAGATGAGCGGGGTGGTGTGACCGTAGCCCTGGTAGAAGAAGTGCGGGAACGGTTAAGACAAGCTGGCTTTGGGGGAGTGCAGATTGTGGTTTCGGGTGGATTGAATCCGGAAAGAATTGTTCTCTTGCGTGATAAGGTTGACATTTTTGGGGTAGGGAGTTACATCAGTGGCCATCCTCCTATCGATATGACCATGGATATCAAGGAGGTAGCCGGTCAGAAGGTGGCCAAGAGGGGGAGAATACCGGGCATCATTCCTAACCCCAAACTCAAGAAGGTGAGATAGGGAGGAGGCGGAAGCGACGAAAAGAATTCTCTGGTGGTCTATAGTGGTTTTTCTTTGTCTTGGGTGGAGTGGACTGGTCTTTGCGGAAGTGAAAAATCCGGATACCTATATCTACCTGAGTACCAGCGAGCCGGATACGCTTGATCCACATTTTGCTTATGATACTGCCAGCGGAGAGATCATCAACTTCGTTTATGAAAACCTTATTGCCTACAAGGGCGAGAGTGTCTCGGAGTTTGTGCCCCGTTTAGCAACCGAAGTGCCTTCGATAGAAAACGGTTTGATTAAAGACGATGGAAAGACCTACATTTTCCCCATCCGCAAAGGGGTGAAGTTTCACAATGGCAACGACCTGACTCCTGAAGATGTGGAGTACAGCTTCGAACGAGGGCTTCTTTTTGACCCCTATGCAGGCCCCATGTGGATGCTCATCGAAGCACTCTTTGATTATGAAACCCTGGAAGATTTCGTGGCCGATAAATTAGGGGTGAACTGGGCGGATATGTTTAACGAGGATGGAAGTTTCAAAGATGAAGCCTATGCCCAGAAACTCATCGACTTTTATAACCAGTACATAGACCCGGCAGTGGAAGTGGAAGGAGATAATGTGGTATTTCATCTGGTGAGGCCCTTTGCACCTTTCCTGAGTATCCTGGCCCAGAATTCCAGCTGGAGCGCTGTTCTTGACAAGGAGACCTCTGTTGCTATGGGTCTCTGGGATGGGAAAGCAGAAAACTGGTGGAAGTACCACAATCTGAAGAAGGAAGAAAGCCCACTTTATCAGCAGGCCATCGGTACCGGTCCTTTTAAGCTCCTGGAGTGGGATCGTGCTCAGCAGAAAATTACCCTGGTGCGGAATGAAGACTACTGGGGAGAGAAGCCCAAGTTAGCTAAGGTTATCATCTGGGGGATCGACGAATGGAGTACCCGCCGGGCAATGCTCGAAGCCGGTGACGCCGACCAGATTTACACCCCTACCCAGTACTACGACCAGGTCAAGGGAATGCCAGGTGTCAAAGTTGAAGAGGGTGCCCGGATTACCATCACCGCCATGCACTTTAACTGGACGGTGAGCAAAGAAAGCAAATACCTGGGGAGTGGGCAACTGGACGGCGAAGGAATTCCTCCGGATTTCTTCAGTGATGTCCATGTGAGAAAAGCCTTCTGTTACGCCTTTGATTACGATACCTTTATCCAGGAAGTCCTGAAAGGGTTTGGGCACCGGATTCCTTCGGTGCTTCCCAAAGGCCTTCTGGGGTACGATGAGAACCTGCCCATGTATCCCTTTGACCTTGAAAAGGCCAGGGAGGAATTCCAGCAAGCCTGGGGAGGGCAGGTCTGGGAAAAGGGCTTCAAGTTGACTCTCCTCTATAATACCGGTCATGAAGCTCGACAGACTGCCTGCGAGATGCTCAAGGAAAACATCGAGTCGTTGAACCCGAAATTCAAAATCGAGGTCCAGGGAGTACAGTGGCCTACCTATCTCGATGCCTATAAACAGGGACAGCTCCCTGCTTTTGTCATCGGGTGGTTGGCCGATTACCCCGATCCCCATAATTTCATCTTTACTTACTACCACAGTAACGGGGTGTACGGCAGTTCTCAGGGGCAAGCCTTTAAAGATTTCGCCAAGGCCAACCTCAATCCTCTCATCGAAGAAGCCATCGCCGAAACAGATCCTGCGGCGAGGGCTGAGAAGTATACAGAAATCCAGAAAATTGCCTATGAGAATGCTCTCGGTATTCCCTTCTATCAGCCGGGAGAGATCTATGCCATGCGTACCTGGGTTAAAGGGTGGTTTTTGAACCCCATGAGACCAGGGGAGGTTAACTACGACGGTATCTGGAAAGAGGAGTAAGAACGAGATGGGGAGAGGAGCAATTCCTCTCCCCTGAGGAGGTTTCTTAAGCTGTGATTTTTTACGTTTTGCGGCGCCTTTTGTTTTTACCCATCGCTCTATTCGGGGTGTCGCTTCTTATTTTTGCCATGATAGGGTTGCTCAGCCCTTACCAGAGGCTGGCAACTTTTATCAATAGTCCGGAGAGACTCAAAAGTGAAAATGTTGATAAGCTCATCAGCCAGTACGGTCTGGATGACCCTATTTTTGTACAGTATCTCCGGTGGTTGAAGAACGTCTTTCAGGGGAATCTGGGATGGTCCTACGTGGGCAAAGGACCGGTGTTTGAAGTTATCCTGGAGCGGTTTCCCTATACACTGGAACTCACCATTTTCTCGGTCATTCCCATCATCTTTCTGGGAGTTTCGCTGGGGGTCATTTCTGCCCTCCACCACAATAAACTCCTCGACCATGTTTTGCGGATTTTTGCGGTGGTAGGATGGTCCTTTCCTGATTTTGTCTTCGGATTGATTATCCTCATGGTTTTTTATAGTACCCTGGGGCTTTTTCCACCTGGAAATTTGAGTGTCTGGGCAGAGACTATCGTGAAGTCTCAGGCCTTCCGGCATATTACCGGTATGCTGACTTTTGACTCCTTACTCAATGGGCGGCTGGACATTTTCTGGGATGCCCTCCGGCATCTTCTGGGACCGGTTCTTACCCTTACCTATGTCGAATTTGCTTTCATCCTCCGGATTACCCGTTCCTCGATGCTTGAAGTGCTCCGGAAAGACTATGTTCGCACCGCCAGGGCCAAGGGGCTGGAAGAGAAAGTGGTTATCAATAAACATGCTCGGAAAAACGCGCTCATTCCTGTAGCTACGGTAAGCGGCCAAACGGTGGTAGGCCTTTTAGCCGGAACGGTTATCGTGGAAACCATTTTTAACCGGACGGGTCTGGGAAGTTTTATGGCTCTGGCAGCGCAACAGCTGGATTATGCTTCCATAATGGGGGGAACGCTATTTTTCGGCTTCATTTTAATTTTAGGTAACCTTTGTGTCGATCTCTCGTATGCTTTTATCGATCCCCGGGTGAGGCTGGAATAAGTGAAGCGAGAAACGAGGCGCCTGATCAGGAAATTTTTCTCCAACTTCTCTGCAGTGTTGGGCTTTATCCTGTTACTTTTCTTTCTTGCCATTGCTCTGGGTGCTCCCTACATTGCTCCACCAAAGTCGGCCAGAGATCCTTATATGATGCCTATCGTAACCTGGAGTGCCAACCCTCTTCCTCCTTCTCCGGAACATCCTTTTGGTGTAGCAGGGAAAAGAGATATCTTCTATGGGGTGATCTGGGGAACCAGGACTGCTTTCCGTATCGGCATCGTCGTCACGGTAGCCTCTACTCTGATAGGTCTTGCAGTGGGTTCGGTGGCGGGATATTTTGGCAAGTTGGTGGATGAAATCCTGATGCGTATCACTGATATTTTTATGGCTATTCCTTTTCTGGTTGCTGCCATGGTGTTGACCACCATTCTGGGGGCAGGTCTCGATAAAGTTATCGTTGCTCTTGTCGTTTTTAGCTGGATGTACTCGGCTCGCCTGGTGCGAGGGAACATTCTCCAGGTCAAGGAAGAACAATTCGTAATGGCGGCCAAGGCTCTGGGAGTTAATGACTTTATGATCATCCTTCGTCACGTTTTGCCCAACAGTATTTTCCCGGTGCTCATTCAGGCATCGATGCGGATGGGTTCTCTGGTGATTACTGCTGCCGCTTTAAGTTTTCTGGGTATTGGGGCACCCCAGGGATACGCCGATTGGGGAGCACTTCTTAACTATGCTCGAAACTGGATGCTGGGTGGTCAGGGAGAAGCACTGCGTTACTGGTACATGACCGTTTTCCCTGGATTGGCCATGGTCCTGTTTGTTTTAGCCTGGAACCTGGTTGGAGATGCTCTGCGAGATATCTTTGACCCCAGGCTCCGGATGTAGCGGGAGAGAAAACAATGACTCCAAACTTACTGGAAGTAAAAAATCTGAAGGTTTACTTCTACGATGACGAAGGAAGAGAATTGAAGGCTGTAGATGGTGTCAGTTTCAGCCTCAATAGAGGTGAAACCATTGCCCTGGTAGGTGAGTCCGGCTGTGGGAAGAGCGTTACCTCCATGGCACTTTTACGATTGGTCGACTCCAGGGGGAAGATTGCCGGGGGAGAAGTTATTTTTAACGGCCGGAATCTTTTACTCCTGCCTGAATCGAAGATGAGAGAAATCCGGGGCAAAGACATTGCCATGATTTTTCAGGAACCTTCGTCGGCGTTGAATCCGGTGTATACCATAGGAGACCAGATTGTGGAAGCGATTATGTTACACCAGAAACTTCACTTGCGGAGGGCAAGAGAAGTGGCCATCGAGATGCTCCGCCTGGTCGGCATTCCTGCACCGGAAAAAAGGCTGGATGAATACCCACACGAACTCTCCGGGGGTATGAAACAGAGAGCTATGATTGCCATGGCTCTCTCTTGTCGGCCTCAACTACTCATTGCCGATGAGCCTACCACTTCTCTGGATGTCACCATTCAGGCCCAGATCTTGGAGCTTATCAGAGAACTGCAAAAAAAACTTGATATGGCATTGATTCTCATTACCCACGACCTTGGTATTGTAGCTGATATGGCCGAGCGAGTCATCGTCATGTATGCAGGCAAAGTGGTCGAAGAGGGGAACCGTTTTGAGATCTTTAAAAATCCCCTCCATCCTTATACAATGGGCCTTTTGAATTCCATTCCTCGTCTGGATGTGGAAAAGAAGAGGCTGGACACCATTCCAGGAGTGGTTCCGGAACCATCTTCTTTCCCGGTGGGTTGTCGCTTCCGGGGAAGATGCGGTTTCGAAACGCAGGAGTGTACCCAGGATCCACCCCGACAATCCGTTAGTAGCACCCACAGCGTCTTTTGTCACCACTGGGAAAAGGTCAAAAGTATAAACCCCGAGGTTCTGAAAGATGCCGGAATCAGTAATTCTTAAGGTCGAAGATCTCAAAAAATATTTTCCTATCAAAGCAGGGGTCCTCAGGAAAATTGTTGCCTGGGTTAAAGCGGTTGACGGTGTGAGCTTTGAGGTCTTTACCGGTGAGAGTCTGGGAATTGTGGGAGAATCAGGATGTGGCAAAAGCACCCTGGGTATGACTATTCTACGTCTCTATGAACCGACTGCAGGAAAGATTTTCTTTGAGGGGAGAGAAATCTCTGGTCTTCCGTCTTCACGCCTGAGACTGGTCCGAAAAGAAATGCAAATGATTTTTCAGGATCCTTTCAGCTCTCTTGATCCTCGCATGAGTATTGGTGCGATCATCGAAGAGGGTATGGCGGTCCATGGTATGTATTTACCCCGGGAACGAGTGGAGAAAGTTCAGGAACTTTTAGAAAAGGTGGGTCTGTCAAGAGATTATGCGAGGAGATATCCGCACGAGTTTTCCGGAGGACAGAGACAGCGAATCGGCATTGCTCGAGCAATTGCTCTTCATCCCCGTTTCATTATCGCCGATGAAGCCGTTTCTTCCCTTGATGTTTCCATCCGCTCTCAAATTCTCAACTTGATCCTGGAGCTGAAAGAAGAATATGGTCTAACCTATCTCTTTATTTCCCATGATTTGGCGGTCGTAAAGCAGATCTGTGATCGCATACTGGTGATGTACCTGGGCAAAGCGGTAGAAATTGCCGGGAAGAGAGATATTTTCTCCCATCCCTTACATCCCTATGCCGTGGCCCTTATTTCTGCGGTTCCGGTTCCCGATCCGGACTACAGGGTGGACCGTATCATCCTTAGGGGAGACGTTCCCAGTCCCATCAACCCTCCCTCAGGTTGCCGTTTTCATCCCCGTTGTCCGGTAGCTCAAAAGCAGTGTGGGGAGATCGAACCATTACTCCGGGAGGTGGAAAGGGAACACTGGGTGGCCTGTCATTTTCCTGGAAGTTTAGAGTTAAAAAGAAAGCGGTAAGTTGGCGAGAGAGTGTTGACGAAAGACAAGAGAATATGGTATTTTTTTCTACCGTCTACGGTAGAGTAAGGGGGCGATACAGATCGAGGTAAAATACCGCGTCAACCATCAGATTGGAGCGCGGGAAGTACGGTTAATTTCTCCTGAGGGGAATCAGATAGGGATTGTTCCCCTGAAAAAGGCCTTGCAAACGGCTGAGGAACTGGGGCTTGATTTGGTCGAAGTTGGCCCGGATGCCAATCCTCCGGTTTGTAAGATCATGGATTATGGGAAGTTCCGCTACGAAAAGGAGAAAAAGGCAAAGCTTTCCCGCAAGAAACAGAAGATTTCGGAGTTAAAAGAACTCAACATCAGGCCAAAGATTGATGAACATGATTATCAGGTCAAAATTAAGAATGCTTTGCGTTTCTTAAACGATGGTGATAGAGTCAAAGTCATCGTGAGATTCCGGGGGCGTGAGGAAGCCTTCAAAGACAGAGGGAGAGACCTTCTGAATCGCATTATAGAAGACCTTAAGGAAGTGAGCAAGGTAGAACAGGATATCAAGAGCGAGGGATCCAGTTTAACGATCACTCTGGCACCCAAGAAGTGAGGAGGAATCGCAAATGCCGAAGATGAAAACTCATCGAGCAGCTGCAAAGCGTTTTCGAGTTACCGGTTCCGGAAAAATCAAAAGGGCTCAAGCAGGTAAGAGCCATCTCCTTTCTTCGAAAAGGAGAGATAGAAAAAGAAGATTGCGCCGTACTGTAATTCTCCACTCTGCGGAAGAAAAGAGAGTCCTGGCGCTTCTTCCTTACGCATAGAGGAAGGTGAACGATCATGGCCAGAGTAAAAACGAACGTGGCGTCGAGGGAAAAGAAAAAGAAAATCATGAAAATGGCCAAGGGATATCGAGGGGCTCGCTCTCGTTCGTACAAGAGAGCTAAGGAGCAGGTGATGAAATCCCTGGCATATGCTTATAGGGACCGGAGGAACCGCAAGAGAGACTTTCGCCGGTTATGGATTGCCAGAATCAATGCTTTTGTGCGGAGTCAGGGAATGACCTACAGTCAGTTCATGGGTGCACTGAAGAAGGCGGGTATTCAATTGAACCGGAAGGTTCTGGCGAATCTGTCCATCGAAAGTCCGGAAACGCTTTCTGAACTTCTCAAGTTAGCCAAAGAGCAGCTTTAGGGTTTTTCATCCTGAAAAAGCGATGCCTTCGGGGCGTCGCTTTTTTTATTGAGGAAGGTGATCTGAGTCTTGCCAGAAATCAGGATTGACGTACTGGAAAAGTATTTTTCTGATTTCCGAGAAAGTTTGGACAAGGTGAAAACCGTCGATGAGTTAAACCGGATAAAAGGACAGTATCTGGGGCGTAGAAGTCTATTGGGAGAATTTTTGGCGCAGCTCCGGCAGTTGTCACCAGAAGAGAAAAAGGTATGGGGACAAAAGATTAACGAAATGAAAAACCGCATGGAGGAGGAGTTTAAAGAAAAATACGAACAATTGTTATTTACCAAGAGAAAGGAAATGCTCATCGATGTTACCCTACCCGGAAAGAAGCAATGGGTAGGTTCTTTTCATCCTGTTCTCATTGTGAGAGACCAGGTTTTATCCATTTTTCAGAGCCTGGGTTTCCGGATTGAAAGCGGACCCGAGATTGAAAGCGATTTTTATAACTTTGAAGCCCTTAATATCCCCCCTGATCATCCTGCTCGTGATGATCAGGATTCTTTCTATCTTTCTCCAAATTGGCTTTTGAGAACCCATACCTCTCCTGGCCAGATACGAGCGATGCAGAAACTGACGCCTCCTTTTAAGGTGGTTGTTCCCGGACGATGTTACCGCCGCGATGCTTTCGATGCGACTCATAGCCCCATGTTCCACCAGATCGAGGGACTGGTGGTGGCCACTTCCATAAGTATGGGGGATCTCAAGGGGACTGTAGAGATCTTTGTGCGGCGATTCTTCGGTCCGCAGCGAAAAATTCGCTTTCGGCCCAGTTATTTCCCTTTTACAGAACCGAGTGCTGAAGTAGATGTTTCCTGTGGAGTATGCCAAGGAGAGGGGTGTCGGTCCTGTGGATACACCGGATGGCTGGAAATTATGGGGGCTGGTCTGGTGCATCCTCAGGTCTTTGAGAAAGTGGGCTATGATCCGAAAAAAGTGAGAGGTTTTGCCTTTGGCATGGGAATAGAGCGAATCACCATGTTAAAATTTGGGATAACCGATATCCGGTGGTTTCTGGAAAATGATGTGAATTTTCTGGAACAATTTAGAACCTGGCGATAGGAGAAGACCATGCGAGTTGCGTATTCCATTTTGAGGCGATTTTTCAAGAGCTTCGATGTATCTCCACAGGAACTTGCTATTCTACTCATTGAGCAGGGACTGGTAGTTGAGAAAATGGTGCGCGTCGAAGATGTTTTTGCCTTTCCCTTTGTGGTGGGAACGTTAGAGGAAGTTCGAGAAAGTTTTCCGTATTCAGAGTGTCTCATCAGGTTGAAAGATAAAGTTTTCTCCACCAGGGTAAAAAGCTGGGGAGTGCCTCCAGAAGGTGCAAAAGTTCTTTTATCTTTGCATGAGGAGGTGCCCTCCTTTTCTCTGGTAGCCGGAGAAGGGAAGGAGACATCTGAGTTTCTCATTGTTCTTCCTGATGCTTTCCCCGAAGGAGAAGATGTTTCTCGCCACCTTTTCGGAGACGATACTCTGCTGGACCTGGAGATTACCTCCAATCGTGGTGACTGTCTCTCCGTCATAGGTGTGGTTCGTGACCTTTCGGCAAAGTTGGATTTAGACTGGGAATGGCCCCAGATTTCGTATCAAGAAGTTGAGATGGCTTCCCCTATCGCCCTGCAAAATGAAGACTTGAACCTATGTCCCTACTATACCGGGAAGTTTATCGCCAATGTAGAAGTCAAACCTTCCTCTTGGGAAATTATCAAAGATCTGTACCTTTTGGGGTTAAGACCCATCAACAACGTCGTTGATGCCACGAATCTGGTGATGATGGAAACCGGTCAGCCCCTGCATGCCTTTGATGCCTCTCGGATTCAAGGCAATCGGGTCATAGTTCGCCGGGCAAGGAGAGGAGAAAAAATTATCACCATTGACGGTCTGGAAAGAGAACTCTCTCCGGATATGCTGGTCATTGCCGATGGTTTCTCGCCGATTGGCATAGCGGGAGTCATGGGGGGGCAGAATACCGAGGTGTATCCTGCCACCCGGGAGGTCTTTTTGGAGTCGGCATTTTTTAACCGGGTTTCAATACGAAGAACCTCCAAGGCTCTTAGTCTGAGGACCGAGGCCTCAGCAAGGTTTGAGCGGGGAGTAGATCCTCAGGGCGTTCGATATGCTTCTGAAAGGGTCCTCTCGCTTTTGTGGCAAGAGGGTAAAGTCCAGATTGCGAAGGAATGGTCCATTGCCGGAGAAGCACCGCATTACGATCAGACCATACAGGTCTATCCGGAGAAAATTGGTGAAATCCTGAACGGTCAGATAGCTACCGAGAAGATGATGCAGATTCTCAAGAGGCTGGGCTTTACCATCGTTTCTTTGGAGACCGACAATTTCGTGGTGAAAGTTCCCAGTTTCAGGGCCGATGTCTCCACCCTGGTTGATGTTGCTGAGGAAATAGGAAGAATCAATGGATATGACCAGATTTTTCCCTGCCTGCCCAGTTTTCCCTTCGATCCGGGTAACGAAGACAAAAACTATGTTCTCGAGAAACGATTGAGGACCTTTCTGGTTGCCCGGGGCTTGAAGGAAGCCGTAACGCTTTCTTTTGTTGATTCCAAAACGGTCCAGGAATTGGGAGTGCAACCCGATAGCCTGATCGCCGTCAAAAATCCTCTTTCTCAGGACCAGTCTTTTCTCCGTTCTCAGCTTTTGTTTCCTTTTCTGGGAATCTTACGTCTGAACCTCGGTAGAGGCCGCAACCATTTTGGCCTTTTCGAAGTCGGCAAAGTCTTTTACCCTGCTCAAAAAGCAGGAAATCCCTGGCAGGAAGAGCTGAGATTAGGAGTGGCACTTTGTGGTAATCTTCTGCCATCGCTCTGGCAAAAGGGTACTCCGGTAGACTTTTTCACCCTGAAGGGCTTTACCGAGGAAATTCTTGAGGTAGTGGGTTTCGTCCCAGAAATGGTACAGTTTCTCCCCTGGGATGACCGAACGCCTGGTTTTGAAAGAGATGCGGCCTTCATAATCCAGTCTCCGGAAAAGATGGTTCTCGGTTGGGGAGGGAAGTTATCCGAAAAAATCCTCTGGAAATTGGACATCAGGGGAGAAATATATTATCTGGAATTAAAATTGGAGGAAATTTTTACCCTGGTTGGGGAATTGGCTCTTCCCATCAGGGGAGCAAACCTCTTCCCTGCCATCACGAGAGATATCTCTATCGTAGTGGATAGGGACCTGCTGTGGGCTACGATTGCTGAGAAGGTTAACGAAATTGTCAACCGTGAAAGGATGGCAGTGGAAAAGATAGAGGTTTTTGATGTCTTCGAAGGACAGCCCCTTCCCCAGGACAAAAAGGGATTGTCTTTCCGTTGTGTCTTTCGTTCCTCCGAACGAACTTTAAACGATGAAGAGGTAGAGGTCTGGATTCATAAAATTAAGTCAGAAATCAAGCACATAAGGGGTGTTCATCTCCGGGAGGAATTTGTGAGCTCTTGATTACTGATTGGTATACCGTTTTCTGTGTATTTCTGGTCCTGCTGAACATTGTCCGGAGTGCTATCCGTGGTTTCAGTAAAGAGTTTTTGAGCTTTGCTGGACTGGTAATAGGATTTGTCTTAGGATTAAGTTATTATTCTTTTTTAGGCAATGTTTTGAATCGACTGGTAGGGTGGCATAATTCCTGGATTTTCAATTTGGTCGGTTTTCTGGCTATTTTTATCCCTGTTATTATGTTCTTCTCCTGGATAGGGATTTTGTTCCGCAAGGTCTTCGAAAGACTCGATATTGTATGGGTTGATGCTGTCTTGGGTTTTTTGATGGGTATCGTGAAAGGGATGTTCTGGATTCTGGTAATTACCCTCTTGGTCCTGAACTTCTCCTATCTTCAGTTTCTCACCAGTTACGTCTATCAATCCCGGTTCTATCAGGATCTGACGCTTCCGGTGATTACTTACCTCCATGATTGGATGGTTAAGCTTCCACAGGCTCATTTTCTGTCCCAAATTCTCGAAAGGGGCATTCTCAAAGAAGATGCTAACCTGGGAAACTTTAAAGAGTTTTGAGTTTGATAAAGTTATAGAGCGTTTGATGTCGTTTATCTTTTGTCCGGCGACAAAAGAAAAAACCCACCTTCGACCCTCTTTTGTTGCTTCCGAGATTACCGTTCTGTTGCGTCACACCAGGGAGTTTCAGGAAATGGCCAGATTTGATGGGGAGCCGGGCCTCGAAGGATTACCGGATCTTCGCCCCATTCTTGAGGTTTTGCGTGTCCCGGGTTCTACCCTCCGTATCGAGGGACTCATTCAATTATGGAAATTTTTTGTGCTCTGCGAAGAAGCCGAACGTTTTGTTAAGGAACGAAAGATTGCTGAAAAGTACCCTGCCTTATGGAGCGATTACTTTTGCAAAATAAAGAATTTTACCGCGCTGCGTAAAAAAATTGAGAAAATTGTTTCTCCTGAAGGATATATTCTGGATACCGCCAGTGACCGTCTCTATCAGTTGCGGCGTAGGATAAAAATTACCAGTGAACGCATTGAAGAGGCGCTGAGTAAATTCCTGCAGAGCCCCAAAATGAGCGCTCTCCTCCAGGAGAAGATTTACACTATCCGGAAAGAACGCTACGTGGTTCCAATCAAGATTCAACACCACCATTCGGTGGATGGAGTGATCGTCGATTACTCTTCAAGTGGTTCCACGGTTTTTATGGAGCCAAGGATCATTTCTCGTTTCAACAATGAACTGGAACTACTCAAACACCTTGAACAGGAAGAAGTGGAGAAAATTCTTTGTCAAATGACTTCCGATCTACGGCCATCCGCTCAGGATATTGCTCTGGCATTCTCAAGTTGTACCCAACTCGACCTTTTACGAGCAAAAGTGAAGTTAGGAGAGAGCTGGGAAGGACTTATCCCCCAGGTAGGCGGGGAAGAGCTCATCATCCGGGAGGGGAGACATCCTCTCCTTTTCAAAAAAGCGGTTCCCTTTGATCTGGCTCTTTCCGCTTCAAAGAGAGTCCTGGTTGTCAGTGGCCCTAATGCTGGTGGTAAAACGGTGCTTCTTAAGAGTCTCGCATTGATTGTCTCGCTCGCCTTCTGTGGTATTCCTGTCCCAATTCGACCTGGTTCGGTCATTCCCTTTTATGAAGATCTCTTTGTGGACATCGGTGATCACCAGGATCTCGAAAACGAGCTCAGTACGTTTACTTCTCGTACCAGAAATCTTGCTGAGGCCCTGAAAGCAGAATGTTCTCGGGTTCTTTTTCTGATCGATGAACTTGGTGCAGGAACCGATCCCAACGAGGGCACGGCCCTGGCTATTGCCACCCTGAGGCATCTGAAGAAAAAAGGCGCTACGTGCGTTGTCACTACCCATTTACCGCTTTTAAAATATCATGCTTCCCAGGAAGAGGGAATGTCTGTTGCTTCCCTGGCCATCAACCCTGATACTTTTGAGCCGACCTACCGGCTGGTGTTAGGAGAAATAGGAGCGAGCTACGGTATCCGGATTGCAGCGCGAGTGGGTCTTCCCCAGGAAGTAGTCGATGAGGCGATGTGCCTTTTGAGCACTGAAGAAGTTCGGCTCAACGATCTCCTCATTGCCCTCACCAGAGAGAAAAATTCCCTGGATAAGATTCTAGAAGACAACACTCGGAAAGCGAGGGAGCTTCAGGAGAAAGAAAAAGAAATAGAGGAAAAATTACAAAGTTTAAGGCAAAAGGAAAGAGCTCTCCTTCGTGATTTCAAAAGGGAACTTGAGGAGTATATTGCTCGCACAAAGAATGAAATATCTCAAATAGTGGGTCAATTGAGAAAGGAAAGGGCACTTGATCAGGAAGAGTACGACCACCTGAAACGCAGGCTCAAAGAAAAAGAAGCGCAGGTCCATGAAATCGGGGAACTGGTTACCGAAGTTTCCCCGCCTCAAGAAATGCATTTTCAGGAGGGCGATGAAGTCCTGGTGGATTTCCTGAATCAGGCCGGGACCATTGTTTCCCTGAACGAGAAAAAAAGGAACGCTCTGGTCAGTATTGGAGGTCGAAAGATCGAAGTTCCGTTCTCGTCACTTCATAAACTGGCACATAGAAACGAAGTACCTCTATCGTCAGGTTTTCCCCGTTTTACGACACCTGGGGTGAAGAATGAAATAGAAATCCGTGCCCTTACCAAGGATGAAGCCCTGGAGAAGCTCGACCGGTATTTTGATCGAGTCTTGCTGGCCGGATTTACCACCGTTTATGTTATCCACGGCAAGGGTGAGGGAATATTGCGGGAACTGACCCATGAGTTCTTGAGAAACCACCCCCATGTGGCCAGCTTCCGCCTGGGTTCTCCAGAAGAAGGTGGCATTGGCGTTACGGTGGTAACCCTCAAGTCTTAGGCAGAGGCTACTGACAGAGTTGACAGGTTTCCTGAGGAGTGGTTCCCCGCTTAAAGGGAAGTTTGACGGTTTTGCAGGCACTTCCGGGGAGTAACCCACTCTTGAGACAGACTTCCAATTCGATGATGCCATCGGGTCTTGAGAAATCGTGCACCGGGATATCTCGATGAGCCTCTTTCATTATTTTGGCAAACAGGGGAGCAGCAATAATACCCCCGGTCTTTTGGGGTCCCAGAGGGGTACGGTCGTCGTTTCCGAGATAGATACCGCACACGAGATCCGGGGTAAATCCTATAAACCAGGCGTCGATAAAATCTTCAGTGGTTCCGGTTTTCCCGCCGGCGGGCCTTTCGATGTTAGCCCGTCGAGCGGTACCGCGTTCAATAACTCCCTGGAGAAGCCTGGCCATAATATAAGCTGTGTCTGGTGAGAGCGCCCTCTGAAGAGAAGGTCGATTTTCATAAAGAACCCGGCCTCTGGTGTCCTCCACTCTTAAAATAGCAATGGGTTCCGGCACCATCCCCTTATTTGCAAAAGCGCAGTAAGCAGTGGTGAGTTCCAGCAAGGTTACTTCAGACGTTCCCAGGGCCAGAGAAAGGTCTCTCCGCAGTGGACTCCTGATGCCCATTTTGCGGGCATAACTGATCACCTTGTCGATTCCGGTTTCCTGAAGTAACTTAATGCCTATGATATTTACGGATCCTTCCAGAGCTTCACGGAGGGTGATCGCTCCTCGGAATTTTTTTTCATAATTTTGGGGTTTCCACCCATTGGGGAAGGTCAGTGGTTCATCCACCAGGACGCTGCTGGGAGTGAAACCGCTATCCATACTCGCCGCATAAATAAAGGGTTTAAAGGTAGAACCAGGTTGGCGATAGGCTTGTACTGCGCGATTAAATTTGCTTTCCTGATAATTCCGCCCCCCGACCATGGCCTTTGTGTATCCGTTCTGCGGATCTATACAGAGTATAGCGCCCTCATACTCACTTTCCTGCAAAACCTGATTCGCAAACTTTTGTAAATCAGCATCCAGAGTGGTATAGACTTTTAAACCTCCACTAAAGATGGTTCTGTCGTCGAAGTTTTTCCCCAGTTCTTTGAGAACGTAGTCGATAAAATGGGGAGCAAAGGAGGGATTGGATTCCAGACCTGAAAGGACGATGGGGGTAGAAATAGCTTTTTGATATTCTTCTTCGGTGATAAATCGAAGGGTGCGCATCCTTTGCAGTACTCTTCTCTGCTGTCTCTGGGCGGCCTGAAAATTCACATAGGGAGAAAAGTTACCCGGTGAACGTGCTACACCCACCAGCATAGCGACTTCTGCCAGGTTTAAATCGTGTAACTCCTTACCGAAGTAAGTTTTTGCCGCTGCCTTTATTCCGTACACCCCATGTCCAAGATAAATTTGATTCAGGTACGCCTCAAAGATCTGGTCCTTGGTGTACTTTTTTTCCAGCATTAAGGCAAGAAATATCTCCTTGATTTTGCGATCCAGGACCTGCTTCGGAGTTAGGAATCGACTACGGGAAAGCTGCTGGGTAATGGTACTTGCTCCTTCTACAATGTCGAGACTGATGATATCCTGCCAGAGCGCTCGAGCGATGCCCCTGATGTCTATTCCCGGATGGGAATAGAAGCGTTCATCCTCGCTGGCCAGGAAAGCTTTTTTGATAATTTCGGGAACCCCGGAGAGTTCGACGTAATCCCGCCTCTCAGTAAACAACTCTCCGATGAGTTTGCCCTTTACATCATAGATTCGGGTGGTCAAAGAAGGAGTGAGGTCTTCTAACTGGTTTGAAGCCTCCTTGAGATCCCGCAGGAAAAGGGTAAAAAGGAGAGCAAAAACGAGAACTCCTGATAACAACCCTCCTGCAAAGGCGTAGAAATAAAAAATTTTTTTGATATGTTCTCTTTTTTGTCGGTACATTCTTTTCATCTTTCCAGGATTCTTTATAATGATTTTGATATGGTATATTATCACAAAATATCGAGAAACAAAACTCATCGACTCACTCGCGCGGCGCTGGTAGGAGGATGTTACTTTCTACTCACCGTTCTTCCTCCCCTTTCTTCCATTGCTTATGGTCCTGTCCAGGTGCGGGTTTCAGAAGCTCTGACCGTGCTTCCCTTTTTGTTTCCGGAGACCATGTGGGGGTTAGCCATAGGATGCTTCCTGGCCAATGTCCTGGGTGGATTAGGTGTGGTAGATTTCCTTCTGGGACCGCTTTTCACACTTCTTGCCGGTTATCTTACTTCAAAGGTTTCGCGTGCCCTCTGGGCCCCTCTTCCACCAGTTCTGGTGAATGGTTTCGGGGTCTCGGTTTATCTTGCGATTCTCTTCCGGATCCCTTACCTACTCTCGGTGTTTTATGTTATTGTAGGTGAAGCTATAGCCTGTTATGGTCTGGGCTTACTGCTTTTAGTCTTACTTGAGAGAAGAGGCTACCGGAAAGGAGTGAAGAGGATTTGAGTTGGGAAACGGAAATAGAGAAAGACATGGAAATAATTCAACGAGGCACTGAGGAAGTCATCAGCCCCGAGGACTTGCGAAAGAAACTGGAACGTTTCTACCGTGAGGGAAAGAAGCTGGTAGTCAAAGAAGGTTTTGACCCCAGTGCTCCTGATATACACCTGGGACACACGGTAACCTTGAGAAAGTTACGTCAATTTCAAGAGCTGGGGCATGAGGTGGTTTTTTTGATCGGGGATTTTACCGGTCGAATTGGTGATCCAACGGGGAAAAAAGAAACCCGTCCCCAGCTCACCGAAGAGGAAGTCAAAAGGAATGCCGAAACCTACACCGAGCAGGCTTTTAAAATTTTAGATCCTCAAAAAACCAGAATAGAGTTTAACAGCAAATGGCTGAGTCGATTAACTTTTAGCGACCTTATTGTCATCACCGCTCGCCTTACGGTAGCTCGCATGTTGGAACGGGAAGACTTCGCCAAGCGCCTGAAGTCGGGTAAACCGGTTGGTCTCCATGAGTTCCTCTATCCGGTTATGCAGGGGTACGATTCGGTGGCCTTAAAGGCGGATGTGGAACTGGGTGGGAACGATCAGCTCTTTAACCTCCTGGTAGGCCGAGACTTGCAGCGGGAATTCGGTCAAGAGCCACAGGTGGTGCTTACCATGCCACTCCTGGAGGGTCTGGATGGGGTTGAAAAGATGAGCAAGAGCCTGGGGAACTATATCAGTATCCAGGAGCCGGCATTCTCTATGTTCGGAAAAATTATGTCTATTCCTGATTTTTTAATTGAAAAATATTTTGTGCTCCTCACCGACGTGCCTCTCAAAGAAATCGAAAAGATGAAAGAAGAATATCAGCGTGGGGAGCTTCATCCCAAAGCTTGGAAAGAGCGGCTCGCCTGCGAAATCGTCAGTATTTATCATGGTAAAGCCAAGGCAGAGGAAGCTCGGTTAGACTTCGAGCGGGCTTTTGCTCAAAAAAGCATTCCTGAAAACGTCCAGGAAGTCTCTATTGCAGCTACGGAGCTTCGGGAAGGACAAATCTGGATAATGAAGCTCCTGCAGAAAACCGGGGTGCCAAAATCCAACAGCGAGGCGAGGAGACTCATCGAACAGGGAAGTGTATACCTCGACGGCGAACGAATCAACGAGGTGAATCTCGATGTTCCCCTCCGGGAGGGGAGTTTTTTAAAAGTAGGCAAAAAAGCCTTTTTCAAAATCAAATTCGTATAGGTTCAGCGCTACTCTGTTTGCAATCATTTCACATTTAGGTTAAAATACTTAATTGTCGAGGTTTATTGCCAACAAAGAGTGGGGTTTACCCACTCTTTGTTGTTTATGGGTTTTTCTCAGGGGGGTAATTATGAGTAGAGAGATTTTTGCTGCCATTGAGCAGATAGAAAAAGCCAAGGGAATTCCCAAAGAGGCGTTACAGAAAGCCATTGAGGTGGCCTTGCTTTCGGCGTACCGTAAAAATTTCAAAAGCTCCCACAAAGGAATTTCGGTAGTGCTGGACGCCGAGAGTGGAGCCATCAAGGTTCTGGCCAGAAAGATGGTCGTTGACAAGCTCAGAGACTCTACGGTGGAAATTTTACAGGAGGAAGCTCAGAGATTGGGGTTTGACGCCGGAGTCGGGGAATACATCGATATAGAAGTTACCCCCAAGGATTTTGGTCGAATTGCGGCTCAGACTGCCAAACAGGTTATTCTGCAGCGAATTCGGGAAGCAGAGCGAGATAGAGTTTATGAGGAATTCACAGAGAGAGTTGGAGAAATTACCACCGGTATTGTGAACCGTAGAGAAGGACGGACCATTATGGTTGACCTTGGGAAAACCGAAGGGGTGCTTCCTCCTGCAGAGCAGGTATCCAGTGAAGAGTACAAAACTGGCGATCGAATGAAGTTTTTTATTGTGGAAGTGAAAAAGACACCCAAGGGTCCCAAAATCACGCTTTCACGAACCCACCCGGGTCTTGTAAAGAGGTTGTTTGAGCTGGAGGTTCCCGAGGTGCATGAAGGTTGGGTCGATGTGGTTACCATAGCTCGAGAACCAGGGGTACGGAGTAAGGTAGCGGTGGAGAGCAGAAACGAAAGAATCGATCCGGTGGGCTCGTGTATAGGGAATCGTGGCGCAAGGGTAAAAAACATTATCGATGAGTTAAGGGGAGAAAAAATAGATATAATAAGATGGAGCAACGACCCCAAAGTTTTAATTGCCGAAGCGCTCAAACCAGCAGAAGTGGTAAGCGTCGACTTGAACGAGGAAACGAAAACGGCCCAGGTTCTTGTGCCTGTAGATCAGCTTTCCTTGGCGATCGGTAAGGATGGCCAAAATGCTCGTTTGACTGCGCGAATCAGTGGATGGCGGATCGACATTAAGGGCCCGAATCGTGAGGTATAGCTATGAAGGCCAGAAAGGTTCCCATCCGTATGTGTGTAGGATGCCGGGAAAGAAAAGAAAAAAAAGAGCTTGTTCGCATTGTGAAAACGGTGCAGGGCAACATAGAGATAGACCCGACGGGTAAAAAGTCAGGGAGAGGTGCGTATGTGTGTCTTCGGGCGGAATGTGTGGAGTTGCTCAATCGGAAAGACCTTTCTTCGGCTTTCCGACTTGAGATTGCAGAGGAGGAATTTGTGGCTCTGAAAGACACGCTATACGGTTATCTGAAAAATCGCGGGAAGGAGGCTCATAATGACCAAGGTGAGAATATATAAAATTGCTGAAACGCTGGGAATACCTGCTTACGAAGTTATAGAGATGCTCCGAGAATTGGGAGTGGAAGTGAAAAACCACATGAGCAGTATCGACGAGGATATCGTGGAATTACTGCAGGAAGAAATTGCCTATCGCCGGGAGAGAGAGGAAGAGGCACGGAAGAAGCGAGAAAAAACGCTTCTTTTTGAGAATTTGCCCACCTTAAAAGAGATTGCGAAACTCTTGAACGAAGAACCTGAGGATATTATCCTCCGGCTGGCCGACTGGAATATTGTTCCCGATTTCCGAAGACCGTTACCACCTCTTGTGGTGGAAAGGTTAGCTCGGGAGAAAGGTTGGGAAGTAGAATGGAGGGAGGGGTTGAGAAAAGAAACCGTGGAGGCTTTGGAAGGAGAAAAGCTTCCCAGGTCCCCGGTGGTAACCATTCTGGGACACGTAGACCATGGCAAGACCACTCTTCTTGATGCCATCAGACACTCCCGGGTAGCAGAATCAGAATTTGGAGGAATTACTCAGCGCATAGGTGCGTACCAGGTGGAGGTGAACGGGAAGAAAATTACCTTCATCGACACCCCGGGGCATGAAGCGTTCACAGCCATGCGAGCTCGAGGGGCTCAGGCAACCGATATTGCAGTGCTCGTCGTGGCAGCGGATGACGGGGTAATGCCCCAAACCGTGGAGGCTATTCAGCATGCCAAAGCTGCCGATGTCCCGATCATTGTAGCCGTAAACAAAGTGGATAAACCGGCGGCAAATCCCGAACGGGTGAAACAGCAACTTTCAGATTACGGGTTGATTGCCGAAGAATGGGGAGGGGAGACCATTTTTGTGAATGTTTCAGCTCTGCAACGGAAAGGAATCAGCGAGCTTCTGGAGATGATTCTTCTGCAGGCTGAGCTTCTGGAACTCAAAGCAAGATACAGCGGTTACGCTATGGGGCTAGTCATCGAATCTCGCCTGGATCGAGGAAAGGGTCCTGTTGCTACCGTGATCGTGAGAGAGGGAGTTTTACGAGTGGGAGATTACTTTGTGGCAGGAGCCAGCTGGGGAAAAGTCCGAACTCTTTCAGACGATCTGGGTAAGCTGGTGAAGGAGGCTTATCCCTCCATGCCGGTTGAGGTGGTGGGCTTTTCTGAACTCCCGTCTGCAGGAACCAAATTCATGGTGGTGGGCGAAGAAAGGATTGCCTATCTCATTGCCGAGAGAAGAAAGGAGCGAGAAAAAGAAGCTGCTCTCCGGGGAACTTCAAGGCGCACGCTCTCCTTGGAGGAACTCCTATCACCTGAGTCTGGAAAAACCAGGGAGCTGAATTTGTTACTCAAGGCAGATTTTCAGGGATCTCTGGAGGCCATTGAGAAGGCGATTGCTCAGTTAGAAAATGAGAATGTTAAAATCAATTTTATCTTCAAGGGTGTAGGTAATATTACCGAAGCTGATATTATGCTGGCTTCGGCTTCTCTGGGGGTCGTGGTGGGATTCAACGTGAAATTGCCCAACGAGGTGGCAAAAATTGCCAAGAGAGAAGGGGTAGATGTCCGGCTGTACCGCATCATTTATGAACTGGTTGATGATATGGACAAAGCCATCAAGGGCATGTTAGAGCCGAAGAAAGTGGAGGAAATCCTGGGTAAACTCGAGGTGAGGGCTCTCTTTCGAGTTGCTCGCGCCGGAACTATAGCGGGGTGTTATGTAACTCAGGGCAAAATCGAAAGAGGTGCACTGGTGAGAATATGGAGGGGTTCGGATCTCATTCAGGAAGGCGTTAGAATCTCTTCGCTGAAACATTTTAAAGAGGATGTCAGAGAAGTAACCCAGGGTTACGAGTGTGGAGTGGGGCTGGAAGGCTTTGACGGCTTCCGGGAAGGAGATATTCTGGAAGTTTATGTCATCAGAGAAGAAAAATGAGGGTAGGAGTCTGTAAGGTTGAGCTCTTTATCAACGAGAGCTTTTCTCTTAAGGATAAAAGGAGAGTTATGAATTCTATCAAGCAGAAGCTGCGGAATCGTTTTAATGTTTCCATCATAGAAATTCCGGTTAACTCTCAATGGAAAAGGGGCGATTTAGGCATTTCTTGCGTAGGGTTAGACGAAGGTGGTGTGCGATCCACGATGGATCAAATTATACGGTTCATCGAAGAGGATGACCGTTTTGAAGTGAGCGACATCACTGTGGATATATTGTAGAAGCGTGGTGGAGCAGATGAAAGAACAGAGACCCAAAAGGGTAGCTGAACTGATCAAGCGAGAAGTTTCTCAGATATTAATTTCGCGAGTTGAGGACCCTCGAATTAAGAGGTTCACCATTACCCGGGTAGAAGTGTCGCCGGATATCAGGCAGGCCAAGATTTTCATCAGTTTTGAAGAGCAAGAAGAGCGAGAAGAGAGAATGAAAATTCTCCAAAAAGCAACGGGTTTTGTGAAGGCAGAATTGGCGCAGAGGATCAGGATAAAATTCATGCCTGAGATCATTTTTGTGTCTGACAGTACTTTTGACAAGGCTTTCCGGGTTGTAGTGCTCCTCAACAGAATGGAGCAAGAAGAAAAAAATGAATAGCAACATCGCTCAAGTCATCGAAGCGATTCGATCGCATTATAGTTTTGTGGTTGTCTCTCATCAAAATATTGATGGTGATGGAATAGGGGCGCTCCTGGCTTTCCATTCCCTACTGCGTTCTCTGGGTAAGCACGCTGTAATGGTCAACCACGGGAACGTGCCGTATTTTTACGAATTTCTCCCTGAGACCAAGAGGATTCTTCCTTACGACGATTTTCAGAAAATCTATTCCGGGCAAGACCATTCCTTTGAGGTGCTGGTGGTGGTTGATTGTTCTAATCTGTCGCGCCTGGGTAAGATGAGCGAGATGGTCGGAAATTTTTCTCTGGTTATCAATGTTGATCATCATCCTGATAATTCTTTCTTTGGCCATGTCAACTGGGTGGTTCCGGAGGCTTCTTCGACGGTCTTGGTATATACCCTGTTCAAGGAGATGGGGCTTTCTCTTGATAGAACCATAGCTTCGAGTATCCTGAACGGCATTATTTCCGATACCGGGGGCTTTAGTTTCGTGGAAATTGATGTTAGGATGTTTGCCATCCTTGAGGATCTCGTTAGCCAGGGGGCTTCAGTATCTGAAATCATGCGTCATAACTTTCGCTTTCGACGATTAGAAGCCCTGAAGCTTTTGGGAAGGGCGCTGGAGCGTCTGGTCTACAACGGCGACTCGGGTCTTTCGTATACCTATCTTGTTCGAGAAGACTTTGAAGAACTGCGTGCCAGAGAAGAAGACACGGAGGGGATTGTTGATTACGGTTTGTACGTTCCTGGATCTGGAATGTCGATTCTTTTTCGAGAGACCGACCCCCAGGTTTTCAAGGTAAGTTTGCGGGCTCAGGGCGAGCACGAGGTTCTCTCCATCGCACATCACTTTGGAGGAGGGGGACACCTGAAAGCAGCAGGTTTTAAAATTACCGGGCCGCTGGAAAGCGTCGTGCCAAAAGTGCTTGAATTTGTGCAGAATGTCCTCTATGGAACAAAAGCTACCCTGCGATGAGGTGGATTTTTCGAAAAGGAGAATACCGGGAGGAATCCTGAATATTTATAAACCGGTAGGAATCACTTCCAGACAGGTGGTGGAAAGGGTCAGCACCGTTCTGGGCAGTAAGGCTGGTCACGCCGGAACCCTGGACCCTTTTGCGCGGGGAGTGCTTCTGGTATGCTGGGGAAAAGCCACGCGTTTCTCCTCCTTTTTTCAAAGTCTTCCTAAGGTTTACCGGGCATGGATTCGTTTCGGGATCAGTACCGACACCTACGATGTTTATGGTACCGTCAAAGGGTACAGTCTGGATGAATTGCGGAAGGAGCAACTGTTTCAGATTGTTCAGGAATATCAGGGTCCTATCGTTCAGAGAATTCCGGCATTTTCTGCCTGTAAATATAAAGGTAAAGCCCGCTATTACTATGCTCGGAAGGGTGTTGAGGTGCCCGAGCTGACCAGAAGGGTTGAGATACATTCTCTCCAGCTCTTGGATTGTCAGGAAGGGAAATTCGGCGAAGTAGAATTGCTCCTTGAGTGTTCGAGCGGAACATATATCCGCAGTCTGGCTTTTGAACTCGGCGATCGGTTAGGATTGGGGGCATACCTTTTTGCTTTACGCCGGGAACAGATCGGAAAATTTACGTTTCAGGAGAGTATCGATGTGTTTGATGACCGGATTACGAAAACTTTCCTGGAGAGAAGGTCGCTTTCTGTTGATGAAGGTTTGTACTGGATGCCCTCTCTTGCGGTGACCGAAGAAGAGGCGAAACAGTTTCAACATGGCAATATCCTGAAAAATGCTCCTGTGGCAAGCGAAGGATGGTACAGGGTGTACTGTAAGCATCGCTTCCTGGGATTGGGCGAGGCGAGGGAGCCGTTTCGGTTGCAACCCAAGGTAGTCCTTCCGGAGTGAACATGCTGCTTACCCGGGGATGGAAGAGCGATTCCAGATCACGTCTTACTGTTTTGGGCTTCTTCGATGGCCTCCATCGGGGACACCGGGAAGTTCTGCAAAGGGCATATCATCTCGGGTGTCTTGAGAAAAGGGATGTGGAGCTGGTAACTTTTTATCCTCATCCCCAGAATTTTCTGGCCGGGAAGAGAAATCATCCCCTGCAGTACCTCACCCTGTATGGGGAAAAATACTGTCTCCTGCAGGGATTTTTCCCGGGAATTCTGGTTCGTTTTGTCCGTTTTGATAAAAAATTGCGCGGTACTCCTCCCTGGGAATTTCTGGATTTATTCTTTTCCCGGCTTTCTCCAGAGAAGGTATTCGTGGGGGAGAATTTTCGATTTGGTTATCAAGCTGCCGGAGACGTGCATTTTCTCCGGCGGTACCTGGAGGGTAGGGGAGCCGAAGTGGTGATTATCCCCTCGTTTGAGGATAACGGATTATGTATATCGAGTTCCGGTATCAGGAGTCTTCTTTTGGCGGGAAATCTGGACCGTGCCAACCACCTTCTGGGATATAACTTTACAGTGATGGGAAGGGTGCGCAGAGGAAGAAGACTGGGGAGTCGATTGGGCTTTCCGACTGCCAATCTCTATCCTTCGTCGGCCAAGATTTTACCGCCTCACGGAGTATACATATCCTATGTAACCTGGAAAGGTCTGAACGAATGGGTACCGGCTCTTACTCACCTGGGTTACAGGCCTACCTTGCAGGATTATCGTCGCAGGGTGATTGAAACCTTCGTTCCTTCTTTCAATTCCCTGGAACTTTACGGGAAAAGAATTGCGGTACAGTTTGTTTCGTTTGTTCGGGAGGAGAGGGCCTTTCCATCCGTAGACGACCTGAAGAAACAGATACACCTTGATTTGGAAGCTTTTTACCGATATTTACAGGGGGGAAACAGTATGATAAACTACCCTTTGAATGCTATATTGGAGGTGTAGAAGAAGTTGACACTCACAAAGGAAAAGAAAAAGGAAATCATAGAACAGTTTAAGATCCACGGCGAAGATACCGGTTCTCCGGAAGTTCAGATTGCTCTGTTGACAGCTCGAATCAAAGAACTTACAGACCACTTGAAGCGGCATCCCAAAGACTTCCACTCTCGAAGGGGTCTTTTTGTGATGGTCGGCCAGAGAAGGAGGCTTTTGAACTACCTGAAGAATTATCATTTGGACCGGTATTACACGATTTTGGAGAAATTGGGTTTAAGAAAGTAAGAGGAGGTCGTTGACCATAGAAAAAAGATGGGAAATTAGTTTTGGAGAAGAGTCGCTCATTATTGAAGCAGGTAAGTTAGCTCGACAGGCAGGGGGAGCGGTCACCGTCCGGTACGGTGATACGGTAGTTCTGGTCACGGCTACTACCAGTGAAGAAACCAGGGAAGAAGTGGATTTTACTCCTCTTTCGGTGGAATTTGAAGAACGCTTTTACGCTGCAGGGAAAATACCGGGAGGATTTATCAAGAGAGAGGGCAAACCCAGGGTAGCGGCTATTTTGAGTGCTCGACTTATTGACCGCTCCATAAGACCTCTGTTTTCTGAATTCTACCGCAACGAGACCCAGGTAGTTGTGACCGTCCTTTCTGTGGATGAGATCCATCCTCCCGATGTGATTTCCATCATCGGAGCTTCTCTCGCTCTGGGCATTTCTGAAATTCCCTTTGAAGGACCGGTGGGAGCTTGCCGGATGGGGTTGATCGATGGGAATGTGTTTATTAACCCTACTCTCGACAAGTTAGTGGTGAGTAAAATGGACATGGTGGTTGCCGGAACTGAAGAGGGAATAACCATGATCGAAGCAGGTGCAAAAGAGGTTGATGAAGACCTGGTCAGGGAAACCATGAGGGTTGGGTATCAGGAAATCCGGAGAAACATTGAGCAGCAGAAAGAAATCATTCGGCAGATAGGGAAACCGAAATGGGAACTGAAAGTGCCGGAGTTTTGGGAAAACCTGTGGAGCTTTTTGCTTGAGAACTATCAGGACGAGGTCAGTAAACGAATTACTATTCCGGACAAGACCATCCGAGAGCAAGAAATGAAGGCGCTCTTCCAGAAATTTCTCGAGGAGGGGGAAGCCAGATTCGGAACGCCAAACTTCCTCGGGGTGGCCTGGGAAAAGATGATAAAGGAAGAAGTCCAGAAGCTTATCCTGAATACCGGATACCGGCAAGATGGGAGGACTCCACAGGAGATCAGGCCCATAAGTTGTGAAGTAGGCTTTTTGCCCCGTACCCATGGTTCTTCACTCTTTACCAGGGGTCAAACGCAAGCTCTGGTGATTACCACTCTGGGAGCCAAGAGTGAAGAGCAAAAAGTAGACGGATTACAGGAAGAGGAAGCGAAGCGGTTTATGCTTCACTATAACTTCCCCCCTTATAGCACCGGAGAAGTTCGTCCCATGAGGGGACCTGGGCGGCGGGAAATCGGTCATGGAGCACTGGCAGAGAGAGCTCTGGAGTGTTTCATACCTTCAGAAGAAGAATTTCCTTATACTATCCGAGTGGTTTCTGAAATTCTGGAATCCAACGGCTCCTCTTCTATGGCCACAGTTTGTGGGGGTAGTCTCTCGCTCATGGACGCCGGGGTTCCCATAAAGGCTTCTTGTGCCGGCCTGTCAATTGGACTGGTTCGTTCCCAGGACCGGTGGGTGTTGTTGCGAGACATATTGGGTTCTGAAGATCATTACGGGGAAATGGACTTTAAGGTAGCCGGAAGTCGCAACGGCATCACCGCCATCCAGCTCGATGTGAAGAATAAAGGCTTGAGCTACGAACTTTTAGGGCAGGCTCTCCTGGAGGCCAGAGAGGGGAGGTCTCGGATTCTCGATATTATGGATGCGGTATTGGCTCGTCCCCGAGAGAGCATTTCTCCATACGCCCCGAGAATCGGTATCGTGGAGGTTAATCCAGATCGGATTGGTGCCTTGATTGGTCCGGGAGGGAAAATCATCAAACGGATCGTCGAAGAGACCGGCGTTACCATCGATATCAAGGACGATGGAAAAGTAATGATTTTCTCCCGCAGTGAAGAAGGGAAAAACAAGGCTATCGAGATGATTCGTAACGTGACCCAGGATGTGGAAGTAGGAAAGGTCTATCTCGGCAAGGTTACCCGTATAGCTGATTTTGGGGCTTTTGTGGAGATATTCCCAGGTCGAGAGGGACTTTGTCATATCTCGCAACTCGCCAACGAAAGGGTGCGCCGGGTAGAAGATGTCACCAAAGTGGGAGAGGATCTCCTGGTTAAAGTTACGGGAATTGATTCTTTGGGAAGAATCACTCTGAGTCACAAAGAAGCCGTATCGACCATATCTCCTGCCAAAGAGACCAGGACTTATCCCCGCAAAAAGTAGATTGTTGGGGAATAAGGAAAGCGATTGGCAAGCGATGTCAAACAGTGGAAAGAAAATTGTAGTTGTTTCTTTTCTGGCTGTCTTAGCTTTCTACAGCTTTCTGTCTTTTCTCTCTACCGACGTTGGTGTGATAGGAGACAGGATAAAGGTGGGGCTTGTTTTTACCTTTGGAATAGGGGCGTACGCCTTTCCTTTTCTTGTGGCCTATCTCGCTTATGAAATTGCCGTATTTAATCAATCTCGGCGCTACAGGTTTATCAGTCGAATCATCGGGATTTCCCTGTGGTTACTTGTCTTTCTGGCGCTGGTGGAGAGAAGAGCCGTCAAAAGTCCGGCCTCTTTTTTGGATCATAGCCTGAGTGGTCAGGTAGGGCGTTCCTTTTATTTGCTTTTTTCCCGCTATCTGGGCAATGAAGGAACCCTCCTTTTTCTCCTAGTTTTCGCTTTTCTGGGAACGTATCTTCTGGGTGAGGGAAAGTTAGTAAGGCAAATCGTCCATGTTGTAAAATCGGTGGGTAGAAAATTAAGACCCCCTAGGGAATCAAAACCCCAGAAGGAGGCACACCTGCCCGATCGGGTTCCCAAAACAAGCGTTTCCCCAAAAGGCACTCCTCTTCCTACCATCGAAGAGGTATTCGAGGTTGCTACGCTTGGTCCTAAAATGGTAGACACCCCAAAGAAGAGCAGAAGAAATTCGCCATTAGAAACCACCGAAACATGGACCCTGCCTCCTTCTAAAATTCTTTCCTCTCCTCCCTCAAAAGGCGAGGAGAAATCTCGTAAAGAAATTGCCGAAGAAATTGCTAAACTCGAAAAAACCCTGTCCGAATTCAACGTGACCGGGCGGGTCATTAATTTTCAGGTTGGTCCTACGGTTACCAGGTATGAGTTCCAGCCTGCTCCGGGAATCAAGGTGAATAAAATCGTTAATCTCTCTAACGATATCGCTCTGGCTTTTGCGGTTGCAGCGGTACGAATCGAAGCGCCTATCCCGGGCCGTTCCGCAGTCGGTATCGAGATCCCTAACCGTCGAAAAGAAATCGTTTCTTTGAAAGAGCTGATAGAAGATCAGGAGTTCTATAGAGATCCGTCACCCCTTAAAATAGCTCTGGGCAAAGACGTGGGTGGCAAACCAATCATATGGGACCTGCGTGAAGCCCCACATCTGCTCATTGCCGGAGCGACGGGTTCCGGAAAGAGCGTTTGTATCAATGCCATTTTAGCCAGTTTGCTTTTTCGTTCCGATCCTAACACCTTGCGCATTGCCCTCATCGACCCCAAAAAGGTGGAACTGTCTCTCTATGCCGGACTTCCACATCTCTGTGGACCGGTGATTTCCGAAGTTCGCCTGGTGATCAGGTTTTTGAAATGGCTGTGCCGGGAAATGGAATCACGGTATGAACTCCTCTCTGAACTTTCCTGCCGCAATATCGAAGAGTACAACCGTCTGGTAGAAAAGAAGGAAAGATTACCATATGTGGTGGTCATCATCGATGAGCTTGCCGATCTCATGATGACTGCGGCTTCCGATGTGGAGGGATATATCTGTCGCCTGGCCCAGATGGCCAGAGCCGTCGGTATGCATCTTATCGTGGCAACCCAGAGGCCTTCGGTCGATGTCATCACCGGGCTCATTAAGGCCAATTTTCCTTCTCGACTTGCCTTTGCCGTCTATTCACAGGTTGATTCCCGTACCATCCTTGATGGTCCGGGGGCTGAAAAACTTTTGGGAAACGGTGATCTTCTCTTTGCACCTATGGGTGTCGGTAAGCCCATCCGGGGTCAGGGGGCCTTTATCGATACCGAGGAAACGAAGAGGATTGTGGAACACTGGTCGAAGCAGAAGGGGATCATTTATTATTCTCTGGAATTTGTTTTTCGAGAAGAAGAGGTAGAGATTCCCGAGGATGAGGATGAAGTTTACAGTGAGGCGGTAAAAATTGTGACGGAGAGTGGAAGGGCTTCCACTTCCCTACTGCAGCGGAGACTGCGCATCGGTTTTAACCGTGCTGCTCGGCTCATCGAACGAATGGAAAGAGAAGGAATCGTTGGCCCCTATGAGGGGAGCAAACCGAGAAAGGTCATTATGAGGAAAGGAGAACACTAATGGCCGACTTTAATCTGGAAATGGCGGTCCAGCTGGGGGAGTTCCTCAGAAAGAAGCGAGAGGAACGCAAAGTTGATCTCCATAAAGTAGGCGAGGCCACTTTCATTTCTCCGGTTTACCTGGAAGCCCTGGAGAAGGGAGAGTGGGATAAGCTTCCAGGAAGGACCTACGCTTCGGGATACCTCAAAATCTATAGCCGTTTCCTGGGTCTTGATCCACAGGAAATTGTCACTCTGTTCAATCAGGCCTACGGAGAGAGTCGAGAAAAAGAGCAAGTGGTTCTTCTACCGGAGAAAGCATCTGGAAGGCAAAAAAAGAGCCTTCTGCGTATCCTCTTGGTGACCTTTGCCGTTCTGCTGGCTTTATTTATTGTGGTTCTGGTCTTTTACCGCTTACCCATCTTACCGAAGTTAACCCAGGAGGAAACCACCGGACTCACCGCGGAAGGGGGTCCTGCGGAGGAAGAGGTTGTTCCCACTCCTGAAGCTACCCCCGAGTTTTCCATCGTGCTGGTACTGCAGCCAGAGAACCTTTCCTGGGGAGAGGTTCGCTCCGGAGATAATCTGGTTTTTTCAGGAATACTTGTGCCAGGGAAGAGTTACGTCTTCAAAAGCAATTCCCCCCTTGAAATCTCAGGTAAAGATGGTGACAGGGTTAAGGTGAGTTTCAACGGCAACGACCTGGGTTACCTATCTTCAGAAAATGGTGATTTTGAGCGCATCTTTAGACCATGAAATGTATTGCTCTAGTCAGTTTGGGTTGTGATAAAAATCTGGTTGATTCAGAAATTGTTTTGGGAAAACTGGTTACTGCGGGGTATAATGCCTTAACCTCTCCGGAAGAAGCCCAGATTCTCCTCCTCAATACCTGTGCTTTCATCGACGATGCCCGCCGGGAAACGGAGGAGTGGATTAAAAAATTTGTTCTCCTCAAAAAGAAAGACCCCTGTAAAACTCTGGTCGTTATGGGTTGCTATGTGGAGCGATTCAAAGAAAAGCTGCTCCCTCTCCACCCTGAAATCGATTACTGGATCGGGGTCAACGACTTTCCGGATATTGTAGAAATTCTGGAAAAGAACTGCAGGGACGGTTCTCCCAGAATATCGGTGAGCAATACTCCTTTCCTCTATGATCACACCACCGAGAGGTTGCTTTCTACTCCTCCCCATTATGCCTATGTCAAAATTGCCGAAGGGTGTAATAACCGCTGCAGCTTTTGCGTTATTCCTTATATTCGTGGTCCATTGCGCAGTCGACCCTGGGAATCTATCGTTACAGAGGCTCTGAACCTGGTGGCTATGGGTGTTCGGGAAATCATTCTGGTGGCGCAGGATTCATCCTCTTACGGATTGGATCTCTATCACCGGAGGGCTTTGCCTCTCCTTTTGAAAAAACTCGGTGAAAATTTACCGCAATCCACATGGTTACGAATTCTCTACTTTTCACCTTACGGACTCAACGATGAGCTTTTGGAGGTCATCGCTTCAACGCCACAGGTGGTGAAATATTTGGACATTCCTCTACAGCACATCAATCCTGGTATTCTCAAGGCCATGCACCGTCCCCTCGATAGAGCACAGATTGAAAAGAGAATTGCTGCCATAAGACGATTCATCCCGGGCATTTTCCTGAGAACTACCTTTATGGTTGGTTTTCCTGGAGAAGATGAACGATCTTTTCAGGAACTCCTGGACTTTGCAGCTCTGGTTCGTTTTGAAAGGATGGGAGCCTTTACGTATTCGGAGCAGGAAGGCACCATGGCATCTTCTCTTGATGCGAAGGTACAGGAAGAAACCAAGAGGGAACGATATGAGAGACTCATGGATCTCCAGAGAAGAATTATGGAAGAACGGCACCGGGATTTTCTGGGCCGGGAGATAGAAGTTATTCTGGACGAGGGTCCCCGGGGGAGGAAAGAGCATAGCTATTTCTGGGGACGAACTCATGGAGATGCTCCTCAGGTTGACGGTCGAGTAAAGGTCTGGGTGACGAAAAAGAAGCCGGTCTACCCGGGCACGGTGGTACAGGTGAGAATTCAAAGAACTTCTGCGTATGAGTTAGAGGGGGAAATGGTTTGAAAGCCGGTATTCTCTGCGTAGGGACAGAACTGGTCACCGGTCTCATCCGGGATACGAATGCGTATTTCTTTTCTCAAAAGCTTGTTGAAAAGGGGATATTTCCAAAATTTGTTCTGTTCGTTCCAGACGATAAGCAGGATATTAAAACCGGCTTCAACCTTTTGCTCAATGATTCTGAGGTGCAATTGATGATCGTATCAGGAGGACTGGGACCGACGGATGACGATTTTACCAAAGAGGCAATTGCTGAACTCCTGGGGCGGGAACTGGTTTTTGACCAGGCAACCTGGGAAAGAATCCGTCAGTTCTACTGGAACCTGAGAAAAACTGAACCTCCAGAAAACAACAAAAAACAGGCCCTGGTGCCGAGGGGAACTACGGTCCTTACAAACGACCTGGGAACCGCTCCCGGCTTGAAGATAGACTTCTTTGGGAAAACCATTTTTGTGGTACCCGGAGTTCCCAGAGAAGCGGAATTTTTCTGGAGTGTCATGGAACGAGAAATGAATATTTCCGTTTCTTCGTTTTACCGCACGAAAATCTTGAAGTTCTGTGGGATTGGAGAATCACAACTGGCTACTTTGATGAAGCCTTTCTTATCTCGTCTTCCTTCTGAGGTTCGTTTTGCTTTTCTCCCTAATTACGGGGAGACCTGGTTTTACTTCTATACCTACGAGGCTGATAAAGAAAGGAGGGAAGAATTGGATCGACTGATCGAAGAAGTAAGCGCTCTCTACGGAGATTTCCTTTTTTCTTCCTATGGCGATACGTTAGAGGAAGCGATCGGAAACATTTTGAGGGAAAGGAAATTGAGGCTGGCGATCGCGGAATCCTGTACCGGAGGACTCCTGGGAGACAGGATTACGAATGTTCCCGGTAGCTCAGAATACTTTGAAAGAGGATATGTTGTATACAGTAACCGGGCCAAGATGGAAGAGCTCGAAGTGCCGCGGGAAGTGCTGAAAGATAAAGGAGCAGTGAGCGCGGAAGTGGCCGCTCTTTTGGCGCAGGGAGCGAGGAAAAAATCTGCAGCAGATATCGGTCTGGGGATAACCGGTATTGCGGGACCGACCGGAGCAACGGAAGAGAAACCGGTCGGGTTGGTTTATATTGCGCTGGCCGACGAGAAAAGGGTAGAGGTCAAAAGATATCAGTTTGGTGGCGACCGCTTGATGAATAAGAGATTTGCCGTACAATTTGCTCTGAGTACGCTTTTTGTGTTCTTGCGTGGGAAAGGATAAGAATATGATGAACGAAGAGCAAATCAGAAGTTTCATCGCCCTTGATCTTGATTTCCAGGGTAAAAGCTTCCTGGAAGGGCTTATAACCCGGTGGAAGAGAAATTTTCCTCAGGCGAAATGGGTCCAGAAAAACCAGCTCCATGTTACGCTGGCCTTCTTTTCAGCTCTTCCGGTAAAGCATATTGAAGACATTGCGCTTCTTCTGGAGAGGGTGGAAAAAGGTTTCCCTTCCTTTCAGGTTGAGCTAAGGAAAATAGGGGTTTTCCCTTCCTGGAATAGAGTTCGCGTGCTCTGGGTTGGTTTTGACCAAGAAGGAGAGACGCGAATGAAACAGATCAACGAAGTGCTTATCCAGGGGCTGAAGAGAGCACAAATCAGGTTAGAAGAAGAACGAGACTTCGTGCCACATGTTACTCTGGCACGGTTACGTATCCCCATGAGCCTTACTGCTTCGGACTGGAAGCTGGAAGGTGTTCCTGTTTCGATGGTCGAGAGGATAGTTTTATTCCAGAGCATCCTGACTCCACAGGGACCAATCTATAAAGAACTTCTGGTGTCTCACTTAAAGGGGTGAATGTGGTGAGCGAAGAAAAAAATGTTCAGACCGATCGAGAGGCCACGCTGAAGCAGGCTATTGGTCTTATAGAGAGAAAGTATGGACGAGGAGCCATCATGTTTCTTTCCCAGAATGCCTTGGTCACCGACGTGGAGGTGATCAAAACCGGGTCTATACTTCTCAATATTGCTCTGGGAGTTGGAGGACTTCCCCGGGGAAGAATCGTAGAGATCTTTGGACCAGAAGCTTCGGGAAAAACCACCATTGCGTTGCATGTTATTGCGGAGGCGCAGAAAAGAGGGGGAATTGCGGTTTTCGTCGATGCCGAACATGCGCTTGACCCGGTTTACGCCAGTAAAATCGGGGTTCAGGTTGATAAGCTCTTGATCTCTCAGCCAAGTACTGCTGAAGAAGCTCTGGACATCATCGATGCGCTGGTGCGCAGCGGTGGTATCGACGTGGTGGTGCTTGACTCTGTGGCAGCGCTGGTACCCAATGCCGAGCTTGAAGGGGGTGTTGGTGAGCCGACAGTTGGTCTGCAGGCTCGCTTGATGTCTCAGGCCTTGAGACGATTGACCGGCTACATCAGTAAAACCAAGACCGTGGCTATCTTTGTGAACCAGTTACGGGAAAAAATTGGTAACATGTATGGTTCTTCGGAGACCACTCCTGGAGGAAGGGCGCTCAAGTTTTATGCTACAGTCAGGCTGGATGTGAGGAAGAAGGACTTCATCAGAATAGGCGCTGAAGAAATTATCGGTGCAAAGACCAAAGTAAGGGTGGTGAAAAATAAGCTGGCTTCGCCTTTCAAGGATGCGGAATTGGAGATCATTTACGGTGAAGGAGTATCACGGGAGTCAGAGATATTGACCCTTGGTGAGATGGCCGGAGTGCTCAAAAAATCTGGAAGCTGGTTTTCCTTTGGAGAATATCGTCTTGGTCAGGGAAGGGATAACATAAGGCAGTTTTTGAAGGAAAATCCTGAGATTGGCGAAAAAATGTTACTCGCTGCTCTTGAAAAACTCAACATAGACCCTAAAATCGCTCTGGATTAAGATGGAAGAAGCGTTAAAAAAGTGCTGGCGTTACCTGAATAGAAAGATGTACACCGTGCGAGAGCTTGAAGACAGGTTACGCCGGGACGGTTTTGATGACCGGGTCATAGAAGAGGTTGTTTCTTTTCTCCAGGAAAAGGGATATCTTGATGATGCTGAGTATATAAAGGTTTACCTGGAAAGTCATAGAAATCGGCCCAAAGGATATTTCGCTATTGTTGACGATCTGCGAAGAAAAGGAGTGGCGGCTTCTTATCTTGCTTCACTCCGGGATGATTTTTACCCCCTTGAGGCAGAGATCGAGGATGCTGTGCGATTGCTGCGACTCGAGCAAGAGCGTGGTGGGGACGAAGAGAAAATCAAAAAGAAGCTCTCCCGGAGAGGTTTTACCTGGGAAGCGATCGAAGAGGCTTTAACGAAGTTATCCGACTCCTCGCTTCCTTGACTTGGTCCAGGGGTACGATTAGAATATTCCTTAGTCTTCAAGCGATGGTGAACATTGAAAAGTGAATAAGGGGTGAATCCAGGCATGGAGTTCATATATACGTTATTGGGAATTGCGGTAGGATTTGGAGCAGGGGTAGTTCTGGTAACCCTGCAAAATAGGCGCAAAAAGGAAGATGCCCAGGGAAAGGTTCAGGAAATCTTAGAAGAAGCATGTCGGCAAGCAGAGAATCTGAAAAAAGAAGCGCTCCTGGCGGCGAAAGAAGAAGTTCTGCGGGAGAAGCAGACTCTCGAAGAGGAGATCCAGCACAAGAGAAAAGAATTGCAAAATCTTGAGTCTCGATTGTTACGGCGAGAGGAAATGTTGGAGCGAAGGTTAGATCAGCTGGAGCGCTCTGAGAATGCTCTGCGTCGTTCTCAAGAAGAAGTAGAAAGAGTCCGAAAAGAAGTTGAAGCTATGAAGGCCAGGGAGGTACAGGAGTTATCGAGAATTGCCAGCCTTTCTTTAGAAGAAGCTCGAGAAGAGCTTTTACGGCGAGTCGAAAAGACTCTGGAATACGAGGTAGGGTTAAAAATTAAAGAAGCCGAAGAACGCGCCAAAAAAGAGTCGGAAAAAGTCGCCCGGGAAATTGTGGTGCAGAGCATTCAGCGTTATGCTGCCGATTTCACCGTGGAAAATACCGTGTCGGTAGTCGGTTTGCCAAACGATGAGATGAAAGGAAGAATTATCGGTAGAGAAGGACGCAACATCAGGACCTTTGAAATGATCACCGGGGTAGATCTTATTATTGATGACACACCCGAAGCAGTTATCATCTCTTGTTTCGATCCCATCCGAAGGGAGATAGCGCGGATTGCCCTGGAAAAGCTCATTGTTGATGGTCGTATTCATCCGGCTCGCATTGAGGAGCTCATCGAAAAAGCCAAAGCTCAGGTGGAGGAAAAAATCCTGCAAGAAGGAGAGCAAGCCCTTTTTGATACCGGCGTCAAGGGGATCAATCCTGAGCTAGTAAAGCTTTTGGGAAAACTGTACTTCCGTACCAGTTACGGTCAGAATGTTTTGCAGCACTCCAAGGAAGTCGCACACTTTGCAGGATTAATGGCCTGGGAATTGGGTCTTAATGCCAACATTGCCAAAAGGGCGGGTTTGCTCCATGATATTGGTAAGGCTGTAGACCATGAAGTGGAAGGACCTCATGCCGAAATTGGCGCCAAACTGGTGGGCAAGTACGGCGAAAGGTGGGAGATTGTCCACGCTATTGAGGCCCATCATGGCGATGTGGAACCGGCTACGATTGAGGCCGTTCTGGTGCAGGCTGCAGATGCCATTTCCGCTTCTCGACCAGGAGCCCGAAGGGAAAGTCTTGAGGCTTATATCAAGAGGCTTGAGAAACTCGAGAAAATTGCCGATTCTTTCGATGGAGTGGAAAAGTCATATGCCATACAGGCCGGAAGAGAAGTTCGAATCATCGTAAAGCCCGATAAGATCGACGATGTAGGTGCAGCAAGATTAGCCCGTGAGATTTCCAAACGAATCGAAGAAGAGCTGGAATATCCCGGCCAGATCAAAGTAACGGTGGTACGGGAAATCAGAGCTGTAGGATATGCCAAGTAGGAGCAGGAGGAGAGCCTTTTGAAGTTTTTAATCGTCGGTGACGTCATCGGTAAGCCCGGAAGAAGAGTTCTGGGCACTCAGCTTGAAAAAATCAGAGAGATTTTTAGCGTGGACGCTGTGGTGGTAAACGGAGAAAATGCCGCAGGGGGTCTTGGTATCACCAGAGAGGTATGTGAGGAAATCCTTGCTCTGGGTGTCGACGTGATTACCACCGGAAACCACGTCTGGGACAAGAAGGAGATCTTGGAGTATATTGGTGAACAACCGAGATTACTTCGACCGCTCAATTACCCGGAGGGAGTTCCCGGAAGGGGATCTGGAATCTTTGAATCGGGAAATAAAAAGTGGGCGGTGATTAATCTCAGTGGCAGAGTATTCATGTCACCCCTGGATTGTCCCTTCCAGACGGTGCGCAAGGAGGTCGAATACTTGAAACAGTTTACCAGCATAATTATCGTTGATTTTCATGCTGAGGCTTCTTCGGAGAAGGTAGCCATGGGATGGTTCCTGGATGGACATGTTTCTTGCGTCTTTGGGACTCATACCCACGTGGCCACTGCCGACGAAAGAATTCTTCCTCAGGGGACGGCTTACATTACCGATATTGGGATGACCGGAGCACAGGATTCAGTGATTGGTATAGAAATCAACGAAATCATAGAACGATTTCTCAAACAGATGCCCTTTCGATACAAAGTAGCAAAACACAATTTAAGACTTAACGGTGTGGTAGTGGAAATCGATGATGATACAGGCAGAGCTTTGGATATATTCCGTATTTCCATTCCATTCGAAGGCGAAACTTGAGTACAAGGAGGCATAGAGCATGGATATCTTGAAAGTATCTTCGAAGTCGAATCCGAATGCTGTAGCCGGTGCTCTGGCAGGAGCAATTAGAGAAAAGGGTGTGGCGGAAATCCAGGCGGTAGGAGCGGGAGCAGTGAACCAGGCTATCAAGGCCATAGCCATTGCTCGAGGATATGTGGCTCCAAGTGGTATTGACCTGGTATGCATACCTGCTTTTACCGATATTACCATTGATGGAGGGGAAAGAACGGCCATAAAATTAATCGTCAAACCTCGCAACGATTGATAGGAAGCTCGCTTGAAAAAGCCTGCTTCTTCAAGAAGCAGGCTTTTTGCTTCTCTGGCCTTTTTGAAATAGAGAGCCAGGAAATATCGTTTTGAAAGAATAAATGATTAAGAGAACGTCCTTTCGAGTAATCACCTTCGGCTGTCAGATGAATAAGAGCCGCTCCGAGCATTTGTCTTACCTTTTATCCCGGAGTGGTTTTGTTTGCGCTTCCCATCCTGAAGAAGCAGATATTCTGGTCTTCAATACCTGTGCTGTTCGAGAACATGCTGTGGAGAGGGCTACCAATGCTATTAATCAGATGATTCGGAACATTGTTTCTCGACGAGGAAGTGCTCCTGTCGTAGTGATATGCGGTTGTATGAGCGAACTCCTGCAAGAAAAACTGGCCCAAAAAATACCCCTGGCGAAAATTTTGGTCGGTACGCGTGGGTGGGAATTCATACCTGCGCTTCTTCAAGAAGCGTCTACCAGAGAGGAGAAGGCCTTTCTGTTCCCAAAGGAAGAAGACCCCCCCTTTTTAGAAACTGGATACCTCCGGGAACGAAGAACCTTTACCTACTTGCCTATCACCTACGGTTGTGACAACTTTTGCAGTTATTGTGTCGTGCCCTATGTCACAGGAAGGCAGAGAAGTAAACCCGAGGCCCTGATAATTCAGGAATTCCAGGATGTCCTTGAAAATGGTTTTCGAGAAGTCATTTTACTGGGACAGAATGTCAACAGTTACGGTAAAGACCTGGAAGGAAGACCTACCTTTGAACAACTTTTAAAACGTATCGAAGGACTTTTTGGTAGAGAAAAGATCTGGGTTCGTTTTATCACTTCCCATCCCAGGGACATGAGAAAGAGCATTGTGGAGAGAGTAAAAGAAAGCGATACCTTCTGTCCCTACTTTCATTTTCCTCTGCAAGCCGGTTCGGACCGAATTCTCAACTTGATGAATCGAGGTTATACCCAGCGGGATTATCTCGAAATGGCTGATTTCATCCGGAATGCCTTTTCCGATGTTGGGATCGGCACCGACATCATCGTAGGCTTTCCCGGTGAGACCGAAGAAGACTTTCGAGAGACCCTGAAAGTGGTGGAAAAAGTTCAATTCGACGTTGCCTATACCTACGTGTATTCACCGAGACCGTTTACTGCTGCGTATTCTCTCCGGGATGAAGTCCCTCAGAAGGTGAAAGAAGAACGTCTCCAGATTTTGAACAACATGCTGAGTCGCATTCACGCACAGAAGATGCGTAAAAGAGTTGGTACCACAGTGGAGGCTTTACTCGAAGAAGAGGAGGGGCCCTATTTTCTGGCTCGGACCAAAAGCAATCTGCGCATCTACGTCAGGAAAGGTGAAGGAGTACAGCCAGGAGAACGAGTAAAGGTGAAACTCCAATCCCTGCAGGGAACAAGGATAATAGGGGAGGTCACAGGAAACGATATATGATGACCGGCAGATTAATTTGCCTGGTTGGTCCGACTCGAAGTGGGAAAACCGACCTCTCTTTGCTTCTGGCAGAACGATTACGGAACGTAGAGTTCATCTATGCCGATTCCCTGGCGGTGTACCGATATCTCGATATCGGTACCGACAAGCCTCTTCTATCGTGGCGTCAGAAGATTCCCCATCATCTGGTTGACTTCCTGGATCCCAGAAACCGGTGGAGTGCCTTTGATTTCAAAAAGGCAGTGGTGCGCCTTGTGCCAGAGATCCTGGGGCGTGAAAACTTACCCATCGTCACCGGAGGAAGTGCCTTTTACCTGCGAACTCTCTGGCAATCTTTTACCGAAGGAGCATCTGCAGATTGGCGATTCCGGATCTGGTGTTCGCGCTTCTCCAGCGAGCAAATCTTTGCTCTGCTCCGGAATGTTGATTCTCCCCGGGCACAGAAAATTGGGAAAAACGACCGGCAGCGTCTTATCCGGGCCTTCGAGATCTTTTCGAAAACTGGTCATCCTCCTTCAGAGAAAAAAAAGAGGAGTTTTGTTTCTTTTGTCCCCGTGTTCTTTGGAATTCGCTGGGAAAAAGAGACGCTCAAAAAAAGGATTGTGGAGCGAGTGGAGTCTATGTTTCAAAGGGGGATCATCGAAGAAGTGCAGGCTCTGTTTCGCATGGGTTATACTTTTCCCATTCCGGCTCTGGACAACTTTACCTATCTTCCGGTGGTACAGTTTCTTCAAGGGAATATGACCCTTAAAGAAGCGAAAGAAAAAATTATCCAGGGGACATTTCTTTTTGCCAAAAGGCAGATGAACTGGTTTAAGAAATGGCCCATTACCTGGTTTTCTGGAGAAAATATGTCCCCGGAAACTATGGTGAGGGAAATCTGTCTTTTCTTAGAGAAACTTTTCTTAGAAAAAGAAGGAATGGTGAGGTGAGAAACATGGAAGAGGAACGGAAAGGTCAAAAACCGGGGAAAATCAAAGATCTGGGTTTTTATTTTTTGAACCTCCTTTCTGCCAAAGCCTGGCAGTACCTGGGACTTCTCGTGCATCCCGAAAATGGGGAAATACTGGTGGACCTTGAAGAAGCGCGCAAGGCCATTGACCTTTACTCGGTGGTACTCGAAAGTATTAAAAAAGACCTGGAAAAAGACGAGCTTCGAGAGCTGGAGGTCCACCTCTCCAACCTGCAGCTCAATTTCGTCGATAAAATGAACCAAGTTGCTCGAGGATAGGTATGACTCCTTTTCGGGTGGGTATTGTCGGTATAGGTAGCATGGGTCTTCTCCATCATCAGGCCCTGGCCAGGCTTGGTGTGGAGGTGGTCTCAGTGATGAGTCGCCAAAAGGAGAGGGGTTTTGCCATCGCGCAGCAAATTGGTGCTTCTTATTGCCGGACCCTTGATGAGCTTGCGAAAACCGGTATCGATGTTGCCATCGTGGCCACTCCTACTGCAAGCCACGCTGAGATTTTACAGGGGCTTATCGAAAGGGGCATTCGGTATATTTTCTGTGAGAAACCTCTGACCAGGACTCTTCAAGAAGCTCAACAGGTGGCGGAACTCTGTAGGAAGAAGAAAGTAACGATGGGAATAGGATATAAGATGCGCTTTGAGGGTGCTTTTCGAATGGCTCGAGAAATGATCACCCAAGAACGCATAGGGGGACTGCAGTTCCTGACTTTTAACTATTTTCAGACTACTCCTCCCCAGCCCTGGTATCTGGAAAGTGGTGTTGTTAGCGAGATTCTTTCTCACGTCATCGACCTCTGTAACTGGCTGGCCGGAATTCCCCAGGAAGTGATCTGTCAGGTTCAGAATTTCCAGGGGGGAGGGGGTGAAGATCGAGCCCAGCTTACCATCCATTACCGGAGCGGAGTGGTAGCGAGTATCAACGGAGGCTGGATCAGAGATTACCCGGAGCTTCCTGGCAAGCAAAGGCGTAATATCTGCTTTCAGTTCATCGGAGAAAAGGGGTACCTGGTAGGAATAAGGGGACTGAAGCTCTTTCTGTGCTCCGAAAACCATGAGGAGACTGTAGCCGTTGAGCCTGGCGACGCCGTGTTAGAAGAACTTCAGGCGTTTCTGGAAGCCATCTCTGAAAGCCGAACCCCTCCGGTAGGTCTTGAAGAAGCACTTGCCGTCCAGGCCGTGATCGAGAGTGCCCTCAGGGGAGCATTGAGCGGCCAAAAGGAACGCGTTCCGCTTTTTTAAGGAAAACCCTGGGGTGGTCTGTTATTCTTCAAGCAGTTGCCACTCTGCATATCCCTCTTTGGAGGTTGAAAGTTTTCGCCCCACGAGTACCACTCTCGTGGCCAGAGGATGCGTTTTCACGGTGGTGTAAGCTCGGACTAAGTTTGCAACGGTGGCTTCCTGAAAAGTGAACTCGGTTCCGTCGTACAGGACGATGGTGGTGCGAATATGCTTATGGTTTTCGGGTATCTCCACGATAATCTTCTCCACATCCTCATTTCTAATGATGCGGTTGGGCATATTTCTCTCCTTTCTTTTGTTATCACTTGCAATATTGTAATCGAGAGGTTCGCAAAAATGTACGCACAGATTCTGGCCTGGTTTACTCAGGAAGGACGCTCACTTCCCTGGCGGGAAGATTATTCCCCCTACAGCGTATGGGTCTCGGAGACCATGCTCTGTCAGACGCAGGTAGAAAGGGTTATTTCCCGTTACCTTCTCTGGATGCAGCGTTTTCCCGATGTTTCTGTGCTGGCACGGGTATCCTTAACGGAACTTTTACAGATTTGGGAGGGTCTGGGGTATTACTCCCGACCCCGCTATATGTGGGAGACTGCAAGGAAAGTGGTCGCTACCTTTCAGGGGGAGTTTCCCAGAGACTATAAAACCCTTCGCCAGCTTCCCGGAGTGGGCGATTATACTGCCTGTGCCATCTTAAGTATTGCGTACAATCTTCCTTACCCGGCCATCGATGGAAACGCCAAGAGGGTATTCGCTCGTCTTCTGGATCTTCGTATTCCTATTCAGACGAAGGAAGCTTACCGGTACATTTTTGATGCCGCTTTGTCATCCATACAACAGGGAGAAGCTCGTTTCTTTAATCAAGCAATTATGGATTTGGGCGCCCTGATATGCACACCTCGTCGACCCCGCTGTCGCCTCTGTCCGGTACGGGATTTCTGTCTGGCTTTCAAGCATAATACCCAGGAGTTCAGACCGGTTCGAGAAAAGCGTCTTCGACAGGAAGTTGATGCTACCATAGTTCTTTTTTACCACCAGGGGAGAGTTTTGATACGGAAACGTCCGGAAAAAGGATTTCTCGCTGGGCTCTGGGAATTCCCCTGGAAGGAAGGCAACTTTCTCGGTGACATTGTTGCCGATAATTCGGGTGTTGCGCCGATCCTCGTGGGAACGTTTCGCCACACTTACTGTAACCGGCGCGTCAAAGCCAGTGTCTTTTTGGTTCCCACAGACGAACCGGTGGATACTTTTTCTGGAGATTATCGCTGGGAAGAGCTCGGGCGCCTTGGGGAATATCCCCTTTCTTCCTTCCACCGGAAGGCCGTCACGCTTTTTCTCCGATTCTTGGATAATAATCCGGGAGGGATGCACGATGAAAAACAAACGTTGGGTGTTGCAACTTTCTGTGATGATGGGGTTTCTATTCTTTGCGACGTCGATGGGTCTGGCTCAGGAATCTCCCTTTGAGAACGGGGCATTCTGGAAAAGAGAAGATTTGTTTCTCCACTACCGGATATGGTATCCTCCCATTCCCCAGGGGAAGGTGCTTTTTATCCATGGGTTGGGAGGTTCCACGTTTTCCTGGCGCCACGCCCCTGATTTTTTCTTGCAAGCTGGGTATCTCGTGGTAACGGTAGATTTACCCGGGTTCGGATACAGCCAGAGGGTGGTAGGAACCGTCCATAAACCGGAAAATCGAGCCCGGCTGCTTCTGGAGTTTTTGCGTTATCTGGATGAAAAGGTAGTTCCAGAGGTGGTATCCGACCAAAGATGGTACCTGGTCGGTCATTCTCTGGGAGGTAGTACCGCCTTTCTCGTGGCCATGGAAGAACCGGAACGATTCCAGGGTGTGGCACTTATTGCCCCTGCCTTGCGGAATCCTGCGGGTCGTTTCTTCAAGATTTTGACCTCTTTTCCTCCTACCAGGAAATGCTGGATCACCTTGATTCGCAACTTTTTTCTTGCACCATCGCGCCTTAAAAAATCACTTCAGGTAGCCTACGGTCGAAAGGTAACCGCTGAAGAATTTGAAGGATACCGTAAACCCCTTGAGCTTTCCGGTACCGCCCGCAGCCTCCTGAGCCTGGTCAACAATGCTGCCTCCCTTAAACTTTCTTCCTTCCGGGGAAAATTCCATCCTCCTTTTCTCCTCATCTGGGGAGAAAAAGACCGTGTAGTACCCCGCAGGCAAGGAAAAAGATTTCGGGAAATTTTCCCCGATACCCCGCTTCATATTATTCAGGAAGCTTTCCACTGCCCGATGGAAACGCATCCAAAGGACGTCTATCCCGTAATTCTTGAGTTTTTTGCTACTTCAACGGAGAAAGGTTCCCTACCAGAAACTCGCGAATCCTGGTCAGATTTTCAGGAAGCCCATCGGCGATGATAAAAGTGAGTACCCGGCGGCCACGATTCCGAAGCGCTTCCCGGTCTCCCAGTGCCTGAGCTTTTTTCAGGGAACCGAAATCGAGGCGCTCACCTGGAATGGGGAGGGAGAGCGTACTTTCGCTGAGGAATTGCATGAAAACACCCTTTCCGGCGTCACCTTTGTGGAGTTGGCCGGTAGAATGCAGGAAACGGGGACCAAATCCCACCGTCACCGCCCGGTGGAGTTTCCGGCCAAGGAGCAAGGCAATCTCTTTCATTTCCGTTTCGATGGTCTTATCATAAGGGAGGAAGGCCTGAAGGGCAACGTACCCATCCGGAGGCAGGAAAGAAAAGAAATCCTGCAGCGCTTCCCGAGGGGTTGAAACTTTGCTTACCGGAAGCATGTGAATAGTTTCACTCACCGGGAGTGCTTCCTCATCGGGAAGTATCTTGAGGCTTTCGATTCTTTTTTTGGTGAGCACTTTGGTCTCCTCCACGTTAGGCTGGTCAAAGGGATTGATGTGCAGAAAATAACCGGCTAACGCAGTAGCAAATTCCCAGAGAAACATCTGCTCTCCCAGAGCATAAACATCAGGAAGGGTAACCGAAAGGAAAGGGTAATTTTTCTGGCGAGTTTGCTGCGCAAAGACTTCCATGGTGTGATCACGTTCGAGACCTATCCAGACGAAACATCGGTCCGTGCCGTACGCATTCCAGTCTTGAGGCGAACCTTCGATGACCGGTAGAATCCCTTTACCCTCTTTACCGGTGCTTTCGGCCACCAGCTGCTCAATCCAGTCACCCAGGCTTTTGAGGAGTAGCGGAGAGAAGAAGAGGGTCAGTTTGTCCCTACCTTTCCGCGCTAACACCCCCATCATGGTTCCCAGGAGAGCCCCGTAATTTTCTCTCACAGGAAGTTCCGGTGAGCACCCTTGCCTTCCTTCTTCGACGGAAGCAAGAAGACGTTCCAGGTTAACCCCCGCCAGGGCTGCCGGAACTAAACCGAAGAACGAAAAAGCAGAGTAACGTCCACCGATATTGGGGTTATTGAGGAAAACTCTGCGGAAGTGGTGCTCTTCCGCCAGCTTCACCAGGGGACTGCCCGGGTCGGTTATGGCTACAAAGTGCTGTCCTGGATTCTGGTTGGATTCCTCGCTAACCAGAGCAAAAAAGTGACGAAAAAGCATGAGCGTTTCCAGGGTATTTCCCGATTTTGTAGAAACAATATAGATGGTTTTCTTCTGGCGAGCGTAATCGGTATAGCGGGATATGACTTCTGGGTCGGTGGTGTCAAGAACCCAGAGTTGAAGAGCGGCCTCTTGAGGCGGAAATACCCGAGAAAAGAGCTCTGGCGCTAAACTTGAACCACCCATACCCAGAAGAATTGCCTGCTGGAAACCTTCCTGGCAGAGTGAACGGACAAATTCTTTCAGATCCTTCAGTTGAGGTTTCATCTCTTCGGTAATTGAAAGCCAGTCCAGACGATTGCTGATCTCCTGGGGATGCTCTTTCCACACCGTATAATCCTTTTGCCAGATACGCTCCACTATTCTTTTCTCAGCAAGTTCTTCCATGGCCATATTCACACTTTGCTCGGCGTCGCCCCAAAAGAAAACCATATTGCTCTTCATAGTCGTATCCTCCATCCTGCCAAGAACTTTAAGAAAATATTACCATATTGTGGGAAAGGTGACGAACGTTGCAGCTATACCTTAGGCGACAGAGGATAAAAAATGCAGGGGAAATCTTAGAAAAGATTTATGAGAGGAAGTTCTCAATATTTGCCTTTTCCAAGAAGTGAAACAAGCCGGAGCTTGAAATACGAGCTTCTTTGGAATCCGTAAGTTTATGTCAATGTGGGGGGAAGCTTTCTAAGGGAGAATCCAAAGATTTTTCTCCGAAATTTTTGTTGTGGATGTATGCCAATAAAGTTCGAAGAAAGCTTTGTCTTCCTTTTGGGCTATTTTATCTTTTGCGGATTTATGTGAGTACATAGAGAGAAGAAAATAAAGAAGAAGTAACAATGTCTTTTATTCAGTAGAAGACACGCAACTTTTCCCTAGATGGCCCCAAAACCGTCCCGATTCTTATAACTTAGGTATTCCCATTTGTCGAGGAAGATCTTAAGAAATGGCAATAATGCTCTCCGTCAAGATTTTGGATGATTCAATTTGGATGAGCTATTGACAGAGATGGCGTATTGCCAGTATATATCCAACTCAAAAACCTTTTGAAGAAAGAAATTGAAGAGGGTTTATATGACCTTACCCTTCCCTCTGAACGTAAGCTCGCCGAAAAGCATCATGTGGTAGTGTACTCTATTTTTGTGTCACGTTTGGGAAGCAATAAAACCTCCTGACAGGTACAATTGGTAAAACAAAAGGAGAATACCAATCATCCTATCA
>Ga0308397_1000214_pt1 | contig 44405 bp, 42 predicted proteins | sample Hotspr20SampleT8_FD_202356 | JGI IMG/M metagenome (GOLD analysis project Ga0308397, IMG submission 202356) | Hot spring phototrophic mat microbial communities from Mushroom Spring, Yellowstone National Park, Wyoming, United States - 20051001_T8 ...
AACACTTCGTTCCGTATCGAAAAGGAGAGCCATTTGCTTCTGGCTGAGCCAAATGGTATCCCTTTCCAGCCGGACGTCCAGCTTGACCGAGCCGTCGGGCGCCTGATAAAGCACAATCTCGCCGCCCCGGGCAGCCAGCGGTTCTCGGATCACCTGATGCTTCGATGTTGATTTACTCTTCGCCATTGAACTCTTCCTGCGAATCTACGGTTGTGAGCTCTTCGGCAACAGGCTCTTCTTCCTCAGTTTCAGCCTCCTCCTCAGGCGGCTCCTCGGGCAACTGTGCCACCACCCCGCGCACATCCACCTTGCCGGTGACCACGTCGGCGATCAGCCGCTCGCGGTATTCGCGCAGCAGTTCGATTTCCCGGCGTGCGGCGGCGATGGCGGTATCAAGCTTGGCGGTCTGAGCGTCGAGGTACTCGACGATGGCGGTTTGTTCGGGGAGGGGGGGAACGGGGACATAGAATGACCCAAGTCGCCCCTCGGCAATTGCCGGGTAAGCTGTGCCAACCGATTCGGCAGTTACACGATCGGTGAAAGTATTGCTCTGCACCAAGTAGCTCACGTATTTCGGCTGTGTGCTGGGTCCTGGCGTCAAAACAGCAAAGCCGGTCGAGCACACTAGAGCCTCTGTGTCTCTGTCCACATAATAGACCGCCTTTAGGTAAGTTCGCACGGTTGAGATAATGGTATCTCCCATATGGAGAACTCGTCTGGCGCGGGAGGGGGCGTTGCCAAATCGCAGCCGTTGTGGCTCTCTGGTTAGAAAACCTGTGCCCACCGTACCTATGTCAATGTACCGGAATTCATAGTCAGCAGGAGTAGTGTCTGGCAAGACACTCGCATTTAACCGTACCAACCGTTTGAGCGGCTTGAGTTCCCACTGCTCCGGCACCTTGCCGAGCCAGGGCACGCCGGAGTCTTTGTAGGCCGGGTACGGCATGCCGGTGCGGACATCGATCTTGCCGGTGACGGCTTGGTGGATGAGCGTCTGCCGGTACTCTTTGAGCAGTTTGATTAGCTTCTGCTGGGCACGGATGGAGCGCCGAATCCGCCGGTCCATGTAATCGAGGAAGCGGACGATGGCGGTTTGTTCGGGGAGGGGAGGCAAGGGAATGCGCAAACCCGCGACATCAGCTACACTCACGGCGTCGTAAGTTGATCCTGTTGAAAGGATTGCGAGCCCATCCAGGCATACAATCACACCGAATCGGATGAAGCGCGAGTGGTGCAAGCCTGGATGCGGGACAATCGCGCATAGTCCCCTTCCAATACCATATTCTTGGTCTGCCGTATTCAACCGACCGACTGGGGCGCGAACCGACATGAGAATGGCCCCAGCCGGGCTCACCTTGGAAGGCGCTTTGCAGAACTGCTTTGGTTGCGGATACTCGACCCCGAACTCTGCGCACCCCTGTAGGAATGGAAGCCCGATTCTCTCTACGCTGCAGTCATTCGAGGACGGAGACTGCCCCATGATCACCCGGGCAGCGTTCTTGAGCCGCCGCACCTCCCAATGCTGCGGCACCTGGCCCAGCCACGCCACGCCGGAGTCTTTGTAGGCGGGGTATGGCTTGAGGGTGTGGGTCATGATGCTCCTTCGATGATCGACCAGACGCGATGGTAGCTCTTGCCGCGTTCTCCGAGTGCTCTTTGCCATGTGTCGATATTTGAGTTGCGAAGCCTCGCCCGTATTTCGTTGAGTGGTTCGGAGCCCCTAATGCCAAGCGCCTGCGCGAGCGGGGCTGCGGCCATGCGCGGAACGCCCAGCAACCGTAGGGCAAGCGCTTCATCGGAGTTCACTCCGTAGTACACGCGTGCTGGCAGGTTTTTCAGCGTTTTCCGCTCTTCCTCTGTCATGGTTTCAAACAAATCGCCCAGTGTAAGCGACTGCAAAGCGGCAAGACCCCATGAAGCAGTCTGCGTCAGGCGGCCAAATATGCTTTGGCAGCACCGAGTCATGGCGTCAATCGAGTCCGTGCCACCATCTCCCTGCGTGAAGTATTCAGCCGCCATCTCGGTAAGCGGGCGTCCCTGCACCCAATCGCAGATGATGCGTGCGAGGGTATCGCCATCGGGTTTGGGGCCACCTGTCACCTCCTTGAGTTGTTCGCGGAGCTCCGGGACCTCGAGAAGGACACCCATCATTCGCCGGAGATCGTCGCGGTGCGTGGTGAACAGGTCCGGGGTCCAGACCTCGCTCGTCACGCGCGCCTGGTCTAGGCGGACAAGGGTGTTGGCGACCGACTCCCACGAGAAACCCGTCGCGTCGACGAGGTGCAACGGCTGACCTTTGATGCGTTCGGCGTACTTGTAGACACCCTGAACCAACTTGTCCGCCCAGCCCTTATGACTTTTGCGCAGCGCCTGGAAACCTAAAGTTCCGCGCAGCACCTGCTCTACCTCTGCAGCAAATCGTTCATGGTTACCAATCTGACGGTACGTGTGTGCCAGGTACTGCAGGAACGAAGACCAGCCAGGCTGCCAGGCTAACGTTTCGAGCTGCAGAAGTCTCCCGCTCTCGGCGGCCTTCTGCACCATCTCAACGAGTGTCGAATTGAGTGCTCCGACAGAACGACCGATAAACTCTTTAAGCTGCTCTGTCTTTGCATCGTCATTTCCAGCAAGCACGATGATTCCGATATCTTCCTGGTCCACACGCCCAGCCCGTCCCGCGATATTCCAGAAATCCTCAGGCGGCATATCCTGACCATACGGATATTGATGGCTTGCGAACACGACGCCAGATACTGGAAAGTTCACCCCCTGGGCAATCGTTGTTGTAGCGACGAGCACTCTCAGCTTGCCTTGCTCGGTGAGCCACTCGACGAGGACACGGGTATCCTCGGAGAGTCCGGCGTGGTGGACGCCGATGCCAAATTCGAGCAGGGAGATGAGCGGGAAGTCCTGCCCCATCTCCTCAGCGAGGAACTCCCGGACGTGGATAAGGTCTGGGTCGGCATCCGTATCCGTTACCCGGTTCTCCGCGACTTTGAACGCATTGGCTACACCCCAACTGTTCCGAGGCTTATCAACAAGCACGATTACCGTCCCACGACGCTGCAAAACCTGTGCGGTCGCAGCAGCAAGCTTCCCTGGCGAGCCAGACACATCAGACCACGACAAACCAAGAGGCCTTTCGTCTCCAAGATCCAGCGCCTCAGGCATGCTTAGTGTATTGCGGGTCGTGTGCTGTGTTTCGAGCCGAATCCCGAAGCTACCTCGCTTCTCACGCCGCACCGGACGAGCAATGGCGATGACGCGGTCGTTCGGACTCCACTCAACGCCCAACTCGATGCTCTTGTTGCTGTCGGGCGACAGCCAGCGAGCAATGTCCTGAGCGTTGGGGATAAAAGGCGTGAGGAGTAGAAATTGCGCGTATCGGCATTCTCTGTTGATAGTGGCCAGCAAAAGTTCCAGCTTGAGACCGCGGGTTTGTGACGCAAGTCCATGAGCTTCGTCCACTACAATCAGTGTCAGAGGCCGTCCAATCTTCTCTTCCCATCCGCCACGCACTAATAGATCGAGCTTCTCTGGCGTCGTAACGAGAATACGGAACTGTCGTCCCTCATCCCTCTCGGTAAGCATCCCATCTTCAATTCCGTCAACCTCTAGGGCGGGGCTAACTTTTTCAACAATCACGCCCAGCGGCGCGAAATCACGACGGAGGCGAATCGTAAGCTGATTCGCGAGCGCTCTGGTTGGCGCAAGGTAGGCCACCCAGCCGCGCTCGTGGTCGAACTGGTTCAGAGCTTGCAGGATCCGGAACTCTGCAATAAAGGTCTTGCCACTTGATGTGGGCAGGCTGACGACAACAGAGCGATGCCCGGAGCCCAATAGTCCCTCTTCGCGAAGCGTGCGCCGCTGGGGCGGCAGCATTTCAAAAATTGGCCGTTGGCGGTCGTGTGAGACGGCTGATTGCACAAACTTTGTCACACGGCTGTTCACAGCACGCGTGACGGTCCAAATACTGTTGTCAACCATGGCTCGAGCAGTGCGAGCCAGCAGGCGGGCAAGCGTCTCGCGCTCCATCAACTGGCCCTTCGCCGCTGTTGTGATGGCGCGATCGAACTGAGCCTCAAGCTGCTGGCTAACGTCGTAATGCCCTTCGACCGAGCCCTGGCAAAGATAGGCGCTCAAGATTTCCGCTGCCTTTGCTAGGTGGTACTGCGACATGAGCTCCCAGGCAGGTTGCGCGAACTGACGGCGCTCAGCCTCCTGAAGGTACTCTGGCTCTCGTTCGCGCTGTTTTTCTCGAAGCTTCGCAACGGCTGACTGCACGCCATCGAGATCCTCCCAACCTTGTTTGCGCAGAAGCCTAATCCAGATGTCCAACACTGTGGCATTGACTTCGTCACCCCAGTTGGCCGAATCATGGTAAAGGGATTGCGTATCAAATGCCGACAGCAACCTCCGGACATCAGGAGTCCGATCGCCCAACACCCCCAGACAACCGATGCGGACCAATTCAGACGCCTTCTGTAGCGGCTTGTCTGGTAACGGCAGTGCCCTCACCACCTGGAACGCCTCAGCCGCGGCTGCACGAAGTGCCTCTGTATCATCTGATTCAAGCAGATCAAAAACGCGAAGTTCCAGGGCATTCGCGACAAAGCGAAGCTTATCGTCGGGGAGTCCCGTGTGGGCCTTGACATTGAGCGCCAGTGCGAGCCTGCGGCGGGCCGCTTCTACGTGAGTCTCGCGCATTTTGTCAGCGCCAATCGAGTCAAGTATCCACGAAGCGCCGTTCATGGCCCCTCCTCCTGCAATAGTTTTGACCAATCAGAGATTGGGACCGGCAGGTACCATGCGAAGAGTGCGGTTTTTGTCGGCTCAGGGAGTTTCTGCGAGAGCCACTTGCCACGGCGTTGGAGATCGTCCGCGTTGGGTGTCGTATCGCGAAGGAGCACCCCGACGATCAGCAATTCTTTGCCCTCGGATGCGAGGAAACGCCCGACCGCCTGCTCATAAAAAGTCCGAAAGGGCTCGCTCGTGCAACGGGCGTGGAGCCACTGAAGTAGCGTCCGCTGGATATCCAGGAGAGTCGCGTTCTTTTCGAGCTGCCACGCCATCCCGCTGCCGCCGTTCATTACATTTGGCGGCGTATTTGAATCGGACGATGTTTTTACCTCACCGAATACGAGCAACGCCATATCGTTGTAATTACAGAATCCCACGAGATCTGCTCCCGGCAGGCTGGCTCGAGGCGTACGCCGGTCTCGAACTGTGTTCCATGGCCAATGAACATCAAGTTCAGAGTCAGTCCTTAGGACGCACTCGGCCAGGGCCTCACCGATCTCCCAACCCTCAAACTTGGGAACTGCCCGCAGTACGCGCTCGACAAACTCAGTCGCCATGCCCGTGGTGGCCAGAGCCCGTAAGTCAGCCTCAAATCCCAAGTCCGAGTCGGACACCCGAGGCCTCACAACCTTCTGCAAGTATTTTTCGAAGCGCTTGGCATCGTCGACACAGCGTCCACACCAGGAGACGTTGCCGTGATTCCCGGAGTAACAGATAAATGAGCCGAGAGAATCACCCGTCACTTGCCAGACCTCCAAATGAGATTCTCGAGCCCCTTGGTTTCAAGGCTCCCACCGATGATTTCCCCCAACAGCCCCTCCGCCTCCTTCGCCACCGCCAAAAGGTCGGCGCGGATTTCCTCGAGCGGCCGCAGGGCCTTGGGCTTGTAGAAGTAGCGATTGAAGTTGATCTCGTACCCGACCTTGACGCTTGCGGGGTCGTACCAGGCGTCCGGCGCGTAGGGCAGCACCTCGCGGCGCAGGAAGGTCTCGATGGCTGTGCGCTCGTCCTCCTTGCTGGGTAGGTAGCCGGGCTCGCGGCAAGCTGAGCATTCCAGGAAGGGGATCTGCTCGGTATCACGCAGCTCCGTGTCCGGCTCGTACTCCACTACGCGGAACTTGCCGTGGATGGTGACCTCGAACAGGCCGCGAAGCGCATCGGGCGCCGTGCCGGATTTGTGGATTTTGCGGATGACCGGCGGCGCGTCTTCGGCACGTTCGACGGTTTCGCGAAGTGTTTTGATCTCCTTGGCGCTGTATTCGCGCTCGGGGTCGATGCCTTTCAGGCGTAGGGGGCGTTCCACCGTCACTTTCCAGTAGCCGAAGGCCGCGTTGGGGAAAATCTTGGACTGCTCGGTCTCCTCGAATCGGAGGAAAGTATCCACGATGCGGCAGATGTCCTCTTCGGAGAGCTCGCAGTTCTTCTTGCCCAGGTTCTTGCGCAGGGGCTTGTACCACTGCGTGGCGTCGATGAGCTGCACGCGGCCTTTGCGGTGCTCGGGTTTCCTGTTGGTGAGTACCCAGACGTAGGTGGCGATGCCGGTGTTGTAGAACATGTTGAGCGGCAGGGCGACGATCGCCTCGAGCCAGTCGTTCTCGATGATCCAGCGGCGAATGTTGCTCTCGCCCTGGCCGGCGTCCCCCGTAAACAGCGACGAGCCGTTGTGCACTTCGGCAATGCGGCTTCCAAGCGGGGTGCCGTGCTTCATTTTGGAGAGCATGTTCACCAGGAACAGCATCTGACCGTCGCTCGAGCGGGTGACGAGCGAAAGCTCCTCGCCCCGGTGCTGCACGAGGAAGCGCGGGTCCTTGATACCGTTCTTGCCGCCCATGCGCTCGAGGTCGCTCTTCCAGCTCTTGCCATAGGGCGGATTGGAGAGCATGAAGTCGAACTCGCGGCCGGGGAAGGCGTCATTGGAGAGCGTTGAGTGCTCGGGACCGCCGACAATATTGTCAGCGGCGTCGCCTTCCCCCTTAAGCAGCAAGTCCGCTTTGCAGATGGCGTAGGTTTCGGCGTTGATCTCCTGGCCGAAAAGGTGCACCGAGACCTGTTTGCCACGCTCTTTCGCCAGATGGAGTAATGTTTCCTCGGCGACCGTGAGCATTCCGCCGGTGCCGCAGGCGCCGTCGTAAAGAAGGTAGGTACCGTCGGTAATCTGGTCGGCTACGGGTTCGAAAATAAGCCGGGCCATAAGCCGGACGGCATCGCGCGGGGTCCAGTGCTCGCCGGCTTCTTCGTTGTTTTCCTCGTTGAAGCGGCGCACCAGTTCTTCAAAGATGGTGCCCATCGCGTGGTTGTCGAGGCCCGGCAGGCGCACGCTGCCGTCGCTGTTGAGTATGGGATATGGGCTCAGGTTGATCGAGGGGTCGAGGAACTTTTCGATGAGTGCACCCAGCGCGTCGGCTTTGGCCAAGCGCGGGATCTGGTTGCGGAACTCGAAGTTGTCGATGATCTCTTGAACGTTGGGGGAGAAGCCATCGAGGTAGGCGCGAAAATCGGTCTCCAGTTGCTGGCGGCTCGCGCGAGCCTTGAGGTCACGCAGGGTGAACTTTGAGGTGTTGTAAAACGCCTGTCCGGCTGCTTTACGCAGGGCTGCGTCCTGATGCACAATGCCTGCTTTGTCAAGCGTGGCTTTCATCTCGAGCACCGCCTGCTTGGTGGGCTCCAGCACCGCGTCGAGCCGGCGGATCACGGTCATCGGGAGAATGACGTCCCGGTACTTGCCGCGCACGTAGAGGTCTCGTAGTACGTCGTCGGCGATGCCCCAAATGAAGTTGGTGATCCAGGTAAGTTGGGATGCGTCCATGGCAGGTCAGGTTGAGCTTATGCAGAAGGTGGGCGCAGCTCACCACACCCGCGGCGTAAAGCCTGGACCGTTCTTGAGTGCCACCGTTTCTCCCGATTGGGCCAGCACCCACAAACCGGCTGCCTGGGCGGCTTCGATGGCATCCTCATCGACGACCATTCCCGCTACTGCGCCATAAATCTGCATGTCGGCATACTTCGGCAGCAGCCGCTTGAATTTGTTCATCCGTTCGACGTGGCGCTCGACCTCTTCTTTGGTCAAGCGGCTTTTACACTCGACCGCAACCGCTGTGTCACCATCGACCACCAAGAGATCGATCTCGATCCTCTCCCCGCCACGACGCGATGTCACGCGGCGGTAGACTTCGCTGACATCGAGCCCACGCGCACGAAAGAGGTCGACGAGCGCAGGTTCGACCATCGCCTCGACGAACTCGCCCAGGCGGTTACCCAAATCGCCAAAGCGGCGTGAGAGGTTGTCGAATCGCTCGAAGATTTCGCGCATCCTGCGGTCGGTCTCACGCATCTGCGCTTCGGTCTCCTGGAACTTCTGGTCAGTCTCTCGGAACTTGCGGTCAGTCTCCTGGAACTTACGGTCGGTTTCCTTGCTCTGGATGGCAAGTTCGGCCACGAGGGCCTTGATCTCGTCCCAACTCATCTCGGCGGCGGTGGTGCTCATCGTAGTCTCTCCAAGGATGAAATGGCCCCATTATCGCACAGCCGCCACCGGCGCCTGTATAATGGTTTTGTAGCCAAGACTCAAGGCGGCCTACGGCGGGATACGCCCTGAATCGGCCCAAGCGTTTTCGTCTTCGCTTGTCGCCTATCCCAAACCGAACACACCCCGTTGATCATGTACCGGGCGGCGCAGTTTATGGCACATGCGAGGGAATAGCTCCATTGCGGTATCCCCCGAAGATGGGGTAGGGGTGGGAACAAAGAGTGTTCGCTGATCGTTTAAAAGTGGGCAGGACTGCGCACCCGCCCCCGTGGGGGCAGGTGTCGGTTGGAGGGAAGTTACTGCACGCGCCGCTTGTATTCGAGCGTGGCAGTATCGATTTCGATCTTGTCGCCGATTTCGACAAACGCCGGAACCTGGATTTCAAAGCCAGTGGGCTTGATGCGCGCCGGCTTCATCACTTTACCTGATGTGTCGCCGCGCACTGCCGGTTCGGTATATTCGACTTCACGGATCACCGATGGGGGCAGTTCGACGCCGATCGGTTTGCCTTGATAAAAGACCAGTTCCGCGCTCATCCCATCTTCCAGGAAGGGGAGAACGTTTTCCATGTTCTCCTTTTCCACTTCGTACTGGTTGAACTCCTCGTCCATGAAGACGTACATCGGATCGGCAAAGTAGCTGTAGGTGCACGCTTTGCGCTCAAGGATCACCGTCTCGAACTTCTCGTCGGCCTTAAAGACCGTCTCTGAGATGTTGCCGTTAAAAAGGTTCTTGAGCTTGAGTTTCATCACCGCGGCATTGCGCCCTGACTTGTTGTATTCCCCTTTAAGGACAACAAAGGGCTCGTCCTTGATGAGGACGACGTTGCCGTTGCGTAGTTCCTGTGCCTGTTTCATCATAGAAGTGCTAACCCCGTAAGGCCATCCAACAAACATATAATTATCGCATGGCTTGGGCGATGACGCCAAGGAGCGCATCGGCAAGTACTGGTAGGTGGGCTACCTGAGTTCGCCAGGCGCTGCAGTGGTTCTGCCAGTGGGCATGGGTCGTCCATAAGTCAAGCCACGTGTCAGGTTTGGTAAAGTTCGGTTCGCAGTCGGCCAAGGGCCAGTTGCCACCAAACTGGGCGCGAAAAGCGGCTGCGAACTCTTGATGGTCGTCATCGCTGCGGCGGTAGGGGCTCCACAGGAAGGGGCGCGCCGCCCACTGGGCGCGAACGAAGCTATCTTCGCCGCGCACCCAGTTGAGGTGGCTCGACCACAGCAGTCGATCGTAGGTTGATGGTGCAAGAAAAGGGATCGGCTGCCACAGGTGTGGCGTTCCCGGCCACGGGTTCGGACGGTCGCCGAGGACCACTCCGTGCCGGGCAAGCGCTTGTCGCGGTTCACCGGGGGGGACGAAGAGTAGCGTTGGCGTGGGGTCGCACGCCAGCTGGGTGAGCAGCGGGGCCAGGGGGGCGTCAGGGTAGCAAAAGAGTGTGACGCGGCGGTAGCGCTCTGGAGCGGTGACCGGGGTGAGCGTGGCAAGCCACGTGGCAACCGCATGGGGGTGATTTGCCCACTCATCCAGTTCGGCGATCTCCTCCGGTTCGCGAGGAAGTCCTGCTGAGCCGGGAACAAAACCGGGGACGCACCAGTAGGCGGTAAGGGGCAGGCGGGGGTGGGGGCTTGCTCGGCCGTGGACGGCAGCGGCCCAATCGCCAAACGCCAGGTGTTCTAAAACGACCCAGGCCGGCGGGGTAGGGTGGCGTTCGGCTAGGGCGGTGAGCCAGGCGTTGCAAAACCCGCAGCCGAAAGCTTCGACCACGGCATCAACGGCAGCGAGCTGGTCGCGGTCAGCGTTTGTTGGCGCGTTCCGATGCCAGTGGCGGATGGCGATCTGTTTGGCCAGGTGCCGGGGGGTATGGGCAAGGAAGTGGTCGGCAGCGGCCGGGTCGTCGACCCACCAGAGCACCTGGTGGCCGCGAGCGGTTAGCGCAAGCGCCAAGCGCCAGGTGACCCCGAGGTCGCCCCAATGGTCGATGCGGGCGCAAAAAAGGGCAATTGTCTTCGTTGTCTGCGAAGAGGCTGGCGGTGTCATGCGCAGAAGGGGGCAAAGGGTGTATGATTATAGCGTCGGTTAAGCAAGGCAAGGAGCCAGAAGATGAAGCGAATGACCCAATGGCTGGTGGCGGGGTTGGTGGCGATTCCCATGGCCTCGTGGGCGATGAGCGCTAGCGAAGTTCAGCTGTCGTGGGACCTGCCGGGGGGGGTCTATCGGTGCGCCTATGGGGAGCCGCTCATCGGTGTCGAACGGCAGCAGACGCCATCTGAGCAGGTCAAGATCCACTACCAGGGACGAATCTATGAGCTGGCGCGGGAACCATCCAGTTCCGGACTACCGCGTTATACCAACCCTCAGGCTGGACTGCTTTGGGTCGACCTGCCGTGGAAAGGGGTGCTGCTCAACCTTGCCAACGAGCGCCCGATTGCCAACGATTGCACCCATGCACCTGAGATGACATTGGCGCAGCTCTCTAGTTCGGGGTCAGCACCCAAAGCGCAGACCAAGGGGGGCGGAAAAGTTTTGGCCCGCGCCGCCGCTCAGCAGCAGGTGACTCACGGCGCAAAGAGCCAGCGGGTGGCCAAGGCGGGCGACTCGTCGGTCAAGCGATAGTAGAGTACAATTCATCGTTTTTTTAGGAGTGAAAGCATGGCAGTTGAGCGGACGTTGTCGATCATCAAACCCGATGCGGTGGCCAAAAATGTCATTGGCAAGATCTATCAGCGTTTCGAAGAGGCAGGTCTTAAGATTGTGGCTGCCAAGATGGTGTGGCTCTCCGAAAAAGAGGCCGCCGCTTTCTACGCCGTTCATCGCGACCGCCCTTTCTTTGCCGATCTGGTTCGTTTCATGACCTCTGGGCCGGTGATGGTCCAGGTGCTGGAGGGGGAGAACGCCATTTCCCGCAACCGCGAGCTGATGGGGGCGACCGATCCCAAGAAGGCTCTACCAGGGACGATTCGTGCCGATTTTGCCGAATCGATCGACGCCAATGCGGTGCACGGATCGGATGGGCCGGAGACAGCGCGCGCTGAGATCGCCTTCTTTTTTCCAGAGATGGCGATCTATTCCCGGTGAGCAGAGCGTAAGAGATTGTGGCCGAAGCGATGACGGGACCCGTCGATCTGCTGGCGTTTACCCGCCAGGAATTGGAGGCGTGGCTGGTCTCCAAGGGGGAGAAACCCTTCCGGGCCCGGCAGGTTTTCCGCTGGCTCCATCGATTGGGGGTTGCTGACTTTGCCGCGATGACCGATGTCGCCAAGGGGTTGCGGAGCCAGCTTGGCCAGTGGGCGCGCGTTGCCCCGCCGCAGGTTCTCTCAGACCGCATCTCCAGCGACGGCACGCGAAAGTGGCTTCTTGACGTCGGCAACGGTAATGCCGTTGAAACCGTCTTTATCCCTGAGCGCAGCCGGGGGACTCTGTGCATTTCAACACAGGCTGGATGTGCGCTTGACTGCGCCTTTTGTGCCACCGGTAAGCAGGGGTTTAACCGCAACCTCACCACCGGCGAGATCATTGGGCAGCTATGGCTTGCCAACCATGTGCTTGGGCCGGCCTACGACCAGGCGCGGCTAGCCGATGGTGACTGGACCGACAACGGCCGGGTGGTCACCAACGTCGTGCTGATGGGCATGGGGGAGCCGCTGGCCAACTACGACGCGGTGGTGCGCGCGCTGGCGATCATGCTCGATGAGTTTGGCTACGGCCTGTCGCGGCGGCGGGTGACCGTCTCCACCTCTGGGATCGTGCCGGCGATCGACCGGTTGCGGCAGGAGTGTCCCGTGGCGTTGGCCGTTTCGCTCCACGCCCCCAACGACGCGTTGCGCGATCAGTTGGTGCCGATCAACCGCAAATACCCGCTGCGCGAACTGATGGCGGCGTGCGCGCGCTACCTCAGCGCCTCACCGCGCGATTTCATCATGTTCGAATATGTGCTTCTTGACGGGGTGAATGATACGCTTGCCCATGCCGACGAGCTGGTGGCGCTCACCGCCGACCTCTCGTGCAAGTTCAACCTCATTCCGTTCAATCCCTTCCCCGGCTCGCCCTTCCGTCGCCCTTGCGCGGCGCGGGTTCGTGCCTTTGCTGAACGGTTGATGGCAGCGGGGCGGCTGACTACCATCCGCCGAACCCGCGGTGATGACGTGGCAGCGGCGTGCGGTCAACTGGCGGGACAGGTTCAAGACCGCAGCCGACGCACCCAACGTGTCGAGGTGGTTGCGTCGTGAGCCGGTGGGTCGGGCTACTCTTAGGGGCAGTTCTGCTGGCTGGCTGCGCCACAGGCGGGGTTTCGCCGGCAGGAAGAGGCAGTGGCGAGACGCCAATGCCGCTTCTAGAGCAGACTCCTCCAGAGGGTGCAGGGAAGACCCTCAAGGCGCGGCTCGATTTGGCCTTGGCCTATCTGGAACGAGGGCGGGTCGATGTGGCGCTCGAAGAGCTGGACCGAGCGCGCGCCATTGATGCTGATCACCCGCTGGTTTTCTACGTTTCTGGTTTGACGCAACTTGCACTGGGGAATACCGAGCAGGCGCTTGCCGCACTGCAAGCGGCGCTGGCCCGCGCACCAAACGATCCCGACCTCCTTTTCTCGTTGGGGTCGCTGCTCTGTGAGCGTGAGGAGCGCGCCAAGGGGCTGCCGCTCCTTATGCGCGCGGCTGCCAACCCCTACTTCCCCCGGCGTGGTCGTGCCTACGCCAATGCCGCGTGGTGCGCCTGGCAAAGCGGCCATGAGAAGGATGTGCCCGGCTGGCTAGACCTAGCACTGACCTTGCAGTCGGACGATTTTCTGGTGCGGATGCGTCTCTTGCAGTGGGCGGTGCGCCAGAAGCGCTGGGATGAGGCGGCCCTTCATCTGGCTCGGCTGGAGCAGATCGCGCCCGATTCACCGATGACCTGGTGGTTGGCGGCTAACGTTGCCCACGCCAAGGGGGACAACCGTGAGCTGGCACGCTGGGTCGACCGGTTGCGCCGAGAAGCGCCCGATCGTCTGGAGACACGGCAAGCGGAGCGGGGAGCATGGGAGAGGTGGTGACCGGTGGGCCGCTCTCGCCGGCAGCAGTGGGGGCCGAGATTGCCCGGTTGCGCACCCAGGCGGGTTGGACGACTGAACAGCTTGCTGGTGCGCTCAAGATTGCGCCGCGCCAGCTGAGGCTCCTTGAACAGGGAGCGTGGGAGCAGTTGCCTTCGCCGCTCTTTGTGCGCAGCGTCCTGAAACGAGTGGCCGAGTGGGGTGACTGTTCCGCGCAAACCTGGCTTGCGGCGGTCGATGCTGCGTTTCCGGTCTCCTCTCTGCGGCTGACGCCGCCATCCAATGCCGAAGGGGAGATCGTCGGCTATTTGCCCTTTTGGCAGCGGCGTTCGGTCCATTTTCTCCTGTTGTTGGTGGGCGTGACACTCCTTGCCGTTGCCTACCTCAACTGGTTCGGCGTGATCGACCCCTTTGGCCGTCAGGAACACGCCGGTCCATCGGCCGCGGTGGTGATGCCGCGCGAAGAACCCGACGAGGGGCGTTTACCAGCCCCTTCATCAGCGCTTCCCGTTCAAGGCAGTGTCACCAATGAGCAGGCATCACCGGCCCCAGGCGCTAGCCAGGAGACGGGAAAGGCGCCGGCAACGGGGGGGAGCGGGCCTTCCGGCAAGAACAACGCCATGCTTGGCCCTGGTCTGCCCGGCCAGGGGACGCTGCCCGCACCGCAGCCGCAGGGGGCATCAGCAGTGGTGCAATCGGTGCCGGATGGGGTGTCTGCTTCTCAACCGGTCGCTCCTTCTTCCACCCCGCTGACTGAAAAGGGTAAGGAACCGTTCCCTGCTACCACAACAGCCGAAAAGGGGAAGGAACCGTCCGCTCTTGGCTCTGCCGCCGGTCTGGTGGTTCGGGCCAAAGGGGGCGATTCGTGGCTACGGGTGACCGCAGCCGATGGTCGCGTGCGCTTCGAGGGGATTGTGCGCGACGGCAACGAACGCCAATTTCCTGCCGATGGTGCCCCGTATGCCCTGCATATTGGCAATGCCCAGGCGCTGATCCTCTCTTGGCAAGGGGAGGCGGTGGCGTTGCCCGGCAAAGGGACGGCCCGTCTTCAGGTTCCGTCGCAGAAAGAGAAGGGGGAGCGCCGCGATGAGTAGCGCTATGCCTCACTCCGGCCAGAGTGTGCAGCCTTTGGTGTTGCCGCTTGCCCCGCGCCGTTCAACCCATCAGGTGTATGTGGGTACGGTGGCCATTGGGTCTGCTGCGCCGATCGCGATCCAGTCGATGACCAATACCGAAACAAGCGATGTGGCCGCTACCGTTTCCCAAGTGCTGGCCCTTGCCCAAGCCGGTTCGGATCTGGTGCGCCTGACTGTAAACGACGAGGCAGCAGCGCGCGCCGTGCCGGAGATTGCCGAACGGCTCGCCCAAGCTGGGTGTTCGGTGCCGCTAGTGGGCGACTTTCACTACAACGGCCACCGTCTGCTTGCGCACTACCCAGAGTGTGCTCAAGTGCTGGCCAAATGGCGGATCAACCCCGGCAACGTCGGTTTTGGCACCAAACGTGACGCCAACTTTGCCGCACTCATCGAGCTTGCTTGCCGATATGATAAGCCGGTGCGTATCGGCGTAAACTGGGGTAGCCTTGACCAGGCGGTGCTTGCCCGGCTCATGGATGAGAACCAGCGCCGCACTGAGCCGTGGCCGAGCGCGGTTGTGATGCGCGAAGCGCTGGTCACCTCGGCCCTTGAGTCGGCGTCCGAAGCTGAACGGCTGGGCTTGCCGGCCGACCGGATCGTGATCTCCGCTAAAGTCTCAAGCGTGCCCGACCTCATCGCCGTCTATCGCGAACTGGCCGCTCGGTGCCGCTATCCGCTGCACTTGGGTCTGACTGAAGCGGGAATGGGAACCAAGGGGATTGTGGCTTCGACCGCCGCCCTTGCTGTGCTCCTTGCCGAGGGGATCGGCGATACCATTCGGGTGTCGCTCACCCCCGCTCCCGGTGAGTCAAGGACCCACGAGGTCTTGGTCGCCCAACAGATTGTTCAATCCTTGGGGTTGCGAACCTTTGCCCCGACAGTAACGGCTTGCCCTGGGTGCGGACGGACCACCTCGACCTTTTTCCAGGAGCTTGCCCAGCGCACCGAAACCTTTTTGTCCGAACGGATGCCAGTTTGGCGCGCTCGCTACGATGGTGTCGAACAGCTGCGTGTGGCAGTGATGGGGTGCGTGGTCAATGGCCCAGGCGAGTCGCGCCATGCGCACATTGGCATTTCGCTTCCCGGAACGGGCGAAGCCCCCGCCGCGCCCGTCTTCTTCGACGGAGAGAAGGTGGTCACCCTGCGCGGGGAGGGGCTCACTGAAACTTTTCTTGAGATGATCGAAACCTACGTTACTACCCGTTTTGCCCAGAAAGGTCGCGATGAGTAGCAAGATGCTGCACGGCGTGCGCGGGATGAACGACATCCTGCCCCCTGAGTCGCTGCTGTGGAATGAGTTTGAAGCGCTGGTTCATTCGTGGGCCAATGCTTATGGCTATCGGCCAATTCGTACCCCGATCGTTGAGCCGACACCACTCTTTTGTCGAGCGATCGGCGAAGTGACCGACATCGTCGAAAAAGAGATGTACGCTTTTGAAGATGCCCTCAATGGCGAACATCTGGCGCTTCGCCCGGAGGGGACGGCTGGCTGCGTCCGGGCGGTGATCGAACACAACCTGCTTCATGCCGGGCCGCAGCGCCTTTACTACTGGGGGCCGATGTTTCGTCATGAGCGGCCGCAAAAAGGGCGTTACCGGCAGTTTCATCAAGTGGGGGTCGAATGCTTTGGCCTTCCTGACCCGGAGGTCGATGCCGAGTTGATCCTGATGGGGGCGCGCCTGTGGGAGGATCTGGGCCTTACCGATCTTCGGCTGGAGATCAATTCGCTGGGCGACCCCCACGAACGGGCCAAACATCGCGCTCTGTTGATCGACTACTTTACCCGTTACGAGGCCGATCTGGACGAGGAGAGTCGCCGGCGGTTGAGCCGCAACCCGTTGCGTATCTTAGACAGCAAGAATCCGGCGCTGCAACCGCTGATTGAGGAGGCGCCGCGCCTACTTGACCATCTGGGCGAGGCGACACGCGCCCACTTTGATGCGGTGCTGGCGCTTCTAACGGACGCTGGAATCCCCTACCGGGTCAATCCGCGTCTGGTGCGCGGTCTCGACTACTACAACCGCACCGTTTTTGAGTGGGTCACGCCAAAATTGGGCGCCCAAGGGACGGTCTGCGCGGGCGGACGATACGATGGCCTGATCGCTCAGCTAGGGGGAAGACCGGCGCCGGCAGCTGGGTTTGCCTTGGGGGTGGAACGGGTGCTTGCCCTGTGGCAGACCTGTGGCGGGGAACCGCCAGCGGTTGAGCTTGACGTCTATCTGCTCCATCTTGGGGCGGAGAGCAGCCGCGCCGCTTTCCGGCTGGCTGAGGCGTTGCGCGCGAGCGGCTTTTCAGTGGTGGTCCATGCTGGCGGCGGTTCGCTCAAAAGCCAGATGAAGCGGGCCGATGGCAGCGGCGCCCAATATGCGCTGATCCTGGCCGAAGAGGAGCTGGCCACCCAGACCGTGACGATCAAGCCCCTGCGCCGCAAGGGTGAGCAGCGGCGGGTGGCGTGGAGCGAGGCCGAGGCCGTCTTGGCCCAAATGCAGTTTGGTTCGGAGAGAAGCGATGGCACTGATCCTGTCGCATGAAGAACAGGAGCAGGTCGAGGCACTCAAGGCGTGGTGGCGGGAAAATGGCCGGTGGGTGATGACGGCGGTCGCCTCTGCCCTTTTGGTGTCGCTGACCTGGAATGGATGGCGGTGGTGGCACAGCGCGCAGAGCCAGGAAGCGGCGCGCCACTATGCAGCGGTGGTTCAGGCAAGCGCAGCTAAGCAGTGGGATGAGGCGGAGCAGTCCTGGCAGAGGCTGGCGGCGATCCCGTGGGTGGGCAAACGGCAAGCCTCCTATGCCGCGCTCACCGTTGCCCATGCAGCGGCACGGGCGGGGTCCTGGTCGGTAGCTGAACGGGTGTTGGCTCTAGCGCTGCCGCTTGCCGAGGGGGAGGCGGCGGCGCTCGTGCGCCAGCAGGCGGCGCTTGTGCGCCTTGCGCAAAATGACCCGCAGGGGGCACTGGCGCTGCTCGAATCTTCTGTTCCCGCCCCTTTTGCCCCGCTGATGAGTGAGGTGCGCGGTGATGCCCTTGCGATGCTAGGCAACCGCGAAGCGGCCGAACGCTCCTATGTCGAGGCGCTCACATCTGCCCAAGACCCGATGTGGCGTTCCATTCTTGAGGCCAAACGGGATCAACTCCGCGCGCGGAGCACCTACTAAGAGGGAAATCGATGATGGCACGGCGTAAGTGGTTGCAGAGCGGTTGGTCTATTTTGGCGTGCTCGGTGCTTGCTGGTTGCTCGTCGATTTCTTTGCTGAACCCATTTGCCTCGTCGGGCCCCCAACCGGGACCGCTTCCCTCGGTAGTCGAACCGGTGACGTTAGCGCCCGCCTTTTCGGTGACGCTGACTGCTGCTCCGAACCGCTACTTGACACCAGCTGTGGCCGGCGAGGTGTTGATCGCCGCTGGCGGCGAGGGTGAGGTAGTGGCTTTCGGGCGGCAAGGGGAGACGGTCTGGCGTACCAGCGTCGGTGCCCCGATTGCAGCGGGGATCGGCAGCGATGGCCGACTGGCCGCGGTCGTTACCGACCGCGGTGAAGTGGTGGCGCTTAACGTCAGCGACGGGTCGGTGCGCTGGCGGCGGCCAGCGGGTCTCTTTACCTTGACGCCGCCAGTGGTGCTCGATGGGCTCGTCATCGTCCGCGCAATCGACCACCGCCTCCTTGCCTTTGCTGCGCTCGATGGTGAGCCGCGTTGGCGCTACGACCGGCCCCTTCCACCGCTGTCGCTGCGTCAGAGTGCCCCACTCGTTGCCTCGGGTGGCGCGCTCTTTGTCGGTTACCCCGGAGGGGCGGTAGCAGCGATCGATCCGCAGCGTGGCCAGCCAATTTTTGAACTAACGGTGGCGCCACCCAAAGGGACGACCGAAATCGAACGGCTGACCGATATCGTCGGCCCGGTGGTGCTCGCCCGTAACGAATTGTGCGCTGCGGCCTATCAGGGGCGGGTGGCCTGTTTCGATCTGCAGAATGGGCAGATGGTGATGAGCTACCCCATCTCGTCGAAGGTGGGGATCGATCGTACCCTCCGGTCGGTTGTGACCGTTGATGAGAACGACCGGGTGGTGGCGATCGATCTCTTTAGCTCGGCGCTGGGCTGGGAAAATGGGGCCTTTGGCTACCGGCAGTTGACTCGGCCGGTCGTGGTCGGATCACTCATTCTGGTGGGCGATCGCGACGGAATGGTGCACGCACTCGATGGAAGCGACGGTCGCGTGCGTGGGCGCCTCTCGGTGGCCTCGGCCCCCATTGTCGTGCCGCCTCTGGTTCTACCCGATGGGCGAGTGGCGGTGCAGAGCCAAAATGGTACCCTGATGGTGGTCGAGGGGGTACGGTGACCGACCGTTTGCCGACGTTGGTGCTGGTAGGCCGCCCCAATGTGGGGAAGTCCACCCTTTTTAACCGCTTGACCAAGAGTCGCGATGCGCTGGTAGCCAATATTCCTGGCCTAACCCGCGACCGGCGCTATGGCCGTGGCAAAGTGGGCGGTCGCCCCTACCTGGTGGTCGATACCGCTGGCTATGACCCTTCTGTGCGCGACGGATTAGCCGGCGAGATGGTTCGGCAGGCGGAGTTGGCCATTCGTGAGGCCGATCTCGTCCTCTTTCTCGTCGATGGTCGGGCCGGGCTGACCCCGCACGACGAGGCGATCGCCGCGACGTTGCGGACGATGGGGGTGCCGGTCCGTCTGATTGTCAACAAGAGCGAAGGGCTCGATCGCGCGGTGGTCAGCGCCGACTTCTACGCCCTCGGTTTTGGCGACCCGCTGCCGATCTCCGCCTCCCATGGCGATGGGGTACGGGAGATGATCCATGAGGTGCTCGCCCCCTTTCCAAGGGTCAAACGTCTTGAAGCTGATGAGGAAGAGGAGAGGGGGGAGGGTGGGGTGCGCGTGGCGGTGCTCGGTCGCCCCAATGTCGGCAAATCGACTCTGATCAACGCCCTGATCGGTGAGGAACGGTTGATCACTTTTGACATGCCTGGCACCACGCGGGATGCCATTGACGTTCCCTTCGACTATGGCGGGCGGCACTATACGCTGGTTGATACCGCCGGGGTGCGCAAGAAGGGGCGGGTGACCGAGGCGATCGAGAAGTTTTCGGTGATCAAGGCGATGCAGGCGGTGGAGTCAGCCAACGTCACCGTCCTAACCATCGACGCTGTGCAAGGAGTGGGGGAGCAAGATGCCCACCTCGGCGGGTTCATCCTGGAGAGCGGCCGAGCCTTGGTGATTGCGGTGACCAAGTGGGATGCCGCTCATGAAAACCAACGGCAGAGCGTCAAAGCGCAGCTTGCGCACAAGTTGGCTTTTCTCTCCTTTGCGCCGGTCGTTTTCGTCTCGGCGCGTACCGGTCGCGGGTTGGCAGCGCTGATGAAAGCGGTCGATCAGGCATACGGCGCAGCGATGCGCAAGCTCCCCACGCCGCAGCTCACCCGCGTGCTGCAGGAGCTGGTCCGTCGCCAGCCTCCACCTCGCCACGGACTCTTCCGGCCCAAACCCCGCTATGCCCATCAGGGGGGGAGCAACCCACCGATCATCGTGCTTCATGGCAACGCGCTTGAACATCTCCCCAACGCCTACCTACGCTATCTCGAACGCGGTTTTGCCGAGGCATTTGCGCTAAAAGGGACACCGGTGCGGCTGGAGCTGCGCACCAGCCACAACCCTTATGTCGATGCGAATCGCTAAGGAAGCGCCAAGGGTTCGTTCCGAACCGTTCAGTAGTTCCCTAGGGCGTTGCAGGGCAGGTCAAGTCGCGTACAATAACCGGTTCTACTGACCCATACGAAAAGATGGAGCATCATGAGCAACAAAGCCCTTCAACTCCAAGACCCGTTCCTAAACCTGCTGCGTCGTGAGCGGGTCCCTGTCTCGATCTACTTAGTCAATGGCATCAAACTGCAGGGGCAGATCGAGTCGTTCGACCAGTACGTCGTGCTCCTTAAAAACACCGTCACTCAGATGGTTTATAAACATGCGATCTCCACGGTCGTTCCGTCACGGCCAGTGACGTTGCGGGAAGTGCATGGTGGGGACGAAGCCGAGGCGTAATGTTTAACCGCCCGCGTCACGGCGAGCGGGCGTGGCTCGTCGAGGTCGACTCTGGCCAAGGCGGTGTCACGGAACGGCTCGACGAGTTGCGTCAGCTCGTGACCAGCGCCGGCGCATCGGTCGTCGGGAGCATGGTAGTGCGCCGGGCGCGACCCGACCCGGCCTACTACCTCGGTTCTGGGAAAGTCGCTGAGCTGGCCAAGCTGCTTCTGGACCACGGCGCCGACCTGGTGGTTGTCGACCACTCTCTTTCAGCGGTGCAGCAGCGTAACCTCGAAGCAGCGCTCCGCGCCCGGGTAGTCGATCGCCACACGCTGATCCTGGATATCTTTGCCCAGCGTGCCCGCAGCCGCGAAGGGAAGTTGCAGGTCGAGCTGGCCCAACTTGAATACCTCAGTACTCGGCTGGTCCGCGGCTGGACTCACCTGGAGCGGCAGCGTGGCGGAATCGGCCTGCGCGGACCGGGTGAGACGCAGCTTGAGACCGACCGGCGGTTGATTGCCCAGCGGGTCAAACGGCTCAAAGAGCGGTTGGTGACGCTGGCCAAACAGCGGGCGACGCGACGACGCGCCCGGTTGCGTCGGGACGTCTGGCAAGTCTCGCTCGTGGGATATACCAACGCCGGTAAGTCGACCCTGTTCAATGCGCTCACCAAAGCCGATGCCTTTGCTGCCGACCAGCTCTTTGCAACACTCGATACCACCAGCCGCCGCCTGTGGTTGCCGCAGGTCGGCCACATTGTCCTCTCGGATACTGTCGGCTTTATCCGCGACCTTCCGCATGACCTGGTGGCCGCCTTTCATGCCACCCTCGAAGAGGTGCGCGAGGCCGACCTACTCCTGGTGGTCAGCGACGTGACTAGTGCTGACCGTTCTGCGCAGCGCGAGACCGTTACCGAGACGCTGGCGCTGATCGGCGCCGATCGCGTGCCGATCATCGAAGTGGGGAACAAAATCGATCTACTGGGTCAACCCCCAGAGGTGGTCCCTGACGCAAGCGGCACGGTTCATCGGGTGACGGTGAGCGCCACCACGGGAGCTGGGCTTGACCTGCTGCGAGCTGCGATTGCCGAACGGCTGACCGGTTTGGCCCAGTTTTCCTCAGACGCCCCGGCAGATTCTCTGGAACCCCTTTTGGAAGAGGAAGCGCCCCATGTCCTTGAATGATCCCCGCTGGGGGGAAGGCGAATCGGCGCCGCGTCCCCCATCGCCGACCAACGAGCCGGTTAACCAGCCGCCCCGTCGTCCTGCCGACGATGGCCCTCCTGACCTTGATGAGGTATGGCGCCAGTTCAACGAACGCCTCAACACCCTTTTTGGTGGCGGGGGAGGTGCTCGTCCTTCCCGTGGCCGGGGGGCAGCAGGTGACCCCAAGCGCCTTCTTCTTTTTCTTCTTTTGCTGGTGCTCACCGCGCTGGTGATCTGGCTCGCCTCTGGTTTTTATAAAGTCGAAGCGAACCAGCGGGCGGTTGTGTTGCGCTTTGGCCAGTATCTGGAGACAACCGAACCGGGGCTGCGCTGGCGCCTTCCGTGGCCGATCGAAACCCATCAGATCGTCGACTTCACGGGCGTACGCACCGTCGAAATCGGCTACCGGGGCAGCGAGCGCAACAAGAACCTGCGCGAAGCGTTGATGCTTACCGACGACGAGAACATCGTTACCATCTTTTTTGCTGTGCAGTACCGGCTCAAGTCGCCCGAGGATTACCTTTTTCGTGACCGCGCCCCCGATGAGACGGTCAAGCAGGTGGCGGAAAGTGCCATGCGCGAGATTGTTGGCAAGAGCAAGATGGATTTCGTGCTCTACGAAGGGCGCGAAGCGATCGCCGTGCACGCGCAGTCGCTGATGCAGCAGATTCTCGATCGCTACCGCACCGGGATTGACGTTGTGCGGGTCACCCTGCAGAACGCCCAGCCTCCCGAGCAGGTCCAGGCGGCCTTTGACGATGCGGTCAAGGCCGGGCAAGACCGCGAGCGGCTGCGCAACGAAGGGGAGGCCTACGCCAACGCCGTCATCCCGCGCGCCCGTGGGACAGCAGCGCGGATGATCGAAGAGGCGGAAGCTTACAAGCAACGGGTGATCGCCCAAGCGCAAGGCGACAGCGCCCGGTTCCTGAGCCTCTTTGAACAGTATCGGCTTGCGCCCGATCTTACCCGTGAACGCCTCTATCTCGAGACGATGCAGCAGCTCTTCCAGCACACCAGCAAGGTGGTGGTCGATGTCCATGCCGCAAACCCCTTGCTGATGCTGCCATTGGCTGAACTCCTTGGTCAGCGCGGCAACGCTACTCCGCGCCCAAGCGATGCGAGCCAGCACCCAGATGACCTGCTGCGCGATGCGGTGACTGCTGCTTCCTCATCTTCTGGTACGGGGTCACCTTCTGCTGAGCGCAGCCGCGAGACGGGGCGAACCTTGACCCGTGATCGGGAGAACCGCTGATGAATCCGAAATTGGCCGTAATGGGGGTAATACTTACCCTGCTGGCAGTGCTTGCTTCGATGACCCTTTTTGTCGTCGATGAGCGTCGGTACGCGATCGTGATGCAGTTTGGCGAGGTGCGCCAGGTCATCGACCGGCCTGGTCTTTACGCCAAGCTTCCGCTCATTCAGAATGTCCGCTTCTTTGACAAGCGCTTGCTCACCATCGATACCCCCGACCCAGAGCGCTTCATCACCTCGGAGAAGAAAAACGTGCTTGTCGACCACTTTGTCAAATGGCGGATCGTCGACCCGAAACAGTATTTCGTCTCGTTGGCTGGCGACGAGCTGCGTGCGCGCACCCGAATCTTGCAGACGGTCAATGCCTCGCTGCGCGAAGAGTTTGGCCAGCGTACCGTGCACGACGTCGTCTCCGGGGCACGCGACCGGGTGATGGAGGAGGTGCGGCAAAAGACCGACCGCGATGCGCGCACCTTTGGCGTGGAGATCGTTGACGTGCGCCTCAAGCGGGTTGACCTGCCAGTGGAAGTCTCCGAATCGGTCTACCGGCGCATGGAGGCCGAACGCAAGCGTGTCGCTAACAACCTGCGTTCCGAGGGGGCGGCCGATGCTGAACGGATTCGCGCCGAGGCCGATCGGACCCGCGAGGGGATCATCGCCCAGGCTTACCGCGAGGCGCAGCGGCTGCGCGGGGAAGGAGATGCTGAAGCGGCGCGGATCTTCAATGAAGCGTTTGGCCGCGATCCCAAGTTCTTCTCCTTCTACCGCAGCCTAGAAGCCTATCGCGAAAGCTTTGCCCGTCGCGACGACTTGCTGGTGATCGACACGCAAAGTCCCTTCTTCCGCCATTTCCGCAGTGAAGGAGAGGGAAGCAAACGATGACCCAATGGGCCATCCCTGACCACTTTCGCGATGAGTTGCCTCCATCTGCCGAGCAGCTTGAGCGGCTGCGCCGGCGCTGGCTCGACACACTTCGTAGCCACGGCTATCAGTTGGTCGCTCCGCCCCTTCTTGAGTTTGTTGAAGCGCTTACTGTCGGTTCGGGGCGCGATCTTGCCGAACGGACGTTTACGGTCGTTGACCCGATTACTGGTCGAACACTGGGGGTGCGACCCGACATGACCCCCCAGGTGGCCAGGATCGACGCGCACCTTCTTAACCGCAGCGGCGTGACCCGCCTCTGCTACGCTGGACCGGTGGCCCACGCCCGGCCTGCGCACCTTCTGGCGGTGCGCGAACCGTGGCAACTGGGGGCCGAGCTCTACGGCCATGCGGGCGTCGACGCCGATATCGAGATCGTCGGGCTGCTGCTAAACCTGCTAGCCGACGCTGGACTGCCAAGGGTACGGGTGGAGCTCAGCCACATGGGGATCTTCCGCGCCTTGACCCACGCGATGGCCGCAGAAGAGGCCGAACGGCTCTTTGCCCTGCTTGCTGCCAAAAACCGCGCCGACCTCGCCCGTTTCCTTGCTGATGGGCCGCAAGAGGCGGCTATTACCCAGGCGTTCCTGTGGCTGCCACATGCCTATGGGGGCAGCGAGGTGCTCTCTGCAGCGAGAAGGCAACTTCCGCCTTGGCCAGCGGTGACCAGCGCGCTCGATGAGCTAGCCACCGTGGTTGCTGCGCTCGATGGGCAGGGAGCAGAGGTGGGGATCGACCTAGCTGACCTGCGTGGGTACCACTACCATACCGGCTTGATGTTTGCCGTGTTTGTTCCCGGCGGCGCGAGCGCGGTGGCGCTAGGTGGGCGGTATGATGCGATGGGGGCGACCTTTGGTCGGGCGCGTCCGGCCACCGGGTTTTCAATCGATCTCCGTGAAGTTGTCTCCTTCCTACCAGTTGCCCCCTTGCCGGGGGCGATCCTAGCGCCAGCATTGAGCAGTGTCGATGAGGCTGCCAGAGCGTCGCTAGGTCAAACAGTGGCAGCGCTGCGTGCTGCCGGCGAAGTTGTGGTCGCGGCTCTTCCTGGCCACCCGCTTGCTAGTTGGCAGGAAGCAGGGTGTGACCGGCAACTGGTCTGGCGTAACGGCTGCTGGATGGTTGAGCCGCTCAATATAAAAGGGGAGTAGGGATGGCCAAAAATGTCGTTGTGGTTGGAACCCAGTGGGGGGACGAAGGCAAAGGGAAGATCGTCGATTGGCTAACTGATTCGGCGCAGGGGGTTGTCCGTTTCCAGGGCGGGCACAACGCTGGCCATACGCTGGTCGTTGGCAGCCAAACCTTCAAACTGAACCTGGTTCCGTCGGGAATCGTCCGCCCTGGAGTGGCTTGTTTCATTGGCAACGGCGTGGTGCTCGACATTCACCACCTGCGCAAAGAGATCGTCGCGCTGGAAGCAGGCGGAATCGAGGTGCGCAGCCGCCTTTTCGTCAGCCCGGGCTGCCCGTTGATTCTCCCCTACCATGTAGCGCTCGATCAGGCGCGGGAAGCTGCGCGCGCGAGCGGCAATCGGATTGGCACCACCGGCAAAGGAATCGGTCCGGCCTATGAGGATAAGGTAGCGCGGCGGGCCGTGCGCGTCTATGACCTTTTTGACCCAGAGCGGTTGCGCCAACGTATCGAAGCCAACCTTACGCTGGTCAACCACCAGTTAACGCTCCTTGGGGCTGAGCCGGTGGCATTGGCCTCCTTCTGGGAGCAGCTCCTTGATGACGCTGCTGTGATCCGACCGTTGGTGACCGACGTCTCAGCGGAACTCTATCGGATCAACAAGGCGGGCGGAAACCTCCTCTTTGAAGGGGCACAGGGGACGCTTCTTGATGTCGACCACGGTACCTACCCTTTTGTGACGTCGAGCAACTGTGTGGCCGGGGCAGCAGCCGCTGGCTCTGGGGTCGGTCCGGGGCGGCTCCACTATGTGCTTGGCATCACCAAGGCCTATTGCACGCGGGTAGGTGGTGGCCCTTTTCCGACCGAACTCAATATCGAAAGCGAGGGTTCGCCTGGCTGGCAGATGTCGACCAAGGGAAGGGAGTTCGGAACCGTTACTGGGCGCAAACGCCGCTGCGGCTGGCTCGATCTGGCAGCCCTGAAGCGCTCGCTCATCATCAATGGCGTGACCGGGCTATGCATTACTAAGCTTGATGTGCTGGATGGTTTGGCCACCCTAAAACTCTGCGTCGGGTACGAACTCGACGGCCAGCAGGTGGATCTCTTGCCAATGGGGGCTGATGAGGTTGCCCGCTGCCGCCCCATCTATGAGGAGTGGCCCGGATGGCAGGAGAGTACCTTTGGTGCCAAACGGTGGGAAGAGATCCCCTCCGCTGCCCGGGCCTATCTCCACCGCATCGAGGAGTTTTGCGAGGTACCGATCGATGTGATCTCAACCGGTCCGGAGCGGAGCGAGACGATTCTTCGTCGCCATCCATTCGGTGCTTAGTGCCCCTTCAGCTGCTCTTGGAGCGCTCATTGCGCCGGAATTGCTGCTTGCTCATGACTATCTGGTGTTCAAGGCCGAGCTGCTGGCAGCGCTGGCCGTGGCCTTGACGTTATGGCGCTGGCGTAATCCCTGGGCACCCTTTGCGGTGGGAATGGTTGTGCTTCTTATCGGGCGGAGTCTTTTGGGGAGGTGATCCACCATGCCCGAGCTGCCCGAAGTTGAAACGGTGGCCCGTGGCCTGACGCCGCTGATTGGCCAACGGTGGGAGCTGTTGACGATCCGCCGAGGTGATCTTCGCTTCCCCATTACCGAAGAGCGGTTACAAAGCGGCCTTGGTGCCACTGTCACCTCTGTGGGGCGTCGCGCCAAGTTCGTGCTGATCAGGCTTCAGCGTCCCGATGGCAGCCGCGCTGTCCTGCGGTTCCATCTCGGGATGAGTGGGCGACTCTATTTTGCGGTTCGCAGCGCTGAATGGCTTGCCCACGAGCATCTGGAACTGGGGTTTAGCCAAAGCGTGCTGCGCTACCGTGATCCGCGTCGTTTCGGTCGGTGCGATCTTGTCGACGAGGCCGCCTTAGTGCGCTGGTCAGAGTCGCTCGCTCCTGAACCGTGGTCTGCCGAACTCACCCCGGCCACGGCGCGGGCGCGCGCAGGACGGCGCGCGATCAAGACGGCGTTGCTCGCCGGCGATGTCGTGGTGGGGGTCGGCAACATCTACGCCAACGAAGCGCTCTTTCGCGCTGGAATCGCCCCGCAGCGCTCGGCAGCAACCCTTACCGATGGCGAATGGACTCGGCTTATTGGGGCAATTCAAGCGGTGCTCAGCGAAGCGATCGCTGCTGGCGGCACCACTTTGCGCGACTACGTCACCGCCGATGGATCGTCGGGATGGTTTCAGCTGACGCTCGCAGTCTATGGACGGACTGGGCAGCCCTGTGTGCGCTGTGGGCACCCGATCGTCCACGAGCGCCTGCAAGGACGGAGCACTTGGTGGTGTCGGCGCTGTCAGCCGCTGTGAGATGGTAGCCTTATGATAACCTTTCGACTTATGCACAGCAAAATGGTGTTTTGACCATGACGATTGCGCGCTATCTGAGCGAAGGGGAGACGTGGCGCACATCGGTGCAGCAAGCGATCGATGGGTTAACGCGGGTGCTTACCGATGCCGGCTTACTTGCCCGTGAATCGGTGCGCCTGAAACTGAGCGAAGCCCAAGCGGCGGTAGCCGGCGAGCAGTTGCGTGTGGCTTTCCTTGCCGAGTTTTCGCGCGGGAAAACCGAACTTATCAACGCCCTCTTCTTTGCTGGGTACCAGCAGCGGGTTTTGCCTTCGCGCACCGGGCGAACCACGATGACTCCCACCGAGCTCGAATGGTTTGCCGGTGCCGCGCCCGAAGTGCTCCTTTTGCCCATTGCCGCAGCGCGGGATCTGACGCTGCGCGAGGCGCGTCTGCGGCCGGAGCTATGGGTCCGGCGCCCTTTCGATCCTGCTGACCCCGAAGCGGTATTGGCCGCGGCCAACGGGGTTTCGGAAATGCAGATCGTTACCGCTGACGAGGCCGAGGCGCTTGGCTTTCGCATCGACCCCACTGGCGAAAAGGGCTTGGAACCGCTTCCCGACGGAACGGTTCGGATTCCGGCCTGGCGCCATGCGATCATCCGCTATCCACATCCACTGCTTGAGAGCGGTCTGGTTGTTGTCGATACACCGGGACTGAATACGATCGGGGCAGAGATCGACCTCACCCTCTCCCTTTTGCCCGAGTGTCACGCGGTGGTCTTCGTGCTCGGAATCGATACTGGCGTGACGCGCAGCGACTTGGCCATCTGGCGCCGCTTCGTTCAGACAGCAGGGATGACAGCTACCGCCCTTGTTGTGCTCAACAAGATTGATGCGCTGGAAGATGGGCTACGTAGCCAAGCTGAAATTCAAGCGGAAATTGCCGCCCGAGTCGAGGAGGTGGCCCACCACTTGGGGATTTCGCCGGCCCAGGTCTTCCCTGTGTCGGCGCAAAGGGCGCTGGTGGGGCGGATCCGCCAAGAGTCGGCGCTGGTCGCCCAGTCGCGGATCACAACTTTTGAAAAGGCGTTGGCCGAGGTGCTGGTTGATCGCCGCCTCTCAGTGATTGATGCCCATCTGCAGACCACACTGGCTGCGCTCATGCCGGCAACGGGTATCGAGCAGCGTTTGGCGGAACTGGAAGCACAGTGGGCCGAGCTCGACGCCATGCGCGGCAAGAGCCGAACGCAGCTTCTTTATTTGCTCAAGAAGATCCAATCCGAGCGCGAGGAGCTCGACGCCTTGCATAAACGGGCTAAGGCAGCGAAAAACCTCTTTGCTCGCGACGCCCGGGCTCTTCTTGAGGCCATCGGTCGGCGGCGGATCCGCGAAGAGGTTGAAGCGGCAGTGGCTGCGTTGCAAGCGGCGAAAACCCCGGGACAGATGCGTGAAGCGGTCGCCGCCTTTTTCGATCGCGTGCATGCCTGGCTCGAACAAGGCGAGGCCCAGCTCAAGGCGCTGCGCCAGCAGGTGGCCAAGACCTACCAGCTTTTTGCTACCGAACATGGCGTGCAGTGCGCAGCGCCTGCCGACCCTCCCTCCTACGAAGCGTTCGTCGGCGACCTCGATCGGGTACGCCAGGCAGCGCTCGAACAGGTAAGTGGGTGGCTGACGCTGATGACTAAGGGGAAGCGGGCGCTGATCGAATCGTTTGTTTCGCTGGTCGGGCGAGAGATCGAAGCCCGCTGGGAGCGGCAGTACCGCCAATATCTGGCATGGGTACGGGTGGTTATGGTGCCGCTCGATAGTGCCCTGGCCGAGCGGGCGGAAGCGCTAGAAAAACGGGCGGTAGGGTTGCAGCGCATCCACGATTCGATCGATCAGTTAGAACCGCAGATTGCAGAGCTCGAGCGGGAAAAGGCCAAGACCTTGGCGGTGAGGACGCGCCTTGAGGAGGCAATCGCCCGAGTAGGCGCAGCGCACCAGTCGAAGCTAAAGGAAGAGGTGGAGTAGAGAGAAGGTTGGTTGCGGGGGCAGGATTTGAACCTGCGACCTCCGGGTTATGAGCCCGACGAGCTACCGGACTGCTCTACCCCGCGTCTGATTTCGTTATGATAACACAAAACGGAGCGGTGTCAACACTGGGTTTGGGCAAACCGGCAAACGCTATGGTCGACCTCCTACTTCCGCGGTGCAGCAGATCTGGGATAATGCGCGCAGTAAGAGCCATAGAGGAGCGCTGCTTTGCCCATTCCCCGCTTTTACGTTCCCGACTTAAACCCTGCTGAGATCGGTAAAACTGTGCCGCTTGCTGGGGAGCTGGCCCACCATTTGACGGTACGCCGGCTGCGTACCGGTGAGCCGATTCGGCTCTTCGATGGCCAGGGAAGGGAGTGGGAGGGGATTCTGCTTGGTAACAGCCGGGGGCTGCCAAATGCCTGCCGACTGGTGGCAACTGTCACCCCGCTTCCCGAACCGCGCCAGCCGCGGGTGTTAGCCACCGCGCTCCTTCCTGCGGATCGGCTCGATTGGGTGGTACAAAAAGGGGTCGAGCTGGGGATGACCCATTGGGTACCGCTCGTGACGACCTATAGCCAGGTAGGATTTTCGGCCGAGCGGGCTCAGAAGAAGTTTGCCCATTGGACAAAGATTGCTGCCCATGCTGCGGCCCAGTGCGGTCGGGCAACGGTGCCGCGGCTTTTGCCACCCACTTCGCTCTACGATCTCCCCGAGCGCTTGGCACAGGACGGGCTGAGCGATGTTGCCTGGTTCTGGGCGCAGCCTGGCGGCGTCTCCTTCGCTGCAGTTCCCTGTCCCTCTAGGGGGGTACTCCTGGCCATCGGGCCAGAGGGGGGGTGGCATCCGGACGAAGCGGCCTGGCTAGCAGCGCGTCCGGCTACCGCCATCGGGTTGGCGCCTTGGGTATTGCGGGCCGAAACGGCGGCCGTGACGGTGCTGGCGCAAGCCCTGGTTGCCTTTGCCAATTCCGGGGAGGGGGGGTAATGGCTGGCAAAAGAGGGTCGGTCTCAGCAGAGACGCCCGAAGCGATGGTCCCGATTGCCCTTGAAGATAGCCGGGCAGTAGCGCAGTTTGTTGCCTGGCTTCGCCATTCGGCTCCGTACATCCATGCCTTTGGCGGCAAAACCTTTGTCGTTGCTTTTGATGGCGAGGTGGCGCAAGGGGAACGGATGCAGCGGCTTGCCTACGATTGCAACCTCCTTGCGGCGCTGGGTATCCGCCTGGTGCTGGTTCATGGGGCGCGCCCTCAGATCGACCAAGAGATGGCCCAGAGGGGCCTCACACCCCACTTCCACCGCGGGCTGCGGGTGACTGACGCGGCGGCACTTGAATGCGTCAAAGCGGCACAGATGGTGACCCGTTTGGAGATCGAAGCCAAATTGTCGCAAGGATTGCCCAATACCCCGATGGCCGGAAGCTTCATGCGCGTCACTGGTGGGAACTACCTGGTCGCCCGGCCGCTCGGGGTAATCGAAGGGGTCGATTTCCAATACACTGGGGCAGTGCGCAAGGTGATCGCCGAGGAGATCGAGGCCGACTTGGAGCAAGAGAATGTCGTCCTCATCTCACCGATCGCCCCCTCCCCATCAGGTGAAATCTTCAACCTGGCGATGGAGGAGGTGGCTGCTGAGGTGGCGGTGGCGATCCAAGCCGAGAAGCTGATCTTTCTCTGCGACGCATCTGGACTTCCTGATGACCACGGCAGAGTTCGGGCATCCGTGACAGTGGCCGAAGCCGAGGCGCAGCTTGGTGCGATTGCCGATCAGCTCTCGGTCGATTTGCGCAGCTACCTTCCCTATGCCACTTCTGCGGTGCGCCGCGGGGTGCGCCGCGCCCACCTGATTGCCCGTGACCTGGATGGTGCGCTTCTCCTGGAATGTTTTACCCACTCTGGCGTGGGAACAATGATCACCCGCGATCCGGTCTTTCGCTACCGCAACGCCACCAGCGAGGATGTCCCGGCGCTGATCGCGCTGATTGCCCCGCTGGAAGCCGACGGTACGTTGGTGCGGCGCAACCGTGAGCTGCTCGAGCAGGAGATCGACCGGTTCATTCTGGCCGAACACGATGGGGTGGTAGTCGGTTCAGCAGCCCTCTACCCCTTCTGGGAAGAGCAGGCAGGGGAGCTCGCCTGCTTGGCGGTGGCGCCTGACTACCGCCGTGCCGGGATTGGTGAAGCGCTCTTGCAGCGCATTGAAGACCGGGCGCGGGCTGCTGGGCTTCTCAGGCTATTTGTGTTGACGACCCGAACTGCGCACTGGTTTCTTGAGCGCGGTTTTGTTGAAGTAGGGGTTGATGCTCTTCCCAAAGAGAAACGGGCTCTATACAATTACCAACGCCGCAGCAAAGTCTTTGTCAAAAACTTGTTCGAGAGGAACCCATTATGAGCCGCACAGTGTTTTGCGCCAAACTCCAGCGCGAAGCCGAAGGGCTAGACCGTCCGCCGCTTCCTGGGGCAATCGGCAAGCGAATCTTTGAGCAGATCTCACGGGAGGCGTGGCAGCAGTGGCAGCGCTATCAGACGATGCTAATTAACGAGTACCGGCTGAACCTTCTTGACCCCAAAGCCCGCCAGTACCTCAACGAGCAGATGGAACAGTTTCTCTTTGGCGGGGGTAGTGGGCCAGAGGCGATCCCCAACTACGTGCCGCCAAAGAGTTAGCTACTGCTTCTGGGCGGGAGAGTCGCTGTAGCGGATGTCCCGCCCTTCAACCACGTAGATCACGTGTTCGACTACGTTTTTGGCATGGTCGCCCACCCGTTCCAACGCCTTGGCGATGAAGATCAGCTCGATCGACTGCGAGATGGTGCGCGGGTCTTCCATCATGTAGGTGATCAGCTCACGCAGAATTCCTTTGAACATCCGGTCGACCTCTTCATCACGGGCTAGGATCGCCTCGGCGTCGCGATCTTCGAGCCTGGCGTAGTCATCAAGTGCCATATGGAGCATGTCGACGGCTACCTGGGCGATCCGTTCCAGCTCAATGCTTGGCACGAACGTGGGCCGATGTTCAAAAAGACGCAGCCCAGCCTTCGCGATCTTTTTGGCCTCGTCGCCGATTCGTTCCAGATCGGCTGAGATCTGCAGCGTGGCCAGCGCCAAGCGCAGATCACTGGCCGTGGGTGCATTGCGCACGATCAGTTGTACGGTTTTGTCAAAGACAAGCCGATCTTCGGCGTTGATCTCTTTCTCTTTGGCTCGGACCGCTTCCAGCAGTTCGGTGTTGCCGGTGCGCACCCCCTCGACTGCATGGCGCACCTGATCTTCGACGGCGCGCCCCATCGTCAGCACCAGGGAGCGCAGCTCGGTGATCTCCTTGTCAAAGAGGGTGAGCGTGTGCGGTTTGGTGTTCATCCAAGCAGTCCTTTGCCGTCCAAGCCAACTGTTGGTTGATCTTAGCACAGGTGTGTGACACTTTTGTGACAATCAGCGGGGGCGCTCAAGACGCACGACTCCCTCTGGGGTGCCCAAAAGGAGCAGGTGGGCGGCTTGCTGGGCAAAGATGCCGTTGGTGACGACGCCAGGGAGGTTGTTAAGGCGCGTCTCCCAGGCAAGCGGATCGTCGATGGTCAAGCCGTGCACATCTAGGATCTCGTTGCCATTGTCGGTGCGAAAACCGCTGCGCAGGCGGGGTTCCCCGCCCATTTGACGGAGTTGCCGGGCGATGAACTCGCGCGCCATTGGGATCACCTCCACCGGCAGGGGAAAGCGGCCCAGACGGTCGACCCGTTTGGTAACGTCGCAGATGCACAGGAACTGCCGGCTCATCGCGGCGACGATTTTTTCCCGGGTCAGCGCCCCGCCGCCTCCTTTGATCATGCAGAAGTTGGGATCGATCTCGTCAGCACCATCGATATAGAGGGCAAGCTCGCTGACCGCGTTGGCATCGACCACCGGCACACCGATCGCTTGCAGTCGCGCCGTGGTCGCCTCAGAACTCGAGACTGCGCCGGCAAGCCGCTTGCCGCTGGCAGCAAGTGCGTCGATAAAGCAGTTGACCGTCGAGCCGGTGCCTACGCCAATCAGGGCCCCTTCGGGAACTTCGCGGGCTGCTGCTTCGCCCACCAACTGTTTGAGTCGATTCTGGTCCATGCCTGATCCTTCGTGCCAAAAGAGCAGCTATGGTAACGCAGGCGGCCGCGGGTGGGGTTTTGCTTTCCTTAAAAAAGGCGTTCGAAGGGCAGAAAATCGACTGTGCAGCCTGCTGGGAGATCGGCGGCGCCTTCAGGCAGTACAATGAAGCCGTTGGCGCGAACCATCGAACTGAGGATGCCAGAGCCTTGCGCGCCAGCCACTTTCACAGTAAGGGCAAGTTCGTTGCGTTCGGCAATGCCACGCAGATACTCCTGCCGACCCGGTTTCTTGCTGATCGGGTGGGCAAGCGTTGCGGGAATCGGCTGCGCTGGCGTGACCGGCATCTCTCCTTGAAGCTGGCGCAGCGCATCGCGGACGAACGCGGCATAGGCAACCAGGACGGCGACCGGGTTTCCAGGCAAACCAAAGAACCAAGCGGTGCCAATCCGACCAAAGGCTAGGGGCCGTCCCGGTTTGATAGCGAGCTGCCAGAAGTGGACTTCGCCCAATTCGGCTAGGAGCCTTCGGATGTGGTCGGCTTCGCCCACCGAAACGCCGCCTGAGGTGAGCACCACGTCGGCATTGGCTGCGGCCATCTGGAGCCGTTCGCGCAAAAGCTCTGGGTTGTCGCGGACGATCCCTAGGTCAAGCACCGAGCACCCCAAGCGGGTAAGCGCAGCAGCAAGGGTGTGGCGGTTGCTGTCATAGATCTGGCCTGGCAAAAGGTGCTCGCCAATTGCTGCCACTTCATCCCCGGTTGACAAAAGGGCGCAGCGCAGCCGTCGCACAACCTTGACGGTTCCTAGGCCGAGCGATCCGATCAACCCCACTTCGGCCACCCCCAGTCGACAACCGGCCGGGATGGCAACTGATCCGGCAGCAAGGTCTTCGCCGGCGCGGCGCAGGTGTTGCCCAGCGAGCTGGCCAGGCGCAATGGTCACCTCGTTGCCTTCGGTGCGGCAGGACTCTTGCGGAACGATCGTGTCGGCCCCAGCTGGTATTTCGGCGCCGGTCATGATGCGAACGGCGCTCCCTGGGGTAAGGTCGCCCGTAAAAGGGTGTCCGGCAAAGGCGTTGCCGATCACCGTTAGCGTGGTGGGACGATCGGCGGCAAGGTCGGTAAAGCAGACAGCGTACCCATCCATCGCAGCGTTGTCGTGGGCGGGGACCGGGAACGGGGCGATGATTGGTTCAGCAGTGACCCGTCCCAAGGCTTGGCCCAGCGGGACAAGCTCCCAAGCGGTGAGCGGGACAATCTGTGTAGCAATGGCGCGTTGTGCTTCGATGACCGATTGCATCGCCAAACCTCACTGGCAATAGTACAAGGTCAATTCTACTTGTAACAGCGCCAACCGATGCAATTGACGGCATAATCGCTGCGGTGTAGCAAAAAAGGGATGATCGATCCGGTGCGAAATTCGGTGCATGAGGCTGCTTACGCTGTTGACCATGCCCCGCTTTGAAGTCAAGCAATCTGCAAAGCTCAATCTCACCTCCTATTCTGGGCTGGCGCTGATCGGGCAATGCTGCCAGGCGGCGCAGGTCGGCCAGCGGCTCGATGCCAAGGGGGCTGAGCTGCGCGAGCTGACGGACGAATTGACGCTTCGGCTTCGTGAGCGCACCCAAGCGCCGATTACTGCGTACCAGGGCTATGTCTGTGCCGACCTCGACACCTTCGTGATGGACCAGCCCGCAGGGCGCAGGACGCCACGCAGTGGCGGTCCTGAGCGAAGCGAAGGATTCGGCGCAGCCGAACACAACTCCGACACGAAGAAGGAAGCCGTCAGCCGCACCTACCAGGGTGTAGATGGCTACACCCCGATTGCGCTTTACCTGGGCAATGAAGGCTGGAACATTGGCCTTGAGTTGCGGCCAGGTTCCAACCACTCGGGGCGGAAGACCGAGTATTTTCTGGAACGGGTCTTTCCCCGTCTGGAGCGTCTCTGTCCCCAGGACGCCAAGGTCTTGTTGCGCGCCGACAGCGGCTTTGACAGTGCCCGGCTCTTTGCGCCTGCTGGGGCAGTTGGGCTGACGGGCGAGATTGCGCCGATCCGTCATCCGGCCAAGCGGCGAAGGATCAAGACGGTGCTGCAGGAGATCATGTACCGGGCAGCGCAGCTCGTTACCCATGCAAGGAGACTGGTGCTGGACTTTGGCCGCAACGTTGCCCAACACGTCAAGGTGTTCGTTGCGCTGCAAGAGCGGCTTTTGCAAGCAGCTTCGCCATGAGGGCGGCGCAGCGGTTCCTCTCGACCGAAATACCCGGTTCCGCGCTAGTGGAAGGCCAGGACTCGTCCTGGAGCAGGAAAATGACGTCACGCCGCCCCACCAGCGCCGACTTTCCGGTCGGAAGAAGACCAATCGCCCCTCGAAAAACCTTTGGCAGACAAGAACCCGCGTCGCAATCCAGCAGGCCAAGCGCCACGCCGGGCTGGGCGGTCGGCGCATGTGCGTTTCGCTTCAGCTTGTCCTAAGTCATGATTCTCCACATGCAGAAGACCGGGCGCGATAACGGCCTGGCGCGCGGGAGACACGAGTATCTGGACCGGGCTATCCGCCTCGACTCCAGTAAGAGCTGAGCGCCAAGTCCCAGGACGTGCTGGACGCGATTCCTGGGGGCGAATAGCTTGGCTAGTGAATCCGGAAGCGGCTAACGGACTCCTGCAAGGATACTGCCAGCTGTTCCAGTTCGTGCGATGCCTGGGCGATGGCTTTGACTTCCAGGCTGTTTTCTTCGGTTTTCTGCGCGATGCTGGACACGCTGTTCGCTACCTGATTGAGGGTCGCGCTCTGTTCCCGCAGCGCATCGGTAATACGGGTAACTTCGGCTATGACGTGGTTGGCGCTCTCTTTGATGCCCCGTATCGATTCCTGCGCCAGCGTTGCCAACCGGACTCCTTGCTCGACCCGTGACTTGGCATCTTCCATGCTGGCTACCGCATTGTGGGTACCGGTCTGGATGCTGTCGATCATGCTGCTGATTTCCTGGGTGGAATGGCTGGTGCGTTCCGCCAGCTTGCGCACTTCGTCGGCCACCACGGCGAATCCCCGCCCCTGTTCCCCGGCGCGCGCGGCTTCGATCGCCGCATTGAGGGCCAGCAGGTTGGTCTGGTCGGCGATTTCCTTAATCACGCTGACGATGGACGAGATTTTCTCCGAATGTTCGCCCAGCGCCAGGATGTATTGAGAGGAATGGGTAACGGCTTCGGCAATCTGGATCATCTCCTGGGTGGCATCGCTGACGACCTTGGCACCTTTTTCCGACATCTCGCCGGACTTCAGGGAGGCGCGCTTGGTCTCGCTGGCGTTTTCGGTGATCTGTTTGATGCCGACGGAGATTTCTTCGACGGCGGCCGCCATCGACTTGGTGGCGGCGTGCTGATGAATGGAGTTTTCCGCTACCTTCTGGGCGGAAGCGGAAAGCTGCGCAGCAGATTGCGCCAGCTGGTTGATGCCGGCGTTGATGTCGGTGTTGATGTTGCTGATGATCCGGCGCAGGCTGCCCTGCATGGCTTTCATGGCGGAGAGAAGACTGCCGTTGTCGCCGGGTCTGGTTTGCACATCGACGGTTAAATCGAAGTTGGCGATGGAATTGACAATCTGCACCGCGTATTCCGGCTCGCCGCCCAAGCTGGCGAGCAGTCCGCGGGTAATCATCGCCGTCACGGCGATGCCGGTGCCCAGCGTGGCGGCCAGTATCGCCAGCAGCAGAGTGGTGGCTGATTGGATGCGTTGCTCGGCCATGGCTTCGTCTCTTTCGTTGCGCATGTTGGCCATCTGCACCACCTGATCGATAGCGGCGCGGTGGGTTTCATACAGCTGCTTCATCTTTGCCATTGCGGCCGTGGAGGCTTCTTTGTCGCCCTTTTGCACGGCGGGGATGAATTCGTTGAACGCGGTGTCGTAGAACTTGGCTGCAGGTTCGTGGGCCTGTGTCAGGAAAACCTGGCTGAGGTCGCTTTCCAGCCCCTCTTTGAGCCAGAAATCGTGGCGCGTATCGTAATCGGCCTTGAGCGCCTTGAGGCGTTCGATAAGCTTGCCTTGTTCGGTTTTGTCGGTAGCCTGGTATAGTTGCAGGCAGACGAGGTAGGATTCAATGATGTATTGCGGTGGCGGCAAAATGTCCGCGACCAGGTCTTTACCCTGGACAATGCGCTGGTATAACGGGCCGTTGACCTTGAGTTCATCCAGAGTCTTGAACGACCACAGGCCGTAGGCGATGAAACCCGCGGCAAAAACAGCAATCAGCACCGCAAAACGATGCGAAAGCTTAAGGTTGCGAAAATTGCCCATCTCTGTTCCCCTTTCTGCAAATTCCGTTTTGGCCTCTGGCAGGTGTATGGGTCCAGTACCTTTGGCACTCGGGTTGATGTTGCAGGAGGAATGATAACGGAGATTGCTGGCCAAGGGAATGGTGGGGGCGCTCGGCGTTGTAAAAGACGAGCCAGTCGGCCAGTTTGCGGTTAAAGAGCGCAAGGTCGGTAAAGAGCAACTCCTCGTGGTAATCCACGAAGGACTCTTGGATTGTTCGGTTGAATCGTTCGGCGTGGGCGTTCATCTTCGGGTTTTTGGGGTAGGTGTACCAGCGCTTGATGCCTTGATCTTCAAGGAGGCGTGCAAAGTCGGCCTCGAACTCACTGCCGTGGAGACACTAGGTAGTGCGATGCCATGCCTAGCGCACCAAGGGCCAAGGAGCACGTGGCGTTTGCTCTTGCCAAGATTGGGGTAGAGCGTGCGGCGCGAGACACCGAAGGCGTCACGGGTCGCGGCCAGGCCGTGCTTATCGAAAAAGCGCAGGATTTCAAAACGTCGTTGGGCATCTTTGGGCGTCATGTCCCAAAGATACCCCAAAGCCGCTACCCGGTAGAACCCCCGGATGCGGTAGCCGATGTGTTGCACTTGCATGGCATGCCTCCTGGTTCAGAGGAGTGCCAAAGGTTTCTGAGCTTATGCACTTTTATCTAAGCTGTTCGAGCCCCCGTGATTCAAGAGAAGTTGCGGCAGATCGGGGATCGGGAGTCGGTAGCAGTGCTCGATCTCATTTTGCGCGATGAGGTTGGTCACGTCGCTGCCGGCGACCGCTGGTTCCGTTGGCTCTGCGCTGAGCGAGGTTGCGATCCAGAAGCCACCTATCGCAACCTGGTCGAGCGCCTGGATGCGCCTCTTCCCCATCCGCCGATCAATTGGCAGTTACGGACCGCTGCAGGGTTTTCGGTCGCTGAGGTCAAGGCGCTCCTGGCGCTACGAGCCAATAGGCGAAGGGATCAACGCAAGCCGGCGATATAGTCGGCCACCGCCGCCATTTCGCTGTCGGTCAGGCCGTTGGCGGTCATGCGCATCATCGCCTCAGGATCGTTGGCCCGCTGCTGTTCGCGGAACGCTTTGAGCTGGGCGATGGTGTATTGGGGATGCTGCCCTTTCAGCGCTGGGAACTGCACCGGAATGCCGCTGCCAGTCGGGCCGTGGCACGCAGCACAGGCAGGCACCCCTTTGCTGGCAATCCCTGCTCGCCAGATTTTCTGACCGAGGGCGAGCGTGGCCTGGTTTTCGGCTGCTGCGGGGGCCGGTTTCTGCTGGCTGTAGTACTCGGCCAATGCCTTCATCTCCTCTTTGGTCAGCGTGGCAACCATGGCGTTCATGATGGCATTTTCCCGCTTGGCTGGAGCTCCGTCCCAGCTCTTGAATTCGACGAGCTGCTTGTAGAGGTATTCGGCGTGTTGCCCAGCCAGTTTCGGGTATTCGGTAACGGCACTGTTGCCGTCAGTCCCATGGCACGCAGCACAGTTGGTGGTGACAATCTCTTGGACACGCGCCGCATCAACGGCATGGGCTGCGCCGCTGGCCACAAGGAGGGAGAGGAGAAGCAGGTAGCGTTTCATGACAATTTCCCTAGGACGATCGACCGTAAAGCTGCTATTCTAACGAAACTTTCGCACGCCGTGACCGGAATTCATTTGATGAATCTGAACCCAGATTTTTTTCAAGGCACTGTTTTTGTCACTTCAATTGCCAAACCAGGGGAGAGGTTCCCGGCGCTCGGCCCAGAGATTGCCTTTGTCGGTCGCTCCAATGCCGGCAAATCAAGCGCAATCAACGCCCTTGTCGGGCAAAAAAGACTGGCGTATGTCTCGCGCACGCCGGGGCGTACCCAACTGATCAATCTTTTTCGTGCTCCGAGCGGCTGCTACCTTGTCGATCTCCCCGGGTTTGGTTTTGCCAAGGCCCCAGAGGCGATTCGGCGCGCCTGGGCGGGGTTGATCGAGACCTATCTGATGCATCGGCAGACGCTGGTTGGTCTTATCCATGTGATGGATGTGCGCCATCCGCTCACGCCGCTCGATTGGCAGCTTCTTGAGTGGTTTGCTCCGCGACATCTGCCGATTCATGTGCTGCTAACCAAAGCCGATAAACTCTCGCGCGGGCAGGGGGCAGCAGCGCTTACCGCGGTGCGTCGGCAGCTTGTTGAGCGCGGCTGGCCGGCATCGGTGCAGCTCTTTTCAGCCCTGACGCGCCAAGGTCGGGAGGAGGTGGCGGCAGTGGTACAGGGGTGGGTTCAAAAAAAGACGCCTGGCGCACCATCGGGCCAGGCGTTTAATCCCGCTTAGGGAGGAGGGCGGGAGGAGGAGGGAGGATGAAAACGTCATCGTCGCTCGCCCTGGTTCAGAGTATATTTGGGCTAAAAAGTTCCCGACTGTTTTCGTCAACGATTTTGCCCGGATTAAAGAGGTGGTGCGGATCGAGAGCCGCCTTGATGGCACGCATCACCGACATCGCTTCTTCACCCATCTCGCGGCGCAGGAAGTGGCGCTTGCCTAGGCCAATTCCATGTTCGCCTGTGCACGTGCCTTCAAGCCGCAGCGCGGTAGCAACGATCGCCTCGTTTAGCGCTTCGGCGCGCGCTACTTCCTCTGGGTTGTTCGGGTCGATGAGAATAAGGGTATGAAAGTTCCCATCACCGACATGGCCAAGGATGGGCGCGAGCAACCCCGACGCATCGATCAGCTGTCTCGCCTCAAGAAGCGCTTCGGCCAGGCGGGCGATCGGGACGCAGACGTCGGTGGTAATGCCGCGGCAGCCAGGGCGGAGAGCGAGGCAGGCAAAATAGGCCTTGTGCCGGGCGGTCCAAAGTTCGGTGCGCTCTTCTGGCTTGTCGGCCCAGAGAAACTGGGTGCCGCCGTGGCCGCTGGCCAGTTCTTGGATGGCGGCGACCTGTTCGGCCACTGCGCTGGCGCTACCATGAAATTCAAAGAAGAGGGTTGGCGCGACCGGGTAGTGGGTGTGGCTGTAGCGGTTGATGGCTGCCATGGCTCGCTCATCGAGGAATTCGACGCGGGCAAGCGGTATGCCAAGCTGGATCGCTTCGATCACCGTGTGCACCGCCTCACCAATCGTCCGGAAGGGGCAGACGGCAGCGGCGATCGCTTCTGGCAGCGGGTGCAGGCGCACGGTGATCGCGGTAAAGAGGGCAAGCGTTCCTTCCGAACCAACCAGGAGGCGGGTAAGGTCATACCCGGCGCTCGACTTGCGCGCTTTGGTGCCGGTGCGAATCAGAGTGCCATCAGCAAGAACAGCCTCAATGGCCAGTACATTTTCGCGCATCGTGCCATAACGTACCGCGTTGGTACCCGAGGCGCGGGTGGCAGTCATGCCGCCCAAGGTGGCATCAGCACCCGGATCGATCGGGAAGAATAGCCCCGTATCTTTGAGGGTGCCATTAAGCTGTGTTCGGGTTACCCCGGGTTCGACAACAGCGAGCAGATTTTCTGGTTCGATGGCCAAGATTCGGTTCATGCCAGTGACATCAAGGGCGATGCCACCCTGTGGCGCAAGCACATGCCCTTCCAGCGAGCTGCCGGCCCCAAAAGGGATCATTGGAACGCGGTGCCGACTGCAGGCGCGCACCACCGCCACTGCCTCGTCCCGGTGGGTGAGGAAGGCGACCCCTTGCGGCGGGGCATCCGGGAAGTGCGATTCGTCGTGGCCATGCTGAGCACAAATCACCGGATTCTGGGTGAAGCGCTCACCGAGTATTGCCGTGAGTTCAGCAATGAGCGCTTCAGGCAGAGGCTGGGGCATTGCGTCTTCTGATCTGCTTCAGTGTTGAGGCCTAATGGCTTCAGTGGCCAGATCGCGCGCCACTTCCAGGGCAAAGTAGGTGAGGATGGCGTCAGCGCCTGCCCGCTTAAAGGAGAGGAGCGCCTCATGAACGCAGCCGGTGCGATCCAACCAGCCGTTCATTGCTGCGGCAACCAGCATCGCATATTCGCCGCTCACCTGGTAGGCAAAGGTTGGCACACCAAAGGTCTCTTTTACTCGGCGCACTACGTCAAGGTAGGGGAGCCCCGGTTTGACCATGACCATGTCGGCCCCTTCGGCAAGGTCGAGGGCCACCTCGCGCAGCGCTTCGTCGCTATTGGCTGGGTCCATCTGGTAGGTGGCCTTGTTCCCCTTGCCTAGGTTTGCTGCCGAACCTACAGCGTCGCGAAACGGGCCGTAGAAGCGTGAGGCGTACTTGGCTGCGTAGGAGAGGATGCGGACGTGGATTGCACCCGCTTCATCAAGCGCCTGGCGGATGGCGCCGACCCGGCCATCCATCATGTCGGAAGGGGCGACAATATCAGCACCCGCCTCGGCATGGCAAAGTGCCTGTTTAACCAGCACAGCCACCGTTTCATCGTTGCGCACATAGCCTGTTGGGTCGTCGCGGGCGATCAGGCCATCCTGGCCGTGCTGGGTGTAGGGGTCAAGCGCCACGTCGGTAATGATCCCGAGTTCGGGCAGATGACGTTTCAGGGTGCGGACTGTCCGTGGAACGAGGCCGTTGGGGTCGTAGGCTGCTTCCGCTTCCCAGCTTTTGGCTTCTGGGGGAATGACCGGAAAAAGGGCAATGGCCGGGATGCCAAGCCGTGCAGCCTCTTCGGCCAAGGGGAGGAGTCGGTCAAGCGATAGCCGGCTTACTCCAGGCATCGAGGGGACCGGCTCTTCGCGCCCTTCACCCTCCAGAACGAAGACGGGCCAAATCAGGTCATCGACGGTCAAACGGTGTTCGCGCATCAGGCGGCGTGAGAAGTCGTCGCGACGCATCCGCCGCATCCGCGTGGCTGGGAAGGCACCAATGGGAAACATCACGACTCCTCCATCTCATCAAGCAGAGCGCCCGCGATGGCCCAATTGGCATCGGGGATCTCCTCAAAGGCGATATAGGTGTAGCGTTTTGGTTTGTGCGCGACGCGCTCGAGCGTTTCGGTGATTTCGGCGGCGATTTGCCGTTTCTGTTCGCGGGTAAGCGTTCCAGCAATCTTGATCGTGACAACGGGCATGGGGCGCTCCATCGGCTAGTTCGTTTGATTATATCGCCCATGAGAAGCGGCGAGCACCCGCGCTAGGTCATCAAGGCGCGTAATTTTATGATCGACATAGGTCGGAAAGCCGCGGGCACGCGTGATCCACACCGTGGTCATGCCCAGTCGCTTTGCTGGGGCGAGGTTTTCTGGGCTATCTTCAACAAAGATGATTTGCGAGGGGGGAACCGAGAGCGCTTTGAGGATACGCTGGTAGGCGCGCAGCCGCGGTTTGGGATGGTAGGCGAGGTCTTCGATGCCAAAGAGGCGATCAAAAAGATGGGCAACTCCTAAGATGGTTAAGACAGATCGGGCATAGGCACGGGGGCCGTTGGTAAATACCGCCTTCCTTCCGGGGAGTTTGCGCAGGATCGCGGCAAGGCGCGCAGGCGCATGAACGTGACGAGCCAGATCGTCAAAGTGGTGGGTCTCAGCCAGAAAATGGCGAGGATTGACCCGATGGCGGCGCATCAGCCCAACCAAAGTGGCGCCGTAGGCCCGCCAGTAGCGGACGCGCAGGGCGTTGGCCTCGCTTTCAGATAAGCCAAGATGGCGGATCAGGTATTGGGTCATCTGGCGGTTGAGGTGGGGAAAGATCGCTACACTGGCATGGTGCAGCGTGTTGTCCAGGTCAAAGAGCCAGACAGGTGCGCTCATCGGCGGTACCAGTGGATTGGCTGCGGGGTCGAAGCGTTTGGACGGTCAGGGGATGGCACAGCGCGCCAAGCATGGCCAAAGACCAGTTCCACAGTGATGGCGAGCGGAAAGGTGACCTGGCGTAGTGTTGCGGCGTGCTCCTTGGCATCGGGCGCCAACCAGGGCCCCCAGTCGGCCCAAAATCCTTGTGGCGTCTGATAGGAGATGGTGAGGTAGTGCATATCCATCACCGGTTCGGCATAGCGTAGTTGCACGAGTAGATCCCCTAGATCGTGCATGTCCGGAAGGTGGGGCCAGGGTGAATCGCCAGCAAGCGCGCGCACCTCTTTAAGGGTGTCGGGCCCGAAGGTGGTAAAAAAGAGCGGTGCGTGCGGGGCGAGCAACTCCTGCCAGGCAGCAAGGAGCGCCTTTGGCTCTTGGGCGTGGTAAAGAAGAAGGTTGGCAAGCAAAAGCTCGGCGCTTCCTGCAAGTTCCGCGAGTGTAAAAGCGGCACTGCTACCACCTTCGCGTGTGCGATGGCCTAACCGATCGTACCAGCGGCTGATGAGCGACCGTTTGGTGCCAGCAGTTCGGCCATTTGCGGGGAAGGCGGTGAGTGTTGCGCCGCGGTAACGTTTCGTGAGCGCTGCTGCTCGCTGCTCGGCTGCGCCCAGCCAGAGGATGCGGCGCGGGGTGATCTTGAGCCAGTCAAGCCGGTCGCTCAGCCGTTCGGCCACCTCATCGGCAAGCCAGCACGGCGGAAGAAAGTTGGGGTTATAAGGAGTGAGGCGCTGATCCATGAGCTGAAGTGTACCACCTGTGGTTGGGTAGCCAAGCTAAAGGGCGGGCAGGGTATGCATAAGCTCAGAAACCTTTGGCACTCCTCTGAACCAGGAGGCATGCCATGCAAGTGCAACACATCGGCTACCGCATCCGGGGGTTTTACCGGGTAGCGGCTTTGGGGTATCTTTGGGACATGAC
>Ga0308397_1000215_pt1 | contig 44348 bp, 35 predicted proteins | sample Hotspr20SampleT8_FD_202356 | JGI IMG/M metagenome (GOLD analysis project Ga0308397, IMG submission 202356) | Hot spring phototrophic mat microbial communities from Mushroom Spring, Yellowstone National Park, Wyoming, United States - 20051001_T8 ...
CGAAGGCTGGTTAATGCGTTGGGCAAATACCAACTGGAAGCGCCGCGATGGAAAAACGATTGAGAACGTGGATCTATGGCAACGGCTTTTTCGTCTGTGTCAAACTTTCAGGGTAGAATTTCATTGGATTAAGGGTCACAATGCCACCGTAGAAAACGAACGTTGTGATCGCCTGGCACTCAACGCTGCACATCATCCCGGCCTCCCCGAAGATCCTGGCTACCAGATGTTTCCGTTGAGCAGCAAGAAATAAGCGATCTGGAATAATCTTGGGATAGATACCACGTTTGAGGATGAAGGATACAGGAATAAATCATGATTACCAGCAAGCAATTGGGATGGATATTCGCCGTTGAGACGGTGGGCGTGCCTGGGGAAGGCATTGCAATCCGTCCTGCTGTCCCTTAGAAGGAGAAGCATCGAAACGTATGCGTCGGCAGTTCCTTCAGTTCACCTTGCTGATCTTTTCCATCCTGATTTTGGGTGGAATCCTTTATCAAATTCCCCCTATCCATGACCGTCTTGCCTGGCGGGTGCATGAAGGTACGGTTTTGATCAAGGGATTCCTCTCGCCGCCAGAGAAGATTGCCTTTGTTCCTGCCCAACAACAGATTGAAGCCATTGTGAGCGCCACCCTCCAGGCGGTTCAAACCCCAACTGAAACACCTACCCCGACACCAACCCTCCCTGTCGCAAATACCCCGCAACCCACACCCACACCGACCCTGACCCCCACCCCTTTGCCCCAACAAATCTCGTTGAAGGGTGTGCGTTACATGGATCAACATGGGTTGTGGAATTATTGTGCCCCGGCGAACCTCGCCATGGCGCTTTCCTATTGGGGTTGGGGCGGAGACCGGCTAGATGCCGGTAAATGGCTCAAACCCTACAGCAAAGATAAAAACGTCATGCCTTACGAGATGGCTGCTTATGTAAATGAAACCACCGACCTGAAAGCCATCGTGCGCGTAGGTGGTAGTCTTGACCTGGTCAAGAGGCTGGTTGCCAGTGGTTTCCCCGTTCTAGCCGAGAAGGGCACCTGGATTCGCGATCTCAGCGGGGTGGTTAGTTGGATGGGACATTACTCGGTTATCACCGGTTACGATGATCCATCTCAACAGTTAATCACCCAAGATTCTTATTTCACCCCCGATTATCTCGTTCCGTATGAGAAGTTTATCGGCGAATGGCGTTCGTTTAACTATACCTATATTCTGATCTATCCCCCTGATCAAGAAGCCCAACTTCAATCCTTGCTCGGGCAGGATTGGGACGAAACCACCAACTACCTGAATGCCGCCCAACTCGCCTCGAACGAAATTTTTGCTTTCGATGGGGTGGATAAATTTTTCGCCTGGTTCAATCGCGGAACGAATTTGAAAGAATTGCAGGACTATGGAGGCGCCGCTCTGGCATACGATGAAGCCTTTGCCGTCTACAATACCCTCCCTGAAGACCGCGCTGTGCGCCCCTATCGGATTCTATGGTATCAGACCGGCCCATATTTTGCATATTTTTACCTCGGCCGCTATTACGATGTGCTGAATTTAGCCACCACGGCCATCAACGCCGCCCTGGACGAACCGGCGATTGAAGAAAGTTTCTACTGGCGCGGCATGGCAAAAAAAGCTTTGGGGGATACCAGCGGTGCAATTGCTGACTTTAAGCTCGCCCTGAAATATCACCCGGGGTTTGAACCGGCGTTATATCAACTGAATCAGCTCGGCGTGAATCCGTAGCGATAGTCCCTGCAACGTCTGTGGGATTTGTTCACTCAAATTGCTTTGCCTTTTCCCACAAGGCATCCATTTCTGCCAGGGAAAGATCGGCTAACTTCTTTCCTTGCTCTCTGGCGTGCCGTTCGATGTAAGTAAAGCGTTGGCGGAAGCGTTGGTTAGCCTGACGGAGCGCGCTTTCGGCATCGATTTTTAACCAGCGCGCCAGGTTCACCAGCGAAAAAAGGATGTCGCCATACTCATCTACCTGATTTATGGAATCTTTGGCAGCAACCAACTCGCGCAGTTCTTCTTCAACCTTATGCAAAACGTCATCGACATTACTCCAGTCAAACCCCACCCGCGCCGCTCGCTTTTGAAATTCTTGGGCTTGAATGAGAGCTGGCAAGGCTTGTGGGATGCCATCCAGAATTCCTTTTTGCTCCTCGCCATTCATTTTCCGCTCCTCAGCCTTTAAATTCTCCCAATTGCGCAACACTTCGGAGCTATCTTTCACAAAAACATCCCCAAAAACATGCGGATGGCGGCTGACCAGTTTGCGGTGAATGCCGGCCAGGACATCTTTCATCCCAAAATCGCCATCTTCATTGGCAATTTGCGCATGGAATACGACCTGCAACAGCAAATCTCCTAGCTCTTCCCGCATGGCAGCTACATTTTCCTGGTCAATGGCTTCAACCAACTCGTAGGCTTCTTCGAGCAGATAGGGTTTGAGGGTTTGATGATTCTGTTCCCGGTCCCAGGGGCAGCCTTCCGGAGAGCGTAAATGGGCAACCACCTCCTGAAAAGCTTCAAAGGAGGTTTCGCGGGGTAAGCCAGGCACATACAAGGAGGTCATCCAGTCGATGAAAGGACTATGGTCAATTTCATACAGATTAAGTTGTTCTACTTTTATCCCCGGCGTTCCAGCCTGATGCACCAGGTGCACTGGGTGATCGGGCGGATAAACCTCCATCAGGGTTAACTTGACATCTGCGGCGACCTGCCGGGAATAGAGTTGGGCAATGATCAGCGGTAGATGAGGCGGGAATTGTGGCACATGCGAAGCGGCGATCTCTAAGGCGTCCAGGATCAACAAGTTTGGCAAGGGGTCGAGGGCTAAAGCTGTCAAGATCGGTTCGATAAAGCTAATCCCTTCCAGCACCTGGACACTGAGTCCTTCCTCCTGCGCCAGGCGCAGAATGGCTGGGGTCGTTGCTTCTGCCACAAACGGATGACCTGGCACGGCATAGACCACCCCTTGAGTCCGTCTTCCTAATGCAATCACTTGTTCGACAATTTGCCGATACACAACTTCAAACGAGTCCGCCTGGTTGTAGAGGTGATCAAAAGAATGAATGCGGAGATGAGTCGGAAAACTCCCTAGCGCAGGGTGGCGTTGCGTGCGCACATAAATCTCATTCACCTCTCCCAACAACTCCCAAACCTGACGGGTAAGCAGAAGCGGGTCGCCGGGACCCAATCCTAAAATCGTGATGGAGGGTAAGGTCAGTTTCATACCCGCATTTATAACATAAAAAAGGAGCTATCTTGCGATAGCTCCCCGGAGCACTTTCAAGGCTGACTAATCGGGTGGGATCTCCTTGAAAGCGTAATCCACATCAATCCCACGCGCTTTTTGGGCCCTTTTGACAATCACGTACCACAGGGCTGAGAAAAGGATGATTCCAAAGACAACGCTGTACGCCAGGACACTGGTTAGACCCAGGGCTGGCACCAGCAAGTAACTGAGCACCATGCCAAAGCCAAAGATCGCCCCAAGTGTACCCAGAATGGTTACCCAGGGGATGTTGCCCAGCTTATACTTTGCCCCTGGCGAGGCTTCGTAAATTTCCTTTGCCCGGTACGGGAACACAGCCCCGGCAAGCGCGCTGGAAGCGAACACATATCCGCAAGCAAAGGTCACCCCCAGAGTCAGCGGCGCCCAGTTCGGATATAAATTATAGAGCAAGATGACCGGTATACTTGCCAGGAAATAGGCGATATGAGCATTGACCGGGGTGTGGAAGCGCTCGCTCACCTCCGAGAACCAGGCCGGCAACAAGCGGTCGAGCGACATCGCCACCATGATTCGGGTCACACCAATGTAGCAGTTATTGACAATCTGGAAAGAGTTCAGGATATAACCGATGCCGATTAAAATCACCACAATTGGGCTACCGGTCAGGGCAACTGCCAGAATGTTCGGCCACAACCAGAAGCCGTTGATGGTCGCCTCCTGAATACCCGACCAGTAGCCAGCACCGGCGATATACAGAAACTCGGTTCCGCCAACGCGTTGGAAGGCAATCCCCAGGATTGCCAGCAGAATACCGGTCATAATCAAAGACCCAACCAGAATGAAGGTTTGACTCTTGAATGAGCGGGCATCTTTGATCTCACCGTTTTGTTCAGCCGAATAGGTTGCCCATTGCAAGCTCGTCCAGGCAACGGCTGCAACCATCAATGTATTGAAAAAGTTGAAGGGGGGATTGAGGTCAATTCCGGCTGCAGTGACAGCATCCTTAGCTGTTTGATAGAAGTTCGGCGCGCCGCCGGAGGCAACCGCGAAAGCGTTCAAGCGCTCTACAAATTGGGAAGTGGGAGTGGTAAACAAAACAATGAGCATGGTCGCAAAGGCAATCAAGATGCCATAGAACATGACATATTGAACCTTTACATAGTTCTTGAAGCCGCTAACCAACAGGAGCAGTGAGAGGAGAGCGTTCAAGATGCTGACAATGACAATCCCCCAGGGGGTCGTGAACCAGACGCCAATTTGAGACAGGGTTGGGTTGGAAAGGGTAGCACCGAGGCCTAAGAAGAGGGGCGCAAATCCAAGGTAGGAAAGCAGCCAGCCAGAAAGAGCTACCCACTGCAAAATCCAGATCACAAAACCCGACATCAAGATGGTAAAGCCCCAGAAACCGCCAAAAGCGCGGCTCTGGAAGACATAGTCACCGCCGGAGCGGGGCATGGCGGTCGAGAGCCACACATACGTAAAGGCTATGGGCACTTCAAAGAGCATGGCAAGGATGATGCCCCAGAATAAACTACCGCCCGGCAAAGCCCCGGGGCCCCAAAGATATGTCCATGGGAAAATCAGTCCCATGGTCAGAATATTATAGATAAAAGCTGAGTAGGGAGACATCACCCGTACCAAGCCAGAGGCTTTTCGGGTGAAGACCTCCGGTTTTGCCACCGCTGTTTCCATAACAATCTCCTTTCTAAACAAAATCTTTTGAAAGTTTAATTGTTCACGAAATAAACCTACAGCATTCAGATTTCTTCCAGTCTCACCTCCTGGCTTATTTTAAGTCTAAATCATCCGCTGGTCATCTGGTATCCTTCGATCTTGCCTTCGACAAGGTTCACCAGACAGCCGCGCAGGATGCCCTCACCATACTCGCTACCTGGGTTGACACAGGTAGTCCGTCCGATCTTGACCACTCCCTGAGCCTCGTGTATATGCCCATGCAATCCCAAAACTGGCTGGTATTTTTCAATTGCCTGGCGCACCGAGGCGCTACCGGCACCATGCATGACAATTTGACCGGCTTTAACAATCGGGGTCGGTGGATCAGTCGTCCAATCTAACATCGGACAGGTATCCAACGTGGAATCTTTAGGCGGATCGTGAAAGTTGAAGATAGCTTTATTCATATCCGGCACCTTTTTAACCATTTCCTCGATGTAGGCGCCCAATTGCTCATCGGAGATCTCCCGCGGGGTATTCCAGGGAGTCGGCGTGCTATAGCCAACACTAATCATGCAGTGATCGTCGTCGATGTAAACCACTTCGCCCTCACAAGCCACAAAAGCTTCAGTGCCTTCTCGCTTCAAAACGGTTAACACCTCCGGGTCGTCATCGTTGCCGCCGGTGACGAAACAGCGAATACCCGTGCCTTTTAAGCGCGTCTCAGCTAAGTCAATCCAGCTCTCCAGACGTTCACGGGCAAGTTGATGGAAAAGTTGATCGACGGCCGCCTTGTCTGCTTGCAAGGCTTTAAATTCCTCTTCTTCCATCAATTTGTAATAAAACCCCAACAACCCGATTCGATCGATTAAATTTTTCAGCTCTTCTTCGCTCTCCACATGATGTACCGTCCCTTGCAGGGTAGCCCGATACCGCCCATTGCCTTCCTTGATGATTGGGATTAAGAGCTTGCCGGTAATATCACCCCCCATCACTAGAACATTTGCTTCGTAGAACTTGCCTGCGTTGAGAAACTTCCGATAGGTGCGCTCCGAGCCATGAATATCGGTAGCATAGAACAGGCGAGTAAATTTCTTCTTGTTTTTCTTAAACAAAAATGACATGAAAAGCCTCCAAATGGATATGGGTCAAAAATGCTGAAATCTAAAAATACCGACCGAAGCCAACCGAATGTTTAGCGTTGAACGTTCGCAATCACGACCTCAACTGGCAAGTCTGCCAGCATTTCACGTGTATGGCGGTCTAAGCCGTCATCGGTGATCAAGCGGTGAACTTGATCTAATCTGGTAACTTCGAAATTGGAAACAACGCCCCATTTCGAATGATCGACTAGAATCGTGCGCACCCCTTGGGTGCGTTCGAGCATCTTGCGAATTAATTCGGCCTCCACGCTGGAGGGAACTGTACAGCCATGCCGTAAACTGATGCCGTCCACACTGACAAAAGCCTTATCTGCATAAACCTGGTTAAGGATTTCAATCGCAAAACGGCCTGCAACTGAATTCGATGTTGGTTGAAAATCTCCCCCCAACAGGATCAGTTCATATCCGACTTCCCCAACTTCTAGGGCTGCCTGGATGTTGTTGGTAAATACGGTGATGTTTGCATCGCGCGGAATCTGCTTAATCATTTGAGTCGTGGTTGTCCCACTGTTGATAAAGACAATATCGCCTTCTTCAATAAATGAGACAGCCTGGAGCCCAATCGCCCGTTTCTCTTCTACGTAGCGAGCCGCGCGTTGCATATACTGGGGTTCCATGCGCATCCGTTGGCTAAGAACGGCGCCTCCGTGGGTGCGTTCGACAACCCCCTCCTTCTCCAACCACTCTAAATCTCGCCGAACTGTTGCTTCAGAGACATTCAACAAGCGGCTCAATTCGGACGAGGGGACAATACGATGCAAGGCCAGATATTCTTGAATTCGTTCACGGCGTTGAGCGGGGATCAGGGTTTTACTCACCTGTTGAGAACCTGTCTTTGCAAGAATTGCTGAAAGAAAAGGACAAAACTCTTCAATATTATAAATTAATTTGATGGAATTTGCAAGTTTTTGTTCAAATCAGTAATGAGCAATTTTGAGCAAATTCAATCATGCAGTCAATTTAGGTAGAATGCTATGGATATGTTCCCCTTATCCGGCTTGAATTTCGTGCATCTGATACGGTTGCTTACAAGAATCACAGATGATTTCTCTTTTTTGCACAAGCGATCGTTTCAACTGAATCGCATGGGGAGGTTCACAGTGGCAATAAGCGAGAACTTGCGGATCGTTTGGAGTGCTGCGCACCATCAATCCTTCCACCAGGACTAATGCTCGAAAGATTCCTCCGTATTGACCCAACAACCATTCGAGTTGACTCAAAGCCATTTCCCAACGGCGATGCCCCTCAGGGGCTAAAACCCACTCCATTCGTTGGGTTTGCGGATTACGATAGGACATCACTCCAAAAGCGCGTGGGGGTTGCCGATAAAAAGGTGAAAAGCGTCCCACCGATTCCATAATCTCTAGAAGCAGGTTGACCAGGATTTTCTCGGCGGCTATGCAAGCTTCGGTCAACTGCACTTGCTCAAAGATGAGCGAAAGATCAGGCAAACTGGCATTGACCTCGTATAAGCGGCACATCTCCGACCAGATTCGGACTAACAAGTCTTGCATGGTCTCAATCGGATCAATTACTTCTTTAGGATGATCCATCATACTCCAAATTGCTCTCCAGACTGCCTGTAGCGGAGAAGCAAAAATGGGTCACTAGGCAGGATAAACTAATCGAGGAAACCTTTGGAGCGAAGAAGCGGAAACGGATCCGTAAGATTCTTCTCCAGACCGACCTGGGATGGTGAAAGCCCAAACGCAATACCGAGCAACTGAGTGAAATACAAAACAGGCAGGGGTTTCTCCAGACTCATCTGAAACTGGCGAGCGTCCAGGTTGGTATGACACAATGGACAAGCTACGGCAAGGACTTCAGCAGAGGCTTTTTGAGCTTCGATGATCAACCTGGAACTCAGTTTCCAGACAATTTCCGGTCTTGTCAGAGAATGAGCTGCTCCACAACAGGTCGTTTTATACGACCAATCAATGACCTCAGCTCCCGCGGCTGCCAACAGACTTTCCATCTCGGTCGGGTTTTCGACATGGACTACACCCGTCACAGCCGGCGGGCGAGTCATCAAACAACCATAATAGCAGGCTACCCGCAATCCATTCAAAGGCTTATGGGTTCGCTCGGCTACTCTCGTTTTACCAGCGTGGTTGTAGATTGCTTCAACCAGCGTGGTGACTTTCACCCCGTCTTGAAATTGGTATTCCATGGCGTTTTCCATCGCTTGCCGTTTTTGGGGATGATGGCGAATTTCATACAATGCGGCTTGATGGCGGTTATAACACGCCGCACAAGGCATGGTCACTTCGCTAAAGCCACTTTGTTCAAAGAGCTTGAGATTTTGCAACGGCAGGCTTAAGGCTACTTGAGGATCTGCACGATGGGCGGCACTGCTTCCACAACAGACCCATCCTTCGGGTTCAAGAATTTTCATATCTAAGGAGTCACATACCGCACGCGCCGAACGGTCAAATTCTTTGGCACTCGATTCCAGGGAACAGCCAGGATAGTAGCCAATGGTTTGGGTAGATACATTTCTTGAGCGCGGTCGGCGGGACGGGCGGACAATTTTCGGGAAAAAGCCAACTTTTCTTTTGCGCAACATGCGCACATACAAGTCGAGATCGTCAAACAAGCCGTGCAGGTCAGAGAGTTTCATTTCAACCATCAAACCCGGTTCATACAAACGCCCCCAAATGCGGAGTTGGCGCAAGAAGGCGCGGTTAAAAATGGCTACTTCAGGGACTTTCGGTTTGATTCCCTGAGCAGTTGCCTCGCGGGTTAGAAATTCCATGATTCCGTTAATATCCAGCCCTTGTGGGCAACGAGTGGTACATGTCTGGCACGCAGCGCACAACCAGGGGGTCACACTTTGCAGGGCAATGTCCTCCTGGCCCAATTGCAATGCCCGCATGATTTGATTTGGCTGCCAGTCGAAGAAATCACTCATGGGGCAGCCACTCGTACATTTGACACACTGATAGCACAGGTAGACATTCTGCCCCAGTTCACGTTCAACTCGTTGGGCTAAATGAGGTCGAATTTCCACAATTGGCGCAGTGGTCAGATTCTCTTTTTCCATCGCGCACTCCGTTCTAATCTCACTCAGGCTGCAAGCGGCTCAATTACCGGCCGAGGATATAAACCTGCCCCTTTCACAATCGGTTCCACCGCTTCTTCCCATTCAATAGCCATAATATGAACGCCCGCGACACCTTCGATTTTCAGGATCTTTTGAATCAATTCGATACAGATTTCAATGCCCGTTCGCTTCCAGGCTTCTGAGCGGGCTTTCTTCTCTTCCTTTGTCAACTCATCTTTGCTTTTCCCTGCCCATGGGCGTCCAGCTTCTTCTAAACGTTCGATCAATTCCTGGGGGATGAGAATGCCAGGGACGCTTTCCTTCATGTACCTTGCCATCGCCGGACTTTTCAGCGGGCCAACCCCGGCCAGGATATACGCCTGTTGATGTAAGCCTAAGGCGCGCACTTTCTCCATAAAACACTCAAATGCGGGAATATCAAACACAAGTTGGGTCTGGATGAAATTTGCGCCAGCTTTGATCTTCTTTCTCAACCGATACGGCCGAAACTCAATTGGATGGGCAAAGGGCGACTCAGCCGCTCCGATAAAGAAGCGCGGCTCCAACCCTTTTAAAGGATCGCCGCATTGAAAGACATGCTCATCGCGAAGGTTTTTTACGATCTGGATTAATTGAACCGAATCGATGTCAAACACGTTCTTTGCCTGTGGGTGATTCCCAAAGGTCTGGTGATCGCCGGTTAAGCAAAGAATATTGCGCATCCCTAAAGCATAAGCGCCTAAAATATCGCTCTGAATCGCCAGGCGATTACGATCGCGGCAGGTCATTTGGATAACCGGCTCCAGTCCTTCGCTCACTAAAATTGCGCCAGCGCCAATGCTCGACATGCGCACAATGGCGGTTTGGTTATCGGTGATATTCACCGCATCACAATAGCCGCGTAACAAGGCTGCTTTCTTGCGGATTACTTTTGCATCGGCGCTTTGCGGTGGTCCTAGCTCGGCGGTCACCGCAAAATTGCCTGATTTAAGCACTCTTTCTAGATTCGAACCACTCAGATAGCCATTGGATGCACTCTGATCAGCCATTTTCTATTCCTCCTCGCATAGACGCAGGTCAGGACGAACGATCTTGCGTGGTCCACCATCTCGAGAAGTTCGCCAATTCTTTGGCGGGCGAATTTCGGAGAGCAGTTCAAGTTTGTCTAAGGACTTTAAACGGTCGTAGATTAATTGCCAGGCACATGGAATATCCTCGTTTACTTCACAATGACCATCCTGAGAACCTCCACAAGGTCCATTGAGCAAGGATTTAGAACAACGGGCAATAGGGCAAATCCCGGCCGTCAGACCCAAAATACAATCTCCACAAGCTGCACAGCGTTCCACCCACACACCCTGTTCCACAGGCAATCCCAGAAAAGAGGTGTTCAATCCGGGTACTACCCAAGCCTTTGGAAAATGCTCGGCTATGGCTTGCACCCCAATCCCGCAGCCCAGGGATAATATGAGATCCGCCTCGTTAACCTGTTCGGCAATGGTATCCAAGTATTCCCATTCGCATTGGCGTTGGACGGTGACATCGGTCACATCTTTGGGATCACCATCCAGTTTTGAAGCCATGCGCAGAGAAGCGGCTAGAATAGCGGCTTCTCGCGCTCCACCTGCAAAGCAGACGGTCACGCAGGTGCCACAGCCTACGACCAGGATCTTTTGGGCTTCTCCGACCAAACTCTTGACTTCTTCAAATGGTTTCTGTTCAGCAATAATCATTGAACACCTCCAAAGATCAAAAAGGGAAATGCGAGACTCAATTTGCAATGGTTTTCAACTGACGCGCCTGACATGAGTCTCCTTTCGACTTGCTTTGCCGTTCATCCGCAATGGGTTCGGACCCAACTTTTCCACCGTCCTCAACATTTCTTCTGTTGCGGACACAAATTGACTTGCCATCGAAGAAGAGATATGAAACATCTTAATCCTTTCAGCTTCCAAGCCTATTTGACGTAACAAGTCTTTTACCCGTTCAACCCTTCGCATGGCATTGAGATTTCCTTCCAAAAAATGACAATCTCCTGGCATACAACCAGCGACCATCACCGCATCTGCCCCTGCTTCAAACGCTTGCAAGGCATACAGGACATCCATCTTGCCGGTGCAGGGAATCTGGATAATCTTAACATTCGGTGGATACTGCAAACGCAATCCGCCAGCCAGATCTGCTGCCGCATAGGCGCAGTATTGGCAACAAAAAGCGACAATTTGGTAATCCGTATTTACGTCAGACATACCTCTGGAGCACCTTCCCAAGCAAATAAAGCAGATACTTTTGCCAAAATTTGGGCATCGGTGAAAACCATTAATTGGATTGCCCTAGCCGGACATTCTGCCACACAGGTACCACAACCCTGACATACAGCAGCCTCGATAGTTACCGCGCCCTGGATTCCACCAACGCCTTTCTGATCGGCTTTGATTTGCGGGACGTGGAAGGGACAGATGCGCACACAGGTCAGGCAGGCTGTGCATTTGGCCGCATCGACAACCGCCACTCTGCCCCCGGCAGAGATAGCTTCTTGACTTAACACTCGCCCAGCCCGGGAGGCTGCTGCCAGAGCCTGGATAATGCTTTCATCCACGAGTTTGGGATAATGCGCCATGCCGGCGATATAGATTCCTTCTGTCGAGACATCCACCGGGCGCAGTTTGACATGCGCTTCCTGGAAAAAGCCATCAGCGCCGAGCGGCACTTTGAATAGCTTCGAGATTTCTTTGGCCGTTTCAGAAGGAACAACCGGCATCGATAAAGCTAATGCATCAACACGGAGGCAGATTTTTCGACCGAGTGCAAGGTCAATGGCTTCGATGAGTATTCCTTGCTCATCAGCAAAACTTAACTGGGGTTTTTGATCCGCTGTATAGCGGATAAATAGAACGCCCCTGGCGCGGGCCTGGGTATACAGTCGTTCTTTGAAGCCATAGGCGCGGATATCCCGATAAAAGATGGTTATTTGTAACTGCGGATTCAGCTCTTTCAAAGCCAGGGCGTTCTTCAGTGCCACGCTACAACAGATCCGACTACAATACTGCTCAGCAGGACCGACGCACAAGATCATCGCCAGAGATTTCCAAGACCGAATCTGATCAGGATACAAGGCGATCTTTTCTTCGAGATCCAACTGGGTGAGAATTGCTGGATGACTCCCCAAGCCATACTCAGCTCCCCGATATTCCTCCCCACCAATTGCTAGAATCGTTACGCCATGCCGGATCTCTTGGCGTTTGCCCTCATTCGTTTCCACTTTGGTTACAAAGTTGCCGCTGAAGCCGCCAAAATCCACCACGCGGCTTTGGGTATGGAGAAGTATGTTCGGTTGACTCTTGACTTGTTGGATCAAGGTGGCTAACAGAGCCTGCGGCTCTCCTTCCAATGCATTCATCGTTCCGGCCGGAAAGGCGGTGACCACGCGGCGGAGATTTCCGCCAAGCTCAGCTTCCCGTTCCACCAGATGAACTTTAAAACCCTGCTGAGCGAGGTTCAAAGCTGCAGAAAGACCGCTCACGCCGCCTCCTACCACCAATGCGCAGTGTTCAATGGGTACAGAAATGGTTTGTTGAGGAGTCAGCAGAGCTGCTTTCGCTACCGCCATCCGCACCAATTGACAAGCCTTCTCGGTTGCCACTTCCCAATCATGGGAATGAACCCAGGAGCATTGATTGCGGATATTCGCCATCTCAAACAAATAAGGATTTAGACCCGCCGCCCGTAAGACATCTTGGAAAAGAGGTTGATGCGTTAAGGGTGTACACGAAGCAACCACCACCCGATTAAGGTTCAATGCTTTAATTTGCTCGGTAATATGACGAATGCTATCCTGAGAACAGGTGTACAGGTTGTCCTCCGCATGGACAACATAGGGCAAATAACGAGCGTATTCAGTAACTGCGGGAACATCCAGATATCCCCCGATATTCGAACCACAGTGACAGACAAAGACACCAATTCGGGGTTCTTCATTGCTCACATCGCGTTCGGGTGGAAATTCGGGCGTACTGGTTAACTGAAAGCGAGCACGGCTCAATTGAGCTGCAGCGCTGGCAGCAGCCCCGCTGGCTTCGACAACTGTTTCGGGGATGTCTTTTGGCTCCCGGAAAGGACCGACAGCATAAATCCCCGCCCGACTGGTTTGCACAGGATTGAAATGAACCGTATGACAAAAGCCGTATGCGTCCAACTCAATCCCTAAGCGCCGCCCAAGATTCCGTACCTCTGGCGAAATCTCCATTCCTACCGATAGGACAACCAAGTCAAACTCGCGGGAATGAAGCTGATTATGCTCGTCTTGATATGTCAGCCATAAATTATGGGTCTGTGGATCCTCTTTCACGCAACTCACCCGACAACGGGTATATTGAATCCCATAGGTTTTCTCAGCCCGTTCAAAATATGCCCAATACCCCTTCGAGAATGCCCGCATATCCATCATAAAAACCTGAAGGTCAATTTCAGGATGGTGTTCTTTGGTCATTATGGCTTCTTTGGTAGCATACATACAACATACGGCTGAGCAATAGTCATGGGTCTGATCGCGGGAACCGATACATTGGAGAAAGGCAATTCGTTGCGGTTGCCGTCCATCCGACGGTCGCTGGATGTGTCCAAAGGTAGGGCCAGATGCAGAAAGGTAACGTTCATATTGCAAAGCCGTAATCACATTCGGATATCTACCAAAACCATATTCCTCCGAAAGTTCGGCGCGATAGATTTCATAACCGGGCGCCAGAACGATTGCTCCTACCTTAACTTCTTCCCTCATGGGTGGCATATCATGATTGATTGCCTTTGCTCCACAGGCAAATACACAGCTCATACATTCGGAACAGACCCCACACGCCAGACAACGAGCAGCTTCCTCCTGAGCACTTTCGTCGTCATAACCGCCCTCCACCTCTTCAAAGCTAACGCGCCGGATTTCGGGTGGTAACTCCGGTAATGGCACTCGCCCCTTTCGATGAATTTCCCCTCTGGCAATCCGCTCTTCAATTTCTTGCTGGCTCAAGCGAACAACCGGTAATTCAGGTTTGGGTGGACGCTCCAAGGCTTCCCCTTGCAGGTAGCGCAGAATGGATTCAGCCGCCTTATGCCCGCTGGCAACCGCTTCGATCACAAAAGCCGTCCCCGAAACGCTATCCCCGGCTGCAAACACGCCTGGTCTGGTGGCAGCCATCGTGTTTGGGTCAATGGCGATAGTCTGCTTGTGAGTAATTCCTACACCGGCATCGTCAGGGATAAATGCCAATCCTGCTCGCTGGCCTACCGAAAAGATCACCGTGTCACAGGGAATGACAAAATTCGATTCGGGCACTTTTTCGACATGCAAGCGACCACTTTCGTCAAAATAAAAAGAGGCCACTCGCATACATTCCACTCCACAAGCATGGCCATGCTCATCCGCAAGGATCTGCTCAAACGTCAAGTCGTTATAAATCTGCACTCCCTCTTCTTCCGCAGCTTGCACCTCCCAGGGGTGGGCCGGCATCGTATCCCGTGATTCAAGACAGGCCATCGCAACCTTTGCCCCCAGCCGTACGGCCGTGCGCGCACAATCTACAGCCACATTGCCTCCCCCCAAAACAAGCACATTCTTTCCCAGTTGCAATTTTCCTTCTTCAAGGGGTCTTCCATCCTCATGGCGTGATACGTACTTGCCCAGCCGCACATCCCGCAGAAAATGGGTATTGACCAGCACACCTTCGAGGTTAGCGCCCGGGATTCGCAGACGAATCCCCTCGTGCGCCCCCACGGCAATTAATACGGCATCAAAACCTTCCGCAAAAACATCATCCAGGTTATTAACCTGCATATTCAAGCGCAATTCAATTCCTAAGTCGAGAATATCCTGCACTTCTCGTTCAATGATCCAGGTTGGCAAACGATATTCCGGCACCCCTAAGCGCAACATTCCACCAGCGACCGGCATCGCTTCGAAAACAGTCACTCCGTAGCCAGCCTTTGCCAGGTCCTGAGCAGCCGTCAAGCCACACGGACCGGCGCCGATAATCGCCACCCGTTGGGGATACAATCGCGGTGCAGGTTCAATAGGTTGACGGGGTTCGGCATAGACCTTGTCGGTGACAAAACGCTTGAGGGCACGAATATTGATCGGCTCATCGACCAAACCACGGTTACAGGCGGTCTCACAACGGTGATTGCAGATGCGGCCACAGATGCCCGGAAAGGGATTGTCCATCTTGATCACGCGCAGCGCATCCTGATAGCGTCCCTCACGGATCAGGGCAATATATCCCTGGGCGCGTTGCCCGGCCGGGCAAGCATCCCGGCAAGGAGAGATGCCTCGTCTTTCAATTGCATAAGCATTGGGAACCGCTTGAGGATAGAGTTTATGAATAGCGTGTTTTTTAATCAGGTTTTCATTGAATCGATCCGGAACAATAACCGGGCAAACCTTCTCGCAATCTCCACAGGCTACGCATTTGCTGTTATCCACGTAGCGCGGCTCATGCTGCAAGGTCACGGTAAAATTGCCGGCTTCGCCGCGCACATCTACCACTTGAGTTAGAGTCATTAGCTCAATGTTGGGATGGCGTCCGGTTTCCACCAGTTTGGGCGAGATGGTGCACATGGCACAATCATTGGTCGGAAAGGTTTTATCTAATTGGGCCATCTTGCCGCCGATTGCGCTTTTGGCTTCGATCAGGTAAACTTTGAAGCCTTGATCGGCAAGGTCAAGAGCAGCTTGCATGCCGGCGATGCCACCTCCAACCACCATCACCGCCCCAATGGGGTCGGTTTCGCTCTCTGGGTTATTGCGAAGTTCCTCCTTTGGCGTATTTTGCATGGCAAATCACCTCACTCAACCCTCAATCGTTTGTTTTCCGTGGCCTCCTGCCTCGAAAGTTGATTTCTTCTTCACTGACATCCTCATAAGCTTGCCGCTCTCGCTCAATTTTCGAGCTTTTGATCGGGTTTGGACCTAGCTTACGGATCCGTTCCGTCATGGTTTGGGCAGCGATTGCAAAAGAAGCTCCCTGACTCCCCGACATAAAGAAGATATCTAAACGTTCACCTCCCAAACCAATCTCATCCAGAATTTTCTTTGCCCGGTTCACACGCGCCCATCCTCGTTCGTTGCCGCGCACATGATGGCAGTTGCCAATCGGACAGGCTACGATATAAACACCATCCGCTCCTTGTTCGAAGGCTTCCAAGATATAGCGGATATCTGTTTTACCGGTACAGGGCATGCGCACAAATTTGACATTGGCCGGGTATTGAATATGTAAGATTCCGGCTGTATCCGCAGCCATATAACCACAATAAATACAGTAAAAGGCAGTAATTTGCGGTTCAAACTCCGCTTTCGGTAGATTATCTAAAGGTGTTGGCGAATTTAGTGAATGGATTCTGTCAACCATTCTCCCAACCCTCGGATGTAGCGAAGCATCATTTGTTCATCGGTATAGTGAATTAACTGGATGGCATTAGCCGGGCACTCGCCCGTACATGTGCCGCAACCCTGACATTGGGCAGGATCAATAAAAGCTGCCCCACCCAACCCGCCTACCCCGGTGCGCGGTTGTTGATGGCGGGAAGGCAAATCAGCATAAAAACTATTTGCGCTTTGTTCTCCACTCATCTCGATCCATTCAGATGGTTGTATCACCTGGGGTATCCCAAAAGGGCAGGTGCGGGTGCAAGTCAGACAACCAACACATTTTTGCGGATCGACATAAGCCACAACACCGCCAAGATAGAGTGATTTTTGGGTAAGCAACGTCAACGCCCGTCCGGCAGCCGCCAAAGCGTGACTGATGCTCTCTTCAATGAATTTTGGATAGGCTGCCATTCCAGCCAGGAAGATCCCTTCGCGCATGAAGTCCATCGGGCGCAATTTCAATTGAGCTTCCTCAAAAAAGCCTTCGCTCGAAAGGGGCACACGGAGTTTGCGCGCCAAAGTTTCACTGCCTTCCGCCGGCACAACCGATACACTGAGCGGCACAACATCCGCTTGAACCTCCAGCCAGCGATTCAAGGCTAAATCACGGACTCGCACCAAAGGTTTCTGCGAAACCTCATCCCAAAGCACTTGCGGCGGGCATTCATCCGACCAGCGCACGAAGATGACCCCTCGCTGGCGAGCTTCGGTATAATATTTTTCGCGAAAGCCATAGGTAACAATGTTTCGATGCAAGACCATCACCTGACAGGCAGGGTTAAACAAGCGCAGACGAAGTGCATTTTTCATCGTATTGGTACAGCAGACTCTGGAGCAATACTCTGCCATCCCCTCCTTGCCCACACACTGGATCATGACCACATTTTTCCATTCCGCCACCTTTTGCGGTTCATGGATGATCATCTCTTCTAACTCGCGTTGCGTGACCACAGCGGGCAATTTCAACCAGGGATGTTGATGCGCTTCCTGACCACCAGTTGCCACGATGGTTACGCCATGCCGCACTTCTGTCGTGATAATTTTGCCATCCGGTAAGATCGTTCGCAGATCCGAACGGAAGTCTCCCACATGGCCGCGATGACGAGCTACCTCTGTGCGGGTATACACCTGGATGCGGGTATGGGCGCGCACTCGATTAACCAAATCTCGCAAGAGCCGTTGAGGGTTATATCCTTCAGCGACATAATATAGATTCAGCAGATTTCCCCCCAGTATCTCCGAGCGTTCCACTAAGTGAACTTCATAACCACTGTCCGCAATTGCCAATGCTGCCGTCATCCCTGCGACCCCACCCCCAATGACCAGCGCCGCCGAACGACAGACATGTTTTTCTTTATACACTGGCTTCGCTAGGCTCACCCGCCCGACAGCCATGCGTAACATTTCGTGCGCTTTGCGGTTTGCCTGTTCGCTCTGCCACCGATGAACCCGGTTGCATTGCTCCTGGAGATTGACAACTTCGAGGAGATACGGGTTTAATCCTGCCGCCCGCACCGTTTTCTGAAAGAGAGAATCATGGGTGCGATTGCTACACGCGCCAATCACAACCCGATTTAAAGCGTGCTCCTGAATTGCAGACTGAATTTGCTGCAAGCCGTGGGGAAAACAAGCCAAATCCAGCAATTGGGCAAACTGAACCCCTTGCCATTCTGTTGCCTGCTGAGTGATGGCTTTGAGATTCAGCGTCTCACACATTGTGCCGGCACAAGTGCAATTAAAGACGCCAATTCGAGCGGGCTCACCGCTCACATCTCGCTCAGGTGGAAAGCTTTCGTTGGAAAGAAAAGGCGCTTCATGGGAAAATCGATAGGCATTCAAGCGATCGTTGAGCAAACGCATCACTTCGGCCGCCGCCCCACTGGCATCCAGAATCGTCTCAACAATCTCCTTCGGGGATGAAAATGCCCCACAAACAAACACGCCGGGGCGCGAGGTCTGCAATGGCACAAATTTATCCGTCTGACAGAAACCAAACTCATTCGGCTCGATTTTCAGGATTGAGAACAAATCTCTGGCGGCTGCGGGAGGTTGCAATCCGGTGGCTAAGACGACCATCTCAAACCGTTCCTGGATTTTCTTGCCATGCGGCGTTGCGTATTGCACAATTAAATCTTTCGTCTTGGGGTCTTCATAGATGCCCGACAAGCGACAATGCACATAGCGGATGCCATGTTCCTGTCGGGCTCTGGCAAAATAGCGGCTATATTCTTTATTGAAGGCGCGCTCGTCCATGTTAAACACTGTACATTCAACCTGAGCGCCTAAACGCTGTTTTGCCAGGATGGCTTCTTTCGTGGCAAACATACAACAAATGGAGGAGCAGTAAGGTTGCTCCTGGTCTCGAGAACCGACGCATTGCAACCACAAAATGGAACGGGGTTTTTTGTGATCAGATGGCCTTTGGACAATCCCTTCGGTAGGGCCTGAACGACTTGCCAAACGCTCATACTGCATGGCTTCCAGCACATTGACATATCGGCCAAATCCCAATTCTTCAAGTTCAGCAGGATTAAAGACTTGAAAACCGATTGCCAGGATGATTGCCCCAACTTCAACGGTCAACAAGCGGGGTTGCTCCTCCAGGTTAATCGCTTCAGTGGGACAAACTTCGACACATTTCTTGCAAGCTTCACAGTAAGGCCCGTAATCGATCACATACGCATCGGGTGTTGCTCGCGCAGCCACTTTATAAGCTGCCTTGCGCATGGTCAATCCTCGTTGATATGAGTCGGGTAATTCAACCGGGCAAACCTGGGCACAATATCCACAATTAATACAACGATTGACATCCACATAACGCGGTTCCTGACGAAGGGAGACAGTAAAATCTCCCGCTTGCCCGGCAACGTCTACAACGCGGGTTAAGGTCAAGATTTCAATATTCGGATGCTGATTGTGCTGGATGTAAGCCGGGGAAATTGAGGGACGGGTACAGCCATAGCCATGATCGGCTGTTCCGCGACATAAGACACAGTCATGTTGCGGGAACATAAAACCTAATTGCGCCACTCGCCCACCCAGGCAGGGAGTCTGCTCGACAAGGTACACCTTCAATCCCGCCTCAGCCAAATCAAGGGCGGCGCGCATACCCCCAATCCCACCTCCAATCACCATCGCTGAAGCTGGTCTTGGACGAACCGTTTGACGAAGAGACTTTCGAACTGCCATCGCTCCAGAGACGGTAGGTTGCAACCTGCCTGTAACCTACCTGTAATTAAAACTCACCTCCCCTGATCGGCCCGATGGGGCAATGGCAATGTATGTTTCAATACAACCCTTTCGACCAATCAGGGAATACCTGAATTGGTGCGATGACGGGTCAATGGAACTAACTTCATTGTAGCAAGCCTTGTTGCCCTTGTCAACCAGGAATCGACAGAAATTGTCACCAAATTTTATCAAATCCTCACAGACAGACAGGAATTGTTAGAAAACCATCAAAAAGCAGTTTAGCCCGACAATTTCTGAGCACCTCATGATAAAATTAATTTAACGATTTAAAATCTTGTTTATCCTGTTTAGGAGCTAAACCTTTAGAAAAGGAGTACTAACGATGATTCCCAAAGCGATGCAAGACGCAATGAATGAACAAATCAAAAACGAGCTGTATTCGGCTTATCTATATCTTTCGATGGCAGCCCACTTTGAGAGCAAAACCCTGGCTGGTTTTGCCAACTGGTTGCGCATCCAGGCAAAAGAAGAACTTGGTCATGCGATGAAGTTTTACGATTTCATCCTCGAACGGGGTGGCGAAGTGACCCTCAAAGCCATTGACCAACCGCCTTCGAGCTGGAAGTCCAACCTGGAAGCTTTCGAACAGGTGTTGGCTCATGAGCAAAAGGTCACCAAAAACATCCATGACCTCTATGAGCTAGCCCTCAAAGAGAAGGATTACCCCAGCCAGGTGATGTTACAGTGGTTCATCGAAGAGCAAGTTGAGGAAGAAAAGAACGCCACCGAAATCATCGAAAAGCTCAAGATGATCGAGGCGCATGGCACGGCGGTCTTGATGCTCGACCACGAGTTAGGCGAACGCGAAGCTGAGGAAGAATAAATTTCTATCCCTTAAGCTCTGATGCCCTGCCCTTTGGAATAGGCAGGGCATTTTTCCAGGTCTATCAACAGGAGATAAACCGAACCCGATGGAGTGCGGAAGCATGGCTACTGCACTCTATCGAAAGCCATAAGTTAAAACGCTCTGGAGAAGTAAAGGGGATTTGGAAACCCTCCCCGAATCAGCCAATTAACCTCGCAAGCGTTCTGTATCACCATCGAGTAAAATTGACTCTATGAAGCTTGCCACTCTTTGTTATCTACGCAAAGACGGGAAAACCCTGATGATCCACCGCGTTAAGAAGCAAAACGACGTCCATCAGGGCAAATGGAACGGTTTAGGAGGAAAATTTGAACCTGGTGAAACTCCGGAAGAGTGCGTGCGTCGAGAGGTTTTCGAGGAAGCCGGCTTGCAGGTCAAACACCTGCACCTGAAAGGCTTTCTGACCTTCCCCCTGTTTGCCAACAACGAAGACTGGTATGCCTTTGTCTTCGTGTGTGATGAATTTGAAGGCGAGATCACCGATTCTCTAGAAGGCAATCTCGCTTGGATTGAAAACGACAAACTGCTTGAGTTACCCCTTTGGGAAGGCGACCGTCTGTTTTTACCCTTGCTCGATCAGCCGGGGTTCTTCAGCGGCAAGTTTGTCTATCAAAATGGCAAGCTGGTCGAACACCACATCACGCGCTACCCCTCAGGATAAAACGCGCCGAATGCGTGCCAGCCCTTCTTGGATGGTCTAAACTCCTGTGGCATAGGACAGCCGCAAATAGCCTTCGCCATACGCTCCAAACGCCGAGCCTGGTAATAAGGCAACACCCGCCTCCTCTAAAAGGCGATCCGCCAGCTCAGCCGAGCTTTGCCCTATCTCTCGGATATTCGGGAAAGCATAAAACGCCCCTTGCGGTTGACGACAACGGAAACCGGGAAGGCTGTTCAACCCACTGACCATCACCTCCCGCCGCCGTTGGAACTCTGCTACCATCTCATTCACAGCTTCTTGTTGCCCAAGAATAGCCTCCAGTCCGGCAAATTGGGTGAAATGGGCTGTTGCTCCAATCGAATGAGTGAGCAAGAGTTCAACTTGCTGCGCCAGTGCCACGGGCATGATGCCAAAACCCAACCGCCAACCGGTCATCGAATAGGTCTTGGAGAAGCCATCAACGATGATGGTGCGCTCTTTCATCCCGGTCAGAGAGGCAATGGAGGGGGCGGTCAAGTTATCATAAACCAGGCGCGAATAGATCTCATCGGATAGCACCCAACAATCATAGCGTTGCACCTGTTCGGCAATGTGGTGTAACGCCTCCCAACTCAACACTCCGCCGGTAGGGTTGCTGGGTGAGTTGAGGATCACCAGTTTAGTGCGTGGATTGATCAACCGATCAAAAGCATCTAAGTCTAATGAAAAATCGTTTTCTTCCAGCAACGGCATGGCTACCGGGATACCTCCCGCAACCAGAATCATCGCCTCGTAAGTTGGAAAGCCAGGATCAGGGTACATCACCTCATCCCCCTCTTCGACCAATGCCAGGGTTGGGAAGAAAAGATTCGGCTTACCGCCGGGACTGATCACCACCTCCTGCGGTAAGATCGAGATACCCCGCCGGCGGCCTGCATCCTCGGCAATGGCGGCGCGCAATTCCATCATGCCGGCTGGCGGCGTATAGCGAGTTTTTCCACTGCGAATAGCCTGGATACCCGCTTCACAGATGTTTTCAAAGGTCGGAAAATCCGGTTGTCCAATTTCAAAATGGATGATCTCCCGTCCTTCTTTCTCCAGTTGAAGGGCTCGCCCCAGCACATGATAAGCCCCTTCTGGCTTCAAATGGGCTGTCCGTTTAGCAAACTCGAAGATTTGATCTCTTTGCGACAACGATTATTCCCCCAGCATCTTGAGCAACTCTTCGTATTCCTGATCAGGCATTCCAAACCAGTTCTCAGGGGCCGGGAAGGTTGCCGATTTGACCTCCGTAACGTATTGCTTCAAGCCGTTCAAAATCACTTCCCCTGCATTTCCAAAAACTTTTGCCATTTTCGGTTTGAACTTGGGATATAAACCGAACATATCGTGATAAATCAGCAGTTGTCCATGCGCGTGAGGCCCAGAACCCAAAGAAAAGATCAAGGTATTTTTTGCCCGCTCGGTGATCAGTTTACACAGGCGATCTGGAACCATTTCTAACAGGATGGCAAACGCTCCCGCCTCTTCCAGAGCCTTAGCGTCATCCACAATCTTCTTTGCCAGGGCAGCCGATTTTCCCTGTAAGCGAAAGCCGCCTAAAGCAGACACAGATTGGGGTGTTAAGCCCAGGTGCCCTATGGCAGGGATGCCAGCATCCACAATGGTACGAATGCGTGGCGCCATGGCTTGCCCGCCTTCGAGTTTAATGGCATCACAGCCAGCCTCTGCCATAAATCGCCCGGCGTTTTTGACCGCGATTTCATCGCTGGGCTGATAGGACATATAGGGCATATCACCGACCACAAACGCCGTCGGAGCACCACGGCGTACGGCGGCTGCATGACGGATCATATCATCCATCGTGACCGGCAACGTGGTATCGTAACCCAACATGGTCATCCCCAGGCTGTCCCCCACCAGGATCATCTCCACACCAGCCTGTTCTTGCAGATAAGCGGTCGGATAATCATAACAAGTCAGCCAACTGATAGGTTCTCCCTCCTGGGCTTTTTGAAAAAGATAAGGTAAGGTTATTTTTTTACGTTCGGTCATCTTTGATCCTTTCTGGAAATTAGAGTTATCCCTTTCGGTAGATAGATAGGATATCAGCCAGCAGTGCATAACCCGTTTCAAGCCGGCCAGCCCCTGCTCCAACCAGCGTGACATCCCCCAGATAGCGAGTGGTGTAGTTAATCGCATTGGTTGCGCCCATCACCTGGGCTAGCGGATTGGACAGTGGTAAAGCCAACGGTCTCACACTTGCTTTAATTGTACCTTCACTCACCTCCAAGGAGCCGATTAACTTCCATCGCTTTCCTTCCCGGCGGGCTTGCTCAATGTCAGCCAAGGTTAGATGGGTGATTCCTTGCCGATTCACCTCCTGCATTGTGATCGATTTTCCCATCAAGACATTAGCGAGAATCACGATCTTTCCGGCGGCATCATAGCCCTCCACATCTCCGCTAGGGTCAGCTTCTGCATAGCCTAACCTTTGGGCTTCTGCCAGAGCAGAAGCGTAATCATTTCCCTGTTCCATCTTAGTAAGGATAAAATTCGTTGTGCCGTTAAAGATACCCTGAACGCGGTGAATTTCAGCGGCTTTCAGCCATTTCATCCCCAAGAAGATAGCTGGCGTGCCACTCATCACCGTTCCCTCGAAGCCGATCTGGGCGCTGTTTTGCTCAGCCAATCTCTGCAATTCCGGGTAATGCAAAGCGATGGGGCCCTTGTTGGTAGTTACCACATGCCTGCCGGAGTGAAGAGCCTGGCGGATGTAACTGGTAGCGGGTTCCCCTGTGCGCAAGTCGGTATAACTGGCTTCCACCAGCACATCATATTCCAACCCATTGAGCATCTCCTCCACCGAACGCTCCTTTATTTCCGCCGGGATTGTTCTTAAATCCCCTTTTGCTGCTGCAGCCAGGATATTCTCGAGGGGAATCCCTGCCGGGTCAGCCAGACTGCCCATTCGCAGATCATTCACCCCCACCACCGAGAACCTTAAGCCATAGCTAGCTTCAAGAGTCTGTCGTTGCTCAGCTAGAATGCTCAATAATCCTTGCCCCACATTACCCAAACCGATCATGAGTAAGCGAATGTTTTGCATGATGCCTCCACAATGGATGGTATTCAGGAACGCCCCATTGGATGGTGCAACGTTCTGCTAATTTCACCAGAGGCGCATGTCCATTATACTTGCATCGGGGGATGCCAACCAGATTTTTTGTTCTTATCCCTGACTCTCCCTCGTGATAGTGACCCTAGCACGAGTTTCGTGAATACAGAGGACTGCTAATGCTATAATTAAGTCAGTCACAATCGGCTAGTTTTCAGGAAAATATTTGCCGAATCTTACAATTGTAGAGAGGAGAACCATGAAACCACCCCATTTGATAACCCTCATCCTTTTATTCAGTCTTATCCTGGTTGCCTGCCAAAGGGCAACCCTTTCCCCGACCACCGCCACGCCGCCAGAACCGACCATCCCTCCCCCTCCCACCCAAAACCCACCCACCAAACCCATTGTAACCCTCACCCCTACCCCCTTAGGCGGAGTCAGTCTACCAGCCAGTGAAAAAGCTGACCTCGTTCTTCAGAACGGCTTTATTTACACCGTCGATTCCGCCCGCAACGTAGCCGAAGCGGTGGCCGTCAAAGGAGACACAATCATCTATGTCGGGACGAACGAAGGCGTCCGGGCGTATATCGGCCCAGACACGCAAACGGTTAATCTGCAAGGGCGCATGGTCTTACCAGCCTTTGTGGATAGCCATGCTCATGCCACTTCAGGGGTCTCAGATATCTACGAAGTCTCCCTCTACGGCATCGACGCGGTGGAGAAATACCAGCAAACCATTCGGAACTTCCTCGCTGAAAACCCTGGTTTGAAAGCCCTGCAAGGCGCTGGCTGGATCAACAACGTCTTTGGCGCCAACGGACCCACCACAGCCATGCTGGATGAAATCGTCCCCGATATTCCCGCAGTGTTGTATTCTGAAGACTATCACAGTGTCTGGGTCAACAGCAAAACCCTGCAACTGGCCGGGATCACCAGAGACACGCCCGATCCAGAAGGCGGCGTGATCGAAAGGGATGCCAATGGCAATCCCAGCGGGACATTGCGCGAAACGGCTATGGATCTGGTTACGGAGGTGATTCCGTCCTACACAGTGGAGCAGTATTTGGAGGGGTTAGAATACTTTCAGAGTTTCGCCCATTCCTTAGGCATTACCACCGTCTATATCCCTTCTCTACCGGGCGGTCTAGGAGAGGCACTCGCAGCCTTGCATGAGTTTGATACTTCGGGAAAAATGAGCATCCGTTTCCCCACTGCGGCCGGGATTAACCCTGATGATCCGCTTTCTAAAGTCGATGAGATTAAAACATTGATCGAGAGAGAAAAAGGCGGCTATTTTGAGGTTATCGGGGCAAAAATCTTTATGGATGGCGTGTTAGAGGGAAGTACCGCTTATCTTGAACAACCCTATCTGCACATCCCCAACTCACGCGGCGAACTATTATGGGATCCCCAGAAGTACACCGAGGTATGCACCGCGCTGGATCGCGCCGGCATTCAAATCCATGTGCATTCGATTGGCGATGCCGCAACGCGCATTACCCTGGATGGTTTTGAAGTTGCCCGGCAACAAAATGGGCAACGCGACTCGCGCAACATCATCACCCATCTGCAACTGGTCAATCCCGCGGACATCGATCGCATGGCAGACCTCGGCGTGATTGCGGTGCCTCAACCCTATTGGTTCGTCATCGATACCTACTATACCCAGGCGGTCGAATTTGTTGGAAAAGAACGCGCTGATCGCCAATACCCAATGAAGACCTTTTTTGATAAAGGAATCGTGGTAGCTTCAGCCTCCGACTACCCGGTTTCTTGGCCGCCAAATCCTCTATATGCGATCGAAATTGGCGTCACCCGCACCGTTCCACAAAGCCTGGGCGACATTTACGTTGGCGCTGACTTTCAAACGCCTCTCAACCCTCAGGAGCGGGTTACGGTGGAGCAAATGATCGCCAGCTTCACAATCAATGGAGCTCATGCTACCTTTTTGGAGAATCAAATCGGCTCAATCGAGGTGGGCAAAAAAGCCGACTTAATCGTTCTGAGCCAGAATATTCTCCAGATTCCCCCCAGTGAAATTCACCGCACAACCATTTTATTGACCTTTTTCGAGGGGAAAGAAGTTTACCGCGACGAAGAATACGCTCAATAAAATGGGAGAAAAAGTGACCGGCGAAATGAAGCCGGTCACTTTTCCATCTCCAAACCCCAAAGATTTTCCTCACCGCAGGAGCCAGTGGCTCCTTTTAGCCTGCCTCCCTACCAGAGTTTCGACAAGGCTATTTCTTTCCGTTGACAACTTTATCAAAGGTGGTGTTTTTGAGTTTTTGCACCAGTTCATACTGGGCTTCACACCAAACTGGATGAATGGGGCAGTCGTCGCTAAACTTACACTCGCCGCTCTCCCCAACGCATTCGTTGAGCATGATCGGCCCATCAATAGCTTCAATCACCTCTAATAAGGAAATATCCTTGGGTGGCCGCGCCAGAGAGACCCCTCCTCTTGCACCGCGGGAGGTCGTCAATAAGCCGGCTACCGACAATTGAGAGACAATTTTGGCAAGAAATGAGGGCGGAATTTGCTGCTCTTGAGCAATCGTACTGGTCGCGGCGCGATGATCCGCCCCTAAACGGGCTAAAAAGGTTACCGCTCGCACGGCATAGTCGGCCTGTCGTGTGATTTGCATCTTACCTGCTCCCTTTTAGGTTAAGTGGGTAGAATTTATCTCATATATATTAGATTATTTTTGGAGAATTTACAAGTGACAGAGGTCATTCTCGAATTATGACGCTTATCCAAAAGGTGGACATGAGTTTGACAGGTTTGGGCTGGAGAATATGATAAGATTCAGGGCGAAATTTTCAGCAGTGAGGAGATAAAGCATGAAACAAATCTGTGTCATCGGAGTAGGCTATGTTGGTTTGGTAACCGCGGCCTGTTTCGCTGATTTGGGCAACCGTGTCATCGCCCTGGACATCAATGAAGAGAAAATTGAGGGGTTGAAAAAAGGGGTCATGCCTATTTATGAACCTGGACTTGAGGAACTGGTCGAAAGGAATGTCAAAGCTGGTAGATTAAGCTTTACCACCTCCTATCCAGAGGCCCTGAATGGTACCGAGTTTGTCTTTATTGCCGTTGGCACACCTTCTGGGGTAGACGGAGAAGCGGATTTGCGCTATGTCGCTCAGGCCGCGCGGAGCATCGCCGAGAACATGAACGCTCCTCTGATTGTGGTGAATAAATCGACCGTGCCTGTAGGCACCGGTGACTGGACGGCTGACATCATCCGTCAACATCAGAAAGAGCCCATTCCCTTTGCGGTGGTTTCCTGTCCAGAGTTCCTGCGCGAAGGCTCGGCAATCGGCGATTTTATGCAGCCATACCGCACCGTGTTAGGCTCCACCGATCGAGAAGCCGCCGAAAAAGTTGCCCAATTACATTTACCCTTGCGGGCACCAATCATGATCACCGATTTGCGCACAGCGGAGATGATTAAATACGCCTCCAATGCTTTTCTGGCAACCAAAATCTCCTTCATCAACGAAATTGCCAATATCTGCGAAGCACTAGGCGCAGACGTGAAAGAAGTTGCAGTTGGCATGGGGTACGATAAGCGCATTGGGCCAATGTTTTTGGACGCCGGACTGGGGTATGGCGGTTCTTGCTTCCCCAAGGATGTGAAAGCCCTTGCCTATATGGCAGAGGAGAAAGGCCGTCATCCACAATTGTTACGAGCGGTGATGGAAATCAATGACGACCGCCGCCGATTAGCCGTCAAGCGGCTGCGCGAACTGGTCGGGGATTTACAAGGTGCCGTGATTGGATTGCTGGGCTTATCCTTCAAACCCAATACCGATGATATGCGCGATGCCCCCTCGGTCACCCTTGCCGACCTGTTAACTAAAGCCGGCGCCAGGGTGCGAGCATACGATCCGGTAGCGATGCCCATCGCCCGCACAATCCTTCCCAACGTGGAAATGTGCACCGATCCGTATGAGTTAGCTGAAGGATGCGATGCCCTGATGGTCGTAACCGACTGGAATGAATTCAAACAACTCGATCTGGTTCGGATCAAAAGCGTTATGAAACGCGCCATCATGGTGGATGGGCGAAACATTTACGATCCGAAGGTAATGCGCCAGTTAGGTTTTCGCTATCGCGGTTTAGGCCGGGGATATAACGACGAGTGAACCCATCCACGCAGCCTCCAATTTGCAATTACGAAGGCTCCAATTATCAACAGGTCTTCTGGGAAAGCGGGGAGAGGCAATACGAAGACCAGGTTGAAGCGATTGCTATCCGGCGCTTACTTAACCAACCCGGCGAGTACCTCTTGGAAATCGGCGCCGGCGCCGGTCGCAACACCCCGCGCTATCGCATTTACCAACGAATTGTGTTACTGGATTATTCGATCAGCCAGTTAGAACAAGCCCAAGCCCGCCTGGGGCAACATCAGCGCTATCTTTACGTGGCAGGCGACGCCTATCACCTGCCATTTGTAGCCGGCTTATTCGATGCAGCCACCATGATCCGCACCATGCATCACTTAGCCGAGCCACAACTTGCTCTCCAGCAGGTACGGCGAGTCTTGAAAGACGGGGGCCTCTTTTTGTTGGAATATGCCAATAAACAAAACCTGAAAGCCATTCTGCGCTACTGGTTTGGCCGACAAGCCTGGAACCCCTTTGACCCCGCCCCAATCGAATTTGCCGAACTAAATTTCGACTTTCATCCCAAAGCAATCCGGCGCTGGCTGGCGGAGAACGATCTCAAGCTGATCCGCCAGCTTACCGTCTCCCATTTTCGGCTTAGATTTCTTAAACGAACCATCCCGTTAAAAGTTTTGGTTACCCTGGATAGTCTGGCTCAATTAACTGGTAACTGGTGGCAACTCAGCCCGAGTGTCTTCGCCCTGGCTCAGGCGGGTCAGACGAAAAAATCAGCCCCAGTCAACGGCTTTTTTGCCTGTCCCCAATGCCAGGGTGAGCAATTCCATGAGCTTCCGACCCAAATGGAATGTTTGACGTGCGGAAGGCAATGGGAAATTCGCAATGGAATTTATGTATTCCGTTAAGGGAGGCTTACACCCGCTCCAGCACCCAAAAATGGGAGAGACCGAAAATACGCAGAGGGGTCTTTTCCAGAGTTTGCAACAAGAAACGTAAAATTTTGCCCGGCGTCGGAAAGCGGGCGATGATATTATCATATGCCCCGAAAACGATGGTTGCTGATAACAGGCGCAAAGGCAAACCGCGCATCAATTCCTCCAAATCGCGCCGTTGATAAATGCGCACATGGGGGGCTAAACGATTTCGCCAGCGACGCGGCAAATAATTGACCAGCGGAATATTGCCAAAGTGATACTTTCCTCTCCAGTAAATCCCATGTGTCTCAAAGGGATAGCCGCGGTTGGGGACAAATAAAAGCAAGCGCCCACCCTTTTTCAGCACTCGCGCCATCTCCTGCATGGCAAGACGATCATCGCCCACGTGCTCTAAAACCTCATGGCTGAGGATTAAGTCGAAAGATGCGTCTGGAAAGGGTAAATGCTCTCCGGCTGCGCAAAGCACTTCAAGCTCGCGGCGGTGAGCCACAACCGCACGATCCCAATCGATTTCCAACCCAACCGCCTTTCTAGCAAGCGGAACAAACTTCTCTAAATATAATCCCACGCCGCAGCCGTTTTCCAAAATCATCCCATGGACATGCTCAGCGGCGGATTTCAGAATCATCTGCCAGCGGCGCTCCTGTCCGGCGCGCCAGATATAAGAGGGCTCGCCGCATCGGGCGGATTTTTCAGCAGTCGGTGGCTCTAGCGCAGATGCCATTCCTGTTTATGCCCCAACCCCAAACGATTATCGATCCAACGCAACCAGGTAGGTTGAAATCCATACAACAAATTGCGCGCCACAATCGTTTTAAGATATTTGACAAAGGGAAATTTGCGTTGATAGCTTTCCCACGCTTTTTGCCATTCCTCCTCTTGCGAGACGACTTCGACGCGCCCGCGCATTTGGATACCCCGAATTGCTTGCCAATCCCAAACCTCGGGATAAATCGTCACCGCTGCCAGGGGATTCTCCTGTAGGTCGCGACTATGCTGGCTATTAGCATCCGAGAAGAAGTACAACTTTAAGTCATCTGCCACAAAATAGACTGCGGCTGCGTGAGGCTCGCCCTGCAAGCTGCTGGTTGCCAGAGTCATGGTTGAGAGTGCAAGCAATTCTCTAATTGCTTCATTCATCCAGGCTCTCTCCCCAACGGGGATAAAATTCATTCTCGATCCCGATGCGGGCAAGCATTCTTCCCACCAAATGATCTACCATCTCGTCCAGGCTGCTGGGACGCGCATAAAAAGCTGGTACCGGAGGAAATAGGATGGCGCCGTTTTGAGCAGCCAGCTCCATCAATCGCAAATGTCCCCGATGTAAAGGCGTTTCCCGCACCGCCAGCAAGAGGGGCCGGCCTTCCTTCAGGGTAACATCAGCCGCGCGGCTAATCAGGTCATCGGCATAAGAATTGGCAATGGCGGAAAGCGTTTTGATCGAACAGGGCACAACCATCATCCCGCGCGTGGCGAAAGAACCAGAGGCAATTGCAGCGCCAATGTCGCGAGGGGAATAACTTACATCTGCTAAGTTCATGACCGACGCGACCTCCCAATCGGTCTCAGCTCGAATGGTTAACCTGGCAGCCGGGGATAAGATTAAGTGGGTCTCAATCGGCAACGATTTCAAGACTTCCAGTAGCCGGATGCCCAGAATTACCCCCGATGCGCCGCTGATCGCCACCACCAAACGTTGGACAGCGTTCACGTTTTCACCCCCCAGTGGATAGCAATTGTCCCCAACATGCGCCGCCGAAAGCCAACCTCTCGAAAACCGACCTTTTCCAATAGCTCAGCCAACGCTTCGGCGGTTAAAAAGGATTGGGTCGTCTGAGGTAAATAGGTATAAGCGGCACCATCACCAGCAAGCCATCGCCCCAGGGTGGGAATCACCTGGTTGAGATGAAAGTTAACTAGAGGAGAGAAAAGGTTTGCCTGCGGTTGGGTGGTGTCTAAACAAACCATCCTCCCGCTCCTTTTCAAAACGCGATACTGTTCCCTCAAGCTCCGCTCAACATCGGTAACGTTCCTCAATAAAAACCCCGAAACGACGGCTTCGAAACACTCGTCCGCAAAGGGCAAATTCAGGGCATCAGCCGCACACCAATGAATCGTAGATGGTTTACCTTGTCGGCCAACCTGCATCATTGGCACGGTGAAATCGGCTGCAAGCACGCTCGCTGCAGGCGTTTGACGCAGCGCCTCCATAGCTAAATCGCCGGTGCCAGCGCCTAAGTCTAAGAGCCTCCCTCCTTCAGGAAGTGCTGCGCGTAGGATAACCTCCCTACGCCAGCGAAGATCTTGCGCCAGAGTCATGATTCGATTCATGCGATCATAGTTCGGCGCTATACGGCTGAACATGGCGCGCACCTTTTGCGGGTGCTTTTCTTGTTCCAACTTATCCACCTGTATTGGCTTTTAGATAGGCTTCATCTTCCGCCTCAGCGATGCGCCGACCCTCTTGTACGTTCACACTGGCGAGCAGGAGACCGCCTAGGATAAAAAAGGCGATAATCGAAAGAATGGCCGGGCGGCTGCTGCCAAAGATAGCACCGGCTGCGGCGAAAAACAACGGCCCGATCATCGCCGAAAACTTCTCCATGACGCCAAACAAGCCAAAGAACTCTCCGCTCTTGGAAGCCGGAGATAGATAAGCGTAGAGACTGCGGCTGAGCGCCTGGCTGCCCCCTTGAACGATAGCAACCATCCACGCTAAAAACCAAAACTCGATGGTGGAGTTCAGGAAGAATCCCCACACGGCAATCACCGAATAGACCAGCAAAGCTAGCAGAATACTGCGCTTGGTATCCAAACGTTCAGCCAATTTGACAAAGAACAGGTTGCCAAATAAAGCTGCAAATAACAAACCAACCAATTCTATACCCAGAATCATCCCCAGGATCAACAACAGGTTGCTTTCGCGAATGGGAGGCAACACCTCAATTGAAACCAGAGAGATCAGGATGGCGTGGCTGGCAGGGTATTTTTTGCCGGCATTGACGATTTCCAGGACATGTTCCCCTGGAGATGCGGCAACAATAACCCGGCTGACATCATAGCGATAAGCAAGGCTATAAGCATCAATTTCGAGAGGTTTGCCGGTATCTGGATCAAGGTAAGGTTGACCATCCAAAAGCACGTTCCAAATGCCATGATCAGGGCCGGTGCTATGGGTAAGGCGCACTTTTTGCCCGTTAAATCTCATTTCAACCCGCGCCGTGCTGTCTTTGGCTTTAGCATAGACCAAATCTTTATCCAAACCAGCCTGGCGCGCCGGGATGGTTTCGATTGTCCAGTCACCGATCAACTTCACTGCCTCGCTCTGAGGAGTAAACACACCTTCCCCGACAGCCGTAGGGGTACTTTGGAAAGGTGGCGGAGGCGCGCCGACCATCTCGGCTGGTAAAACCCTTGCTCCAGCAACGCCAAGAATGGGCAAGGCAATAAGGTTAAAGAGGATAAAGGCTAAAAAGATCGGCCGGCGGCGGTCGCCAGCGGTCGGCAAACGACCAAAAATCAGGCTGTAGGGGATGCCAACAAACTGCACCAGGAGCAAGGCAAGAATCAATTCGACACTACCGAAGCCCAATTCCGCTCCGTAGATCGCAGCCACACCGATAATCGTTCCAATCCCATCATTGTAGATAAGGAAGGCCAGCAAATACTTGAATAACTGTCGATATTGACGAATATCTCGCAGAGTTTTTCCCAGTCTCGCAAAGCTTTCGGAAATCAATTCCCCAAAACGTTCGACCTTGAGGGCAGCTGCGGGGGGTTCAGGCACCCAGCGCAAGAGGGGAATAGTAAAAATCAACCACCAAATTGCCACACTGAGAAACGAAAGGCGTGCTCCCCACGTGCCAGGGAGAAGCTGAATCATGACCACATTAATCGCCAGCAACAAGCCGCCTCCCAGATACCCCATGGCATAGCCCCGCGCCGAGACACGATCCTGATCCTCGGGCCTGGCTACATGCGCTAAAAGCGCATCATAAAACACATTGGCGCCGTTGAAACCAATCCGCCCGATAATAGCTAGAATTGAAGCCAGCATCCAATCACCACTTTCCACCAACACCAATAAGGCTGTGCCGAGAATGCCCAGTCCGGCAAAGAAAGCTAACAGCTTCTTCTTACCGCGCACGATGTCTGAAATGGTGCCTAGGATTGGTGAGAGAATGGCGATAATGAGCAAAGAAATGCTCAACCCCAAGCTCCAAATCGAGGTTGCCCGCGCCGCGGTGGGTAAAGTGGAACCGGCAACTTGGCTAAAATAGATGGGTAAAACTGCTGCCAAAATCGTGGTGGCAAAGGCTGAATTTGCCCAATCGTACATCGTCCAAGCCCAGATGCGGCGATTGTACTCTTTGGGGTCAGCAGGATATTGGGTGACGGATAATGTGCTCATGTTTTACCTACCTAAAGATGGGATAAATGACTCCCCTGCAAAAAGTCTATTTCACCACCGAATACACAGAGAAATTTAATGACGGGCTCTGCCCTCCCTGCGCTTACCGCGGTACGTTCTTGCAGTGCACTCATTAATTACACGAAAAAGCTAACGTTTCGTAAGTATAATCGATGAAATCCACTGATTGAAGAGTATTCCCCGCCCAATTTTGGCAAGATTTTTTGCACATGTCCCTTGTTGCGATTTCTGTGTTATAATTTGTTAAGCACTTATTCATGGATTTATCCCGTGCAGGTGTTCATTTGAAGCGTCCGCGCCTTCTCGCCTGCGCATTCATCATTCATCGTTGCAATTATTTGTTCATTCTCCTTTCTTGGCTTCTTTTCAGGGGATATCGAAAGAGAATGGTTTGCTCATGATGAAGGCAGCGCACGGCTTGAAGCGGACAAATTGAGTTTGTTCGTTAATCAAGGAGTGGCGTATGAGTGTAGAATTTATCTTCCGATTGATCGGAATGGTCTTATTTGGTATTTTAGGCGTCTATATTGGTGAAACAATAGCCAATATCAGTGATCCAAACAACTTGCTTTATTACCAAATTCTGGTTGGATTGGTCGGCGCGTTAGCCGGATTAATCCTCACCCCCTTTCTCACCACTCGCCCGGTCAAAGCCTTGCGAGTGGTTCTGGGGCGTGTCTCCGTCCAGACTTTACTGGGCGGTTTGTTAGGCTTGATGGCCGGCTTAATTCTGGCTGCCCTGTTAGCTTTCCCCCTTTCATTGCTTCCGAAACCCTTTGGCAACATCCTGCCCTTCGTTGGTGCTTTGCTCTTCAGCTATCTGGGTGTGATGGTTTTTATCATGCGCCAGAATGAAATCCTCTCTCTCTTTCGTATCAATCTTGCTACCAAATCACCCCCTGAACCCCCTTCCGCCGAAAGCTCACGCACCATTCTGCTAGATACCAGCGTCATCATTGATGGACGAATTGCCGACATTGCGCGGACCGGTTTTTTAATGGGCTCCCTGCTCATTCCTCGCTTTGTGCTCAACGAATTGCAATATATTGCCGACTCTCCCGATAGCCTCCGTCGTCAACGAGGGCGACGTGGCCTGGAGGTGTTAGCTCAACTGCAGAAGAATGCCACCCTGCCGGTGCGCATCAGCGACATCGATGTCGAAGGTGTGCGAGAAGTGGACGATAAACTGGTGATCTTAGCCCGCCAGTTGCGCGCCCCGATTTTGACCAACGATTACAACTTAAACCGCGTCGCTGAACTGCAAGGGGTAGCAGTGTTAAACGTCAACGAACTGGCAAACGCGGTCAAATCCATTCTCTTACCCGGTGAGGCATTAAATGTGAACATCATCCAGGAAGGTAAAGAGCCAGGTCAAGGGGTGGGCTATCTGGACGACGGCACAATGGTGGTCGTTGAAGATGGGCGCGATCATATCAACCGCAACGTCTTTGTGATTGTAACCAAAGTTCTCCAAACGGCTGCCGGGCGAATGATCTTCACCCGTTTGGCTGACAAACACGATCTGGAAGAAATGAACCGTTGATGGTGCGCCACGAATGGCTGTATGGGCGAAACGCGGTGTATGAAGCATTGGTGGCGCAGCGTCGCGCCGTCTATCGCCTGCTGATCTCCCAAACAGCGCAACACAAAGGGCGGCTGGCGGAAATTTTACATCTTTCTCAACAGCGAAAAATCCCCATCGAAAAGGTCTCTAAAACCGCTCTTGCTTCCATTCACCCTTCTCACCAAGGCGTTGCCCTCCAGGTTGGGTCATATCCTTATGTCGATCTTGAAGAACTCCTCATCTATGCAGCCGAACAGGCATCTCCGCCCTTTCTCCTAATTCTGGATGTTCTCCAAGACCCCCAGAATGTTGGTTCTCTCCTCCGTACCGCGGAAGGAGTCGGCATCCATGGGGTGCTCTTGCCCTACCGGGAAAGCGTTGAAATCACCCCTGCAGTGGTCAACGCCTCAGCCGGCGCCAGTGAGCACCTGAGGATTGCTCGCGCCAACCTTTCGCAAGCCATCGAAAACCTCAAACAACAGAACATCTGGGTCATCGGGCTCGAAGATACCCCCGAAGCCCAACCATTAGAGAAACTCAAAATCAGCGCTGCCCTGGCTTTGGTGGTAGGAGGAGAGGGCAGCGGGATGCGTCCGCTGGTGCGCCGTTCCTGCGACCTGCTTGTGCGATTGCCAATGAAGGGAAAAATCCACTCATATAATGCGGCTGTTGCAGGGTCGATCGCCATCTTTTATGCCGCCTTAGCCCGCGGTGAATTCACTTCCTTAGAAAACAAAGCAACCTGAGTTCAGGAGAGATTGCCGAAACCTCCAAGAGGCTTTACAAAGCGCATTTTGGGTCGCAAATTGAGCCTTCAGTACGTTGGATTGATGCATCCCGCACTCCTATCTAAGGAAACTTTTCCCCTAAACCGATCTGGTGGGGATGAATGGCTTTCGAAAGACGGTAAAAAACATGATACTCCCCAATCCAAATTTCTTGCCATTCGATGTTTGCTAGCTTTAACCGCAGGGTGAGAATCTCATCTAATGTAGGATTTTTGGTTGTAATATAAGCAACCCGCTCACTATTTGCCACCTGTCGGGTATAGGCTGGATAGCGGTCATCGCGAGGGGTGTATCGTAAATCGGGATGATAGGGCAAGCGCGGGGAAAAAATAAGCTGTTCCTCACTCAAAAAAGCTAAAGGATAGGCAACCCAATAATTGGTATAGCCACGGGTTTCTCCATTTGCCTGCAAGAATTGAATCAAATCCGTAATTGGACGGTGATCGATGGCAGCCACCGCGTCAAACTGGGTAGTCAGCCCCGGTGGAAATCGAACAGCGCATTCCATCATCCCCCAAAAATTAAAACCGACAAGGACTCCGATCAGGCAAAGTTGATAGCGAACCTTTGGGATGAACCTTACCGTCATCTCCCCCGCAATCAACGAGAGAACTATCCATAAGGGGAGAAAATACCTTCCCGAAGGGTCTGCCCCAAAGGGCGTGAAAACAAAAGCAAGGCTGAAAGTCAGAGCAACGCCTGTAATCACCCACGCTTGGGGTCGCAGTTTTGTACCGATCATCTCACGCATCCACCAGCTAAGGAAAGCCAGCCAAATCGCCAGCGCAAAAGGCGCTAGCGGTAAAGCCAGCCAGCGGATTTCCCAGGGAGGGCGCAAGCCGAAAAGCACACTGCTGCCAAAGATGAGTAAGTTGAGAAAATTCCTCGTCGCCTGTTGTAACCCATTGCCTTCTGAGCTTGCGATAGCAGAGCCAAACAATTCGCCAAGCAAGCTGTCCATTCCCTGTCGCCAGGCATAATTCCACCAGGGCAGAGACCCTAGCAGCCAGGTGAGGCAGAAGAGCCCTAACGCTAAACCTGTGCTCTTGCGATCGAAAACCCGGCGGTGGTGAAAACCCACCCAAAGCAGGCTCAGCAGAACCGGCAATGCATAAATGCCCGTCAAACCGTTCACCCAAAACCCTAAACCGATCCAGAACCCCAAACTGCCAAACCACCCCAAGGGCGGAAAACGCTCCTCTTCCAAAAGGCGCAAGAGGCTTAGCCCCGAATACAAAATTAAATTACCGATCAACAATGCCTCCCCATATCCCCCTAGGCTGACGGTTGTGTACAGAGTAACGTTAACTGTTGGCACGGCGAGCAAGGCCGCCGTGTACCACTTGCCATTAGAGGGTGAAAAGATCAGAGGTGTCAGCTTTACCGTAGAGAGGATTACTAACAAGTAGAGAACAGTTTGGATAGCTCGAATCACCCAAACGTGAAAGCCAAACAACGCAAAGCCTAGGGCAACCAAAAACGCATCCAGGCTACCCATATAAGCCTGTCCATAGAAGAAAACCGGTCGCTCGCCATTCAAAAGAATATGGCGCGCCATTAATGCTACAATTGCCTCATCGGCGTTGAAAGGAAAGGGATCGGCAACCAGCAAAGCCGTTTTCAAACCCGCCGCAAAGATCAGGAAAATTATCCAAAGAAATTTTGCATTTCTCATAGAAAAAGCGCTTAGACTCTAAACTAGAATGATTGTACCCGAAGAAAATCGCCCGAAAAACCAGTTTGCCCAAACGATTGTAATCCTTGGGTTCATTGTCCTGGTTTCTATCGGTTATTTCCTTGGTTTACCTGGTGTCCCCTTTCATCCCGACGAGCAGACTTATCTCTTCATGAGTGGCGATGTCGACCGCTTTTTTTCCAATCCCGGCGACCTCTTTTGGAACCCCTCTCAAGCCACCGAGCTGCGTCAGAAATACCGTTTACGGGATGCTCCGCTAAGCCGCTGGTTGATTGGGATTGGACGCCAAATCGCCCGCAAACCTGCCCCTCAAGTCGATTGGGATTGGAGCAAAGACTGGGAGACGAATCAAGCGAACGGTGCACTTCCCCCCCAAGATCTCCTGTTGGCAGGGCGTTTGAGCGTGGCATTCTTGTTCCCCCTCAGTTTATGGTTGATGTTTCAAGTCGCCAAATCCATCGGCAACAACCTCAGCGGTTGGGCAGCGATGGTCATCCTGGCAAGTCATGGGCTAGTCTTACTGCACACCCGCCGCGCCATGGCAGAGAGCGCGCTGCTGTTCACCTGTCTGCTCACGCTTTGGTTAATCCAGCGCCCTGAGCGGTCTCCCTGGTGGATAGGGCTTGCCGCTGCGCTGGCATTCAATGCCAAACAGTCGGCAGCCCCATTGGTGCTCTTAGCCGGCGTTGCGGTTTGGTGTTCAGGGAGCGAATCTGGATTGCGTTTTCCCCAGCGATTTCGCAATTTCATCTTTTTTTGTCTGACCTTTGGATTGGTTACTTTTCTCCTCAATCCCTTTTTGTGGAGCAATCCCCTAGCCGCCGGGCGGGCAGCCTGGTTTGAGCGCAATCAGTTGGTCGTTCAACAAGTGGAGATGGTTCGCGCCGTCAATCCAGAGATGGTCTGGGAAACCCCCTTCCAACGTCTGCAGGGCTTTTTCATCCACTTATTTTTCAGCCGCCCAGCCATTGCCGATGTTGCCAATTATGTCCAGGACACCCAAAGTGCAGCAGAGAAGTATTTCACCAACCCTCTTCACAGCCTGCTGCGCAACCTGATGGGCGGAGCGATCCTCGCCTTTTTGACCTTTTTCGGGTTTGCGCTGGCTGTTATACGCCTTCGCAATCTTTCCACCCGCAAGAAAAGCCTGATAAGGTTGCTTGAGGCGGCTACTCTCCTGCAGTTGGCCGGCTTAACTGCCTTTGTTCCCCTGCCCTTTCAGCGCTATGTCATCCCTCTGCTCCCCTTTCAATGCCTCTGGGCAGCCAAAGGCATGGAGGGAATTGTCGATTTCCTCAAAGCGATTGCCAGAACATTAAAGCACAAGAGATCATCAGGAAGCAACCAGCTCGCGGAATAAAAACAGAAGTCCTTCTAGAACAGAAGGACTTCTCTGCAACAGCTTTCTCAGGTTTTCAGGAGCAAGAATTCTAAGCCAAGTTCCTTGATCTTCGCTTCGGTTGGCAAACCATTTTTCAAATCCCAGCCCATTGCAGTGTAATAGCTATCCAAAGCTTTATCTAAATTGACGATTTGCCCTTTGCCCCGCCCATCCGGAGCTGGCTCGACCAGGAAGCGTTTCGGCAGGGTATCATCCTTACGATCAAATCCAAAGCGAGCATTGATCAAGCGTTCCATATTGATAACTCTTTCAGCCGCTTTCAATAGTTGGTCTTTGGAAACATCCTTACCGATGACCTCAGAAAGCAACTTTGCCCAGGTTGAAGCTTTAATTGCAAGAGTGATAGAAGCGAACAGACATACACCCAGAAGATTGGTTGCCATGGATAATTCCTGGAAGGGTTTTATCCATCCTTTATTACCATCTTCAAGATAATCAATTTCGCCCACAATTCCCAATTCCTCATCGCGATAGCCAAAGGCATCAATAGCAGAGGCATAAGGACGCAAATGGTCGGCTCCGCGTGCAGAGGTTGCATGAACAATAGCCTCACCCTTGCTTGCCCGCACCTCATCGGCTGCCATTTCCAATCCCTTGACATGCATGGCTGCGTAAGTTGCATTGGGTCCTAATGCTTGTGCTGCTCGCATGACACCCAGAGCAAGCAGATCTCCAATTCCTTCTCTATGTGCAATCCGTTTGACACATTCAACAACCGCTTCACCATTTCCCCAGCTAAGGTCAATACCTTGGGTAATTTGAGGGTTGAGAATGCTCTGCTCATACCACTCCATTGCAGTGGCAATCACTTGGCCTGTCGAAATGATATCCAGCCCAAAATCATTAGCAAGATGATTAGCTGCCGCAACTGCGTTTATGTCCGTTACTAGACATTTGCTCCCAAACGCTGCAATAGACTCATATTCAGGGCCTCCTCCTTCCATTCCGGCAAAGGGGCCTTCTTTTATCTTTGTGTACCGCCCACAGTGGATAGCGCAATTAAAACAAGCTTTCGGTGAGACTTCGAGAATCTGGTGATACGCCTGGTAAGTCAGTTTGTCTTGCGATTCAGGAAATGTCGTCCGTTGCCAATTCTTGGTCGGAAGAATTCCTAATCCATTAATTGCGTCATAAAAAGAGGGGGTGCCATAGGGGCGCAGTTCATCGCGCACAAATACCTCCTGGAACATTTCATCCTTAGCATCCTTGGCAACCTCCTTGAGAGCCGCCTGATCAGCGGTGGGTAGCCTTTTGGTCCCGCGCACTGCGATTGCTTTGAGGTTCTTACTCCCCATTACTGCACCCGGACCTCCCCGACCAAAAGCGCGATATTTTTCATTCATAATGCTGGCAAATAAAACACCTTTTTCCCCTGCAATTCCAATTGAAGCAACGGAGAGATTGGACAATCCGAGAGAATCCTTAAGGTAATCTTCCGTCTCGGTGACGGTCTTGCCCCACAAATAAGAAGCATCTTGAATTTCTGCTTTATCATTGTCGATTACGAGGCAAACAGGGGTATCTGCCCGACCGGTCACGACCAGCATATCCCAGCCAGCTCTTTTGAGGGTTGGAGCAAAATCGCCACCACCATTTGACGCGCCAATGGTTTTCGTCGCAGGTGACCAAAAAACTACTACACAACGGCCGCTGCAAGGAGCAAGCGTTCCCGTTAGCGGTCCCGTTGCAAAAATCAACGGCTGTGCAGGATCGAGAACATCTTTGCCGGGCTGGACAAGATCATTGAAAAAGCGCATGGCAAGCCCCTCGCCGCCAACGTATTGCTCAAACCACTCCTCTGGGATCGCCTGCGACGCGATTCGCCTTTCGGTCAAATTTACGACCAGCATTTTTCCCATGTAACCCTTCATTACTTCTCCTTTCTATATAAAAGAACTCAGATATTTTATGCTTCCTGTACTAATTTTATAAGATTGAACAACTTAGTAAAGTGAAACTCGTATCAATGCTGACAGATAGAAGTCATTATTTCTTTTGTAACGCCAGATTCGCGATGAGATATTGAAGAAGCTAAAGGTTTCTTTTTATGTTATAATGTTATATCATAAAAAGATTTTAAAAGAGAAACCTTGAGATTTAAGGAATACCAATCACTCTCCTTGACAAACCAGGATCAAATGATCGCCTATCCAAGGAACGCCCAAACGCCTATGATATCCTTTCAAATTCAGCGCGATTCTCCAATTCCTTATTACTTTCAAATTGAAGAATGGATTCGAGAACGCATTCGAAGCGGCGAGCTTCGTCCGGGAGATGCGCTCGAAAACGAAATCTCACTGGCTAAAGCGCTTGGGGTGAGTCGGATCACCGTCCGTCAGGCGCTAGATAATCTTGCCGTTCAAGGTTTGGTCGTGCGCAAGCGGGCTTTAGGCACCTTTGTGGCTCAACCGCGGAAATCCTTTGTTCTCAACCGTTTTCAACTTCGCAGTCTGACCGAAGAGATGGCTGAAGAGGGCTTCCAAGTCAAGGCGCGAACTTTAGAGCAAACAATTATTCTCCCGAGCAGTGAAATCCAAAGCCAACTGGGTCTGGCTGATGGAGAAAAAGTCATTCTCATCCGGCGCCTTCGTCTGGCAAATGGAAAACCACTTTGTATTGAAACCTGCTACCACCCGTATGCTTATTTTCCACTCCTGGCATCTATTGATCTGACCGATCGGTCTATCTATGAAATTTTGGAGCGGGAGTACAAGCGCAGGCCGGTGAATGCTCGAGACGTGTTAGTGGCAGAGATTGCCGACCATGCCACTGCCCGATGGCTAAACATCTCAGTCGGGTCAGCCGTCATGCACATCCGCCGCCTTGCTTATGACGCCAGTCACATCCCAATCGAGTATTCTCAAACCATTTTTCGAGCCGACCAACATCAAATTGTCATCGAATACCGAGGTTAATGAAAGTAATTACAGAAAGGAAAACACCATGGACATTGCCAAAATTCAACAAGAGTTAAACGCCGCCCTCAAACCTTACAAAGATGAAGTTGCTGGATTTCGGAGCTTACCGAAAGAAGGTTTGAGTCGGTCCGATATCGTCACTCTTATCGCTGAACTTTCCCAACGCGAAGCTCCCCGCTGGCAAAGTGGTAAGGTCTCCGGAGCGGTTTATCATGGCGACCCAAACCATATTGAGTTTCAAAATACTGTGTATAGCCTGCAATCCCAGGCCAACCCCTTGCATATGGATATTTGGCCCAGCATCACTAAATTTGAAGCTGAGATCGTTTCAATGACTGCCCACATGCTCGGCGCCGGTCAAACCGAAGATGAGATTGTTGGCACGGTTACTTCCGGTGGCACGGAGAGTATCCTGCTAGCTATGAAAACCTACCGCGATTGGGCAAAAGCAACGAAGAACATTACAGAAGCGGAGATTGTCGCCCCCTCAACTGCCCATGTTGCCTTTGAGAAAGCCGCTCAATACTTTGGCATGAGACTGATCCGCGTTCCGGTGGGCATAGATTTCCGTGCGGACGTAAAAGCGATGAAAGCTGCTCTCACGCCCAATACAGTGGTGATGGTAGGCTCCGCACCCCCTTTTCCGCACGGTATCATCGATCCCATTGAGGAACTCTCAGAGATCGCCCGCCAGCACGGGATTGGTTTCCACACCGATGCCTGTTTGGGGGGGTTTATCTTACCGTGGGCGGAAAAATTAGGTTATCCCGTGCCAAAATTCGATTTCCGTCTGCCTGGTGTTACTTCGATGTCTTGCGATACCCACAAATACGGTTATGCCGCCAAGGGTACCTCGGTGGTACTCTACCGCGGGCGAGAGTTGCGGCATTATCAATACTACGTATGCACGGATTGGTGCGGCGGCATTTACCTGTCCCCCACCATGACCGGCAGCCGACCCGGTGGATTATCTGCCGCAGCCTGGGCAGCGCTGGTTTCGATGGGTGAGAGCGGTTACCTCGAAGCCGCTCGTCGAATATTAAAAAGCGCAGAGACGATCAAAAAGGGGATCGCGACCATTCCAGAATTGCGCATTCTCGGAGACCCTTTGTTTGTAATTGCTTTTACTTCCGATAATCTGGACATCTATGCCATTTCCGACGTCATGAGCAAGGCTGGCTGGAATTTGAACGGTTTGCAAAATCCGCCTGCGGTTCACCTGGCAGTGACCATCCGTCACACCCAGGAGGGTGTTGCCGAACGGTTCCTGGCCGATCTGCAACAAGCGGTTGAAACCGTCAAAAGCCATCCTGAAATGCAAGGCAGCATGACGCCAGTATACGGAATGACAACCAACGTCGTTCTGCGCGGCGCGGTTGACCAATTTTTACGGGGCCTGTTGGACACGGTATTTGAACCGTAAGCATCTATTGATAAAAACTCTCATTAAAGTGCTTGACGATTCGGGCAACCCTTGATAAACTTTTCAGCCGCACAAGGGCAGTTAACCTTGCCCGAAAGCAAGCTGTCTGGTATAATGCTTTACGCTATAAAGCTGGGAGCGCCGACGTAGCTCAATCGGCAGAGCAGCCGCCTTGTAAGTGGCAGGTCATGGGTTCGATTCCCATCGTCGGCTTCCCGATCAATTGAATGGGCGGTTACCCAAGTGGCCAACGGGGACTGACTGTAAATCAGTTGGCAGAAGCCTTCGGAGGTTCGAATCCTTCACCGCCCACTTGGCTCTTCGCAGAAGGCGTGTTTGGTCGCAGGGAATGCGCACAAACCTCGCTTCTTGCGCGGTACGGCAACGTCAAGCCCTCATAGCTCAGTCGGTAGAGCACGTTCTTGGTAAGAACGGGGTCATGGGTTCAAGTCCCATTGAGGGCTCTTCGCGAGAGCCATGAAGAAAAACCTTTTAGATATTTGAAGAAGGAGAAGTAACCGCATGGCAAAGCAGAAGTACGAACGGACGAAGCCGCACATGAACGTAGGGACGATGGGGCACATCGACCATGGGAAGACGACGCTAACGGCGGCGATCACGAAATATTGTGCTTTGGTTGGCAAAGG
>Ga0308397_1000223_pt1 | contig 43741 bp, 58 predicted proteins | sample Hotspr20SampleT8_FD_202356 | JGI IMG/M metagenome (GOLD analysis project Ga0308397, IMG submission 202356) | Hot spring phototrophic mat microbial communities from Mushroom Spring, Yellowstone National Park, Wyoming, United States - 20051001_T8 ...
TTTCTATAACTGTTCCTTCAATCTCTTTTTTATATTTAATAAATGATAGTATAAAACTTATGAGTATTAAAAATATAATTACCTTCCATTTAATATATTTTATTTTCTTCCATCCCATTAAATTACTCCTCTTATAAACATCACTATAATTAATACAAAAAATATACCAAAAATTATCCTCATTCCCCAAATAATAAGAAGATTGTGTCTATAGTTTAAAGATTTAAAACTGGGAGTAGAAGGAGTTGATTTAGACAAATTAATATAATGGAGGGCAAGCTTTTGAATTACTTTATTAATAAGATTAAGCTCATCAAATGTCTCTTTTGTAGCTTTTTGAAGTGTCATCCCGTTGGCAACTTTATTTTTTATAACTTGAGCAACAATTTGAGCAAAATCGTGGATTATTTCAGGAGCCATAAATTTATGTTGATTTTTATGGAAAGTGTGATTTTTCATTATGTTTCCTCCTTTATATTAACTTTTATATCTAATTACTTTTATTTTTGGAAAAGTTATATCTATATTTTTAATCCAAAACGTTAAAGCTTTCCACCAGCTAGTGGTGACAAAATATCTTTCAGCTTTCTTTTTTCTGATTATTATTAAATGTAGGTTCATAAAGAATTTTTTGAATTTTGAGTTTTATTTTATTCATTTCTTTAATTAATTTATTAATGCATTTAATTTTGCTTTCATCATATACCACATAAAGATCATCCCACTTAGCATTCGAATAAGTGAGTGAATTTAGAATTAATTTATCACCTAAATCAACTCCTCTATAAACTTCCAACGTAGGTACGATATTGAATATATCTTTTATTACTTCATTTAGGTTATTTTTTTCAAGTGCTTTAAATTTTTTAGTTTTATTTTTCATACTATAATTACAAAAAATTTTGCACTTAATTTCCCCCTCAAATCATTTTAAGAGATGAGTATAAGAGTTTTAGATGACCAATCTTTTAAATCCCACGTTATTAAGTATTCTTTAAAAGAAAGTACTTCGTGAGCTTTATAGAAATCAAATAGGGGAATATGATATAGTTTATAAGTAGGTTGAATTAGAAAAGTAGAACAGAGATAAAGTTTTGTTTTTTTGTAGATGAGTGATTTATTGATGATTAAATCTTTCTCAAGTTTTGGAAAAACCAAAAAATTAAAATTTTGATAGGAATGATAGGAATAATCATTAGTAACCAATCCATTAACAATAAGACTTTTTCTTTCTTTTATTTTAAATTCAATATTAATGATAAATGGAGTAGTTATTTTTATTATATTAGTGGGTAACTTTATTTTTGAAGTATTTCCGAAATCTATGAAAAAAGAATGTGAGAGTGGATTAGATTTAAAAGGTTTTCCATTATTAAAGTAAATATAAATTCCTTCATTAACTTTAGGTAAATTATCGAAATCAGGAAAGGTAACAAAAATTGGAATTAGACTATGATTACGAGAGGTAATAAATCGAAATTTAGGTATATTTTTTAAAATTTTCATTAATTACTTTTGTTTTATTTCTTTGTAAAAATTTAAAACTTTTTCTAAATAGTTTAAGGAGTTGTTAATAACATTTAATTCTTTTTTTATTCGTAATTTTTTCTGTATTAATTCCTTTAAGGAAGTTTCCATATATAGATTTCTCTCTCTATCAGTTCTTATATTTAGATAAACTTCATCTTTTCTTAAAATGTTATATTGAGCATCCAATATTTCGCTTTCTATATCTAATATTTGGTTTTCTAATTCAACTTTTTTTTCTCCCAAAGATTTATATTTTTCTAATAATTGATTTATGTCTGTCATAAGTGATTTTTATTAAGAAAATCAATATTGATAAACATTGGGAGTGAAAATAATGGCAAATATAAAGTTTTATCAATTTTTAAATTATCTTTTCTTAATTGGAGATTTTAAAGCAATAAAAGAAAAGTGGGATAGTTATAAATCGGATTGGTATATAGTTAGAAATTTAATGGATAATGCCTTGTTTTACAAAAAATTAGATTTAGTTTACTTTTTTTTAGATAAAGGAGTAGAATATCCTAAAGAATCTTTATTTCATTATGCTATCAAATATAAGGATGATAAATTGTGGGATTATGTGAATAATAGAAAGGATTTAATTGATTTGGTTAAAGAGGAAGCTTATAAAGAGAACAATGAGTGGTTGATTTCTAAGATAGAGGAGAGACCTTGAAAAAGAAAAAAGAAAAAAAGCTTCTAATAAAAAAAGAAAAAAGAAAAATAATAATAATAATAATAAAAAAATAATAAACTAAGATTAATAATAAATATAATAAAACTCTTAAGATTAATAATAAATATAATAAAACTAAAGATATAAGATTAAAGATTAACTAAAGATATAAGATTAAGATTAAACTTTTTTTTTTTAATATTAATATAAATAATTAATCTAAAGATAAAACTAAAGATATAAGATTAAAGATAAAGATTAATCGATAATCGATATCGAACAGCAAAACAGCTCGAGGGACAAAAACTTCTTTAGAAATTTGTATTAATTTTTTTTTAAACTTATGATAGAATTAGAAGTAACTAATTTAGAAACTTTTATAAAGAATGCACCTACTTTAGTTACTCAAATAATAGATGATGCTTTAGCAATAGAAGTTCCAGGTGCATTTTTTGCACGTAACAAGATTAATTATTTTTGGGATGGAAAGAAACACTTATTTTCAATTAAAAGAAAAGTTTTTCCTACTGGATGTATTCGCCGAGTGATAGATTTATTGAATAAGATGGGATACGAATTTAGGATAAATGATTTAAGGGAGAAACCAAAACTTGACAATAGACCCTTATACTTAAGAGCTCACCTTAGAGATTACCAAGAAGAAGCAATAGAAATTTTAACTCAAAAACAGAGAGGAATAATTCAGATTGCGACAGGAGGAGGAAAAAGCTTAATTTTAGCTGGTTTATGTTCTCGTTTAAATATTCCCACTTTAGTATTAGTTCATCGTCAAGAATTGATGTATCAATTAGAAGAAACTTTTAGGACAAATTTGCGTGGAAAAGGTTCTCGTAAGCCATTGATAGGTATAGTAGGAGATGGAAATGTTGAATGGGGACATATAACTATTGCGATGATGCAAGCTTTGGATGTTAAGAAATATGAAAAAGAATTAGACAAGGTAGAGATGGTTTTAGTAGATGAATGTCATCATTTGCCGTGTAACACAATGGTAGAAATAATGAAACATTTGAAGAATGCTTATTTTAGATTTGGAGTTTCAGCAACAAGTTTTAGAGAGGATGGAATGGATTTATTACTTGAAGCTTATTTAGCCCCCATATACTATAATCTTAGTATTAATGATTTAACTAAAATGGGTTATTTAGTTCCGGTTAAAGTTTTCTTTATTCCTTTTCATGATAATAGGATGTATAGGGATGATTTAACTTATAGTCAAATTTATGAAGAAGCAATTGAAAAGAACGAAAAGAGAAACAATTTGATTGTGGAAGCTGTAAAAAGAGTTTTAGCTACAGGTAAATCATGTTTGGTTGCAGTATCTAGAGTAGATCATGGGAAAATACTAACTCAAAAGATTAAATCTTTTTATCCTGAGGTAGAGTTTGTGGAAGGTAGTGATAAAAGTGAACGAAGAAAGAAGATTATTAAAAAGTTAAATTTAAAAGAGATTAGATGTGTTGTTTGCACTACTGTTTTTGGTGAGGGGATTGATATTCCTACTTTAGATGTTCTCATTTCCGGCAAAGCTCAAGATAGTGGTATTGATGCTCTTCAATTAGCTGGGAGGGTGACTAGAAAGGTTGATGGTAAGAATGAAGGATGGGTTATTGATATATTTGATTATCATCATAAATATTTTAAAAAGCATGCAATGAAGCGAAAGAAGATATTTGAAGAAGTTAAGTTTGAAGTTAGAGAGGTAAAATGGAATTTACAATAAAAAATTTTGAAGATGAGATTTTATTTAAAAGTAATTCTTTGGATGATTTGATTCCTTTAAATATTGAAGGTAGATTGGTTGTGGATGATTATGAAGTATGTTATATTTATACATTTGATTCAATTTCAGTTAGGGAGATATTAAAAGTGATTAAAAGTAAAATAAAAAATGTTGGAGTTAGGAAATATAATTTGGAAAAAGAAATGAAATTATTGCAACTTTTTGAAACATTATAGTTTGTAAGGTTTGATTTATTATAGTAGAGAAATATGAATATAAGTGATTTATTAAAAAATCCTAGTAAAGCAAAAATGGTTTTGAATGAATCTATTATTAAAAAAAATAAAGAATTAGCAGAAATGTTAATTCCAATTGTTAAACATCCATATTTAACTTATATTTATGCCAAAGAAATAGTTAGAGGTAAAATTAAAGACGAATGGGAGGAGATTATAGTCCAAGATCCATATGCTTCCCTTGATTATGCACAGCATGTTTTACGTAGACCCTTTCCTAAAGGAGAGGATACAATAGCTCAAAATCCATGTACTTCTTTTGATTATGCTTATAAAGTTTTAAAAGGTTCTTTTCCTAAAGGAGAGAATGCAATTGCTTCTTTGGCTTCTTATTCTTATTATTATGCTCAAGATGTTTTAAAAGACAGATTTGAAAAAGGTGAGGAAACTATTATTAAAGATAAGTATTATTTAGATAAATATGTAGAATTTCTTGAAAAGATTGGTAAATTAGATGAATTTTTAAAAGATCATCTTGGAGTAGAAAAATGGATATCTTAGATTTGTTAAAAAATCCTAGTAAAGCAAAGATAGTTTTGGAAGATGCTATTTATGAAAAAAATAAAGAATTAGCAGAAATGTTAATTCCGGTAGTAAGAGATCCATGGTTAACTTGTAAGTATGCCCAAATTATAGCCAAAGATAAGATTAAAGACGAGTGGGAGGAGATTATTGCTCAAAATCCAGCTACTTCTTTTAATTATGCCAATTACGTTTTAAAAGGACCTTTCTCTAAAGGAGAGGATACTCTATCCAAGCATTCGTATTATGCTTTTTTGTATGCACGAGATGTTTTAAAAAGTCCTTTTCCTAAAGGAGAGGATGCAATTGCAACAGAAGCTCCTTTTGCATTATCTTATGCTAAAAATGTTTTAAATGATAGATTTAAAAAAGGAGAAGAGGCAATTATTAGGAGTGAAATTGAAAATCCTGATAATGATTGGGGTGGCGATGGAGAATCTTGTTTTACTTCGTATGTTAATTTTTTAAGGTCGATAGATAAGTTAGACGAATTTTTAAAAGATTATCCAGAAGTAGAAAAATGGATATCTTAGATTTGTTAAAAAATCCATCTAAAGCTAAAAGTTTATTAGAAAAAGTACTTGAAAATGGAAATAAAAAATTAACTGAAATTTTAATTCCCATAGCTAAAGATCCTCATTTGACTTATAGATATGCATTAAAAATAATTAAAGGTAAAATTAAAGACGAATGGGAAGATATAATAGCTAAAGATTCTTTTAGTTCTTATAATTATGCACTTTATGTTTTAAATGGACCCTTTTTAAGAGGGGAAGATGTTATTAGTAAAAATGCAGTTTTTTCATATAAGTATGCTAAAGAAGTTTTAGAAAGACCTTTTCCAAAGGGAGAGGATGCTATTAGTAAAGATGATAATTTTTCATATGAGTATGCTAAAGAGATTTTAAAAGGTCCCTTTCTTAAAGGAGAAGATACTATTGCTAAAGATTCGTATTCAGCTTATCGATATGCTCGTTATGTTTTACATAAACCATTTCCTAAAGGAGAAGATGCTATTGCTAAATCTGCAATTTTTTCTTATTATTATGCAAAAGATGTATTACATGATAGATTTCCAAAAGGCGAAAAAGCAATTATGGATAGTGAAGGTCAAATAGAAGAATATGAATCAGTAGATTATTTAACGTTGTATATTGAATTTTTGAAATCAATAAATAAATTAGATGAATTTTTAAAAGATCATTTGGAGGTGAAATTATGAATATAGGTGATTTATTGAAAAATCCAGAAAAATTAAATAAAGTGTTTGAAAATCTTTTGATGAATGATGAATATGATGAGGCAGAAAAACTTTTACCTTTTGTGACTAGTTCTAGATTGCTAATTAATTATGCTTTTCATACTAAAAAAAGATTGTCACCCCAATATGAAGGTAAGGTATTTAAAGATTTTGTTTCTCTTGATCCTCATATGGATTTGGATCCACATGATGTTTTAGAATATATTGATTTTGTAAGAGAAAGATTTCCAAAATTAGAACCAACTATATTTGAGTTAGGTAATCCTTATTTTAGAAAATATTATGGAATTTTAAAATTAATTGGAAAAGATGATGAGTTTCTTAAAGATCATCCAGAGAAAATAAGAGATGCATTTGAAGTAGAGCTTTATAATGCTTACGAAGAAGGGGATAATAGCGAATTAGAAAAGTTTTTGAAAAAGTATCCAGAGTATAGAAAATTTGTTTAAGTTTTGGGTTTGTCGATATTGATTTTTCTTATGAAAAAGATAGAAAATGAAATAAATATTGATAAAAGGAGAATAATATGACGCCAGAAATGGAATTTGCAGAAGCGCTTAAAAATAAAAATAAAGAAGTAGCAGATAGTTTAATTGAACAAAATTTAATAGGTAATCCAGATTTATTATTGAAGTATGCATTAATGTTTAATCAACGTCTTCCACAATCTGTTGAATTTATAGTATTAGTAAATCCTTATTATGCTTGGGAATATATTTCAAAAGCAGTAAAAGATAGAGTTCCTGAGGCTGAGGAAATTATAAAACAAGATCCTTATATATATCAACTCTATATCAACTTTTTGAAAAAGATTGGTAAATATGATGAATTTATGGAAGATCAAGGGTCGGATCAAAAACAAGATCAAATTGAAGATGAAAGAAAGATTGAAATATCTGATCTTTTAAAGAACCCTGAAAAATTAAATGATTTTTTTAGTAAGGCAGTAGATAGAGGAAATAAAGAGTTAGCAGATTTACTTCTTCCCCATGTTCTACCTATTCTTTATTATGAGTATGTAGATAAGCTTGGAGAAAGAGTTCCAATTAAATTTGAATCTAAATTATTTGATTCAACCTTTTCTGCACCTGAAAAGTATTTAGAATATGTTATAGAGAAAGGAAAATATAATTCTTTTCTTAAAGATTGGGGAGATACTTATATAAATGAAATAGTTAAGGTAATAGCTAACTTTTTTAGTTATAATCCATTAATAGAACATTTAGTTAGAACTAATAAAGAATGGGTAGATCAAGTTATTTTACCTCTTTTTAATTATGATTTTGATAGAACAAGTAGGGAGTGGGGAGTATTATTGGTTGTTCTTTTATCCACATATGATTATAAATTACCTTCTAGAATATTATCTAAGTTGAGTAGAGAGGATTTAGAAGCGGTAAAAGAGTATTTAGATGATTATGAGCAAATATTAATTGATAGAGAAGGAGATAGTTATGTAGAAGATTCATATAATGCTATTAATGAAGCTTATAAATATTTGAGAAAAAATTTAAGGAGGTAAAATTATGAATATAGGTGACATATTAAAAGATGTTAATAAAGTAAAAAGTTTTTTGGAAAAATTAATTGATGATAAAAAAAATAAAGATTTGGTAGAAATTTTAATTCCGATTGTTAAACATTCAGATTTAACTTATAATTATGCTAAAAAAATAGTTAAAGATAAAGTTAAAGACGAATGGGAAGATATAATAGTCCAAGACTCTCTCAGTTCTTATAATTATGCAATGACTGTTTTAAATGGACCTTTTCCAAAAGGAGAAGACGTAATTGCTACCAATCCATATACTGCTTATAATTATGCCAGAAATGTATTAAAAGGTAGATTTGAAAAAGGAGAAGATGCTATTGCTAAATCTGCAATTTTTTCTTATTATTATGCAAAAGATGTATTACATGATAGATTTCCAAAAGGCGAAAAAGCAATTATTAGTAGTAAGGTTAAGCCATCAACTAGTGATCTTTTAGAAGATGATGAATTTGTTTTGGATGCGTATATTGAATTTTTAAAGTCAATAGGTAAGTTAAATGAATTCTTAAGGGCTCATCCTGAGGTAAAGGAATGGATATAGGAAGTTTATTAAAGGGGGGAGGAGTAGATAGAGCTTTTAACAATGCATTAAGAGAAAAAAATAGAGAATTAGCTGATTTTTTAATTAAGTATATAAAAGATCCTTTTCTTCTTTTAGATTATGCTCTTGTTTTTAATGAAAAGTTAAAGCCAGAATTTGAAGATATTATTGCTAAAGATAAAGATGCTTCTCTTGGATATGCTGTAGATGTTTTAGAAGGTCCTTTTCCTAAAGGTGAAGATGTAATGGCACAAGATTTGTATACTGCCTATCATTATGCAGCTGATGCTTTAAAAGGTCCTTTTCCTAAAGGTGAACCTATAATTTCTCAATTCCCATATTCCTCTTATTATTATGCAAAAGATGTATTACATGATAGATTTCCAAAAGGCGAAAAAGCAATTATTGATAGTAAAGGTCGTGTATGGGAATATGAAACTGATGACTATTTGACTTTGTATGTGGAATTTTTGAAATCAATAAATAAATTAGACGAATTTTTAAAAGATCATCCTGAAGTTAAAATTAATTAACTCTTCTTAAATTAATTTTCTTTTTTCTTAGTCGGGGTAAATTCTTTTTTATTTTTTTGTATAAATAGAAAAGATTTGAGGAGAAAAGATATGAATGTAGAAAAGAATTTTATAAAGAAATTACTTTCTAATTCTAATTTTTTAGATAGAGCTTTATTTAGAGGAATTGATTCAAGTTTTTTCATAGAGCCTTCCTATTCATGGTTGGTTGAAGTTATTATTTGGTTTTACGCTAAGTATAAAACCTTACCTACTAAAGAAGATCTTAAATCTATTGTGGAATCTTCTACAAAATTGGATGATTTTAGAAAGCAAGATATTTTGATTGTTTTAGAAGATTTATTTAATGGAGAAGAAGTTACTTCAGATTTTAATTTTTTATTAGATTTTTTAGTAAGTCATTATCAAGAAAATCAATTAAAAATGCTTTTGTTTTCTGCTTCATCTAAGTTAAGAGATGGAAAAAGAGGAGTATTAGAGGAATTGAAAGAAAGATTGATCGAATTAGAAAATAAAGTTAATTTTAAGGGAGATGAGGTTGATTTAGGAAAAGATTCATTAAATAGAATAGTTAGATATCAAGAGGGAAAAGTTGACAATACTAGAGGAGTAGAAATTGGTTTTCCAACATTAGATTATTTAACTTGGGGTTTAAAAGAAGGATGGGTTGTAGTTGTTTTGGGAGCTAATAAATCAGGGAAGAGTGTATTTCTTTTAAATTCAGCCATAAACGCTTATTTAAAAGGAAAAAATGTATTATTTATTTCTTTAGAAATACCAAAAGACCAGGTTATCTATAGATATGATTCTTGTAGAAGTGGAATTGCTTATGATAAATTAGTAAGAGGATTATGTTCTCCAGATGAATTGGAAGTATTAAAAAGAATATTAGAAGAAGATTCAAAAAGAGATAATATTTTTTATGTTGTAGATATTGTTAATTTTTCTGCTCATACACTTTATAGTTTAGTTAAGAGATTATCATTTAAGCCTGATTTAGTTGTTATTGATTATATGGGATTAATGAAAACTAATTCAAAAAGTGAAAAAGCTTGGGAGGTTTATTCAAAAATTGGTTTGGAGTTAAGAGAGGTAGCTAGAAGTTTAAAGTTTCCAGTATTAACTGCCATGCAAGTGAATAGAGAAGCTTATAAGAATAATGAGAAAGATGTATATGGAGTTGAAGATATTGCATTATCTTTTTTGTTAACTTGTCATGTGGATTTAGTAATGTCTTTGAAAGTTTTAGATAGACAAGCTTTATATGAAAATAATAGTAATAATGGAGTTGAATTAGCCGCCACGATTGTTGCATCTAGAGTTAGTAGGGGAGGAAAGTTTTCAATTTGGGCAGATTTTTCAAGAATGCATATGAAAGAATTTAGAATGGAAGTAAATAATGATAGTTCTAATGAAAATTCTTCAGTAAAAGCTTCAGAAACTATAAAATGGTAAAAGGAGGTTGAATGAATAAATATAATATTGTTGAAATATTTGGACCAACTATTCAAGGTGAGGGTTGTTTAGTTGGTAAAAAGGTAAGTTTTGTAAGATTTTGGGGATGTGATTATAGATGTTCTTTTTGTGATACTAAATATTCATATGATAATAAAAATTATAAAAAAATGAGTTCTTTAGATATAATAAGAAAAATAAAAAAACATGGAACTTCTACTGTAGTTTTAACTGGAGGTAATCCGTGTATATATGATTTAAATGAATTAATAGGTGATTTAAAAAATAATGGATTTTTTATATGTGTTGAAACTCAAGGCAGTATTTTCCCATCTTGGTTAGATGTAGTAGATTTAGTAGTTGTATCCCCAAAGCCACCTTCAGCTAAAACAAAAAAGTTTGATGTAGAGAATTTTAAAGCAAAATCTAAATTTTTTGAAGCTTTTATAATTAAACCAGTGGTAGATATAAATAATAAAGAAGATATGAAATGGTTAGTAAATTTATATAATGAATTAGGAAGATGTGTTCCTTTTTATATTCAATTATGTACATATGAAAATGATACTCAAGTTTCTTTATTACAAAGATATAAAAAATTAGTTGAATGGGTAATGTCTAAAAAAGATTGGAAGGATGTATTTGTATTACCTCAATTACATGTATTAACCTGGGGAGTAAAAAGTAGAGGGGTTTGAGTATTAAAATTATGAATGAGAAAAGTTTTAATATGTCTATATTAGATTTGTTGAGAAAATATAAAATAGATTATATGAAAGTTGGAGATTATATATATAGAGCTTTTTGTCCCTTTCATAATGATACCTCTAAACCAAATTTAACTATTTATGAAAAAACTAATTCCTTTTATTGTTTTGCTTGTCATGTAGGTGGAGGAATATTAGATTTTATATCTTTATATGAAGGTATTTCTAAAGAAGATGCATTACTGAAAGTTTTGAATTCAATTTCATATGAATATATAGAAGAAAATTTAAAAGAAAATAAAAAAGAATTAAAAAATTTTAATGAATCTTTGATTTATTTTTGTAGTAAAAAAGCTAGATTTAATTCAAAGTTGCAGAATTATTTTTATGAAAATTATATAAAATGGGTTGCATCTTTCATTGACTATAAAGATATGAAATTAATAGTGGAGGAGATAAATAAATATGAAAATCAAAGTACTTAATATAAATAAATCTTATGGTAAAACTATAATGGTAGATAATTATAGTTTTAAGTTTTCTACTTCTATCACCTGGGAAGTAGAATTAGAAGATGATTCTCACTTAGATGAGCTTAATAAAATGTTGCAAGAAAAAGTTGAAAATTTAGTAAATAATGATATATTAAGAAATCAAGATGTGATGAGTAAATTGACTGGAGGAAAGAATGTTAAGTAAAGAAGATTATAGTAAGTATATAAATGAATTAAATAGCATTGAAGTAAGAAATGATACTGATCCTTTTACTATTGGAGTAGAAGAATTTGTGAAAGTATTGGATCATATAAAACAGGTTATGTTTAGAGTTCATCAAATAATGCTAATAGCTATTCAAAATAGAGCTGAGATAAAAAGTAGGTATGAGTTAGAAAAAGCCTTGTTTGATCAAAAAGTTAATTCTGTTTTAGTTTTAGATGAATCGGTTAGAGCAGAAAAATCAGTAGAAAGTAGACGAGCTGCGGCTATGGTAAAATGTAATGAAGATTTAGTGAGATTAGTTACTTTAGAACAAGATTTATTCTTAGCTGAATCTTTTTTATCTTTAGTTAAAAGGGTTTATTCTCAATTAAGAATGAATCTTTATATAATGAGTGAAGAAAGAGCTATGTTTCAAGTAAGTTTAAGTTTAGAAGGGAAATATGTAAAACCAGAACCATCTTTGAAGAGGAAATTAAAAATAGATGATGAAGATTCTGATGAAAATATTTTAGAAGATAATTTGCCTAAGGAGAATATAGATTAATATGAGAATGTGGATGGTTGATCCTAGAATAATGTGTAGAAAGCATCTTTTAGGAGAGCATTTAGAAACACATATGTTTTGTGGAACCATAAAGAAAAAATGTGTTTCTTCTTTAGAAGGGTATATTAAAAATAATTTGTTGGAAATAGAATCATTAAAAAAACGACATGATGAGTTAGTACAAGAAATGAAGTATAGAAATTATCAGCATAATACTCCTATGGAAGTTTTAGAAGAAAGTATGATAGAAAATATAAGACGAATAAAAATCGATAAAGAAGTTAGTTTGAAAGAATTATTAAAGAGATGTCCTGAATGTAATAAAAGATATATGGAGTTAATTCAAAAAGGGGGATAGATATGGTAAGAAATATTAAAGGTGAACTTAACGAAGAATTAATTTCTAAATTAAAAAAACATTTTAAATGGACTGCTTTTTGTGTAGGTGAGAATGTGGTAAGTGTTACTCCTAGTGGAGGAGTTCATTGGACGGGTAAAAGAAAATTATTTCCTGCAGTTATGTTTGAAGTAACCAGAAAAAATACTTATTTTGTAGTTCATTTGAATCAATATCCTAATGGTATTATTTTTCATGTACATATTTTTTCCTCTCAAATAGATAAATTAACTAAAGAACAGATAAATGAAGTAATTGATTCTTTGTACAAAGAAGTGAATGATTTGGTTTCTTCTAAGGGGTAAATTTTTTAAATTAAAATTAGTAATTTAATTAAATTAGGAGGTGAAATATGATAATAGAAAAAAGAGGTGGAACACCCCAGATTCCAGAAGGAGAATATGAAGCAGAGTTGGAATCTGTAGCTGAAGAAATAGCTACTTTTAGTGGAGGAGATACCTATCCATATGTGAGATTTAGGTTTTCTCTTTTGGATCAAAATTATTTTGGAGTTAAGGTTGATGCATCTGTTCCAAATAATTTTTCTCCTGGAACCAAATTAGAGAGCTTATTAAAGGGGTTTGGAATTGATGTTAATAAAGTTTCTTCAATAGATACAGATTCTTTAATTGGAATGAGAGTGAAAGTATTAGTAGAACATGTTGCAACTAAAAAAGGATTAAAATATGCTAACGTTACTAAAGTTTTACCTTTAAGGAAAAATACTAATCCAAAGCCAACAATTAATGCAGATAGAGATAATATTCCTTTCTAAAGAGAGGAACTAAAATGGATAAGAGAGAAGATTTCAATAAGGTGTTAAAAAAGATTGAAGATTCTTATGGAGTAAGAATTAGAAAACTTGGAGACTTTAAAGAAAATATTGAGAGTATTCCTTCAGGTTCTCTTATTTTAGATGATATTCTAGGTGTTGGAGGTTATCCTAGAGGAAGACTTGTGGAGGTATATGGGGAATTTAGTTCTGGGAAATGTATTTCTGCTAATTCTTATGTTTTTACTGAGAATGGATTGTTAGCTTTAAAAGAATTGAAACCTGATTTGAAGAAAAATGAGTATTCTAAATTTGAAATCTCTCTCTTAACTCAAAATGTAAATGCAAAAAGTAGTTATATATATAATGATGGTTTTAAAAGAAGTTTACGTATTTTTACTGAAAGTGGGTTTGAATTAATAGGTTCATTAGAAACTACAAAGATAATGGTTTTAAGAGAGAAAGGATTAGAGTGGGTTCCCCTTAATAAATTAAAAGTAGGAGATAAGATTTTATTGAGAGGAGGGGGATCCACTTTTGGAAAAACTAAAATTAAAAAGTCTTTAAAGCAGATTTACGAATGGGGAAAAACTTATGATAAAGATAAAGAATTTCCTCTTGAAATAAGAAAAGCTCCCAAAGAACAAGTAATTGCTTTTTTAGGAGGTTTAATTGAGGCAAATGGTAATTTATATGAATCGTGTTTGTTTTTTTCTCTTCCTAAAGAGTGGATTAAAATAATTCAATTATTTCTTTTGAATTTAGGAATTGTTTCATATAGAAAAAAATTAATAAAAAATGAGTTTGATACTCTTTTTATAATTAGATCAAATCTATTAGAATTTAAGATTATTTTTAATAAATGGTGTAAGTTATGTAAAGATATAGTTGTTTCAAATAATGTAGAAATAATTCCTTATGGGCATAGAGTAATGGAATATTTTAAAAAGTCAATTAATAAAGATTATAAAATAGATTTATATAAAGAACATGCAAGTAGAGGGGAAGTGATTGATTTTCTTAAGTTATTTGAGAAATATAGATTCAATTCTCTTTATGTATTATTGAGGGGAATGGAGTTAGGAAATTATATTTTGGATGAAGTAAAAGAATTGGAAGTAATAGAAAAAGAAGAAGTGTGGGATTTAACCGTACCTTTCTTTCATAATTTTGTTGCAAATGGAATTGTTGTGCATAATACATTATTAGGTTTATTAGGTATAGCTAGTGTTCAAAAATTAGGAGGTAGAGCTTTATTTATTGATGCTGAATATACTTTGGATTTAAAATGGGCAAAGACATTAGGAGTAAAAGTTGAAGATTTATATGTAGTGCAAGAAAATTGTTTGGAAAAAGTTATGAATATTTTAGAAAAGTTTTTAGAAGAATCTTTATTTGATTTGATTGTAGTTGATTCAGTAACTGCATTAGTTCCTCAAAAAGAGTTAGAAGGAGAAATGGAAGATCAAAATATAGCTCTACAAGCTCGATTAATGTCGCAAGCTTTAAGAAAATTAGTAGGTAAATTAAGTAAAAGTAAAGCAGTAGTTATCTTTATAAATCAATTAAGGGATAATGTTGGAGTAATGTTTGGAGATCCTTCTACTACTCCGGGAGGACGTGCTTTAAAATTTTATTCTTCGGTTAGGATTAAGGTTGGAAAAGAACCTGGAGGTGATATAAAAAAAGATAATGTGAAGATAGGTCATCGAATAAAATTTAAAGTTGAAAAAAATAAAGTAGCCACTCCCTTTAAAGAAGGAAGTACTTTGTTGTATTATAGTAAAGGAATTGATGCAGTTAGAGAGCTTTTAGAATATGGATTATCTAAAGAAGTAATTAAGTTAGGAGGAAATACTTATTCTTATAAAGATCATAAATGGGTAGGTTTTGATAAAATGCTAGATTTTTTTAAAAGTTCTCCTGAATTAATTGATGAACTTAAGAAAGATTTAGGTTTATCTCATGTTAAAATTAGTTAAATTGAATAATTTTCAATCTCATGTTTCCTCTAATATTGAATTAAGTAATGGTTTAACTTGTATAATCGGAACTTCGAGGAGCGGAAAATCTTCTTTTGTAAGAGCATTAAAATGGCTCTTTTTTGGTAGATGGAAGTCGACTTTTATAAGACATGGATCTAAAACTTCAAGTATAGAGATAAAGATTGATGATAATGATGTTAAGTGGGTTAAGGGAGAATCTGTTAATAAATTAACTATTAATGGAAAAACTTTTATAAGTTTTGGAAACGATTTACCCGAAGAATTTTTAAGAATATTTAAATGGATTTCTTTAGGTGAAGATTTTGTAATAGCTTCACAAGATGATCCACCTTTTTTACTATTTAGTAAGTCGTTAGAAAGATGTAATGTTTTTGATAATGCTATAGGAGTTAATAATGTATTAAGATGGATTGAAGATATAAAAGTTCGAATTAATCAAAAAATTGGTTCTATTAAAACTTTGGAAGGTGAATTAGGTTTAATTGATAAAAAATTAAAGGAATTGAAAGATGTTGAAGAAAAATTGAATAAAGTTAAACTTTTGTACAGTGAGGCATTAAAATGGAATAAACAAAAAGAAACATTAGATGCATTAATAAAATTAAATTCTTTTATAAAAAACAAAGAAAAAGAGTTAAATCAAATAACTAATAAGTTGATAAATTTGCAAAAGTATGAAAAAATAATTTTAGATTTTTATATAAAAGAGAAATTATTTGAGTTAAAAGAAAGTATAAAAGAAAAAAGTATTACATTAAATGATTTAAATTTGCTTTTATCAAAAAAACAAAATGAATTAGTTAATTTAGTAAAAAATGGAGTAATTTGTCCTATTTGTAAGCGACCTATTGAAGATATTAGTGTTGTATAAGGATTATGAAATTTTTGTTTACTACTGATTGGCATCTTTCAAATAAAATACCTTCATCTAGAACTGAATTATATATAAATAATCAATGGAATAAAGTAAAAGAAATTTTAGAAATTGCACTTGAAAATAAAGTTGATTTTATTTTACATGGAGGAGATTTATTTGATGATTACGATATTGATTTTGTAGTAATTTCAAATTTAGTTGATATTTTAAAAGATTCAAAAATTCCTTTTTATGTTGTTCCAGGTAATCATGATTTGTTTGGAAATAATATTGAATCGTTGAATAGGTGTGCTATATATATTACTTCGTTAACAAAAGTTATTGAATTATTGATTAAACCTAAATTTATAGAAGGAATTAAGTTTGTTCCTGTTTTACCTCAACAAATAGATAAAATAGATTGGATTGGAGATGTTTATATTGTACATAATTTAGTTACTCCAACTCCCCTACCATTTAAACACATTTTATGCAGTGAATTAGATTTGTTTGATAAAAAATTATTTTTATGCGGAGATTTTCATTATCCTTTTGAATATAAAGGGAAAAGTCTTTTTTTAAATCCAGGATGTATTGGAAGAAGATCAATAAGCGAAAAAGATATTGAATTATCAGTATATATTATAGAGATGAATCCATTTAAATATCAAAAAGTTAAATTGAAAAGTGGGATAGACGATTTTGTTATAAAAGAGAAAGAAGAAAAATTTAATTTTTTGGATAAAAAAATAGATGTAGATTTTAGTAATTTTAGAGTAAAAGATATAATACTGGGAGTAGGAGAAAAATTAAAAATAAGTGAAGAAGCTAATAAATTAATTAAGGAGGAGATTGATAAATATGTTTGAAAGAGTTAAAAAATTAAAACAAGAAATTGAAGATTTAGTTTTAAAGAAAACTAAACTTGAAGTTGAATTAGATAATTTAAGGAATGAATTAAATAAATTGATAAAAGAAAATTCATTACCTGAAGATATAACTAATGAACAAATTGATAAAATGTATGAAGAAGCTTTAAAGAAAGTTGAGGATATTAAAAATGAATTTGATAAAGAATTTAGAGATTATCAAAATTAAATTAGAACAATTAGTAATTGAAAAAAATAAATTAGTAGAGTCTAAAGCTAATTTAAAGAAAGAAATAAAAAATTTACAAAAAGAAAAAGAAGTTTTGGAAGAAGTAAGAGATTGTTTGTTAAAATCTCAAGAAGAAATTAGAAAACAGGCAGTCTTATTTACAGAAGAGATTGTAAATTGGGGATTAAGAGAAATTTTTAATAATTCTAATTTAGAATTTAAAATTGATCTAACTTATAAATGGAATAAGACAGAAATGAATTTTTTAGTTAGATATAATAAAAATGTTCCCTTTATTGATGTAGTGGATGGTGAAGCAGGAGGTATGAAAGATATAGTGGGAGTCTTATTAAGATTTTCTTTAATTCTTTTAAATAAAATTGATTTTCCTATAATATTAGATGAAGTTGGAAAACATGTTAGTAAAGAATATAGGGAAAATTTTGCAAAGTTTTTGAGAATTTTTAGTGAAAAGTTTCAAAAGCAAATTATTTTGATAACACATCAGGATGAAGTTATTAGAGAAGGTCATAAAATAATTAGATTTAGTTTAGGAAGTAACAATGAAACGAAAATTAACTATAATTAAAGTTTCAGTAAAAAATTCTGATGAATTAATTGAAATAAAAAATTTATTAATGAAATTTTATCCAAAAATACCTAAATATGTAATTTTAAATAAAAAAAGAAAACTTTTAAGTAAGATTAGCTTGATTGTAAATGATATAAATGAATTAAGAAAATATTTTAATGTAACAGATAAGGAATGGAGTATTCGTAAAATAGGAATGGAATCTAAAGGATCTGAAATTACTATTTTAGTAGATTCTAAAAAAATAGATTGGATAGGATTAAAAAATTATGTCAAATAAAGGATATTCACTAGAAAGAGAAATTGAATTATTGTTTGTTGAAATTGAAGGAACCACTTTGGATGTGCCTTTTTTTAAGCGTTCTCATAGAGTTTCTTTTTCAGGAGCTATGAGAGGAGAAAAAGGAGATGTAGTCGGATTATTTAGTTTTTTGAAATTTCCATTATTGGTTGAATGTAAGAGTAGATGTATTAAAAATAAAAAAGACCAAATTATATATTTAGAAGAAGAATGGTTACCTAAAATTACTGAAGAAGCTAAATCTATAGGAGCACTTCCATTATTAATTGTTTCCTTTAAAAGAAAGCAACTAAAAAGAATTTGGGTAGTCATGTATAAAAATCATTTTGAAGTTTTGTTTGGAAAAGTAGAAAATATTCCTGAAGTTAAATTAAAGAAAGGAAAAAAGAATATTGTTTTGAGTTATAATATTATGAAAGATTATGAATTATTTCAATTTGAAAATTTGATAATATTTGTTTTAGAAAAATTAGTTAATCGATTAAAGGAAATAAGAGATGGAATGCGAAAAGTGTAGTTTAGTTAAAAATAAAAAACATTATTTAAAAGGTTGGGGATCTTTAAATTCTTCAATAGTGTTTGTAGGAGAGATAGCTGAAGAAGAAGATCTTAAAGTTAAAAAGTTGTTATCTGGATTATTAGGTAAATATTTTAATAAAATTATTTCATCTTATTTTGATATTACTGATATATATTATACTACAGCTCTTAAATGTAGACCTATTGATTTTAGAAGTACTGCAGTAAAAAATGACGATATTTTTATTTGTAGAGAAGATTTAGTAAATGAATTAAATACTTTAAAAAATAAAAAAGTTATTGTAGCTATGGGAAATATAGCTTTAAGATCTTTAATAAAAAGTAAGAATGCTCAAATAATGAAATATAGAGGAAATCCTATATGGAGCGATGAATTTAATTGTTGGATTTTTCCTACTTTGAATGTTGCTACAGTTTTTAGAACTCCTCAATATCAATCAGTGTTTGTTATGGATTTAATGAAGATTAAAAATTTATTAAGTTCTTCTTATAAAGAAAATAAATTACCTCAAACTTATATATTGACAAGAAAAGAAGATTTAGAAAGGGAATTAAATAATTTAGCTACAAAAGGAGTTTATGCATTAGATATTGAAACAAGTGGATTTGATTGGAAGAATGATATTATAGGAGGTATTTCTTTTTGTTATTCTTCAGATAAAGCATTTTATGTTCCTCTTAGAGATGGAGATGGGAATGTTTATTGGAATAATGAAGATGAGATTTTAAGAAGAATAGTTCAAACTGATGCAAAGAAGGTTTTTGCAAATGGTAAATTTGATATTAAATTTTTAACCGCTAGAGGAATTCTGGTTAAAAATTTTTATTTTGATGTAATTTTAGCTCATTCAATAATTGATGAAAATTTACAAGGAATGCATGATATTAAAACGTTAGCAAATCTTTATTTAGATTTAAATCATTATGAACAGGAATTAGAAGATTATAAAAAGAAAAATAAAGAATGTAAAGAAAATTATTTGAAGATTCCTTTATCTATTTTAGGTAAATATGGAGCAATGGATAGTTGGGTCACTTTTGAATTATATAAAATTTTTATTAAAAAGTTAGTAGAAGAAGAATTAATTAAGTTTCATTGTGATTTTCAAATTCCGTTATCTAATTTTTTGATGGAGATGGAGTTAAATGGAGTTTATTTTTTTGAAGATAAAGCTTTAAAATTAAAGGAAGAATGCTTGAAGGAGATGGAAGAAATTAAGAAAAGAATAGATGATATTTTAGGCATGTCTATTAATTTGAATTCTAATAAACAATTAAGTGATGCTATTAAAAAGTTAAAATTAAAGATTCCTAAAGGGGGAACTACTTCAACTGGATTGATAGCTACTTCAGAAGAAATGATGCAAAAAATAAGTTCTTTAAATCCTCAAAGTGAATTTCCTTCTTTAATTATTAAATACAGAAAAAATATGAAAATTGTAAGTACTTTTGTAGATGGGATACTTAAGTTAAGAGATACAGATGGAAGAGTTCATCCAGAATTTGTCCAACACGATGTGGTTACCGGAAGAGTGGTTACACGAAATCCTAATTTACAAGGTATTCCTCGAGATAATAGAATTAGAAACTTATTTGGAGTTCCTCCAGGAAAGAAGCTAATAGAGATGGATTATAATGCTGCAGAAGTAAGAGTTTGGGCTCATTATATTAATGATGAAAATTTGATTAATGCGTTTAAAGAAAGGATTGATATATATAAATATATGGCACAAAAAGTTTTTGGGATTTCTATTGATCAAGTTACTAAAGAACAACGACAGCAAATGAAAGGAGTTGTATTAGGTTTAATGTATGGGAGAGGGGTTTGGTCTATTGCAGATGAATTTAATATGTCAGTAGAAGATGCTCAATTAATAGTAAATTCATTTTTCCAACAATTTCCTAATGCGTTAAAATGGATGAATGTTACAAAAATGTTTTTAAAAGAGTATGGATTTGTAAGAAGTTTGTTTGGAAGAAAAAGAAGATTACCTGGAGTTAATAGTTTTGATGAGCAAATAAAGGAAGAGGCTTATCGTCAAGCTATTAATTTTCCAATTCAATCTTCAACCTCTGATTTAAATTTTTTGATTGGTATGAGAACAATGGAGGAAAGTAAGAAAAGAAATTTAAATGTTAAAGTAATTTTAGCTATACACGATTCGTTGTTATTTGAAGCAGATGAAAAAGATGTAGATGCTTTTATTGAAATAATAAATGAACAAATAAAAAAGATTCCTTTAAGGGTTCCTCTTAAAAATGATATTAATGTTGGTGATTGTTGGTCAAAAAATTAAAAAAAGTAAAAAAGAGGAAAAATGAAAATTCCAAAAACTATATTTAAAGCAAACGAAAATATTAAGCGAAGACAGTGGGTTGCTTTAATTAATGGGAAAGTTTATCCTATTCAGGTTAATGAAATTATTGTTTCGGTTAAAGAATTAGATAATCGATTCGTTAAAGCGGTAATTACTACTTCAAATCTTGTGAATAATCTTTTTGATGTAGTATTTTATAAGCAAAATAATCTTTGTAGTTTTAAAGTAGCTCATAATCTTACTTTGGAAGAACTTAATGAAAAGTTATCTGAATTTGGTTTTTGCTCATTAAAGTCTACTATAAAATTTGATAAGGTGTATAAAGATATTTTTAATTCTTTTTTTATTGAAAACTATGAATTAAAAAATAATTTAACTCAAACTATAGATTATATTCCTTTTCCTAATCCGTATGTTGAAAAATATGAACATGGAGTTTGATATAAAGGAGGAAAATTATGATTGAATTAACTGCAACTCAAGAGAAAGTAATAAAAGATAAGTATTTAAAGGGGAATGAAAAAGTAGATGAAATGTTTGAAAGAGTAGCTCGAAATATATCATTGGCTGAAGTATTATATGATGATGAAGTGCCTAAGGATAAAATTTTAAATAAAGTAAATCATAGAATTATTTATAATGAAGATAAAACTAGTTTTGTAATTTTATTTGAAGGTAAGAATAACGAAGAAAGAGAATCTAACTTTTTTACATTTTTAAGTAATTTAGAAAAAATCTATGAAGAACGTAAAAAAGTTTATGAAAAAACCTGTAAAAATTTTTATAATATGATGTCTACTTTTAAATTTTTACCAAATTCTCCTACTTTAATGAATGCAGGAAGACATTTGCAGCAATTGTCAGCTTGTTTTGTTATCCCTATTGAAGATAATATAGAAAGCATTCTTTATGCTAATTGGGCACAAGGTATAATACAAAAATCTGGTGGTGGGACAGGTTTCTCTTTTGGTAATATAAGAATGAATGGAGATAAAGTAAAAAAGACAGGTGGAATTGCTTCTGGAGCGGTTACATTTATGCAATTGTTTGATAAAATGACTGATGTAATTAAGCAGGGAGGAACTAGGAGAGGAGCAAATATGGGAATACTTCCATATTGGCATCCTGAAATAGTTGATTTTATAAAGTTAAAAAGTAAACCTGGAGTGATGGAGAATTTTAATATTTCGGTAGCTTTAGATGATAAATTTATGAAAGCTTTAGAAAATGGAGAAGATATTGATTTAATAAATCCTAGAGATAAAAGTAAAGTAGGGAAAATAAATTCAAAAGAATTGTTTAATATGATAGTTGAAAATGCATGGAAAACCGGTGATCCTGGAGTAATATTTTTAGATATTATTAATGAAAATAATCCAACTCCTCATTTAGGAAAAATAGAAGCGACAAATCCGTGTGGAGAACAACCTTTATTAGGTTGGGAATCGTGTAATTTAGGTTCAATAAATTTGTCTAAATTTGTAAAGGGAGAGCTTTTTAAAGGAAAAATTGATTGGGATGATTTAAGAGAGACTGTTCATTTAGCAGTAAGATTTTTAGATAATGTTATTGATGTAAATAATTATCCTTTACCAGAAATAGAATATATATCTAAAACGAATAGAAAAATTGGATTGGGAATAATGGGTTGGGCAGAAACATGTGTTAAATTAGGAATAAAATATGATAGTGAAGAAGGTTTAAATAAAGCTCGTGAAATTATGAGATTTATACAAGAGGAAGCTTTAAATGCCTCTTCTCATTTAGCTTTAGAAAGAGGTGAATTTTTGAATTGGAAAGGATCTATTTATGATAAGGAAAGTAAGTATTTTAAAGGAATTAATTTAAAGGTAAGAAATGCATCTAGAACAACTATTGCTCCTACTGGAACGATATCTTTAGCTGCAGGTTTACAAGGAAGTGGAATTGAACCATTTTTTGCGTTGTCTTATGTTAGATATAATGCAAGAGCTTTGGAAGCATTAAAAGAAGGAAGAGTTCCAGATGAGAAAGATACTTATATCGAGGTAAATCCCTTATTTGAACAAGTAGCTAAAGAACATAATTATTTTGGTTTAAAAAAAGAAGAACTTCGGAAAAAGATAGAAGCTAATCATAAATCTATTAGAGGATTAAAAGAGGTTCCTCAAGAAATACAAGATTTATTTCCTACTGCACATGATATAAATTTTGAATATCATGTTCGAGTTCAAGCAACATTTCAAGAATATACAGATAATGCTGTTTCTAAGACTATTAATTTAAGAAAAGATGCAACCTTAGAAGATATTGGTAAAATTTATCTTTTAGCCTATAAATTAAGATGTAAAGGAATAACGGTATATAGAGATGGATGTAAAGATCTTCAAGTATTGAATTTGTTATCTAAACCTGTTACTAAGAAAAAACTTATGCAAGGAATTTCTTCAGAATATTACTTAATGCAAACTGGATATGGTCCTCTGCATATTCATTTTAATTTTGAAGGAGATAAGATATTGCAAGTATTTTCAAATTTACCTCCATTAGGAACTGAATTAAGTGGATTAACTTCGTTGATTGGTATTCTATTATCAAAGTATTTTGAATTAGGAGGAGATCCTATAAGAATAATTAAGCATTTAAATTCTATAAAAGGAGATAAGCCTTATGGATTTGGAGAGTTTAAAATAAATTCTATTCCTCATGCTATTGCAGTGGCAATGTTACAATTTTTAAAGAAGAGGGGGGAAAATATTTCTTTGGTAACTAGTAATAATTATAGAATGAATTTTTGTCCTAAATGTTATTCCATGAATGTAAGTTATGAAAGTGGTTGTTCTGGGGTAACGTGTCATGATTGTGGTTATTCAGAATGTTCTTAATAATATAAAAGGAGGGTAATAATGAAGCTATCTTTTGAAATACCAATTAGATATTTAGAGGAGCTTTCAGTTTATACTGATTTTGATTTTGCTTTAGCTCATCTTATAAATCAAAATTCTACCTATTTAAATTTTTATAAGAAACAAGTTGAAAAAGGAAGATTTGTAATACTCGATAATTCTGCCTTTGAATTACCCCAACCTATTAGAGGAAGTGAATTAGTGAGAATAACAAAACTTTTAAATCCTTCGATAGTAATAGCTCCAGATTTTTTGAATGAGGTAGAATCAACTTTGAAAGAAGTAAAATCCTTTATAGAATTAGTACAAAAAGAGAATTTGAAAGTAAAAATAGGAGGAGTAGTTCAAGGTAAAGATTTTGATGAGTGGTTGAGATGTTATAAAGAATATGAGAATCTTCCAATAGATCTTATTTGCATACCTTTTGATGTTCCATTTAATGTAAGCAATATTAAGGTAGGTTCACAGACACAACAATGGATGTTAAATAGAATACATTTGATAAAGAAACTCTTAAAAGAAAACTTGCTCATAAAAAGACCTCATCATTTATTAGGAGCATCTAATCCGATTGAAATTATAGGGTATGGAAATTTTCCAGTAGAAATTTCTATGGATACTTCATCTCCTATTGTGCATGGATTGAATTTAATAAGATTTAATGAAAAAGGATTACCTGGAGAAAAAATAAAAGATAAAATTGATTTTTTTACTAAAGCAAATGCCAAACAGATGGATGCAATAATTCATAATATAAGAACTTTAAAAAATTGGCAAAGTTTTTTAAATTAAAGGAGGTAATTGTGTTAAAGAAATTATTAAAGAAAAAGAAAGAAAGCAATGTAGGTGAAAATAAAAACGAAATATTAGTTATAAAAGTAAAAAGGTTGGATAAAGAATTACCCTTACCAAAAAGAGCTTATCCAACTGATTCAGGTTGGGATTTGTATAGTAGAGAAGATGTGGTTATTCCACCTAAGTCTTATAAAGTAGTAAATTGTGGAGTAATTTTTTCTATGCCGCCTGAAGTAGAATGTCAAGTAAGGGGAAGAAGTGGATTTGCATTTAAAGGGATTTTTACTCATTTTGGAACCGTAGATTCTAATTTTAGAGGTGAAGTTGGACCTATACTTTTTAATATGAATGATTTTCCTTTTCAAATTCATAAAGGTGAAAGAGTATGTCAAGTTGTATTTATGCCTAAATTAGGTAAGTATTATAAAGATATTCAATTAATTGAAGTAGATGGGGTAGATGAAACAGATAGAGGAAGCAAAGGTTTTGGAAGTACAGGGGTTAAATAATATGAAATTAACTAATTCAGTTAAAGAGGTTCAATATTCTCTTATAAAAGAGCCTGTTACTAGGATTGAGAAAAAAATATTGAAAGAAGTTAAATTTATTTTTGAAAATAAGATGCGTATATTTGGATATTCTTACAAAGAAGCAAAGAGAGAGATTGAAGAAGAATTGGAGTTATTTTTTGATAGAATAAGATATTTAGTAAATGAAGAAATTAGGAGGAAAAAAGAATGACTAATTTACCTGATATTCAGAATTCAAAAGATATAAGGAATATTGCTATAAATAGAGTGGGAGTTGAAGATGTTCCTTTTTTAATTCAAATAAAAACTAAAAAAGGAGGATTTTTAAAATTGTATTCTAAAGTTTCTCTTTTTAGCTCTCTTCCACATGATATAAGAGGAACAAATATGTCAAGATATTTGGAAGTACTTTATGATTGGAAAGATTCTTTGTCGGGGGATAATATACATGAACTCTTAAATAAATTAAAAGATAAAGTGAAATCAGATGATATTTATGTAAAAGTTTTTTTTAAATATCCAATTGAAGTAAAATCTCCTGTTTCGAAAAAAGAAGGATATAATTTTTTTGATTGTGATTTTATTGGATTGTTGAAAAATGGAGAATATAAGTTTTATGTATCTGTGGAAGGAGATGTTACAACTTATTGTCCTTGTTCTAAAGAAATGAGTTTAGTAGATAAAGAAAAAGAATGTGGTTGGGGAGCACATGCACAAAGAGGACGAGTTAGAATTATGACTTTAACTGAACCCGTTCAACCCGGAATGTGGATTGAAGATATTGCTACAATAATTGGAAAATCTGGCTCATCAAATGTTTACCCCCTATTGAAAAGGCCTGATGAAAAATATGTTACAGAGCATGGATATAAAAATGCTAAGTTTGTGGAAGATGTGGCTAGAGATGCTTCTTTATTATTGCAAGAAGTTTCAAATTTAAGATGGTTTTCAGTTAAAGTAGTTAATTACGAATCTATACATCAACATAATGCAGTTTGTTATATTATAAGAGAGAAAGTTAATAATGAGTGGTGTATGTCTAGCTCAATATAAGGAGTTATTCATGATAATTAAAAAGAATGAGGGTTTATTAATTAGTAAGATAGCAGAGTATTTAGAAGCACATCCAGAAAAAGCTTCTACATCAACTAAATTATCCCCTACCTACATAATAAAATGTGAACGTCAAGCATTTTATAAATTGAAAGGAGTTCCTCAAGAAACTTCTAGAGATTTTAAATCCAGATTAATAGCTTTAGAAGGAGATTCAATTCATAAAAAATTTACAAATTTGTTTAAAGAGATGGGAATTTTAATTGATTCTGAAAAATTTATTTCTCATTCAAATTTTCCTTTTTTAGGATTTGTAGATGCTATAATTAAAATTAATGATGTTCCATATGTGGTAGAAATTAAATCTGTTAATAAAGAAGGATTTGGAAGATTGAATAAACCTTACGAAGAGCATATTTTACAAGTAAAAATGTATATGTTGATTTTAAAAATAGATAAGTCTATTATATTTTATGAAAATAAGGATACTCAGGATTTAAAAGAATTTTATATTGAATTAAATCCTGAATTTGAAAATTGGTTTAATGAGAAAATGAATCGTATTTTAAATTATTTTAAAGAAGATAAAGCTCCATCTAGAATTTGTGCTACTGAAGCAGATGGCAAATATCAATGGTGCCCATATGTAAAATATTGTTTCCAAGATAATAAGTAAGGAGGTAATAATGATTTATGTAACAAGAACTTTTTCTTTTGCAGCAGCACACCGATTAATGTTTCATAAAGGGAAATGTAGAAATTTACATGGGCATAGCTATACGGTAAAAGTTTATGTTAGAGGTAAAGATACCTCATTTGAAAATGAACATAATTTTGTTTTAGATTTTAATGATTTTAAAAGCATTATAGGAGGATGGATAGATGAGCATTTAGATCACGCTACTTTAGTTAGCGAAAAAGATGAAAAACTTTTAGAAGTAGTAAAAGAATTAGGATCTAAATATTATGTATTAGAAGATAGTAGTTCAGAAATGATTGCATCACATTTAAAAAAAGTCTTCCAACAACTTTTAGAAAGTAAAGGATTGGAAGTTTTTAAAGTGATAGTATCAGAATCTCCATCTACTAATGCAGTTATTGAATAAAAGACAGATTTCATTAAAAACATTGACTAAATTTAATGTTTTTAAATATGAAAAAGGTGAGTATGAATATTTTGGAGAAAAAGTTTTGATTGATGATAGAAGAGAAGGTATTTATTTTCCCATATATTATTTTAAGAAGAAATTTTTAGGATATGCTTTACGAAAAAAAGAAGATTCAAATGAAAAATGGGTTTATTCTAAATCTTTTAAAAGAAATTATTTTTTGTATGGGTTAGCAGAGAATTTTGATGAAATTAGGAAGAGAAAAGAGGTTATTTTAGTAGAAGGATTATTTGATTGCTTGAAATTAGTTGATGAAGGATTTGTTAATACAGTGAGTTGTTTTGGAACTTTATTTACTTTTTATCATTTTGTATTATTATATCCTATAGTTAATAGAATAATTTTAATTCCAGATTCAGATGATGGGGGAGATAAAATGATAAAAAAAGTTAATGAAATTGTGAAGAATAAATTAGAAGTGAATGTAGTAAGATTGCCTAAAGGATATGATCCAGATGATTTTTTAATTAGATTTGGTAAAGATTCTTTAAATGATTTAATTAGGAGGTAAATATGGAAGATAATGGAAAAGATAATTCGGCAATATTTGATTATTTTGAAAAACTATCTAATTATTCTGCTAACTTAATAAATGAAGAAAGTTTGAAAGAGGGAGAAGAAATTATTAGTAAGTTAAGAAATAAGTTAATGTCTATTCCTTCAGTTAAAATTTTTCTTAGAGGAAAAGAATTTGAATTCAAAATGGTAGATATTAATATGTTGGTTTTAATTGCTTTAGTTGCTTTAAATAATAAAGATGTAGATGAAATATTAAAAAAATGTGGTGTTAAAATATATGATGCTAATCAAAATATCGTTTTTCCCTTTCCGGAGGAGGGTAAAAATGAGTGAAGTTAATAAAATAGAAGAAATAAAAATTGAAAAAGATAATGTAGATGCAGAGAATACAGAATCTAAGGTTTATTCAGAAAAGATTTTTTTAGATACTTTAAATGTTACTTATGGGGATGAGTTATTGCTTAGTGAGTTACCGTGGTATTTTTTGTATTATGGTAATTTGAATTGTTTAAGGAATTTTTTAGGTATTTTACCTCTAAAAGTTAATAATTTTAAATTATGGCAACCTTCTTATAAAGTAAAAAAAGAAAAAGGAAGGAATATAATTGAAACACGACGATTACTTTTTCCAGGTTATGCTTTTTTTAAAACCTCAAATTTGTATGATGTGGATTGTTTTATACAAGATTACTTTAAAGATTTTTATTTTTATTTTTTGAAAAAAGGAAATACGTTTGCTACTTTATCTAAAGAAGAAGAAGAGTGGATATTAAGATTAGAAGAAATTTGGTATAAAATTGTAGAAGAACATAGTACTTTTAAAAAGGGAGATTTAGTTAGATTAAAAGATTCTCGATGGGGAGAATTAATAGGTAAAGTAGTTAATGTAAACGAATCTAAAAGAACCGCTGAGGTAGAATTTGTGTTTTTTCGTACTCGTACGTTGTTATTTACAGTTGATTTAGATACACTAGAAAATTTAACCCCACCAGAAGAGTTATTGGAGAATTTCTTAAATGAATAAGATAATCAAAGATCCTTTTTGGGATTATGAAAATGATATTTTGAATGATTTTTCTAAAATTGAAGTTTGTTTGGGTGAATTTAATACATTTTCAAAAACTGATTTATCTGAAGAGGAAATTGATAATGTTTTGGAAAGAAGAAAGTATTATTATGAAATGTCTCAAAAATTATTGCATTACGTAGTAACTAATTTTGATGAAAAACATGCAAAAGTTTTTATTTACTTTTTTGTGTTTGGATTAACTCAGGGAGAAATAGGTAAATTGATGAATATTTCTCAAGCTTATGTTTCTTTTTTATTGAAAAAAGTGAAAAACCAAATTTTAGATAACTTTAACATTTGTAATAAGTGATTTTTTATAGGAGGTAGGATGCCTTTAAAGTATGTAGAAACGTATAATATTGAGATAATGGATGTGAGTGAGGCAGAAAAATTAGATTTAATTTCTAGTTCGGAATCTAATCCAGTAATTGTTTCAGGAAAAATAGAATTAAATATTAAAGAAATTATGAGTGAAATAGAAATTGAAGATGTACATGAATCTCATTCAGTTTATTATTGGGCAGCTTCATTTATGGGAGAAGATATTACAAATAGAAGTAGTTGGTCAATTTCGGGTAATTATCCTGGAGAATTTGAAGGATGGATAGAGGAAAAAATTTTTGAAAAATTAAAAGAAGTTTATTTTAATCCAAAATCACCCGCAGAAAAGCACTATAAAGAAGCTGCAGATCAATTAATCAATAGATTAAAAAGTGACATAAGCATTTTTGATGAGAAAGTTTTTAATTATTTTCTTGATTCGTTTAAAAGTTTAATACCAACTTATTTAGCTTCTAAAAATCCAGCTAAAGCTGAGAATATTTTTTTAGAAGCGCTATATCAATCACTAAAAAATATTTTAAATAAAATTAATGAAATTTCAACTAAAGAAGGAGTTATATTGAAGGATTCAGATGATATTATTTCCTTTTTAAAGTCACATGATGAAGCGAAAAAATATATTGAAAATTTTTTAAAGTTAGCTATACGTTCTTTGATGGCTTCTGAATATTCTTTAGGTAAAAGTAAAGAGATTGTTGAAGAAGTTAGTGAAGAAGGAAAACCTGAAAAAACTACCCATAAGGTTAAAAGAGAAATAAGTTTTTCTGATTTACTTTTAGGTATGGGAGAAGACGAAAATGAATTTGGTGAAGAGGATGAAGAAAGTTATTTAGCTCAGAAATCAACTATAATAGATAAAAATCTAATTGATGAGTTATTACTAGAAAAAGATTCAGTAAGTTTTAAAGAATTTAATAGAAAAGTAAATAAAATAAGAGATATATTAACGAGAGAAAATGCTATTAATGCTTTAAAATTATTTGAGAAGCTTTTAAGTATTATAGAAGAAGGAATTAATCCCAGGGATGAAAAGAAATTGGAAGAAGCGGGTTTACCCCAAGATCTAGAATCTAATAAGGTATGGTCGGTTTTAGTAGGATTAAGTGAGTCTTCTACTAGTGAAGCTTTTAAAAAATTGCGACAAGTTCTTCCTTCAGTATTTAATCTTTCATTTAAAAGAAAAGATGAAATTAATGCTATACAAGAATTTGTAGATTCGCCGGATATTAAGCAAGTAAAAAATGAATTACAAAATCTTTTGCCAGAATATAAAAAATTATTTAAAGATATATTGGATAGTAAATTAAGTGATTTTGAATTTGAACCCGTAGTAGATTTTTTCTTTCGTAATAAAAATATAGATGAATTGTTAGATCATTATATGAGTATAAGACCTACAGAATTAGCTAATGCGATTCAAAAAGGAGTTACTCTTTATAAAAAATATGTACCTATTATGCGTGGAATAAATAATTTCTTAAATTCTTCAGACGTTAAAAAGAAAATTGATTTTATTAGAAAAGATTTACCCAAATTACTCCATTATGATTTATTTTTATCTAAGTTAAATAATAGATTGACTACTGAAGAGTGGGAAGTTTTTAATGAATTTGTGTTTGATAATAAAAGTTTGTTAGAATTAGTTGAGAGTGGATATGATCTTAGAAGTTTGAAGAAAGCTTTAGAAGAAGCACTTTTAGTATTATCTGAGTTAAATTTTAGAAAATAAATATATGTCTACCAGAAAGAAATTTCCACCAGAGGTTGATATTTTTGTTAGAGATTATTTAAAATCCAATAAAGATGTTAATTTTTTAACTTTATATTATTTGATTAAAGATAAATTTTACTCGCAATTTAAAAAATTTCCTACTTTAGATGAGTTTAAAATGATTGTTTCTAAAATATTGCAAGATATAAAAAGTACTCAAATTTTAGCTACTTCTTCTTCAGAAGAATTTAAAGAAAATTATTCTAGACCAGATAAGATTGAATTAAATACTATAGAAGAAATTTTAAAATTGAAAAATAAGATTTTAACTTCTGAAAATGATGCTTTTAGTAAAAAAGAGGCTTTAGAACTTATCATAAGTACTATAATTACCCGAATAAATAATTTAGAAAAAAATAATGTAGATGGATTTAATGATAAAATAGAAATGTTGATTGGAAGATATTTAACAGAAATTAGGCAGATTATAATTGAAATGACTAAATTACAAAAAGAACTTCAAGAAGAAATTGAGGTTAAATTTCAGAATGTACTTGAAGGATTGCTAGTAGAATTTTTGGTTTATACTCTTTCAGTATTAAAAGAAATTTATGGAGAGGATGCTAGATTGCAGATTACTTTAGATAAAATTAGAAAGTATTGTAAAGATTCTGCTTCGTCTCTTTTAAAGAAAGTAGATTTTTCTAAAATTAATAATGTAGGAGTAAGGTTATGATGGAGAATAGTAATGATTATTATTGGTTATCCATATTAACTGATAAAAAACCACATGATTTTAATGAAATTTTATATTTTAGGTGGAATTTGAATAATAGAAAAGAAGATTTGAAAAAATTATTTTCAAAATTTAAAAAAATGTTAGAATATGGATGGATTAAGTGCGATAATTTGGATAAGCCCTTTTATAGACGTAATTTTATGATTACAGATAAAGGATTTGAATATTTTGAAAAATTAAAAACTAAATTTCAAAAAAATTAGGAGGAATGAAATGGAAAATTGGTTATTTAATTTGTTATTGGGTAGAAAAGAAACAGAGGAAACTCAATTAAAGAAAGAAGCTAAGAAAAAGAATTTTGATAATTGGTTAAAGATTAAAGAAATAGAAACTGAGATAGATCAGTGGAGAAAAGATATGGTAGATCAAATAAAAGCTTTAGATAATTTTGTTCTAGCCGAATTTTTAGCTGAAGAAGATTTAAAAGGTAAAGATATTGAAGATTATTCAACTCTTTTTCAATCTTATTATAAAAAAGTTTTAAAGAATAGAGGAGCAATGGAAAAATTACTCCTTTCTAAATTGTTTAATAATGATCCCGATTATGTACCAATGCAATTTGATGAATGGAGTGAATCCTCGTCTAAATTAAAGAGAAAAGCTAATATAAGTGTTTCTCGTACTGATGATATATGGGAATTAAGAATTAGTGGAGAAAAAGAGGTTTTAGTTAGAAAAATAGTAGATGAAAATGAAAGAGTTGATTTAATTGAAAGAGATTTATTAAATGAAATGTCAACTGAAGTAAAAAAAAGTGATATATCAAAAGTAATAAATAAAGTAGCAAAAATGAATGGTGTATTAGAAGATACAGTAGGTAAAGTTTTGATGAAAACTATTCTTGAGAAAAAAGTTGGTTTTTATGATAAAGATACTTTAATGAGAGCTGGAAAAATTTTAGATATTAATTCAAATATAGATAAGTGGGGATTTAATTTTACTGTGTTTGATGTAGATGATAGTATATATAATAAAGTAAAAGGTTTTGTTATAAATAAGGAAGGAAATAAAGTTAATGTTTTTGTTCCTATTCTTAAAAAGAAACCATTAAATAAATTAACACTTAAAGAAGCTATAAATAAATTGAATAGTAAGGATTTTTCATTTAAAGATGAAAAGTATAGTACTTATTATAATAGATGTATTAAAGCAAATGAAGATGATGAGATTTATAAGATATTAGAGGAGTTGAAAGAAGAAGGAGATGATGAACTTTATAATCAATTAATTTCTGATTTAGTTCAAGATGAGATAATAGATATAAATGAAAGGATTGAGGGAGAAAGTTCTCCTACAGGATATGCAACTATGGATGGTACTGGAGTTTTTATAGAACCAGCTAAAAAGAATAGTTATAAATAACTTTAGGAGATTTCTATGGATGATAAAAAATTAAAATTTAAAGATGATTTAGAAAAAATTCATGTTACTCCTCCCAATATAACAAAAACTAGAATAATTAGATTTGATAATCAAAAGAATATTTGGGTTGTTTATGTAAATACAAAAGAACAATATTCTTTTGCAACCGAAGAAGAAGCTCTTGAGTTTTTAAAACAAGCCTATTCTTTTCCTAAAGTTAGAATTTTAGGAAGTTATCGGAATAAAGGGAGTTCTAAATTAGGGCATGTTTATGAAATATTAAAAGTTTATAGTAGTTTAGTAAAAGCTCGATCTTTACATACAGGAAAAATTGAGTATTTAAATAGGAAAGATGTAAAAGCTTATCCGATATTTTTAAAGAGGTATTTGAAAGCTAGTGTGAATGATTTAAAGGAATTTAAATTTAATGTAGGAGATTCTGTAAAAATAATTAAGAAATGTGTTTTGAATGGCGTTTCTTATGAACAAAAAGAAGGAGTAATTTCTGATAGATGGGTAGATTATAAGTTAGGAAATTTTATTAATCATTATAAAGTTGATATGTTAGATGATACTTCTATTGTAGTAGCTGAAAATTTTTTAACTAAAGATATAATAAAAAAGAGATCTTCAGTAAAGTATATGGATTTAGATAGTAAAGAAATGAAAGAAGTAAGTGAATTGGGCTTAAATGAAGGAGATAATAATTTACCCGAAGAAGTTACAAAAGATGGGAAAAAGTATAAAAAAGTTATCATTTCTGATTAAGGGGTAAGTTTATGAGAATTATTAAATCTAATAAAGAAATTGGTTTCTTAAGTAAAGTTAGTTTTAGAGATAAAATTGGCCGAGTAATTGGTTTGACTCCTGCTAGAGTTACTGTGGCTTTTAGAGATGGCGAAGTAAGAACTTTACATAAAGATGAAGTGTCTTTTGTTAATGAAAGTTTTGAAATTAATGAGCCTGTAAAAGTCTTAGTTGATGGGGAGTTTTATGATGGTATGGTGGTTAAAAAATTGAAGGATAATTTGTATTTAGTAATAATGGATGGTAATCAATTAGTGACTGACGGAGAGTTTTTAGATAAACTAAGAAAATATATGGGTCCTTTTGATGGTTGGAATGATACTTATTTGGGAAAAGACTCTTATAGAGATTATTGGAAGGAACCTCATTAAATCATAATTGAAAGGAGGAGAAATGATAGGACATGTATATTCTAAATTTGAGAATAAGAAATGTTATAATTGTGGATTTGATTTGACTATTGAAAATGTGAAGAAAATTGAACTTTCTCTTGGGAGGGCTTCTTTATTTTGTCCTTCATGTAGTTGTTTTTTAGGTATTTTAGAAGTTCCTCAACCAAAAAAAGATGTTAAAAAGTTATCTAAAGAGACAAATAAAAAAATTATAAGTAATAAATAATTGAAATGATATTTTTAAAAAGTGGAATTTATTTTAAGTTGAAAGATTTTTTGAATTTAGTGGATGATATTGATTATCATTTTGAAGTTCCTAATTTAAGTTTTGTAAAAAAACTTTCTTCTATTTTACAAAGTAAATTTAAGTTACCTGTAACTCATTTAAATTTAGAAGATTATCGTATTGATAAAAAGAATATGTATGAAAGTGAATTTTTGTTTTCCTTTCCAAATTTAGTTTTATTGAAAAAAGGAGATTTTACTCCTACATTAGCTATTTCACCAGTGTATGAAATAGAAATTAGTATGCCGATTGATGTTCTTTATTCACCTGAAGCAAATGATACTGATAAAAGTTATACATTACCAGATTTTATTACTCATCGAGATTTTAGATTAGAAGGTATGTCTGAGTTAAGTTTATTGTATGAAATTTATGAAGGAAAAAATTCTTCTGATTTAATTTTAAAGATATTGAGAGATAATGATGATGATTCTGTATATTTTAAATTAGATATAGGTAAGGATAGTTTAAAATTAACCAAATTAGATAAAGTAGATGTGGATATTTTAACTATTGTAGATAAAGGTTGGTTAAAATTTCTTGAAGCTGGATTTATTAGATTTTTTGGTAAAATGTTATATGGTAAATTTGCTTTAGAAAAGAAAAATGAATCTTTTGTTTTAAATAAGATAGCCCGTCAACCAAGTACTACTTGGGAAATAAATGAACCTTATTTTCCATTTAATTGGCTTTCTCCAATTAGTATATCAAGTGATAGTAGTTTGTATTTACAAACTTGGCCATATCAATGGGCTAAATATCCAGGAGAAAGTTTACTTTCAACTTTATTGGAATTATTGAAATCATTAGGAAATGAAAGTTTAAAAGAAAAAATTGATGATAAGAAAAAAACTAAAAAAATAGATGATGTAGAAGAATTTTTAAAAGAGTTAGAAAAAGAAGGAAATCAATGTTGGAAAATTTGGAAAAATAGCTATAAAGATACTGTTACTTATAAAAATTTTTTAAAAGGTTGGTTAATAAAGAAAGTAGCCGAAGAAGAAAAAGACTTAACTAGATTGACAGATGAAGATAAAAATAAATTTTATTTAGAAGTAAAAAGAATAAAAGAAGAATTAAAAGATAAATTTGATGGATATGAGTTAAAAGCAGAAATGTTTAAAAGACTTAAAATATTATTTCCCGATTTAAAGGATAAAACTATTTTTTTAGCGATAGATAAAATAAATAAAGAAGCTACTGTTTATGATGATAATGAACAACCTGTGATATTAGGAGATGATTATGGAATAAGCGTATTTCCTCACCATGATTTTCCAGAGAATTCTAATGATATCTTAATAGAAAAGTCTTTTCATTTAGATGAATTTGATAAAAGTTATATTTATGCTTTACCTACTACAGGTGCATACTTGATTGCTTTACCTAATGGCGATCAACTTATTGTAGATGAAGAAGATTTGGAAAAATTTAAGAAAAAGAATTTAAAAAAGAAGTTAAGTAAAGCAATTGTAGATGTTTTAAGAAAAATTATAGGAGCAACGGAAGAAAAGAAAGATGAAAATGAAGAAGAAGATAAGAAAAAATCATTATTAGAAGAATTTGATCAAAAAATTCGAAAGTATCTTGAAAAATATACCCCAAAAGAGTTATCAGAAATAGAAGAAATTAAAGATAAAGAAGAAAAACGTATTAAATATGAGTTTTATCGTCAATTCTTAATTCGTAATTTAGTTAGATTTTTGATAGAAGGAGCTCGAAATAAAGAGGGATTAGTTCCAGAGAAAGCTTTAAAAGTGATTAATCCGAAGGATAAAGAAGGATTTAAGCTCGATTATAAAAATACTATAATTATTAATTTAGATTTTTTAGAAGAAGTATACGAAAAAGAAAAAAATGCTTTGAAAATATCTTTTTCATGTAGGTTGTTTATAGGAGAAAAAGAGTATAATTTTGGAACAATTAATTTTTATTTTTCACCTAATCCAAATCTTACTAATAAAGGAAAATTGAATGAGCCTTATTTTGTAGAAGGATATAATGAAACTCCAATTTATATTTTTGTAGAAAATTTTGATTCTCTAATTAATTTTTTAGGAAAGATATATACATCATTGTCTGAATTCATGAAAACATCAAAAGAAACATTTTTTCATAAAGATTTTTATGTTGCATTAAGAATAAGTGGGGTTGAAACTAGTGAATTAATTTCTCTTAAAAGTGATATTTCTTTTTCTCTTAAAGAAGTTTTTAATCGCTTAATTATAGGATTTTTAGATAGTCACAATAAAATTTTAGAGACTTTTAAAGATATTATTAGCTTTTTTAATAGAAGTCGTTTTCCAATACAGTTAAAAATAAATATGAAAACTCAATCTGATAAAGGTATTTATGACTTGAATGCTGAGTTAGAGATATATGATAAGAAAGAATCTTTTTCATTAGGTTCACTTTCAATTTCACTAGATAAACCAAGTTCAAATTTTAAAATATTGACGTTAGATAAAATTAACCTTTATCTAAATTTTGATTTTAATGTAATTGAAAATTTAGTAAGTAAAGTAAACGAAATAATTAGAGAAATAAAAGAAAAAGTCGATGAAAAAATAAATCCACCTGTTAATGTAAATATAGCACTAGAAAATGGTTCTTCTAAATCTTTTAAACTATATGAAACAACTTATTTAAGAAAAATGATAGAAGAAGGTATAATAGAATTAGTAAAAGATGATTTATTAAAGAATAAACCAAAGTTTTTAGTTTTACCTCAGTTAAGTAGTTATTTTATAAGTGAAGGAGTTAAAATTGTTCCTAAAGATTTATTAAAAGAAAAATTAGGAAAAGAAAAGTTAGAAGAGATAGTGAACGAAATAAAAGAACGAGGATATTATGAAGATAAAATTATTGGAGTTTTGTATTATGAATATCCACTTGATGAACGATTTTTAGAAATTTTAAGAAGATGAAAGTAATTTTGATAGGAGGATTTTTATGAATATAAATCCGATTAAATTTTTAAAAGAAAAATTAGAATTTCAAGCAAAAATGAAGGAAAATAAAGAATTGGAAGAAGTTTCACGTCAGATTTATTCTAAACTTTTAGTTAACTTTCCTTCATTTAAATTAGTTAATTTGAGTAAAAAAAGTGAAAATAATTATGAATGTGTAGGAGAATTTTTATTTAAGAAAAAAAATCATTTAGTAAAATTTGCAGTTATTAAAGATGAAAATGATGTTAAAATAAATGTTGAAAATATAAAAGAAAGTTTAAATAATGTAGTTGAATCTTATGAAAGTTTTTTTGATATTAATGATTATTTAGAAGAAAATGATAGTAAATTTGACGAAGTATTGAGAGAAGCTATGAATTCAAAAGAATTTTTAGTAAAAACGAGTAATGAATTTTCTGGAATAGCTAGAATTATAAAATTCTTTTTTGAAGAAAATTTAACTAAAAAAGGAAGTGTGACTAAAGATGATTTTAGAAATTTAATTAAAAATGTATTTATTAATGAGAATTATCTTATTGATCCTTCTGAAATACTTGAAGTTGTTGCTAAATCTAAAAAAGAGAAAGATAAATTAAAAGAAAAGAAAGAAGTAATGTTTAAAAGAGAGATACCTTATGATTTAGTTACGGATGAGGGAGAGGTAAAAAAAGTTAAAGCTTTTGTTTATTCTAGGGTAGATTCACCTAAAACTGTTGATGATATTATAGTAGTTTTTGAGGGAGATAATAAAGAAGAAGTAAGTTTTTATAATGAATATTATGCATTAGATAATAATATAAAAGGAGATATTTTAAATAAAATAACTAAGACCGCTTCTGGAACTATGGTTGTTCCTTGGGGTTCTTTATCACCTATAATTAGATTAAATAAAGACTTTTTACCCGTAGATTTAGAAGAAGGAGATGTAATTGAAGTAGATGGTTTTACTTTAAGATTAGTAAATAAAAAAGAAAATGTGTTATCTAATGGTCCAGAAGATGAAGGAAGTTATTGGGTATTTGAAATTATTAGTGGAGATAAGGTAAAAGATAAACAAAAGATAAATAATCTGTAAGGAGGAATTTTTATGCGTATAGAAATGATTGAAAAATATTTAATAATGAAAGACGATGATGTATTTAATGTAGAATTGATATTGAGAGATTTTGGAGATTTTTATAGAGTAATTTTAATAGATTCCATTACTGAAGAAATTTTAATATCTAAATTATTTGAAGATAAGAGAGAGGCAATAACATTTTTTAGAGAGATTGAAGCTAAATTGAAAGAAATTAAAGGGTATATTTTAGATAAAAAGAATGAGAAAGCTAGCGAACTTACAAAAAAATTTTTAGATTTTGCAAAAAGTTTAGAAGAAGATGTAATTTCTGTAGAGGATTTAAAAGTCGAAGACGAAAAAGAAGATGAAGTCAATAAAATTGAAAATGAAGCTTTTTATGTTGGCTCTTTGAATAAGAATGCATATTATTTTGATTTATATGAAAAAGATGGTAAAATAAAAGGAATTTTATATAAAGGAAAAGATGTTACTAAATTGAAAAAAATTAAAGAATTTATATTTAATGATTTAGATGATGCTCATTTATATTTTGAAAATTTGAAATGATTAATTATGATTTTTTAAAAGGATTATTTTATAAGGGATTAGATTTTCACTTAGAATATCTTTCTGATAGCATAAAATTAGCCGAATATTATTTTAAAGTAAAAATATACAAAAATCAAGAAGAAATTATTAGAGCAATATTGGATCCAAAAATAAAATATATTTTAGTGATGCAAGCTCGTGGAGGAGGAAAAAGTTTTGCAGTTAGTTTAGGATTACTTATTTTAGGAATATTTCATCCTAATTTAAGTATTGGTATTTTTGCTCCTAAAGAAGATCAAGCAATTAGATTGTTAAATGTAATACGTTCTTTTCTTGAAAACTCAAATACTTTTTTTAAAGGATTAATAGATACTAAAAACTTATCTAGTGTTAAAATACAATTGAAGAATGGATCTTATTTCTTAGCTATGTCGGCACATGAACAAACTTTACAAGAGGGTTGGCATTTTTCGGTTATGTGCATTGATGAGGCGATGAGAGTTACAGATGTATCAATGGCAACTCGTCTTTTACCTATGTTAGGATCAGAAGAAAGAGTTAAATTGATTAAAATTGGGATTCCTATATTTAAGAATCATTTTTATAAAAGTGCTCAATCCTCACAATATACTAAATTAATTAGAAGATGGGATGAATGTGATCGTTTATTGGAAAGTGGATATGTAGTCTATAAAGGTAAGAAAATTTCTAAATATGTTTTGGATAGAATGCCTTTATCTTTTAAATTAAAGTTTTTTCCTGATGCTCCCGAATTTCATTATGAAGGAGATATGAGTGAATTCGATTTTAAAACTCAATATAATATGGAATGGGCAGAAGATGTTTCTTTAGTATTGACTGGAGACGATTCTGAAAAATTAATAGGAGATTTTTTACCCTTAGAAATAGGACGACCAGATGAAACTTATTTCTTTGGATTAGATCCTGCAAGTGGAACTTTAGGAAGAAAAGATAAAGAATTAGATTTTACTGCATTAAGTATTTGGAGATTGAGAGGAGAAAGATTTGAAAAAGTTTTTACTAAGGAATGGCAAGGAGATATTTTACGACAGATTGAAGAAGTAAAAGAAATACTAACAAATAAATTTAGATGTAAGATGGGTTGTGTTGATTATAGTAATGTAGGATCAGTATTTGTAGAAGAATTGAAAAAAGCAGGAATTAGATGTATGGGAATAGCTTTTAATTCTACATTTAATTCTGAAACTGGACATAATTTTAAAAATCATGTGGTACCAAAATTTATTATTGAATTGAAGAAAAACAATATAAAATATCCTAATAAAAATATTATAGAAAATCACCCTCTTTTTAGAAAACACTATGATCAATGGTGTATTTTAGAGAGATATAAAACAGGAGGAACTAACGATCGTATTGAGGCACCATCATTTGAACATGATGATGGACCGATGTCAGATTTATTAGCTTTTTGGGCGGGATTAGTAAGTAGAAATGATGTATCAATTCAAGAAAAGAAATATATTATTCCTTTACCTAAATTAGGGCCTAGTAGAGTGAAAAATGGATTATTCTAAAATAAATTTGTTTAATTTGATTATTAAAGATATTGAGTCTTTGAAAGAAAAGATAATGATATTAGATAATGAAGATTATTATATTTATTTGAACATATTAGAAAATTTTAAAAATGAGATAGAAAAAGAATTGTATATAGATATGATGAAGGAGGAGTAATGGATAAGACAAATGCAGTTAAAACTATAGGTAGAAAAGTTATCGCTTCAGGATTTAGTTCAACTACTCTCCCATCTTTTTGGTATTCGCCGGAATTAACTACTGAATCTTGGTTATTACCTAAAAGTAGACAAGAAGTTTTAAAATGGATTCGCATCTTTTTTAATTTGGAGCCTTTTGTTCAAAATGCTATAATAGCACATGCATTATATCCTTTTTCTAAATTTGATTTAGTAACTAAAGATGAATCTATTACTAAAATTTATAGAGATATGGTATTTAATAGGGAGTTTGATTTATATGAATTTATAATTCAAGCTGCTTTATCTTTTGAAAAATTTGGTGAATTTATTGCTTTTGGAAATTTAAAAAGAGAGGATGGATTGTGGAAGTGGAAAAGATTTATTTTACTTGAGCCAGAATTAGTTGAAATTAAGAGTGATTTAATAAGTGGTGAATTAGTATTTGAAATGATTCCTCCTGCAGAGTTAAAAAGATTAGTAAATAGTATGACTGATGATGAGCTTAAAAATTCTAAAATTCCTCCTATAGTTATTAATTCAATTCGAGAAGGAAAAAATATTCCATTAGATTCTTTTGTAACTTCTATAGTGGCTCGAAAAACTGATCCTTCAGCTATTAGAGGAACTAGTAGAATTCAATCGTGTTTTAAAGTTTTGATATTTCAAGATTGGTTAAGATTAGGTCAGGTAGCATATTATCAAAGATTTATATTTCCACTTGAGATGTGGACAATTGGAGATATAAATAAAGATATACTACCTGATGAAGATACTTTAGAAAGATGGAGAACTTTTTTAACTAGTCAAATGACTCAACCTCCATATTCTTTAGTTGTTCCTCCATTTGTGAAATATGAAGTTCATAGTGCATCTGGAAAATTATTGCCTATTTTGAATGAATATAATTATATACAAGATCAATTGTTAGCTGGATTAGGTGTAACTAAAGAATTTTTGTTTGGAGGGGGATTATCTATATCTAATACAAAAACTATGGCCTATCAAAAGTTGATAAAATATTATCAATCTGTAAGAGATTTGTTTGAAAATTGGATGATAAATAAAGTATTTCGTCCTATTGCAGAATTAAATAAGTTTAGAGATAAAAGAGGAGATTTAATTCTTCCTGAAATAGTTTGGTATAAATCTTTAGATATTGAAGGAGAAGAACAAGAAAAGAAAGATTATATTGAATTACATAGAAGAGGTTATATTAGTACTAAAACTCTTTTTAGTAAATTTAAGAATTTAGATGTAGATAAAGAAATGGAACTTTTAAAGAAAGAAAAAGGCACTGTATTTGATAAAGAAAATCGTATTCCAAAAGAATTTTCTAAATCTACTCCTGAAAACTTTCCTTTGGGATCAAATTTAGGAGCAGGAACCGAATTAGGTGGAGTTTTTTCTCCCATTCCTGAAGAGTTACCTCCTTTACCAAATGAAACTTCTCCATTACCTTCTGAAGTTGGTTCAGAAGAATAATTATTTGTCGATTTTGATTTCTTTAAATAGAGAAAAGTTTTGTATTGTTTAAGGAGTTTAGAGTATGAAAAGTTTTATAGAAAAGAGCATTGAATCAATTATAAGGCTAATGGGTGAAGCTTTAGATTTAGCCCGAATTAGTGGGATGTCAGATAGAAGTTTTAATCAATTTCGAATCTCTTATAAAAAGAAATGTTTTAATGTTATTAATGAATTAGTAAAGGAAGCTAAAGAAAATAAATTAATTGATGAAGATTTTAAAATTGATTTAGGAAGTGGAAATGGCAATAAAGAAGATAGGAACAGCTAATAAAATAAATATAATAAAAAATAAAAAAGATTTTGAAAACTTTTTGCTAAAAAGGAGTAAGATTAATGATAAAAAAAATAGGAACTCTGACAAATCTAAAAGTAATTCCTAATTTTAAATACGCTTCTACTGAGATTGAGCCTTACAATAAAGATTTTTTATATTTTAGTGCACGAGCAGTTTCTGCTTACGAAACTTCGGGATTTAATGAGAATGGTGATGCTTTTTTATGGGATGAACTTTTAAGATCTTACAAAACTTTTGTTGGTAGAAATATGTTTTTAGATCATGATACAAACCCTCTAAATACTGTAGGAAAAGTGATAGATGCCTATCCGGTAGAAGAAGAAAATGGAGAGAAATATATTGAATGTCTTTGTAAAATAGATAAAGTAGCCTATCCTAATTTAGCTAGAAATATTGAGACAGGCATTCTTAATAGTGTGAGTATGGGAGCTTCAGTAGATAAATCTATTTGTTCAGTTTGTGGTCATTATATAGAATCAGAAATTTCACCCAAATGTGAGCATATGTTAAATTTAAAGAAAGATTTTGTTGCATTATGGGATTTTCCTAAAGCATCTATAGCTAAAGGTAGGCCTATAAGGGCATTTTTTATTAATGAGGGAGTTAGGTTTACTGAATTGTCTATTGTTACTAATCCTGCAGATTGTAATGCATTAGTTAAAAAAATAGTTGCTTCTAGAAATATTGGAAATGAAGTTGTTTATGAAAAGAAGGCAAATTTAGCTCATTCAGTATGGAAAATTATTACTCCGGATAAAATTGTTTTTTCATTTCCAATTTATAAAATAGCTAATTTAAGTAAAATTAAGTATTATAACTCAGGTAAATTTGGAGAATATCTTAAACGAACTTCAATAAGTAAAGTAATTGATGATTTAAAGATCGGAGGTAATTTTATGGAAAATATTAAATCAAAAATTGAAAAAATTCTTGAAGCAGA
>Ga0308397_1000230_pt1 | contig 43007 bp, 46 predicted proteins | sample Hotspr20SampleT8_FD_202356 | JGI IMG/M metagenome (GOLD analysis project Ga0308397, IMG submission 202356) | Hot spring phototrophic mat microbial communities from Mushroom Spring, Yellowstone National Park, Wyoming, United States - 20051001_T8 ...
TTTTTCTTACAGATAGATACATGGGATATGAATTCTTAACGTTATTTGCATTTATTTTAGATATTTCTCAAGATAAGATAGAATACATTAATGCAGCACATCCAGGCATCTACATTAAAGCTAAAAATGAACCTATCTATAAAATCGAAAAAACACAAAAGCTATTAGGTATATCAACTAGCCCATATCAAAGTTATGAACTAAAAATAAAACCGGGTTCTAAAATCTTTTTATGCTCAGACGGTGTGTTAGAAACAACCAATCAAAATAATGAATTTTTTGGAGAAAACAATTTTATAAAATTTATCGAGGAATGTGCAGAACTACCAATAGAAGAAATAACCAAAAAACTTCTAAAAACGCTTGAAGATTTTAGGGGATCAAAGGAATTTCAAGACGATACAACCTTTTTAGTGATCGAATATAATCCACAAAAAAATCTCTTAGATCTTCTACTTGGCAATCTTTTTAGAACAAACATTCTATGAACTTAGATTATCTAAAAAGTTTAGAAAAAAAATATCATCACAAGAGATATATTCTAACAGATCCAATCAAATATTGTTATTATTTTAATGAGCCCCAAAACGTAGAATTAGTGGGGCTTATGATTGCTCTTTTTGCCTACGGAAATATCAAAGCTATGTTTCGATTTATGGATAATCTTATAAAAATCCTACAACCTAATCCATACGAAAAAATTCTAAATTTTAGAGAAAATTCTAATATTGATCTGTATTACCGCTTTCAAAATAAAAACGATATAAAAAATATCATAATAACATTAAAAAAATTTTTTATAAATAATAATATAAAAAACTATTTATTAAATAAAAAAGTTAATAATATTTACGAAATAATTGATCCATTCATTAGAGAAATTCAAGATTACATACCAAAGAAATTTCTAAGTGATGGTTTAAAACATTATTTTTGTCTAGGAAATCAAAATTCTGTTTTAAAGCGATATTGCTTATTTTTTCGTTGGATGATAAGAAAAGACTTCCCTGATTTAGGTATCTATGATTTTTTTGAACCAAAAATATTAGTTTATCCCATCGATACGCATATATTAAACTTTGCTTATAAAAATCAAATAATAAAATCTAAAATAAGTTCTAGAAAAAATGTATTGATTATTACCAACTATTTTTGTCAATTTGATCCTAATGATCCAGTAAAATATGATTTTTACATTACGCGAGAACTTATGCTAAAAAATTCTTTTCTATACGAGAATATACTATAAATTGTTTTAAATGAAGACCATTATGTGTGTTGGTGCCCATCCAGATGATGTAGAAATGGGTATGGGTGGAACAGTTGCATTATTAGTAGATCAAGGATACGATGTTTTGATTTTAGATCTAACCAATGGTGAACCAACACCTTATGGCTCTCCAGAAATAAGAAAAAAAGAATCCGAAGAAGCTGCTAAGGTATTGGGTGTTAAAAGGATTACCTTAGATTTACCCAATCGTTATTTAGAAGATACCATAGAAAACAGAAAAAAAATTGCAGCAATCATTCGCGATTTTCAACCAAAATATATCTTTGCTCCTTACTTCGAAGATGCACATCCCGATCATATTGCAGCATCTAAACTTGTAGATGCTTCTAGGTTCTATGCAAAACTTACTAAATCCGACATACCCGGAGAACCATTTTTTCCTAAAAGAATCATTTATTATTTTCCGATTCATATACGATTAAGAATCAATCCCTCTTTTTTGGTGGATATTTCCAAATACTTAGAAAAAAAGAAAGATGCTATATATTGCTACAAATCTCAATTTATTTTATCGAAAAAAGAAAATATTATCGAAAGTTTATTAATAGAAAATAAATACTGGGGCATTCAAGTTCATACAGAAGCAGCAGAGCCATTTTTTCAAAAAGAAATTCCTTTGTTTTATAATTGGCCATTAGGATATAAATAAAAAAACTATGCAATATCAAATCTATCTTTCTCATAAATGGAACGAATTACAACCTCTTTTGTTAAAAAAATCGAAATCATCTAGTTCGATCCAGCAAAGAAAAAATCAGTTTAAAGAAGAATTAAACATACTCAAAAATCAACCCATTATAATGACAGGGCACCAACCGATTATTTATTATCCGGGCATATTTATAAAGTTAATATTAGCAGATATCATTGCAAAACAAGTTCAAGGTAAAGCATATTACTTAGTATTAGATAATGACATCGAAAAAATTGATTGGAAGTTTATATGGTTCGAAAACCATACATATTTTAAACAGCATATTGGATTAAGCAATCATAAAGAAATTTTATTAAATCAAATTATTAATAATAATAAAAAAAATCAGTTAATATATTTTATAAAAGAATGGATGATTCGTTTATACCATATCTTTGATCCATCTATTGTTCCCAAAATAAAAGAAACGTTAGAATATTGTATAAATATTCTAGAAATAAAAGATTTAACTGTTGCAAAACTATCAGTTCTCATCAACGAATTTTTAATGAATCAACTTAACGTACAAGTAAAACCCATCTATGTTTCAGATTTGGTTAAAACACAAAGCTTTAGAGAAATATTACAACAAATTAAGATAGAACACCAAAGGTTTAGAGAAATATATAACAGAAAACTCGATGAATTTCGTAAGATTCATCATATAAAGAATCCTCATTATCCTTTTTCTAACCTAAAAGAAAATGAGCTTCCTTTTTGGAAAAGCGATGGATATATGCGACAAACATTAACAATAGATGATGATATAAATAAAAATCATATTTTTCCAAAAGCAATTACTTTAAGTATTTGTATTAGAATTTTCTTATCGGATTTAATGATCCATGGAACAGGAGGTGGATTTTATGATCTACTTTCGGAAGAAATTCTAAAAGAATTCTTTAAAGAGGAATTATCTCCTCATATAGTTTCTACTGCAACAATTCCTATTTTATCTAAGGCATCTATTGCACTATATAGCGAACCAAGCGAAATGATTACTAAAAAACTAAGAAAATGGAAGTTCAACCCAGAGATATTTTTAAAAGAGGAATGTGAATTAAAACAACGAAAAATGTTTTTAATACACCTAAAAAACTTCTACGATTCAAAATACAGCAAACACAAAAAAAATTACTATTATGATATAAATATTTTAAACCAAAATAAATTAAAAAATATTTATAAAGATTTATTAATTCGTATAGAAAAAGAATCAACATCATATGGTTCTTTGATTCACGAAGAGTTCTTAAAACTCAACCATAAAATGCATTTATATACCATTAAAATCAAATCCAACCTAGAAAAACAACTCGAAAGAAGCAAGTTAGTAGAATACCACCAAAGCGTTTTTTTCGATAGGACCTATCCTGCTTTTTATTATAATCTTAACGACTTAAAAGAAAAACTTTATCAAAAGTTTTATTCTTCGGAATAAATAATTCGATACAATACATCAATTCCTTCTTTGAATAATGCAGGACCTGGTTGTAGAATAATTGCAGGATCAATTTCGTATATGCGATTGTTTTTTATAGCATTTGTATTCGAAAAGGTTTTTTTTAACCAATCAAAATCTGTTTTTTTACCGCACCACGAATTAATTATAACATCAGGATTGACTTGATTGATTTCTTCTATCGAAAGAACCCTATCTTTTGCTTGCTTTTTATTTTTTAATTTGGGAAAACATAACTCTACGTTTAGAATCTCCAATAGTTCTTCGACCCAACAAATTCCACCGATAATTGGATCATCCCATTCTATAAATAATACTTTATATTTTTTATTATTATTTTTTGTTATATTATTATAATATTTTATTTTGTTTTTCCATTTTTCTTCTAGTTGTAAAAATTCTTTTTCTTTTCCAACAATTATACTGATCCAATACATAATGCGAAAGATTTCTTCGATACTTCTTTGGTTCGAAATAAATACATTATGATGGTTTAAGACCAATTCTTTGGCTATTTCTGCTTGAATGTCCGAAAATCCTAATATTATATCTGGTTGCAATTCATTGATCTTTTTTATATTAGCTTTGATAAAGGATGTAACAATTGGTTTTTCTTTAATTGCTTCTGGTGGTCTTTTTACGAAAGAAGAGATACCAACAATTCTTTTTTGTTCTCCTAATAGATAGAGCAATTCTACATATTCTTCTGTTAAACAAATGATTTTCTCTGGATTCACAAAAAAGAAAAAGCCCACAGGAGGGCTTTCTTTTAACTATGGAAGCGTTTTTTATCTTCGATTAAAGTTTGAACCACAGATGGATCTGCTAATGTTGTAATATCTCCTAAGTTATTAAATTCACCTTCTGCAATCTTTCTAAGAATTCTTCGCATAATTTTTCCCGAACGGGTTTTAGGAAGACCCGGAGCCCAATGAATTACATCAGGTTTAGCTATTTTACCTATTTTTTCTGCAACCAATTCAATTAATTCTTTTTTTAGTTCGTCATTCGGATTAATACCAGCTTTGACAGTTACATATGCATAGATGCCTTGACCTTTGATTTCGTGTGGATAACCTACAACAGCTGCTTCTGCAACAGATGGATGTTCAACCAATGCACTTTCGATTTCTGCTGTTCCAATTCTATGACCAGATACATTCAATACATCATCAACACGTCCAGTAATGATATAATATCCTTCTTTTGTTCTTTTTGCACCATCGCCAGTAAAATAATATCCTTTATATTGTACAAAATATGTATTATAAAATCTATCTGGATCACCATAAACACCTCGCATCATCGATGGCCAGGGAAATTTAATACATAGATTACCGCTTGCTTCCATTTGAGTGATTTCTTTACCTTCGTTGTCTACTAATACTGGTTGCACACCAAAGAATGGTTTTGTAGCAGAACCTGGAAGTAAATCCCAAGCACCTGGTAGCGGTGTGATCATAATCGCACCAGTTTCTGTTTGCCACCATGTATCCACAATAGGACAACGTTTTTTACCCACATGTTCATAATACCATTCCCAAGCCTCTGGGTTAATAGGTTCTCCTACGGTTCCTAATAATCTTAGAGAATCCAACTTATATTTTTCTACCCATTTGGTTCCTTCTCTCATTAAAGCTCGAATTGCTGTTGGAGCTGTATAAAATACGTTTACTTGGTATCGATCTACCACTTCCCAAAAACGACCAGGATCGGGATAATTGGGAACACCTTCGAACATCAAGCTTGTTGCACCATTAGATAGAGGACCATAAACAATGTAGCTATGTCCCGTAATCCAACCGATATCTGCTGTACACCAATAAGTATCTTCTGGTTTATGATCAAAAACGTAATAAAAGGTTAAATTTACACCTAATAGATATCCACCAGTTGTATGTAATACTCCTTTAGGTTTTCCAGTTGAACCACTTGTATATAGAATAAATAAAGGATCTTCTGCATCCATCTCTTCTGGGGGACATTCTATAGAAATATCTCCAGCTAATAAATCTTTAAGATGATGATCTCTTCCTTCTACCCAATGGGTATAATGTCCTTGTCCAACACGTTCCACTACAATTACATGTTCTACGGGATGGGAAGATTTCTTTAATGCTTCGTCTACGTTTTTCTTCATGTCGATGATTTTACCACCGCGATAACCTGCATCAGAAGTTACAATGAGGGATGGTTTTGCATCTTCTATTCTTGATTGCAAAGATTCGGCAGAGAATCCACCAAATACCACGGAATGAATTGCACCAATTCTCGCGCATGCTAGCATAAAGATAGGTAATTCTAGAATCATTGGTAGATAAATTAGAACTCTATCGCCTTTCTTAATACCAAATTTTTTTAAAATGTTCGCATAAATCTGAACCTGTCTATGTAATTGCTGATATGTTAATGTTTTCTCTTCGCCAGGTTTATCGCCGACCCAGATTAAAGCAGCTTTATTCTTTGTTGGAGTACTTAAATGTCTATCTAAACAGTTATAAGAAACATTTAATTTACCCCCAATAAACCATTTGACTTTTGCGTTTGCAAAATCATGTTCGAGGACTTTATCCCATTTTTTAAACCAGGTTAAACGTTCTGCTTGTTCTGCCCAGAATCCTTCTGGATCTTCTACGGATTGTTTATACATTTTCTCGTATTGTTCTTTGTTAATGTTTGCTTTTTTTACAAACTCTTCTGGTGGTGAATACCACGTATCGTACATACCCTCTCTCCTTTTATTTAAATTTATGATAAAAAAATCTTATATTACGTAAAAATCAAACAAAAAACATATTAGCGAAAAAAATTTATGCGAAATTAAATTAACATCCATTTATTACACGATTTCCCTTGATGGTTTTTAGCCATTCGTAAAAATCATTTCTTGCTTTTTCGTATAAATGAAGATTGCCTTTCGTAAAAACAAAATAAAGTTCTTTTTTAGGATCTTGATTTATTATCTGAATATAGTTCAATAATTGATTGGAATTAAAAAGATAATAAACATACAAAATCGAAATCAAATTCTGTTGATAGATATCATAGATTTGATCAAAATCAGGATAAAAAGGAAGATGAATACGCCTATCTATAAGTTCGTTTTTTTGCCGTAATAAAGATTCTGGTAAATAAATCGTATTCTTTTTACATTCGAATGATTGGGCAATGTTTTGTAGTAAAAAAGAAAGGCCTTCGTTTAACCATATTGGATAATGTTTACAGCATTCTTCTAATATTGCATGGTTCAGTTCATGATAGATAACAAACGATGGTGTTGTTCGATTTAAAAGATGATTTTGTATATCCAAAGGAATATGAATCAATTTATGATTTCTATCAAAATGTGCCAAAGAATCTATTTTAAATGGACGATACGTTTTGTAAGAATGATAATCCTTGTAAATGATTACATGATAACGCGTTTCTTTTACTGTTAAATACGGATAGGTTTTTAAAAGATCTAAGTAATCAAAAATAGAACGAGTAATTTGGCGAAATTTATATAAATCTGAATCCGGCTCGATATAAAAAATCAATTCTACGGAATCCTTCGATAATATAAACAATTGCTGTTTTTCTTTTACCCAATAAGGTTGAGGAGTACTACAGAAGAAGAAAAAATTAAGCAATATTGGGATTAAGAAGAATCTTAAAATACTCATCCACATTGACTAATTGCATAATATTATAAACTTCTGGTTTTACATTAATAAGATAAATTTCTATTTTAGGGTTAATTTTTTTAAATCGATTTTTTAAGTTGATTAACTCAGAGATCGTTAATGAGTTTAATTCATTTACATTCTTAAAATCAATACAAACTTCTTGGATTTTTTTATAAAATATATTATTAGATTCTAATAATTTTAACAAAATCCCCTCTTGTAAATCTTTTACAGAAGAGAGAACTATATCTAAATGTTCTGTGGAATCCACATATATAAATAGCTCTTCCATAAATATGATTTGTTTTTTTACATCGAAAAAAAAATTTGTTTTAGATTATATGAAAATTAAAACCAATCTCCTTGCAATCATATTTTACATCTTTATAATAATTTTTTCTATGGGAATTTTTTATTCTTTAAGTAAGGGCTGGTATTTCCCTTATAACATACTCTTAACAATTCTACCAACATTGTTAGTATTTTTATGGATTTATTTTTTAGTTAAAATTCCGTTAGAAAAGTTCATTATATATATAAATAATTATAAATTTATTAAATTAATCTTTTTTATATTTTTAAATTTAATATTATTTATAATCTTTTACTTTTACAATTTTCCCGAATATTATTACATTGTTTTTTTTGTATTGAGCATAATCTTTTTAATGTCAAATTACTTGATTCTTTATGGATTTTCAATTGTATTATTTTTGGGCATATTTTTAATTTTTCAGTTTTTTTACCTACAAAATGAATTTTTACTTAGCTATGTGGAGTATCAAGAAAGAATAAAAATCCAAAAAGAAATTTTAAAAGAATTGGAAATATCTAAAAGCAAAGAGAAGATCACCATAAATAATCGTAATCATAATAGTATCATTTCGTTTAAGATACCCAACAATTTTACCGAGATCCAAGAAGAAAAAGAAATAGATTTTCCCTTAATTTACATTGGAAAACCAGAAAACCTAGAATTGCCGATTTTTAGCTGTTTTATCGTCAAAAAAAATTATCCTATGTATTTATTCGAATTACGCATAGAATCCTTTCTTATAGATTTAAAAAAATCAGAGCGTATCGATAATTACCAAAAAATTAAAAATCCATTTTTACAATCTATCTTAAAAGAAAAGGTTCTATACAATCAATTTTATTCTTTTTACGACAAGTTTTATGCAGCCAATATTCATCTAGGATTTTATGCAGTAGATTTTGATCCTTATCTTTTGATCTTTTTATTACGAGAAATCCCTAAGACAGGTTTCCCTCATGATCCTCAAATCTTAGAAATATTTAATTCGATCAATCGCTAATAATGCATTGAAGTTCAAAAATGATTTTTACCTCGTTGCCAATTAAATGCTTATTATTGGATAAAGGAATGTTAAAACTTACATTAAAATCTCTTCGATCAATCGTTGCTTCGCCGTTAATGCATAACTTTTTATTTTGGTAAGCATCGATTTCTTCACTTTTTCGATTCATTTGAACAACGATTTTTTTAGAGATTCCGCGAATAAAAAGATTACCGTATACACTATAATGATTTGGATCAATGGATTGTATTTCGTTACTGATAAAAATGATGTTCGGAAAATTCTCTGCATCAAAAAAATCCGCACTGTATAGATGTTGATCTCTTGCCTCTAAAAATGTTGTAATTTGCTTAACAGGTATAACAATCTTAAAACGCGAATTGATAAATTGATGAGGATCAAAGTAAATTTCGTAATCAAAGTCTTTTACGTATCCTGTTATGATAGAAGTTAAATGAGAAATCTGAAATAATATTTGGGAATGGGCTTTATCAACCTCGATTTTAATTGTATTAGGACTTGCGCTCAGTTCTTCTTGGATTGTAGACAAACTAAAAGCTCCTTGGATGGTTTGTGATTTTGGTTGACTTAGAAAACTTTGTAAGGTTTGATTTCGTTTTTCTTTTTCAAGGGGATCTATACCTACAATTGAATAAGCCATTTGAAGGTTGTTAAAACCTTTGATCCTTAGTTTAAAACGTCTATCTACGGTGATTTTATTTTTTAAGAGTTGATACAAAGAATCCGAAATCAATACATTTGTATGAGTTTTTTTATTTGCAGATTCCAATCGACTTGCTAAGTTTACTACTTTTCCGATAGCAGTATAGTATGCTTTTTTTCTGTGTCCAATCAAACCTAGTACTGCTTTACCATAAGCAATCCCAATACGAATTTCGAACATCTCGTTAAAATTTTCTTTTAAATAATGATTAAATTCTTGGGTTATCTCTTGAATTTTTAACCCACAATAAACTGCATCTAAACAAAATTCTAACGTGGGTTTATTTCTTTTAATTCCAAAGATTGCCAAAATAGAATCCCCGATGTATTTATCTAAATAACCATCGAGAGATAGAATTACATCACCAATTTTATTGTAATAACGATTTAAAGCATAAACAACATCATAAGGCAATTCTCTTTCTGTAAAAGCAGTAAAATCTTTAATGTCTAAAAACAACACTACTACTTCTTCTAAAACACCTTGTGGTAAATCACTATGTTCAATTTGAGCAATTTGTGCATCGTAATCATCTAATACCAATCTTCGAATTTTTATATTTCCTTTGGGTATGGTTTGGCATGCTAATCGAATCTTTTCGTCCCATCCTTTTCTTTTTGCCATAGTTTCTTCTAAGGAATTACGTGGAGATAAATTTTCTAATCCTTCTAGTACTTCGATGCGACATGTTGAACATTGCGCTTCTCCATAACAAACATGGATATGAGGAATATAATTTTTTAAAGAAATCTGTAAGATGGTATTTCCTATTTCTCCTTCTACAATTTTGTTATCAGGTAAATAATGAATATTGAATTTTTCCACAAGTTGAATTATTTTGTTTAAGATTTTTTTGTCAATAAGTATATTTTTTTATTGAAAACAAAAAAAATTTCCCATATTTCCTGAATTTGTCCTAATGATAAGATAAAATTTTTACGTTGGGAGGTTCAAATGCTCAAACAAAAATTGTTTGCTGTAATAATGATGTTTTTAACAAGCGAGAACTTTGCAAAAGAGAAAAACATAGCCATATCGCCGCTCGATATAACAAACCCAAAAACCTACGGATTTAGGGAAAAGTTTTTTTGGCTTATGTTATTTTTTATCGATTAATGCAATTTACTACAAAAACCTAATAAGGAGTTTATTATGAAAACTTTATTAAAATTATTTATTTTTTTATTTATAAATTTTTTTATTTTTTGTTCTACCTATCAAGAACAACAAATAAAACAGGATCCTATAAAAAACGAAACAAACATTTCTGTAAAAAAAATAGAGGAAATCAAAACACAAACAACTATAAATAACCAAGAGATAAACAAAAATCAAACACAAAATCCAACCAACAATCAAGAAATGGATAAAAATAACATTGAAATTTCTACTAACAATCAAGAAAAAGAAAAAAACAAAGAAACATCTATCATAAGTACAGAAACTGATAATAGTAAGACCTTCGATCCCGAACCATTGATTCTAGCAGATAAAAAAATTTTCGAAACCATCAAAGAAAATATAGAAGAATTTAAAACATCATCCGAAGATACATTAGCACTTAAAGAAAAAAAACAAAAGCTATTTGCTCAAAAAATCGACGAAATCAATAAAAAATATAAAGGAAAACTACTACAATTCCAATATCTTTTTTTAGAAGATGTAATTCCAGAAAAAGAACTAACTCCTTACGGAAGGCAAAAACTAAAAAAAATGGAAAAAGAACAAAATGTGATCGTAATGCTAGCAACGGCTTTAGAGGTATTTTTAGGATGTGATGAATGTTTTCGTAATACAGGAAGGTATGAGGTAGAACTTTATCTGCCAAAATCACCCAAAGAAAATCTTTACGAAGAAAAGGATTATCGAAACAAAATTATCTTCATAACATCTGACAAAATCAAAGCTTTTGAATACAAAAAAGGTCAATATTATCCAATATCTGGAAAGGTTAAATCCATAAAAATAGAAGATAGCTATCTGGGTGTAAAAACAACGATATATTTAGAATAATTCGAATTGGTTGGATCCAAGAGAGAATAAAAATATATCAGAAAAAAATGTTTATGGTCTACAAAGAAAAATATATAAAATTTAATGAAAATATCTTTAAACAAAAATAGATAAATCCAGAAAGATACAAAAAGTTAATGGAGAATTGGATTTATTGTGTAGTATCTTTACTCTATAATATTACCGAAGCAACAAAAATCAAACATCATCGCTAAGGATAGAATCAATCTTCATAAAATTAATAAAAGATTTTATAAAAAATTTTTAATATATAATCCTTTGTAAGGAGGTTTAATATGGAAAAAGAACTTTTGATTGTGTTAGAAAGAATTGCAACAGCACTCGAAAAAATTGCTGATAGTTTAAACAAAAATCCTGCCGAAAAACCTATTTTCGTAAGACAATCTAATGTTAAAGAAGTAGGAAAAACTGATAATGTTGTTAACAATTATAGAATCATTGAAGAATTTCTAAATTCGCGAAACATCAAAATTAAAAATATTCCACCAGAAGAAGAAGTAGATAAAATTCTTGATAAAATTGCCGTTTATATGGGAAACAATTTTTCTTTAATTCGTTCTTTCTATGAATTAATCAAACATAACATAAACTCTGGTCTAACAGTAAAGCTAGAGTTAAAAAACAAAAGACAAGAAGAAATCAACGCTATCTGCAACTTAGCAAAACGTTTACACGAAATCGCTTTTTTAGAAGAATATAAATATTTTAATTCTCCCAAATATATTTTATATGCAAGACCCAATAGAATTCCCAAGGTGATGAGCTTTTTTTCGGGAAAATGGCTTGAACGTTTTATAAAATCTCAAACGATTTTATTGTTACAAAAAATGAACCCAAACTTAAACATCGGTTATTTATTAAACCCCCAAATCAAACTACCCAATGGGGATGATTTCGAGTTTGATCTATTACTATCTGTCGAAAATGATATCTATTGGTTCGAAGCAAAAACTGGAGATTATCAGCGATACATGGAAAAATATTCGAAAATATCAAAAATTCTTGAATTAGGCTTCGAAAGAAGCTTTATGATACTAACAGATATAACACCCACAGGTGCCGAAGCTTTACGAACCATATTTTATATGAATGTTGTGCCAATTGAAAATTTTTCAGAAGAATTTAATAAAATTATTATAAAATACAAAAGCACTTCTCTTGAACCAAATAATTTATCTGAGCAAAATACGCAATAAACCCAAAATTTGATTAAAAGACAGGATAGATTGAATTAATGCAAATGAAATTAATATAACAAATAAAAAAAATATATGAAAGATGGTTGAATCAAAGTTTATACATGAAAGACATATTTTTACTATTAATCATTTGATAATTTTATCAAGAAAATAATCTATCGGTATTATCTATTTAATAAAATAAAATAATAAAAAAATAATAATATGTATTTAATTATTTTTATATAAATATATTACTATCAATAAAATTGATCCCAAAATATACTAAAAATTCTTCTTGTTGTATATTCTGCTGTCTTTGTATAAACATAATTCTGTATTTCTTGAAATTCCTCTTGCCTAGATTCATCTTCTGTTTGTAATTCTGGCATCTCTATCAATGGGTCTATCTCTCTTCCCATCTCTTGCATCTCCCAATCTAACATGACCCTCAATAATGCACTCATTGAATAGCCAATAAACCTTCGACTATCAAACAGCTTGCTCCATAACGCTGGGTTTATCCGTATCTTGTATCTGATATACTGCTTTGTCTTTGGCTGATAATTCGCTGTCTCTGTCCTCTTATAGGGTGTAATCCTTATCTCGTTTAAGTGCCTTTGGTATTTGCTTATCAAATATTGAATTGCATCAGATATGTTTCGATTAAACCTTGTGTTTGCTAATTCTCTTAAAAATTGATAATGGTTTCGTGTTAAATTCACCCCCACTGGGTAAAAATTGTGTGTTTTGTATCTATCTTCTATGTTCATATCATATAAAATCACCAAAATTAAAATTTTCTTATATGCTGGATTTCTAGGCAGATAAAAAAATTTAAAAATGTATTGACCTTATTTAGAGATTTTTTTTATCCAATATGATGGCTAAGCATAAAAAAATATTGATTTTGTGTACAGGGAATTCCTGCCGTAGTCAAATGGCAGAAGGTATCCTAAAATCTTTTGATCCTACACTAGAAGTTTATTCTGCTGGAACCGACATTTCTAAAGAAGTTCATCCAAAAGCTATATTAGTTATGCAAGAAATTGGTATTGATATTTCGAAAAACTATCCCAAAAAAGTAGATATGTTTTTAAACCAATCTTTTGACTATGTGATTACTGTTTGTGATTCTGCAAGAGATACCTGTCCTAACTTTATTGGCGATGTAAAGCATAGAATCCATATTGGTTTCGAAGATCCAGCAAAAGCACAAGGAACAGAAGAAGAAGTATTAAAAATATTTAGAAAAGTTCGCGACGAAATTTATTCCTCTTTTAAAAATTTTTACGAAAATCATTTAAAATAATATGAACTTTAGAATAATTATTTTATTAATATTTTTTACTATTTTTTGTATCCCCATTAAAGAAAAAAATCATCAATCGTTAAACCATTTAGTTATTGATGCAGGCTCTTCTGGTACAAGGTTTTGCCTATACTCAATAAAAAAAAATTTCCAGTGCGAATTACAAAATTTTGATGATTCTTGCTATTCTATTCCAGCACAAAATGGTCTTGCAGATCTCTCTGAACAAGAAATACAAAAAGTTTTAGAACAAGGTTTTAAAATCGCAAGGCAAAGAACCTCTAAGATAGATTATATTTCTCTTTTAGGGACTGGTGGATTTCGAAAACTTTCTTATCAACAACAGCAAGAAAAATATTTTATGATTGATCAATACTTTAAAAATCATTCTTTTGAATCTTATCAATTAAAATTCATTTCTGGAAAAGAAGAAGCATATTATGCTTGGAAAAGTATTACCATTTTGTATAAATCCAATGAACATATTACCATAGAGACGGGGGGAGCAACAGTTCAATTCGCGGTTGGAAATCGAGAAATGTTTGAATATCTAAGCCTACCAATTGGATTAAATCAAGCTTACGAAAGATTGATTACTTACAAAGCATTTGAATCCTGTAAATATGGAAATACTCTATCAAAAGAAGGCTACGAACATTGCAAAAATTTCGTACAAACTTATGTTTATCAAAACGAAGAACTAAAAAAATTTTTCCATCAAAATTCCCACTATTTTAATCAACTCAAAGTATATACATTAGGAAGGCCTTGGACAGCTATTTTTAACCTATTGAATCAAAATCCTATTTCTCTCGAAGATTTAAAAAAAGCTGGTATATACTATTGTAGTTTATCTTCGCAAGATTTGATAAAAAAAAATATCCCCGCGAATTTTACTAAACAAATTTGTTATTTATTTTATTATCATCATGCCCAGATAGATGCTTTACAAATACAAAAAATATATCGTGGCACCGATAGTTGGACCATCGGTGCATCCATCGACGAAAAAACGATTCCCTATTGTAATTCATCAAACTGATTTATTCCCCTTGTCCTAAACTAAAAGCACGTTTGCCATCAATATAATATAAGTTTTCTGTTTTGATCACATCGTAACCAGCTTCGTACAAAAGCGAAAGAAGTTTTAATATTTCTTCTTTGGGAATTACGGGAAGAATTGGTTCTCCTTGAAAATCCGAAGCATTTTTCGAAACAAAGCGACATCGCCAGTGATCTGTACAAAAGGTTTCATTAATACCTTCGGGATAGACTTTAACACCTCTATTGGTAATAATTCGCAATTTTAAATTCGACTGATTTTTTAACAATGCTGTAAGATTTTCGCCTAAATCTACTGGTTTACCTTTATAATCTAAAAAGACATCTACACCTACCAATTCTTTTTTAAGATTTAAACGTTTAACTGTGATTTGTTTCATCGGTTGACTACTTCCATAAGAAATTGATTTTAATACTTGTGGTTTTTCTTTGTTTTTGATTCTTGCGATCACTTCTTTGGTAAATTCATCTGTCGAAACCTTTTTCTTACTGATTCCATCGCGATAGATATCCGCTGTATGGATTCCATCCTCAATCGTTTTTAACCAGGCATTCTGGATCAATTCTGCATAAGAACCTAATCCCAAATGTACTAACATCATACATCCAGCATTTAGTAAACCAGAAGGATTCGCGATATTTTTTCCAGCAATATCTGGTGCAGAACCATGAATTGCCTCGAACATGGCAAGAAAATCTCCTACATTAGCAGAACCTGCAAGACCGACAGAACCAGCAATTTGTGCTACTAAATCCGAAATAATATCTCCATATAAATTCAAAGTGACAACAACGTCGTATTTTTCTGGTCTATCTGCTAAATGAGCTGAGCCAATATCGATAATTTCTGAATTACTTTCTATTTCTGGATACTCACTGGCAACTTCTTTGAATATTCGATGGAATAAGCCATCAGTAAACTTCATGATATTATCTTTCACCATACAGGTTACTTTCTTTCTGTTATATGCTTTTGCATATTCAAAGGCATATCGAATAATTTTTTCTGAACCAGGATAAGAAACCAATTTTAATGTTTGTACAACCTCGGATGTTTGTTGATGCTCAATGCCAGCATACAAATCTTCTTCGTTTTCTCTAATAATGACAATATCAAGTTGAGGATGACGAGTAAAAACAAAGGGATGATATGATATACAGGGTCGAACATTTGCAAAAAGTCCTAAGGTTTTTCGAATTGTTACATTTAAACTTTTATATCCAGAACCACGTGGTGTTGTAATGGGGGATTTTAACAATACTTTATTTTTTTTAAGAATTTCCCACGTTTGTGGTTTGATGCCAGAAGGATATCCTTCTAAATAAACCTTTTCTCCAATTTCGATAAAATCATAATTTAAGGGAACTTCGGCTGCATCAAAAATATCCAAAACCGACTTCATGATTTCTGGACCAATGCCATCGCCCATTGCAACTGAAATTGTTTGATTTTTCATCTCTCTCTCCATAATAACGAGAATAAATTTCAGTTTTAAAATGTCAATTATCTAATTTGTTTTATAAATTTATTTTATTAATAAACAAGATTCATTAAAATTTATCTTTGACAAATAAAAGCAAGAAAAAATCATCAATTTATGGAATTTAAAAGCCCAATGCCATGTGTAGATATCATTATCGAAATTGATGATTCCATTGTAATTATAGAAAGAAATTATGAACCTTATGGATATGCACTACCCGGTGGCTTTATAGATCCTTGGGAAAAGATAGAGCATGCTGCTATAAGAGAAGCAAAAGAAGAAACTACCCTAGATGTAGAACTCTACGATTATTTATATACTTATTCTGATCCAAAAAGAGACAAAAGACTTCATACCATTAGTTCTGTTTTTATTGCAAAAGCTCAAGGACAACCGAAAGGCGCAGATGATGCAAAAAAAGCTTTTTTAGTTCCTATAAAAGATTTATTAAAATATGATTATGCATTTGATCACAAAAGAATTATTAGTGATTATCTTCGATACAAAGAAAAGGGAATTCGTCCAACTCCAAAAGAATTCTTATAAAAAGAAATTGATGGTATCGATTAATTGTAATAACTCTTCCAAAACGCCAAGATTAAATTTTATATTTCCGTGATCTAATAACGACGTTGTCGTTAATTTACAAGGAATTTGGTATTTTTTACACTCTTCGAAAAGTAACTTAGATTCCGAAGGAGGAATTACTTGATCGTTTCTTCCGTGTAAAAGAGACATTCTCGCTTTTAAATATCTTATTCGCTCAAAAACATCAAATTCTTGGAATAATTGTTCCATAAAAGGATTTCGAAGAATTTGCTCTAAGATTTGTTTTCTTAGTTCTAAATCTTCCATAAGATTAGAAAATATTTTTTGGATATGGGGATATTTGCTAAAATGTTCGTTTAACAAGGGTGGTTGTCTGTGTAAACCGTCATCTACTGCTGCGATATTGAATGCTTCTATAAGTTCTTGAATATTGTATTTCGGAACAAATTTCAAAAAATTCTTTAGAAGAATAAAATATCCATAAGGATCTATATCTTTTCTTAAAAACAAAAATTCAAACATGCTTTTAAAATGAGCAAATGTTCCTACTATCATCAAAGAATCTACATACTCACGAACATCTTCTTGTGAAGAAGCAAGAATCGATAAACCACCAGAATATGATACAGAAACAATCCCCATTTTTTGATTATTTCCTTGATAGATTGCTTTGATATCCTCAGTAATATTTTTTATACTATTAGGTGTAATATCTAGATTTTGGATTTCTGGATAATGAGGCAAATAAACAAAATATCCCAACTGTCGAAATATCTCGCATTGTTTGATCAATCGAATATCATCAATTCCTCTTACAGTCATACCTTGTACAAACAAGATAATTTTAGGTTTAGATTTGCTTGGCCTAAAAACATAACACCTTCTAGAATTAAGAGAAATTGTTTCGTAAGGTCCAATCGGAAATTTTTCTATAGGTTGAATGCTTTTATAAAGAAATTGTATTGCAGAAATCATTTAGGGAAATTTTTTATAGTAGTTTAATTTATGCAAATATTTATTTATTGACTCATATAAATATTGTTTAAAAACTATATAAGCCATGATAAACCATTTAGAAAGAATCTATAAATTGATTGAACTATTATCTCTATCGAGAAAACCCCTTACAAAAGAAGAAATTTTTCATCAATTGAAAGAGTATTATAATCAAGAAAACGAAGATAGCAAAAACCGACAGTTCGAAAGAGATAAAAAGCTCATCCAAGAATTGGGTTTTAGTATAATCAAAACTTATGTTCCTTCATACTATGACGAATACGATAAACCAGCTTATATCATTTCTGATGTATTATACAAAGAAAATATATTACCTAAATTAAAAGACAACGAAAAAGAGAAATTATCTAAGATCCTATTGGATTATTATCGATCTACAAAAGATAAAAGCGTAAAAAAGCGCATTTTTATTTTATATTTTAAAATATTTATAAATGATGATCAATATCTAAATAAATTCTTCGAAAAAAACGAACAAACTCCCTTGAATATCTTGAAAGAATTCAACACAGATGCAAAGATTCACAATCAAAATAATCTAAAAAAGATCATAGAAATATTTCATCAAGCTTCTGCTATCGAAATCGAATACACCAAAAAGAATGGAGAACAAGTCAAAAGAAATGTTTATCCTTTGATGCTCTATAACAATAAAGCGATTGATTATCTATTAGCTTATGACTATGACGAACAAGAAGACAGCTCGAAAATCAAAAACTTTATTTTAAATAACATTCAAAAGATCAAGAAATTAAATTCAAATAAATTTAAACCAGTAAAAATCAACCCCGACATTGTTACTATTGTGGAAGATGCTAAAAAAACGATCCAGGTCCCGCTAAAATATATTTATTTAAATTTGCCTCATCCTTTTTTTATTAAAAAAACACAAAAAAACCCGATAGAAATCCAACTTACGATAAAAAAACAGTACATGTCCAAATTAAAGGATTTCTTAAAGACACCCAAATTACCATTTAAAATGGATTTTTATTCCTATGTTTTAAAAATTGTTGGAGAAACAGAGGAATTCTACACCATTTCTTTAAAACTATACAATTTAGACGCTTTATTTCGATTTCTTTCTCTATATCCCGATATTTTAAAAAAAATCGATCATAAAGCTGTATTAGAAGACTACAAAAAATATTTAAAAGAAGTTTACGAATTTTATCAAACTTAATTTAAAGGGAAAAACATGAACATAAATTTAGAAAAGGTTATTACATCGTTTCCTGTATTGATTCATCGTATACAAAAAAAGAACCAAATCTCATTGAGCGAAGTAAAAGAAATCTTTGACCTTAAAACAGAAACAGAAGCAGCCTCAATCTTGCAATCTGTCTTAAAAATCGTTTATTATAATGATTATCAGATTTATCCTTCGAAAACAAAAGGCAAAAAACAAAAAACCATTATAGTGGATTTACCCAAAAAGAAAAAGTCTTTAGTTCAGCTACCGTTAAACCAACAAGATTTGATCTTATTCGATAAAATCCTTTCCAATGAACCAGAACTATTAAAAAATATAATAAAAAAGTTTGATTTCCACATAGAAAACTCTCAAGAATTATTGAATCAACACAAAGAATTTCTTACAAAAATCGTCGAACACAATACCAAAACAATCAAATCCTCTAATTCGAAAAAAAAAGAAATATATTTTTATTATAAAAAACCACTACAAAATATAGAATTAAAGAAAGTCATACCTATTGCAATCAAAGAATTAATCAAAAATTTTGATTATATAGTAGGGTATGATATTTATAATTTAGATTATTTAAAAATTTATCGATTAGATCGGATTATTTCTATTCATAAAACCATCGAAACCAACATAGATCTAAAATACGACGAAAAATTAATACAAGATACTTTTGATCGCCTTACAAAAATCAATCAAAATACTATTACGATTAAGTTTGCTTATGATCCTCAAATCGAAATGAATTTCGAAAATATTTTTGATTTCATAAAAATTCCTGAAGAATCTTTTTCAATCAAAGGCGAAAACTGGCATGTAGGTAAAATCATCACCTACTTTCCAGAATCTTTCTTAGAAGCTCTTATTCCCTTTGCCAAGTTTATTTATATTATCGAACCCAGAGAGTTGAACCAAAAAATAGCCAATTATTATAAAGAATTATTAAAGAATTTGTAAAATTTATTAAGTTTATCGTTAAAATAAACGACATTTTTAGTGTGGAAAATTTAAATTCTGTTTTTTCTCAATTGCAGATCAATCAACAATGGAAATTACTAAACCCAAGTCACCTAAAAGAAATAAAATCATTCTACGAACATTTATCTTTGCAAAAAAAGTCCAACCATACCATTCGAAGTTATTTGTCTGATTTAGTGGAATTCTTTTTATTTTTACAGCAAGAAGAAATTGATTACCGAAAAGTCAACGTTCAAGACATTCGAAATTATTTTTTAAAAATTTCTGGAATCAACCTAGAAAAAAATCAATCTAAGAAAAAAGTAAAATCAACAACACAAAAAAGAAAAATCTCATCGATAAGAAATTTTTATAAATATTTACAAAAATTCCAACAAATCGAAAACAATCCAGTTCAAATCAAATTTCCAAAAACCCCTAAACAATTGCCCGAAGCATTTCGATACTACGAAGTTCAAAAACTTATAGAATTTTTCGAAAAATCCTTATTAAAAGAAGAGGATTCGAAAAAAAAAGCACTTCTATATCGCGATCAATGCATTGTAGAAATGCTTTATTCCTCTGGTATGCGAATCGCAGAATTATTAAACTTAAAAACACAAGATATTTTTTACAATGGAGATCCCAATACCATAAAAGAAGAATTAAAAATATTAGGCAAAAGAAACAAAGAGCGATATGTATATTTAGGAACTTATGCTATCGCCTCTCTAAAAAATTATTTATTTTATAGAGATTACTTAAAACCACAAACGGATTTTTTGTTTATCAATAAAAATGGGAAAAGGTTAACCGATAGAGGTGTAAGAGATCGATTGAAAGTATATCAGTATCTCGCAAATATTTCTCGAACTCATCCTCATAAGTTTAGACATAGCTTTGCCACAGATCTATTGAACGAAGGCTTAGATATAAGAACACTACAAGAAATGTTGGGTCATAGCAATCTAAGTACAACTCAAATCTATACCCATGTAAGTAAAGCAAAGCTAAAAGAATTGTACCTGCAACATCATCCCTATGCAAAATAATCTACGAAAAAAGTTGAAAATTTTATTTAAAAAGAAAAATTGGCAATATGGCAAAAGAAAAAGAAAAAAAGAAGAAGATCAATAAAATGACTTTAGAAGAAGTAGAAGAAGCTTTAAAAAAAGTTCAAGAACATATGAAGAACTTCAACAGCAAATACGCACAACATTTGCTTAAAAGAAAACACGAATTAACTCAATCCAAATCCTAGCAATCGATAGAATCATCTCGTTATAAGACGTAAGGTTGTTATTAATTTTTTAATAAAAAAGAATTCATTCGAAAAAATTATAAGATAAGAATAGGATTTTTTTTGTTCTTAATCTATCGATGGTTATCTTGCTGTTGCTGGTGTGCCAAAAGAATACGAAAATCATGCTTTGATTGCATTAAGAGCTGCAATGCAAATAAAATCTTTTGTAGTACATGCTTACGAAAGTAAAGAATTACCTTGGCGATGTAGGATTGGTTTACATAGTGGACCTGTTATTTCTGGGGTTATTGGTAAACTTAAATATGCTTATGATGTTTTTGGAGATACTGTGAATATCGCGAGTAGAATGGAATCCTATGGCGTACCTAATAGTATTAATGTTTCTGAATCAACCAAAGAACTAATCAAAGATTATTATAATTATAAATATAATGCAACATTAAAGCTTGCCAATGGAAGATTAATTCGAATGTACGAAATTATCGAAGAAAAGTGATTTTTATGATTTTAAAACAATCCTTAATATGAGGAAAAATTTTAATAAAAAACATAAATTTTTTAGTTGAAATTTTTTAAATCTAAAATAATATAATAACACTACATAAATTGGAGGATAAACATGGAAGAAGCAAAAAATCTATCACAGGAAGAAACAACTGTTTCTAAGCAAAAATACGAAGAATTAAAACAAAAATACGAAGCATTAAGATCCAAAGTAGGCGAAGAATGGGTTCACATTAAAGAAAAAATGCAGGTTTATGGAGAAGGAGCAGAAGAATTTTTTGATTCCTTAGCACGATATATAAAAGAAAATCCTCAAAGAGCAAGTATTATTGCTGGTATCTTAGGTTTAAGTGTTGGTTTGATCCTAGGAATCTTGATCCGCGGTGGTAAAGATAAATAATGAAGGATAAAACTTTTCGCGAAACCTACAAAAAATCTATAGATCGTTACAAAGAAAACCGAGAAAAATATTTACCAATAATAGAAAGTTTGGTAAATAATTTGATTATTGCTTTTTTAGAACCATCAATCTACTACCAAAATTTAAAAAAAATGATTTCTTTACAGATTCAATATAGAACACGATATTTTCTTCTAGGTGTTCTATTTTTTCTTATTTCTTTCTATTTTATTTTTTTCTTTCTTGGTTTTTTATTTTTCAGCTTTTACCAATTGCTATCAGAAAAAATTCAAAATCATGCAATTGTAGCATTACTTGTAGCTTGGCTCGCTTTTTTATTATTTTTTATCATCATTTATCTAAGTTTTCATTACTTTAATAAAATAGGTCAAAAAATCACTATTCAATCTAAAAATAATTGACCATTAAATCAAAAAAATTTTATATAATAATCATGAAAAATACATATAAAATAAGCTTAATTTTGCTGTTTTCTTTTTTTTATTCCGTTAGTCTTTGGAGTTGGGGAAGTCACTATTTGATCACACTTCATTCGTTAGATAATCCTAATTTTTCGTTTTTAGATAGAGAAGTGCCCACAGAAGAACTCGAAGCCTTTATCAAAAAAGAAAGAGAAGGGTTATACAAAGTCTTTAAAGAATATTATGAATGGCACTATAAATTTAACCCCAAAAGAATGAACCCAGAATATCTAAAAAATCCTTTTGTTAAAGAAAAAGCTGATTTACAATCTTTTATTCGTGCCGCGCGTTTAAACCCTCAAGCAAAGTTTCTTTTAGTAAATCGCATTATTCCAGGTCAAAAGCCAAAATATAATATCGTACCAATCAAAGAAGTATATCCATTTTATACAGAGCAGACTTTTTTTTATCAATTCGAAGATGTAAAAAATAAAAAGGTTTCGCTACGATCTATTTTGGTCACCTTCGCAGATGAACCCGATTGGGTTATGGATCATCATCTATGGGAAATCAAAGAATATGGATATGGAATTCAACCGTATGGTGAACCAAATGGAGAAAGTAGTAAAGCTCCCTTCCACATGCTATTTATGCATGAACCTTGGATTGTACAAAAAGTAGCATCGCATCTTCCAGAAGGAATGACCATAGAAAGAATTGTTCTCTTTACAAAATTAGCTAAGTTTGCAAAAGACACAGGACATGATTATTGGGCTCATCGTTTTTTGGCATGGGCAATCCATTACTATCAAGATTTAGGCCAACCCTACCACGCAAAAGCAGTTCCAGAAGCAGATTTTTGGTATTACACGCGATATATTTTGAGTTGGGATAAAAAAGCATTCCAAGATCGAGCAACTCAACTTTTAAAAAATAAACATTTTATCTACGAAGATTTTGTCTCTGTTTATTTAGAAAAATCATTTACCAATCCAGATAGGATTACAAATAGTTTAGTACTAGCATTAAAAAAAGAACCAATAATTTTCGAAAGCTATAAAAAATTTACAAAAAATCCAGATTATTATCAAATTGTATACGTTCTAACAAAATATTCATCGGACCATGCATATTCATTGGATAAAAACATCCAAACCATCTTTGGGAAAAAATATACCCAAGATCCCAATTTTGATATTGAACGCGATCCTAATTACAACATTACCAACGTAATAGAAGAATTAGAAGGAAATAAAAAAAATTTACTTCTTATAGAAACAGAAAAAGACTTTCAGAATACAGCACAGATTACGCGATTTGCAGTTTTAGATTTACATAAAAAAGAATTATGATTGAATTCGAAAAATATTGTAAAATCTTAGGTGTAAAACCAGGAGATTCTGCCGAAGTCGTAAAAGCTGCATTCCGCGAAAAAATTAAAGAATGCCACCCAGATTTGGGTGGCGATATAGAAAAAACAAAATTACTAATAGAAGCATACGAAAAATTAAAAAATGGTGTACCGGTTAATACATCATACCAAAAAGCCAAAAATCCCCAACAAAACGTCACAAACAAAGAGATTTTTCGAGATTTTCTAAATAGAATTTTTGCCCACGATCCCTATATTCTAAAAATTATCAACGAAGTTTTAAACCAATATGGATTAGAAGACGTAGAAATTCCCATCAAACATAAACGATATTATAAACAAAATAACGAAATCCATAGCGATATTGGTTGGAATGAATTTGAAAAAGCAGAAAGAGCCTTTCACAACGCTATGCAAAAATTTAACAACCAAAAAGGAAGAACAATTCGATATCGTTCCTTGGATTTAATCAAAGATCTATCGCAGGTTCAAATCCTTTATCGTAGTGTAATGGTTCGACATCCATCTTTTACCTTTAAATGTAAGCAACGATTAGATCAAATCCAAGAATTGATGGATCATGCAAAAATGACTTTATAATCCATCGATGAAGGATATAAACCTTTATTATCTTGATTTAGCTTTAAAAGAAGCCCAAAAAGCCTTTCTTAAAGACGAAGTTCCCGTAGGAGCAATTCTAACAAAAGATAATCAAATCATTGCAAGAGGACACAACCTTAGAATTTCGAAAAACAATGCTATTTATCATGCAGAGATTGTAGCAATAGAAAAAGCATGTAAAAAATTAAAAACATGGAGGTTAGATAATTGCAGTTTATTCGTAACACTTGAACCATGTCTAATGTGTGCTGGAGCAATTATCCAATCGCGTATAAAAAATGTTATATTTGGTGCAAAAGACGATAAAGGAGGAGCTATCATTAGTAAATACACTATATTTGATGATAGAAAACTCAACCACCATCCAAACTATGTTTTTATAGATCATCCTGAATGTAGTAAAATTTTGAAAGATTTTTTTATAAAAAAAAGAAATATAAATAATTTATAAATATCCTTTTATTTTATAAGCAATTATACCAATGAATTCTTTGATTGTAGTAGTGCTTTTTGCTAAACCATCATCACTTGGGAAAAAATCCTCTATTCCTGCAATCTGTCTTAAACTTCTATAATCTACGGAATAAGGTATAATGGTGATTTCTTGTTCTAACCCCATCTGATTTAAAACATTCAAAAAAACATAATAAGACCTATACATATGAAACGCAGAAGTCATTAAATAAACCTTTTTTAAAGAATGTTCTTTACATATTTTAAGAGATTCTACTGCATTTTCGTAAGTATTTCTGGATTTATCATCGATTAAAATAGAATTTTCTGGTACCGTATATAACAAATATTTTTTTAAAGGAATGCTTTCTGGTAATATGCTTTGACGTATATAACCTGTTGCACCACTAATAAGAACATATTTTGTTTTATTCAATTGATATAACTTTTCTGCCACAAGAATTCGATCTACTCCATCGGTAAATTCCGGAAAATTCGTTACCATTCTTAAAGGATTACTTAAACCACCTAATACTATCACTGCATCTACGTCTTCTGCTTTTTCTAACTCTATTTTGGGAAATTGATCTTCTAGTATTTGAATCATTCGAGAAGCTACAAATTCTGTAGAAATCAAAAAAAATATTATAGTAATTATTATATATTTTTTATTTTTATTTATTATAAAATATATTAATAGAGTAAAAACAAAAAGTGGCAAAGGGAAAAAAAGTAGACTAAAAATCTTAGATAAATAAAAAAACATAAGTAAAATAAAAATCAATTGTCTTCTATTACAAGTAAATATTTTATGATTATGAAATTTGTCATTAGGTTTTTTATCCTAAACTTACTTTTTTTTAAAACAATTTTTTCTCAAAATTACTTACAAGAAAGAGAATTTTTAATTGGGCAATTTGAATTTTCCAAACATCCAGATTTTATTAATATAAAACAAATTGGAATACCTGTTAAAAGAAACGATCTTTTTCTACAAAAAGAAGTTGCAGAACAATTGTTGAAATTATACCAACAACTTAAAAAAGACCTTCCGAATGCAGAATTTTGGGTTACCAGTGCTACAAGAAATTATTGGCATCAAAAACAAATCTGGGAAAATAAATGGAATCAATACCAAAAACAATATAAAAATGATCCCCAACAGATAGCAACAAAGATATTAGAATATTCTTCGATGCCGGCTACTTCACGACACCATTGGGGAACAGATTTCGACATCAATATCTTAGATAATTCTTATTACGAAAGAGGCAATGGTAAAATGATTTATGAATGGTTAAAGAAAAATGCGAAAAAATATGGTTTTTGTATGCCTTACAACGAAAATCGAAATACGGGGTATCGTTTAGAAAAATGGCATTGGAGTTATTATAAATTAGCAAAAATCTATCAACAAAAATGGAATGAATCTTTTCAAAATAATTTGTTTGATTCCAAGATTGATTTTATCGGAAAAGAATTCTTTAAAACTTTTGCTTTTATTTATGTAAATGCTATTAATCCAGAATGTTTAGAATAATTTTAAATAAATTAGTTGCCAGAGGATGTGATTCTATTTTTCTATTGTTAGAATGGACTTATCGTTGTTATCATTATACGAAAATAATCATCCCACACAAGAAAATTTAAACATATACCAGCAAATAGAAAAAGAATTAAACCTAACAAAAATTCAAGAGGGATTTTTTTTTCGCAGAAAAACCTTTAAAGTCGACAAAGAAAAGATCGATAACCTGTTTCCTTTTAGTGGCATATTAGATATACTGGGAAAACTAATCGAGATGGAACCAGAAGAGGTTCTTTTTATCGATATAGAAGCAATAGGTTTAACCTTTAATACATCGAATTTTCCTTTTTTAGTGGGATTGGGTTATTATTCCGAAGAAAATTTTATTTTAGATCAATATTTGCTTTTAGATATTAGCTTAGAGCCATTGCATTTGGAATATTTAGAAAAATATATAAATAAATATAAATATATAGCATCCTTTAATGGAAAAAAATTCGATATCCCTTTGTTAAAATCGCGTTTTTATTTTTATGGCAAAAAACTGGAAGAAAACTTCCATCACTTTGATATTTATGTTATTTGGAAAAGGCTTCTGCCTAATAAATTTTCTGGTGGTTATAGCCAAAAAAACTTAGAAAACAAGATTCTGAATTTTTTTAGAGAGGATGATATCGATGGTTCGCGCGTTTCCGAAATCTTCTTTGATTGGCAAAAATACCAAAAGTATGATGAATTTTCGAAGATCATCCATCACAACGAATGGGATGTTTTTAACCTATTTTTGCTGTTTGTGGAAGCCTTAGATTTTATCAAAAACAAAAAAGATACATTGAATACAAAAATCCAAATAGGAAAGATCTTTTATAAAAATAATTACTACAAAGAGACCATCAAACTTTTAGAAAACTACTTACCTCAAAACCTAGAAGAAATGATCCAAAAATACACAATCTTGTATAAAACTTATTACAAAATGCAGGATTATCCTAAAGCAGTTTCAAGTTTAAAAAAGCTTATCGAAATAAAAAAAGATCCAAAAGAAATTTTATTGTTAATTCGCATCCTACAAAACAAATTAAAAAATATACAAGAAGCAATCCAGTACATCGATATTTTAATTGACTACATAAAAAATTTTCCTGTCGATACAAAAAATCCTTATTTACAGGTTGCATCCTTAAAAAAAAGAAAAGAAAAGCTATTAGCATTGTATGAACCTAAACCAGGTCATTAATTTTTTCCTGAACGATCCTTATTTTTCCCAACAAATCAAACATTGTATTAGAATACCAGAAAAATTACCTGAATATAAAGATTTTCCTTCGGAGCTTGATCCACGACTCGTAGAAGCACTAAAAAAAAGAAACATCAATAAGCTTTATCTTCATCAATATCAAGCTTATGAACTGGTAAAAAACAAAAAAAATGTTCTATTAACAACATCAACTGCATCCGGAAAAACATTGGCTTTTATTCTTCCAATCATACAGCATAAAATTCAGATTCCAGAATCGCGAACATTGTTGTTATATCCAACAAAAGCATTATCGCGCGATCAAGAGAATTGGATACAAAACTTATGTAATGATCTTGGCTTAAAGATTGGTGTTTTTACTTACGATGGTGATACATCTACCTCGATTAGAAAAAAGATTCGCGAATCTGGCGATTTTATTATAACAAACCCGGATATGCTACATGCTAGCATAATACCACAGCATACAAGTTGGATTCAACTCTTTGAGCACTTAGACTTTATTGTAATAGACGAAGTCCATACCTATAAAGGAATCTTTGGTAGCCATTTTGCGAATCTTTTAAGAAGATTGTACAGAATTGCCAATTTTTACCAGAAGGATCCACAAATCATTTCTGCTTCTGCAACTATTGGTAATCCTAAGGAATTTATAGAAAAGTTAACAGAAAAATCCTTCGAAATCATATCGAACGATGCTTCTGGACATGGAGAGAAGGTTTATTTTTTTTATAATCCTCCTAAGGTAATAGAAAATCCTTATCAACAAAACTTTTTAAGAATTCCAGAAGAATTCAACATAAAAAATTTTTATCGCGTTTCTGCATTAAAAGAAGCCATTCGCATCGCAGAAATACTCATAAAAAATCAAATATCTTCCATTATCTTTTGTAGAAGTAGAAAACAAGTAGAACTCTTAACCAACTACTTAAAAGAACAATGTCCAGAAAATCAACATCAAATCCAAGCATATAGAAGTGGGTATTTACCCGAAGAAAGAAGAAAAATAGAAAAAGATTTAAGAAATAAAAAAATTATCGCTGTTATTAGTACAAATGCATTGGAATTGGGCATTGATATTGGTAGTTTAGAGGTTTCCATTTCCGTTGGATATCCTGGAACGATTCACTCTCTTTTTCAACAAGCAGGTAGAGCTGGTCGAAAAACAGAAATTTCTCTTTCTATTTTGATTGCCAGTCAAAATAGTATGGATCAATATATCATAAAACATCCAGAATACATTACAAAAAATAATCCTGAAAATGTTCGCATTAACCCTAATAATTTGTGGATTGTTTCGGAACATCTAAAATGTTCTCTTTCCGAAAAGCCCTTTCGAGAAAACGAAAAGTTTGGAAATTATCCGAATATTAAAGAATTATTAGAATATTTTTTAAATAAAAAAATCATCGTAAAAAGAGATAATCAATATTTTTGGTGTGGAGAACCATTTCCTTCTAATTCTTTTAGCCTAAGAAGTGGCCCCAAACAAAATTTTGTAATTATCGATATAACAGATCCAGCACAAGAAAAGGTAATCGGGGAAATCGATTTTTTTTCTGCTCCTTTGTTCATACATCCACAAGCAATTTATCTTCATCAAACAGAAACTTATTTTGTAGAAGAACTTTTATGGGACGATAGAATTGCCAAAGTAAGGCAGATAGATACTGATTACTATACCGAAGCAGAAGAAAAGATTCAGATAAAGCCATTATACAACGAAAAGATCTTCGAAACATCATCGATAGAAATCTACAAAGGAGAAATTTCCATTTTTTCTACCCCTACAATTTTTAAAAAGATCAAATTTTATACACACGAAAACATCGGTTGGGGCGAAATCCAATTACCTGAACTAGAAATGCACACACAAAGTTTTTGGATTCTTTTTGATCCATCGTTTTTCGAAGATAAACACAAAGGAATTCTACTTGCATCTATGGCTCATAGTCTTTCGCTAATTTCTACGATTATTGCCATGTGTGAAAAAAATGACGTACGATTTATCCCAGAAGTGAAAGATCCCTTCTACGAAAAACCTTGCATCTATGTTTATGATAATTTTCCCGGTGGTTTAGAAATCAGTTATTTTATCTACAACAATTTCGAAACGATTCTAGAAGAAACTATTCGAAACATCAATATATGTGATTGCGAAAAAGGGTGTCCAGCCTGCATAGGATTAGCCTATCAACAAGAGGACACCACACTCAACTTTAAAGATTTAACAAAAAAATATCTGACAAAACTGTTATCGCTTTTTAAAAACACTTAACCAATAATCCATTTCTTTTTTGGAGATGGTTTCTGGTTTTTCTTGGACTTCCTTTACTTCTTGCGTTACTTCTTTAAACCAAAGATAAAAGTCTTCGGAAGATTGATATTCATACTTGTATTTTTTTGTAAAATTTTGAACCTTCTTATCAGAACTAATAACTCGAATTCCCGATACATTGTTTAAACGTTTGTTTTTGATAAACTCTTCGATCAGAGAATCCGCAGAACTTTCATGACTATAATAACAATGTATACCATGTAATACCTCTTGATAGGTATCATCGCCGCGAAATTTCTTGCCGTCGAAAAAAACATAAATCTTATGCTGTTTTTTTAATCGATTCGATAGATAGCTTAGGTATTCAACAAGCCCCATCATCGCTTTGTCTAATTCGTTATTAAACATAAAATTTTCTAATTCGTGGAATTTATAAATTAAATTAAAACCATCAACTACTAATATCATCTTCGTACCTCCAAATTGTTTTATGTCCAAATCGAACTCTATTGTTGGTAAATTTAATCCAATAGGGAAAAATGCCCCACAAAGAAGAAGGAATTTCCTTTGCTTCGGGAAATTGTTCACAGTATTTATCATAAATATTTTTTAAGTTTAATCGATGATTCTCGTAGATAAAAATAGAATTTTCGGTAATATCCTGAGTGTGTTCTAAAAACTTACAAATGCCCATTAATTGCACTCCTTGAAGCTCTTTTACGTTTCTCGTATATCGAAAAATAGATGCAGAAACCGTCGGAAACTTTAATATATGTTGAGAATGATTTGTATTTAAATCCGACAGAAAAAATATAACGTTATTCAAAAAAAGATAGAAAAGTGGAGCACTATAAGGATTTTTACCATCAAACGTAGATAAAGTTAAAACAAAATTATTAGAGAGAAAATCAAAAATATCCGATTGCATAATAAACATTTAATAAAAAAAGGAGTTTTGTCAATGATTTATTTATGGATAAAAGCATTTCACATTATTTTTATGGTGGCTTGGTTTGCTGGAATGTTCTACATTTGGAGACTATTTGTTTATCACATGGAAAATCCTCACAAAGAAGTAAAAGAACAGTTAGCCATCATGGAAAAAAAACTCTACAAAATTATCATGACTCCCGCGATGATTTTAACAGTTTTTTTGGGAATCATCATGCTAATTATGAACTGGGATTATTTTATTCATGTAAAATGGATTTGGATTAAGATCCTCATTGTTTTATTCTTAATCTATTGGCATTTTTTAGCATATTATTACATCAAGCAATTTGATCAAAATCAATCTTATCCATCCAAGCAATTTCGCGTTATGAACGAAATCCCTACTCTTATATTAATTGCAGTGGTTCTTCTGGCAATCTTAAAACCATTCTGATTCATTTAATAAGCATGCAAAAGTTGGTTTTTTTATCAATCAAATTTTGATTTTTCATGGACCCAACAATAGCGATATTGATTGAAAGATTGATATTTTAAAAAATTCGAAGCCAAAAAATAAGCAAATTTTTCTCAACACAAATTCATTTTAAATACAAATCAACAAGATAAATAAACCCATAATAGATCAAACCACTAAGGATAGTTAAAATCATCCCTAATTTAGTAAATTCCCAAACCGAGATGTGTTCTTTATTTCTTTCTGCATTTTGAATAATAATTACATTACTTGCAGCACCAAGAATCGTAAAATTACCTGCAATCGTACTCGATGCAGCTAAAGCAATCATTTGTGGAATCGTTGGGTCTGGTCCTAAAAATCCTAAAAACAAGATTACCAATGGCACGTTAGAAATAAATTGACTCACTATTATTCCAATCAAAAAAATTATTTCTAAAGAATGAATGTTTAGTTTGTTTATATATCTCTGGAAAAAATTCGAATCCCACACACTTTGCATTAGGATAAACATTGCAATAAAAAATATAATTGTATACCAATCGATGGATTTTAGAATTTCCCAACGTCTGTTAGAAAATAAAATAATGATAGAACCACTAATAATTGCAATATAAACAAGCTCAAAATGAAATGATATATTAAAAATATAACTAAATATTTTTATAAAAATCATTATAATAATAATCCATAAAGATATTTTACTTAAATTTGCTAATTTTGGGTCTTTGATTTCTGGCTCTTTATGAACAATAGGAATTGATGTAAAATATTCTTTGTAAAATATTTTAATAATTAGATATATTAAATAAAGATTAATAATAGTAGGAATAAACAAATATTTAATAAAATTAATAAATGGATGTGGTAATGCTGGGCTTGTTGCAATTACTAAATTCTGAGGATTACCAATAGGACTCATTACACTTCCAATAGTAATAGAATATGCAAGTGCTAAAAGTAAGATTTTTGCAGGGATTTTATGATCCTTAGAAAATTGAACCACTACCATAGTTCCAATAATAGCAATTGTATCGTTCATAAGAATTGCAGAAAAAAAACCCATCAAGAAAATTATGTAAATCAACAGTTTATCTGTACTATTTGCTTTGTTAAAAAAATGATACGAAATTTTACTTAAATAACCGCTTTTGTATAAAGCTTCGCCTACAATGAACATTCCAACAAGAAAAAAGATAATTTCGAAGTTAATGGATTCCACCGCTCGTCTTATAGAGATCTGAAACGTACATATAGAAAGCAAAGCACCCAAAGACATAATCTGCCATATTTTTAGTTCTAAGTTGCCCCATCGACGAAAAGTAATCAAAAGAAAAACAAATGCTAGAATTATTACAGAAAATGGTATATCCATAAAAGACAAATTTTTTGTTTTGTTTTTACATAAAAGAATTTTATCGAAGATGATTCTTGTTATATTTTATATAATTTTTACAAATTATCTAAAATTTTTGTTGGATATAAATAGAATATTCTCGTAGAGTATCGCCATTTTTAATATCGTTTACCACTTTGTATGCATCGCCAGCATTAAAATAAGCAAATTGCATTTTAATAGAAAAATTTAACCATGGTTTATAGACAATTTTTAGGTTCCATTCGGATCCATAATAATTTATGGAGTTTTTAAAATTGATTCGATTAAAAAATTGATTATATTCTATTACCGGTGTTTTATGAGTTTTATAAAAATAATATTGTGGTTCAAATGTAATTCCATCGAATAATTGGTACTCGATTTTTATTCCTTGTGCAACAATACCGGATAGAGAATCTACGTTAAGAATCGAATAACCTCCCGATGTATCGATGCCAATTTCCGAAAATTGATATGCACCTCTCGCACTTTTGTAAACATCTTTGTTATAATAGGAGGATGTGCCATCTGGATTTATACCCATACGACCTGTTGCACCAGTTGCAACATAAGTAAGTTTTAGATAATTCCCTATTCTATAAGAAATTTCGAAATTTCCCGCATAAGCATTCTTTGGATATTTTTTTCTATTTTTTGGGAATGCATGATTCTGATCTTGTAAAAATTGATATACATCGGGAAAATATTGCTTTATAAAAGCATCGTTTTTTATGATCTTTGTTTCGCTAAATAAATATCCTTGTTGGTTTACAATATTTAAAAAAAGATTCAAGTTTTTTTCAGAATATTGCTGATGCATTCCTACCCAGTAATATTGATAGGTATCTTTTATGTTATTAGCCTCTTTTTCTACGGGATCGCGTTTATAAACAAAATAAAACTGAGGAATCATATTAGAAAATCGAAATATTTTATAAATTGTACTTACTAATTCTACATCTTTAAAATTTTCGTCAGAAAATCCGTTAGAATCATTATCTTTAAAAGAATTATCTTGTAACTTAAAATAAACAACTTCCCACAAAGAATTTAATTCTTTAAATTCTTTTCGAAATCTAATTCCAGCATTAGAAGATGCTAATAACAATCCATCAGGAGTACTATAAGAAAATATTCCCATATCGATTCTGAATAAATGATTTTTGTTTAGAATGGTTAAACGCAATTCTCTTGTTTCTACGTTTGTTGCCCCACTTCCCGAACCACCACTTCCTGGTCCAATAAGATTTTTTTCTTGTCCAAAGGTAATATCTCCTACTTCTATTCCATAATATACTTCTGTAAAGGTATTCGGAGAAAATAAAAAGTTTAGTCGAAATCGAATTCTATGTTCATCTCTTTTTTCTTTGCATGGCGTATTTGGTGTTACAGTAGAATCTAGATAAACCTCCCAAGGATTTGGGCATGTTTCTTTTGTTTGTCTTGTTGTTAAAATATCTCGCGAAAGATAAAAGCTTCTAAATAAAATATCTCCATCGTAGAGTAAGTTCGTTGATTTTTCTTGTGCATACAAGGAACTTAAATAAAATCCTATTAAGATAATAATCAATCTTTTAAGAATCATTGGGATAACCAATTTCTTGATTCTAAATATTTTGATACAATGGCTTTGAGTTTTCCATTAATTTCGATTTGTTTTATAAAGGTATTAATAAATAATAACAACTCTATTTCGTCTGGTGGTACCATGATAGAAACATATTCTTGTATATAAGTATCTAATATTAAATGAAATCGTTCTGTTATAGTGGGATTTTTGATAGCGTAAGCTTTAATTAAAATTAAATCCGAAATAAATAGATCATTTTCTCCGTTTAAGACCGAATCTAATGCATCCTGATTGGTTTTGTAAACTATAATTTCGTGTCGTAAAAATTCTGTGTTTTCCTCTAACAGTGTCTGATAAATTGTATTTGCTTTGACAGCAATTTTTAGTTTAGGTAATTGAACAATGTCACCTATATTTTGAATTTTTGTTTTTGGAAAATCTATTGCAAGTGATTCACGTGGCAACTTCGCTTTATTTAATATTCCTGCTGGTGTAGTAATCAAATAAGGATAAGAAAAATTTACCGCTAAACTTCGTTGTATATCTGTCGAAACACCACCAAAGGATAAATCCACCTGCTTATTGGAAGTCCAAATAATAAGTTCATCAATATTTCCATATACCAATTTATAGTTTATCTCTAAGTATTTACACAGAAGTTGGATGATTTCTACATCGATCCCAGGATATCGAATATTTTCTGTTGTATATGGTAGATGATTTTTTTGTACACCTACAACAATTTCTTTGTTTGTAAGAATTTTGTTTAATAATCCTTTACGATTTTTTATCGCAAGTTCTTTATAATTTTGAGCATAAATATTTAGAGTAAAAAACAAAACTAACCCAATAAAGCGATAAAATTTCATGTGAGGTATTTTTACACAACAAAATATAAGTCAAATCAATTTAAAAAAAGATTGCTATTATCAAATAAATAATAATTAGGTTCTTTAATGAAAGAATTTGTCTATCATGTTTCGGAAGAAGAAAAAATACCTTTGGTAATAAACAAAATATTATCTAGTCCTGAGGATCAATTTGTAATTTTTTCCAAAGATAAAAAACAAATCATGAATCTTTTTGAGTACTGCAAAAAATATCATATACCTTACGCACATCTTTATTCAGAGAATGCGAACTTAGCTTTTAAAAATTATAACGAAAAAAAAAGCAAAGTGTTTTTTATCAGTGATGATCTACTAGAAAAAAAGACTTTTTTTATTCCATCAACCAATCAAATCATTCATTTTGATATTCCATCACATCCATTAATATACCAAAAAAGAAATCAATTGATCAAAAATATTCATTCCATAAGGTTGATTCATATTTATTGTATTCCTAACGAAATTCAAGACCTAAAAGCCATCGAGGTTTATTTCGAAAAAAAAATTTCTTTAGGAAAGGTTTTACAAAAGGATTTAAAACTACCACCAATAGAATATGCCAAAAAATCTAACAAAAAGTCCATTACGAAAAAAGTATCCAAGAGACAACCGCAAACAATACATCCCAAAGAAACTCCAAAACAAGAAGTTCAAGAATCTTTATGGTCTAAAATTAAATCTTGGTTTAAAAAGCTATGGAATAAACCGAAAAAAGATCTCTAATGGGGAGATAATTTTAAAATAAATTCTTTTTTGATTTTCTTCTTTTTGAATGGAATATGCATACAATTTGATTAAATTTTCTCCATCGGATTCTAAATAAGAGAGATTATATTCTTGGTTCAATTTATCATAAATTTTAAATGTTTCTTTTTTTCCTTGAATTTCCGTAAATACAATGTAAAATCCCTTTCGTTTTGGTAGTATTTCGAACAGAGAAATTTCTTCGAAAAAATTTCTATCTATAAGCATTTCTTTTTTTATTGAATAGGGTTTACTGCTACATTCAAAATCGAAATTATAAAGGTATTTTACTGGATCGCGAACTTCGCAAATATAATATACAGTTTGTGATTGGACTGGTATATAAATCACTTCGGGAAAATTTACATCCACATCCTTTCGCCAAAATGCCTTTTTTTCTGGATCGATTCGATTTAAAAGTTCTATTTGTCTTTGCTTTCTAGATTCTAAATCTTTTAAATAAGAAAATTTGTATTCATGAAATTGATTTTCTTCTTTGGTAACTAAATCTTTTAAAGAAAGTAAAAATTGTTTAGTTTTTAAGTATATTTCGTAATCTTTTTTGTATTGTTCTTCTTCTAAGATTATTTGTTTTTTAAGAGAAACAAGATAATCTTTTTCTTCTTCTGTTGGAGAAATTGGCACAATCTCTTCTGGTTTAGTTGTATTTTCTGGTAGAGTTTCTTCTGGCTTAGAAATGTTTTCTGACTCTATATTTTCTGTTTTGTTAATTTGTTCAGAAACAATATTTTGATCGTTTTTTACCATATCATTTTTTTTTGTTTGTGGTGTTTGATTTTGAATGTTCGCATTAGTTTGACAACTAATTAAAAATATTATAAATATTATTATAAAATTTTTTATATTAATCATAATAACCATTTTCTATCAATACTTTTTGAGCTCTTTGAACTAAAAAGGAATTTTTGTTTAAGTTTACGATCAATTTTTTTAATTCGAACAAATTATTCTTAGTAGGGTTTTTTTCTGTCTTGATGAGCAGAACAAAAAGTTTTTGCATTGGATCATTAGGAAGATAATAAATATATTCGGATAATTCGTAAACAATTTCTTCGTAGCCAGCTCTGTACAAAGAATACAAAGCTAATGCAAGTTCTTTTTCGTAATCTCGCGATGTAGTAGAATAATTCGCAGATAATAAAAAATATGGAATAGAATCCAGAATATTTTTTTCTCTTTTAATTTTACCAATTAAGTAGAGAATATTTTCTTTATATGCATAAGAAAGCTGATGGGAGTCATTCGTACTTAACTCGAAAAGAATTTTTTCTGCTTGCTCATATCGGTTATTTTCTATTAGATAGTTTGCCAAAAATAGTTTAGAATCTATATTACTATTGGTATCCACAAATGCTAAATCTTCTATAATTTGGTTTTGATTTTTTTCTAGATAAAAATCCAAAATTTCTTTTTTAACAAAAGGACTCGCATTACGATACATTGTTTTTAGAGTGCTTAGATCGTTTTCTTGAATTGCTTTATAAAGATTTAAAAAATCTTCTTTCGAAAGTTTCGTATAATATTGTACATCTTCATAAAATTTATTTTCTACGCTTGATTTTTTAGGAATTTGTTTTAATATACTCCAAGCTAAAATATACTTTTTTTTATCTTTATAGATAAAATATAAACGCCATAAAGCTGTTTTTCTTAAATCTGCATCCAATCCTTCTTTTAGAGCTTTGTTGTAAAGTTCTATGGCTTTATCTGGATCCTCTTTTTCGATGGAATAAGCTTTTTCGAAATACGGTTTTCCTAAATTTTTGGGTTGAAGGGTTGAGTTTTGTAGAAAAATCATCCCTATTAAAAAACAAAAATAAAAAAATTGCTTTTTAAGCATATGTGTAATACATTTTTTAAAAAAAGTTGAAAAAAGCAAATGAAAAATAATTGATCTTTTATAAGATTTATTTTAAAAGTGATTTTACACTATATGTAATAATTTTAAAAGGATTTTATATATGGAAATCACGATTCATAAAAAAGATAACAAAATCGTTTTTGATCTAGAAGGTAGTTTAGATATTTATACTTCGTTAGATTTAAAAAGTGCCCTAGAAGATAATGTAAAAGAATCGAATATTGATGTTTGCATAAATTTAGATAAACTAAATTACATTGATTCCAGTGGTATTGGTATTTTAATCAAATCATTAAATTATATTCAAAGCTTGAATGGATCCATGTGTGTTGCTAACTTAAAACCATCGATAGAAAAGATTTTTAAAGTTAGTGGATTAACAACGTACTTCGAAATTCTTTCCGAAGATGAGTTTACAAAGCGTTATAAAGATGTGATCAACCAATAGCTATTTTTCTAAAAGAATAATAAAATATACTCTACCAATAAGATGAGAATCAGCATACACATTAAAGATTAAAACATACTGTCGAAATTTATCGAAATCAACTCTATACAATACATGATTGTTAATTTCTGGTGGAAAAATCTTTATATTTATCTTTGCATAAGAAAATTCTTCAGAAAAAAGCGATGCAATTTGGTTGATGATTTCCATTAAAATCGAATTAGCCATCCCCTTTTGATAGGTATCAACATGATGAAATTTGCTTAAATAGGGTAGAATTTTTAATTTTGTTGCACCATCCATACATAAAAAAAGTCTACCTGCAATATCGCCAGAAAAATCTACATAGCTGGAAAATTCGTAAGAAATACCTTCGTTTAAAGATGGACCAAATGCTTCTCTTTTAAAGAGAAGATTATAATTTTCGTAGAAATACTCTGGAATAATCTGAGAAAATAAAACAATGATCTTTTCGTCTAATAAGGGATCCATTTTAATGATTCTATCGAAATTATGCTCGGAGAGGGACTTGAACCCTCACGCCGAAAACGGCACCACCACCTCAAAGTGGCGTGTCTACCAATTCCACCATCCGAGCAAATCGTACAATAGCAAAAAAAAATGAATTTATTTTATAGTCGACCAAAATTTTGTTTCCTTAGAATATGAAAAAAAAGCTGTTTATACTGTTGATTTTTGTTATGATATTTCAGGACAAATTTCTTTTTTCTAATGAGCTTCCCTTACATACGATTAAGATCAAAAATTATCAAATTGAATATTACTATGGAGGGAAAAAACCACCATACTTTTTATTGGTGCATGGATTAGGTGTAGATAAAACAAGTTTTTACGAATTAGCTCATCTATTAGGTTTAAAATACGATTATAAAGTTTTATTACCAGATATACCAGGACAAGGAAATACAGAAAGAATCCCAGAAATGGATTATTCCGTAGAAAACATGACAGATTATTTATATGAATTTATAAAAAAATTAAAGATTTCCAAAGCAGTTGTAGTAGGAAACTCCATGGGAGGACATATTGCAACAGTATTTACGTTAAAATATCCGAAGGTTGTTCAAACCCTTGTGCTAATTAATCCCTCTGGGATTGAATTCAACAATCAAAAACCTTATCAGTTTATCCCAGAAGAAACCTTTAAAGATATAAAAGATCCTCAAATTGTAGAAAATTTAAAATGGAATAACAAAATTCGTAAGGACATACAAAATAATCAGTATTACGTATTGAATCCTTATTTAAAAAACATAAAAACACCCACAATCTTATTTTGGGGTTCGGAAGATAATATCATCCCTTATGTTTATTCTAGTGTATGGGCCACCGAAATTCGTAATCTATGTTTTTATGTGTTAAAAGGTGGCCATCTCTTACAAAAAGAACAACCTGAAAAAATCATAGAAAAAATCTTACACTCAAAATGTAAATAAACTATACTTTAATAATATGACTAGAATCGGTAAATTTATCAAAATAAATTTCGTTAGAAGATAATCCATGTTTTTGAGCAACTTCGATACATTTATCGATCATAATGGGAGGACCACACATATAAAGTTGCGAATTTGAAATATTTGGTAATTGATCCAAAATTTCGTGAACAAATCCTGTTTTTCCCTTCCAATCAGAATCTTTTTCTTCGGAAAATACAGGTATTATTTCGAACTTACCTTTCCAATAGTTTTTAAAGTTTTCTAATTCTTCGATTTTGTATAAATCCTTTTGCGTTCTAACACCAAACAACAATACAACATCTCTTAAGATTTGTTTTTTGTTTATTTCTAAATCTTGATTAAAAATGATATCTTCTAGAATCGAGTAAATCGGTGATAAACCAGAACCACCCGCAATTAAAATCATGGGTTTCGTAGAATTTCTTAAATAAAAATTCCCCTCCGGCTGAGAAACATAAAATTCTATCTCAATGTCTTTAAGGTTAAAGAGCCATTCGGTAAATTTTCCCTTAGGAACATGTCGAATAAAAAACTTTAACTGCTTTGTTCCCTTACTGTTAGGTCGGTTTGCCATAGAATAGCTTCGCGGTCTATCCAACCAATCAAAAATAAAATTAATGTATTGTCCAGCTTTATAAAAAACAGGTTCTTCTAGTAAAATCGTTAATTCTATAATATCGTGTGTTAATAATTTTTTCTCGATAATCTTAGCAGGTATTTTTTCTTCTTTTTGTTGCAGCTTTTGGTTTTCTATTACTAAAAATTCAGACTTAGGTATAGATTGACATACTAATATATAATTTTCTTTTAGTTGTTCTTCGCTTAAGACAAATGCTTTATCGGTTAATTCTTTTACTTTTCCTTCTATTAATTTTGACGCACAAGTAGTACAACTACCTACGCGACAATTGTGAGGAAATTGCATTCCTTGATCTAACAAAGACTGTAAAATGGTTTTGTTCGACTCTATTTCGCATTCCACGTTAATGGGTTTAATTTGAATTTTAGATTTATATTTTTCTTTTTTGAATATGCTTAATAAACTCATAACACCTTCCAAAAAAAGATGGCTTAGACAGCCATCTTTATATTATATTTTTTATAATATTCTTTTAATAATTTTAATTCTTCTGGGCTTGCATATTTTTCGTCCCATTCTTTTAATTTGGGGTTGATAACTTTGTACCATAGAGGAGGAATCATACAAACGTAGATGGTTGTTAGATAACCAAAAGGCATTTCTGGTGCTTCTGGATAAGGATTCAATACCCAGAATGGTAGATCACCTTTTTCGTGATGCGCAGAATGTCTTGTTAAGGAAAATAAAATCAAGCTTGACATACGTTTGTTGGTATTCCAAGAATGTTTTGGTTCAACAGGAGCACCAGGAACGCGAACTAATCCATAATGTTCCATGTAGTTTACGATTTCTAGTAAGGTTCTTGCCCATGCAGCTTGTAGCATATATAAAGCAACGCCAGTCCAACCACCCACATAATAAAAGATAGCAACAAAAGTTAAACTCATCAAATGACCGCGAATCACTTGATTGTATGGACTTATTACTGGTAAACCCTTTTTCTTTAAGCGTTCTTTTTCTATCTTCCATGCATTTTTATTACTTCCCCACCAGGAACGAACAATAAATTTATAAACATTTTCGCCTCTTCTTGCAGTTGCGGGATCTACCATAGTTCCTACGGTTTCGTGATGGCCATAAACATGTTCCAAAGAAAAATCGGTTGTATTTGCAGTTGCTAGTATCCATCTACCCCAAATCCAAGCCATTTTGTCCCATGTTCTATGAGTTAATTCATGTCCAACGTTAATTCCATAACCACCTGTTAAAAATCCAATCGAAATAGCTCCACCAATAAGATGATACCATTTGGTATTTTCTCGTGCTTGAAATACATCTATACTTGTTAAACTTTGCATAAATGTTCCAATTTTTAAGAAATCGTCGTTACCAGATTGAGAATACCATGCCAAAATCGCTAAACCAACCAAACAAACTGGCAATGTTAGATAAAGAGGAATATTCAATAGTTTAGGATATTTGTATTCGGGAGTACTGTAATCATCTCCAGAAATCGCATCACCAATTACCATAATAAGCGTTATCGCTACAACTGGAAACCAGAGCCATGCTCCCCCCAAAAAAACCAACGGTAATAACACCGCAAAAAGTAGTGGTGTTATATAAAATTTTAAATACTTATACATTTACACCCTCCTGAATTATTTTTTATAAGTAATAAGTACGCTTGTTAATATTGTTAATAATGTATCTAAACGTGTTTGCAAATCTTCTTCGCTTAATTCTAAAACACTTTGTACTGTTAAACCTAACATAACGGTTTGAAAAATTTTTGCTAATTCTCTTAAAGTTATGATTAAATGATTTTCTAAAGGATAGAGAGATTTATAAATTACATCAAAGATCAAATCTTCTTCGATTTTATGATAAGTTTGAAGTTTTTTTCTGAACTTTTTATTATGAATTGCATTGGAATACATTTCTACAAAGAATGCTGCTCTTGTTTTATTCACTATCAAACTTTTATATAATTCTTTAGCAGCAACAATGGCAGTTTCGATGGATGGTTCGTAGTTTTTGATTTTTTGCTTTATCTCATCTGCAATTTCGTTTGCAAAATAATTTAATGCCTGGATCAATAAATCTTCTTTGGTTTTAAAATGATAATGAATTAAAGATTTAGAAACATTCGCAAGCTGAGATATTTTTTGAGTTGAGGCACCATTATATCCATATTTAGAAACACAATCAATCGAAGCTAAAATTAAACGTTCTATGCTCTCTTCGGAAGCTAAGATTTTTTTATCTTTATTTTTTTGATGTAGTAAGAGATTTGGATTATTTTTTATTTTATTTTTTTGAACCATGATTTTTATATAATCCTGACTGGTTGGTCAGTCAACAAAAAAATCATATGTTTGAATAAATTTATAAAAAAAATTATAATTTATTACTTTTAAGTATTAATTATTATATAAATCTATTTGTGATCGATGCATATACAAAAAGGCTATTTTTTCGTTTAGGTTTGGTAGAAAAAGATATTTCTTATGATGAACTACAAGATTTTATTTCTTCGAACATTCCAAATAACACAAAAATTTATCA